>ERZ1066118.1437-NODE-1437-length-14983-cov-7.724611_pt1 | contig 14983 bp, 16 predicted proteins | sample MGYA00382765_ERZ1066118 | MGnify/ENA primary metagenome ERZ1066118 (study PRJEB33369, sample SAMEA5778348) | biofilm metagenome | biome: Industrial cooling water; feature: Water cooling tower basin; material: Biofilm | place: United Arab Emirates | collected...
CGTGGTGACACCCGGCTCGAAGATCGTCGCCCGGACCGCCGGCCCGACGCCGGGCCCATTGTCAGCTATCTCGATGGCAACGCGGCGCTCTGACTGCCGGTTGGCCGTGACGTGAATCGTTCCGCCCGAGCCGGCCAGCGCGTCCAGCGCGTTCTTGATCAGGTTCTCCAGTGCCCACTCCAACAAAACTGCATTTCCATTGACCGGGGGTATGCCTTCTTCCACCTCCACAACCAGCTCTACGTTCTGTGTCAGCTGTGGCATCCGCACACGGACGTACCGCTCGAGCGTGCGCAGGGTAGACCGAACATCCACGGGCTCCCAGCGCACCGGGCGCCCGATCCACTCGAATCGCCTCGAGACCTTCTCCAGCCTCTCGATATCCGCTTCCATCTCGGCGGTTACAGCCGGGAGGGACGCCATGCCCTCCCGCTCGTCCTCGGGAAGTCGGAGAATCTCAACCCAGCCGCTGAGAGAGGAAAGCGGTGTCGCCATCTGGTGTGCGGATTCACGCGCCATCGTCGCCCAGATACGTTCGCGCTCGACCCTGAGGTTGTGTCGCACCGCTATCGCCGCTGCGATCAACAAACAGGCGAGTGCGCTGACCTGAAACCAGGGGATCCAGCGCAGGCGCTGCACTGAGGGAGGGTCGCCGACGTAAACAGTTCCGAGGCCGGGCTCAACCCTCGGCGGGTTCAGTTCGGCCAGCTCCTCCATGAAGGAGAGAACACGGCGAACGTCCTCGGCCTCATAAAGATCAGCTTCGAAAGGGAGACTGGCTATGAAGGAGGGGAGCCCATCGGCATCGGCAATCACAATGGGGATGCCGAGGCTATCCACTTCAGCGATCAGAGTCAGCAGGGTCTGCTCGGCGGCGCCTGGGTCGGGATCACTGAGGCCCCGGAGGAGCTCGAAGTAAATGCTCGAATGGACGAGGGCCTCGTTACGCATCTCGCGAACGAGGAGCTCTGTGTAGAGTAGGTACCAGCCGAGCACAACCGCGGCGAGGATCGCCAGCGCGGTCGGCAAGTAGCGGTTGCGCATCCGCTACCTCGTGAAGGTGTCCGCTCCGACGTACTTCCTCAGCACCTCCGGCACAACGACGGAGCCGTCCTCGCGCTGATAATTCTCGATGATCCCTACGATCGTGCGCGGCAGAGCGACGCCGGAAGCATTCAGCGTATGAACGAACTCGGGCTTTTCATTGACCGCCGGCCTGAAGCGGATGTCCGCGCGGCGAGCCTGGTAGTCCCCGAAGTTGGAGCTGCTCGAAACTTCGAGCCACCTTCCGACACCGGGAGCCCAAACCTCCAGATCGTATGTCTTCCTGGATGAGAAGCCGAGGTCGCCTGCGGCCAGAAGGAGCACCCTGTAAGGAAGCCCGAGCAGTTGCAGAACGCGCTCTGCATGTCCGGTTAGCGTCTCCAGGGCCATCTCGGAGTTCTCCGGCCGCTCGAACCGGACGAGCTCCACCTTGTCGAACTGATGGACGCGCAGGATACCACGAGTGTCCTTGCCGGCGGACCCGGCCTCGCGGCGAAAACAGGGCGAATAAGCAACGTAAGAGATCGGAAGACGATCTCCGTCCAGCAGCTCTTCCCGGTGGAAGTTCGTGACCGGGACTTCTGCGGTTGGGATCAGGAAGAGCCCATCCTCGACGAGCTCGTAGGCATCGCCCTCCTCCACGAATTTCGGAAACTGACCGGTTCCACGCATCGCATCGCGATTCACGAGCAACGGAGGCGATGCCTCCGTGTACCCGTGCTCGCTCGTGTGAAGGTCGAGCATCCAATTGATGAGGGCCCTTTGCAGCCGAGCTCCCGCGCCGGTGAACGCAGGGAAGCCGCTGCCCGCTACCTTCGCCCCCTTCGGCAGATCGATCAGGCCGAGCTCCGCCCCGATCTCCCAGTGCGGCCGTGGCTGGAAGTCGAAGCTTGGTAACGCACCCCATTCCCGCACGACGACGTTGTTCGATTCGCCGCCTACCGGAACGGAGGGATCCGGTGCATTCGGGGTTCTCAGCAGGATGTCCTCGGCTTCGTTCTCTACGTCGCGAAGCCGTTCGTCGATTTCCCTGATCCGATCGCCAACAGCGCGCATCTCCGTAACGAGCTCATCCGCCGGATCTTTTCGTCGCTTTCGCTCCCCCACTTCCTGGGACACCACGTTGCGGCGGGCCTTGAGCGCCTCACCCTCACCCAGCAACCGACGACGCTCTTCGTCTAGGTCGCCCAGGCGAGCGATGGCCGCATCCGTTACCTCGGCCGCGCCACGAACACGCAGCCGCTCTCTCACCTCATCGGGTGAGTGCCGCACCCACTTCAGATCAAGCATCCTACTCGTCTTCTACCAGGCGAACGTCCTCGCACATCCCGTTGGTGACAATCTGAAGACGGAGACGCCCGTTCGTGACATCGACGTCCAGAGGCTGGATCTTGCCGTAGAACTCGCCCGTAAAGCCACCGCAGTTAGTGGGGCGCGAGCGAACCCCATAGACGCTACCAGTCCGCATCGCTACGGTGGTTTCCGGATTGAATGCAGACTGCACGGGAGCCTCTTCGACGCTCTCGAAAGTCTCCCCCTCCAGCGCGGGCGTAATTGCCGAACGGGTGTTGGTGAGCCCTATAACCCGTGCGGGTACCAGGACCAGCTCGCCGTTCTGGAGCCGGACCGCGAAATCCCACTGGGTAGCGTCTCGACTCCGCTCGGGGTAGCGTCCGCCGATAACACCCCCCCCGGCAGAGCGGCTGATGTCGAGGGCAGTCGGCAACCCGTCATTCTGGGCAAGCGGAGCCGCCAATTCCACAGTATCCGTGAGAATGACGGCTGCTACGTTGGTACCCGTGGAATCGTCGCAGCCAGCGCCAATTCCCAGGAGGGCAATGAGAAAAGTTATCCGGGCTGATGAACGCACGCGGTGCTCCTTATTTCTTGGATTTTCAGAAGGCTAACCATAGTCGGGCGCTCATTATCGAGTCAAGGTGAGCAGGGCCCTCTTCCGGCTTGACTGAGACCCCGGCCAGGTCTAGCTTGGCGCCTCCACTGTCTCGGCTGCAGCCGCGTCGCGGGTGCGGGTAGTCTCTCCTGGTTCACACCTCTCCTGGACCCCTCAGAAGTCGATGTCGGAGCTAGAAGATCTCCTAACGACGTTCAGGCAGCACCAGGGAGTCGAGCAGCTCGTCCTGCTTGGACGCGACGGATTGGTGGTCAAGCACCTGGGGGGCAACTACAGTGATGTAGAGGCTCTCGCGGCCCGCATCCCCGGCCTAGCATCGGCGAGCGAAGCGCTCGGCACCGCCAGCGCGCTCGACAGATTTCGAACCGCCGTTCTCGAGTTCGACGCCGGCGTCGCCATTGTTGTGACACTGTCGCTCGAGCTGCTTCTGGTGGCGGTGGTCAGCTCGGGGGTCGGGTTCGCCCCTCTCCTGCACGACATGCGCGCCGCGCGTGACCGACTGATACAACTCCTGTGACGATGCCCGCCGAGCTCACCGACCAAGTCGACGACCCAGGCGAAGTACGGCGCCACATCCTGGTGGCGGACGATGAGCCTCACATCGGCCGCATCATCCAGCTCAAGCTGGAGCTTGCCCCCTACGACGTTTCGCTGGTCGAGGACGGGCGTGCCGCACTCACCAGACTCGAGAGTGACGAGCCGATCGACCTCGTCCTCCTGGACATCATGATGCCCCTGCTCAGCGGCCTGGACGTCCTCGCGGAAGCGAAGCGCCTTCCCCACCGCCAGAACACGCCGGTCATCATCCTGACCGCCAAGGGGCAGGACGCAGACCGGGAGCAGGCGCTGGAGCTCGGCGCAATCGACTTCCTCACCAAGCCTTTCAGTCCGAACAAGCTCCTGCTGCGCATAAATGAGATCTTCGCGTGAGGGTCAGCTCTGGGGAGTAATCCTCGCCGGCGGAATAGGGTCCCGGTTTTGGCCCGCCAGCACCCCTCGCCGCCCCAAACAGCTTCTTCGGCTCGCATCGGATCAGCCGTTGATCAAGGACACGATCGAGCGGATCGAGCCACTCATCCCGGCCGAGCGTCTGCGGATACTGACCGGGGCACACCTCGCCCGGCAGATCAACGAAGTCCTGCCCGCCTTCGGATCCGAGAATTTCCTCCTCGAGCCGCGAGCGGCTGGCACAGCGCCTGTCCTCGCCTGGGCAGCCGCGGAGATCGAGCGCCTGGATCCCGACGGCATCATGGTTTCGCTACATGCCGATCACGTCATCGATCCGCCAACGAGCTTCCGTGATCTCATCAGCTCCGCCGCTGATCTGGCTTCGACCCACGGAAGGCTCGTCACCATCGGAGCCGTTCCCGACCGTCCGGAAACCGGTTACGGTTACATCTGTCAGGGGCCGGCGCTCGAGACGACGCCGGAAGGCACGATCGGTTACAACGTTGATCGATTCGTCGAGAAGCCCGACCTCGCCACCGCAACCAGCTACCTGTCGGAAGGCGGTTATCTTTGGAACACCGGCCTCTTCGTCTGGCGCGTGCGTGATCTTCTCGAGCAGCTGGAGCAGCATACTCCGGAGCTTGCTGAGCTGATCCCACTTCTCCGCTCGGGACAAGCGGACGAGTTCTTCCGCCGCACTCCAAACCTCTCGATCGATGAGGGGCTTCTGGAGCGGTCGGATCGGGTGGCGGTGATTCCCTCGACGTTCCGGTGGGACGATATCGGTGCGTGGGACGCCCTCTTCCGAACCAATACACCGGATTCAGCCGGAAATGTGGTGCTCGGCGAAGGCTATACGGTGGAGACCAGGGGCACTGCTTTGTATGCTGATGACGGTCCAATCGTTGCGTTCGGCGTCGACGATCTGGTGATCGTTCGGACGGGCGGCGTGACCTTCGTTGCGCATCGCGACCGCTCCGCTCAACTGAAGAACCTCCTCGCTGAGCTGCCGGAGCGGTTGCGCACTCTCGAGTAGGGCCGATGCCCCCGACCTGAAGATGTCCGAACTGTCGCTGATCCTCTTCGACGACAACCTCGCCCGCCAGTGGGAGCCTTTCGCGCTAACCCGACCGGTGGGCGAACTTTTTTTCGGGACCATGACCCTCCGCGCCAGGGCTGAAACGGTCTTCGGGGCGACGTGCATCGGGCACCTCACCGCAGACCACCTGGCGGGGTTTTCAGAGGAGGGTGCGCCTCCAGTTCTCGAGAAGGTCTCACCGGGTCAGAGCGGGCGCGTACTGTACCTCTCGTCGCGATTCGTTCCGTCCTGGTCGCTGCGCGAGAGTGTCAGCGGACTGATACCGGGTGCGCTGCTGGATACATCGGGTGCAGTAGTAGGATGGGTCGATGACGGAGCTACGGCTCCACCTCCCGAACTTTTTGCCGACGGGGTCACGCAGACGGCGGGTGGATCTGCGGTTGAGGGTGTCCTGCTGCAGAACGTCTGGGAGCTGATCCCGCTCAACCCTGAGCAGATCGGGCGGGACGTCGAGGCACTCTTCCCTGCCCCACCGGCCCCGTCTCTACCCGCGGGTGTGTACCATCAGGGAGATCATCCTGTCATCCTCCACCCGACAGCGATCGTAGAGCCCGGCACTCTCCTGGACACGAGCCATGGCCCCATCTGGCTCGACAAGGGAGCAACCGTCCGGTCACTCACACGACTGGCCGGCCCGGCCTATATCGGGGTGGACTCGACCGTTCTGGGGGGCCCCGTTGAGGCGGTCTCGGTGGGCCCGACGTGCCGCGTCCGAGGCGAGCTCGCTGAGAGCATCTGCGTAGGGTATGTGAACAAGCAGCATGATGGTCACATAGGGCACGCCTATCTCGGCCGATGGGTGAATCTCGGCGCCGAGACGACCAACAGTGACCTCAAGAACAACTACGGTACGATTCGCCTGTGGACGCCTCAGGGCACCGTTGATACCGGAGAGGTCAAGATGGGCTCCCTGGTCGGCGATCACGTCAAAACGGGAATCGGGCTCCTGCTCAACACGGGTACCGTGATCGGCGCAGGAAGCAACCTCTACGGTGCGGCGATGCCTCCCACCTACGTCCCACCGTTCAGCTGGGGAACTGGAGATCAGCTGGTCGAATACCGGCTCGACAAGTTTCTCGAGGTGGCGGAACGCGCGATGTCGCGACGCAAAGTGACTCTGCCGGCAAGCGCCAGGGAGCAGCTGGGTCGGGCCTGGGAACGGGGACGGAAGGTTCTCGGAACCATGTAGGTCCGGGCCGGTAGTAGGCCCCGTGAAGGTCACCGTTCTGGGGAGCGGAAGCTCCGGTAACTCGATTCTGGTTGAATCCGCTCGAACCCGGCTCCTGGTGGACGCCGGGTTCAGCGGGCGCGATCTCGAGCGCCGCCTCCTGGCGGTAGGACAGGACCCGGCATCAATAGACGCTCTGTTCGTCACGCACGAGCACGGGGATCACACCAAAGGCATCGGGATCTTCGCTCGGCGTTGGGCAACACCCCTTTTCCTGGGAGAGCGGACCCGCATCGCCTGCACCTCCCTCCTTTCAGGTTCCGAAACTGTACTCTCCTACTCCGCGACATCCCCTGTCCTGATCGGCGACCTGCTGGTGGAGCCGTTCATCACGGTTCACGATGCCGTAGACCCTTTTGCAGTAACTGTCACTGAGCTGTCGACGGGGGAGAAGCTTGGAATCGCCACCGACCTGGGACGGCCGACTGTGGCAGTTCGTCATGCACTGAAGAAGTGCGATATTCTCATCCTCGAGGCGAATCACGACGACATCCTGCTGCGGGAGAGCGTCTACCCCTGGTCAGTCAAGCTGCGCATCTCCAGCAGCCATGGACACCTCTCCAATCGAGCCGCCGCTGAGTTCGTTTCAGAGATTCATCACGACGGCCTCGCATGCGTGGTACTAGCCCACATGAGCGAGCAGGCAAATCACCCTGCGCTCGCAGAGGAAGTGATCGGGCTGCGTCTGGAGAAAGTCAGGTACCGCGGAGAGCTTCTGGTGGCACGACAGGAGGAACCCCTGCCTCCGATCGATGTAACGAACCGCCGTGTCCGCCTCGCACCGATGCAGCTTCCGCTGTTCTAGCCTTCCAGCGGTCTCAGTTTGTTGCAAAGCAGAGGGGCGACTCACCTGATGATGAGTCGCCCCTCTCTTTCCGCCGAATCCGTTAGGCCGCCGCTTCCTCTTCCTCGCGGAGCTTGCAGTCCAGGCAGTAGCGAGCATGTGGTAGCGCATCCAGCCGCTCAAAGGGGATCTCTTTCTTGCAGCTGTGGCAGATCCCGAACGCCTCAGGCTCCGCATACAGGCGACGCAGCGCTTCCTCGATACGGTACAGGTAGCGCCCTTCCTTGCTTGCGAAAAGAAAAGACTTCTCGCGTTCCATGGCGTCAGTGCCCTGATCGGCCATGTGGAAGGAGTAGCTCGACAGATCTGAATCTGCCGAATCCCTTGAAAGCTTCGACTGCTCCTGAAAGCGTCCGAGGGAGCGGAGGGCTCTGTCGCGCTCGCGAAGAAGGCGCCGCTCTATATGCTCAAGCTGAGTCCGATCCATCAAGCCACTCCTGACCCGAAACAGTGACCGGCCCACGGCGGCGTCGAATGCATGCTTACCAGGGACGCTCCGGACGCCGGAAGAAGCAGGAGGATAACGAAAATATGGAGATTTTTCAAGTCCTCCCCCCGCGTCACCCGACGGATCAAATGCCGAAGAATCGGAGGAAATCATTGGTGATTGCCCAGACCATGATCCCCACGACGATGATCAGTCCGAAGTGCGACAGCCTGAGCCTCTGCTCGATCGAGAGTGGCCGTCCCCGGACCGCCTCAACTCCGATGAAGAGGAGTTGACCACCGTCCAGCACGGGGATCGGGAGAAGGTTCAGAACCGCCAGGTTTACGGAGAGAAGAGCCATCCACTGGAGAAACGTCTCGGCTCCGAACCTCGCCGCCTGACCCGACAGCTGGCCGATCGCAAGCGGGCCACCGAGACTGCGGGGTGACGCCTGGCCGGTGAATAGGTCGCCCAGAAGGGTGACGATGGTCGTGCTGGTGGTCCAGGTCGTCGTCACGCCGTAGCGGATTGATTCACCCAGACCGACCTCGCGGAAAACGATCTCCTGCTGTGCGGCGACGCCCAATCGGCCGATCTCCACCCGCTCCATCTCCGCGTTCAGTTCCCGCTCCGACTCAGGGACTGCGGAGATCGTAAGACGTTCTCCATTGCGATCTATGATCAGCTCAAGCGGCTGCTCCGGCCGCGCACGAACGATCTCCACGAACTGACTCCAGGTACTGACCTCGGTTCCGGCGGCGGAGATCACGCGATCCCCCATCCGTAGGCCAGCGCGGGCGGCTGGACTTCCAGTGCTTACTTCTCCGATGATGGGCTGTGTGAAGGGCTCCAGGGGCCGAAGCATCTCCAACCTGGAGCTGTCATCTGCCGGGAGAGGGACCTCCACCGCGGGAGCGTTCGAGAAGCTGATTGCGGTGTTGCCTGCAGGCGCAGTCGAAAGGGCCTCGGCGACGTCGTTCCACGTCTCGACGGGCTGACCTCCGACGCTGACGATCTCCGCCCCGAGCGGGATGGATGCGAGGGGCGACCCCGCCTCCAGCTGCTGAGTCGCGACTGCAACACGGGTTGTCGGGTTCAGCGGCTCACCGAAGAATAGAGCAATTCCGGAGAGCACGAGGATCGCGAAAAGGAAGTTCATGAACACTCCCGCCGAGATGACCATGGCGCGGGCCCAGAGCGGCTTCGCATCGAAGTCGCGCGGCCCGGGAGCGTGCTCTACATCCTCACCACCCTCAAGGGCGGAAGTGTCCTCCATCCCCGCCATCCGCACATATCCGCCCAGCGGAAGGAGAGAGATCACGTACTCCGTCTCGCCCCACTTGAATCCGGCGATCCGCGGTCCAAAGCCGATCGAGAAGCGAGGCACCTCGATATCGACGGCCTTGGCCGCGAGGAGGTGTCCCAGCTCGTGAACGAAGATCAGAACGCCAATTACGACGAGGAAAGAGACGAGCGTCAGCAATGTACGTGTCTATCGATGAAGGTTCTGGTGACGCTGCGAGCCCATCCATCCGCTTCCAGGATAGATCCGACGTCGGTGATGCCACCGCCCGTCCACCGCTCAAGGGCATCTTCGATCGCGGGCCCGATTCCGAGGAAGCTCAGGCTTCCCTCCAGGAAGGCGGCAACCGCCACCTCATTAGCGGCATTGTAGACCGCTGGATACGCTCCGCCCGCCCTGCCCGCTCGTATGCCCAGACCAAAGGCAGGGAAAGCGCTCTCGCGGATATGTTCGAAGGTAAGCCCGCTCGCGCTGACCGGATCGAACCGGCGAGTCTCATATGGGAGTCGCTCGGGGTAAGCCATCGCATACAGAACAGGGATTTCCATCGTCGGAAATCCCATCTGCGCCAGCACCGAGCCGTCGACGAACTCAACCATTGAGTGAATGATCGACTGCGGATGCACGACCGCGCTGAGGCGCTCATACCCAAGGCCAAATAGAAAGTGCGCCTCGATCAGCTCCAGCGCCTTGTTGGCGAGAGTCGCTGAATCGATGGTGATCTTCGACCCCATATCCCACGTGGGATGTCTAAGGGCGTCCGCCGGCCCGACGTGCTTGAGCGCCTCCTCGCTCCAGGTTCGGAAAGGCCCGCCTGAAGCGGTAAGTATCACCCTGTCGACATCCTTGGTCCGGCAGCCCTGCAGGCACTGAAGAATCGCGCTGTGCTCACTATCGATCGGGATGAGCTCACCGCCCCCGGAGCTGGCGGCCTCCAGCACGAGCGGGCCGCCGCAGACGAGCGTCTCCTTGTTTGCAAGGGCGACTCGCTTCCCGCTGTCGAGCGCAGCCAGCGTCGGCTCCAGCCCCGCTGCGCCGACCAGCGCATTGATGACGATATCCGCGTCGGGGTGGGTAGCCGCTGCGATCAGTGCCTCCCTGCCCGCGTGCCAGGACGTTCCGTTCCGTACGCCCGTGTCGACCGCGCCCTCGACAACGACCGCAACCTGCGGCCGCACTCTCGCTACGATCTCCTCGAGCGCGCGGCCATTCCGGTTGGCGGTAACGGCGACGGCTCGAAATCTCTCCCGGTGCTGATCGAGCACGGCTAACGCGCTACGGCCGATAGAGCCAGTGGCCCCGAGAATCGCTACGCCCTTCATATCAGAAAGCCGGCGCAGCAGTGATGATGAACCGGAAGAAGAAGTAGCCTAACGGCAGCGTGAAGAAGAGTGAGTCGAAGCGGTCGAGTGCTCCGCCATGACCAGGTAGCAGGGTACCCGAATCCTTGACGCCCGCATCGCGCTTGAACAGCGACTCAGCCAGATCGCCTACCTGAGCGGAAATCGAGATCAGTGCGCCGAAAAGAAGGGCCTCCAGGACCGAGATCTGGTAAGAAGGGAAAGCGTCGAGGATAAAGCTGTATCCCACCGCCACAAGCATGGTGCCGACAAGCGCTCCCACCGCACCCTGGAGCGTCTTACCCGGACTCACCGATGGAATCAGCTTCCTGGTTCCCCACGCCCTGCCCACAAAGTAGGCGAAGGTATCGCTCGCCCACGTCAGCAACACCGGAGCAAAGACCAGCGCAGTGCCATGGAGCGGACCATCATGACCGGGAAGATGCCTCAGGAAGAGGCCGAAGCTCAGCAGAGCCCCGGTGTAGATCGCCCCCGTCACCGTGGTTGTCGTGGCGAGAAGAGGTTGACCTGCGACGCCACGAAGCCATATCCCCGCGACCGCCGACAGCAGAACGGCTACGATCACCAGCGTCGCGAAGCCCGATCCCTCAGGACCGCCATCCGGATCGATAGCAGCCAGAATGACGAAGAGGGCGGCCGCCCCGGCTCCGATGAAGCGGAGAGAACGAACGCCCTTCTGAAACGCCAGCCGGTAAAACTCGAGTGCCGCTGCCGTTGCTATCGCAGCCAGCAGCAGACCAAGGGCCCACCCCCCGACGTAGATCACGGCGGCGCCCAGAGGGACGCCTACCGCGGCTACCAGTGTTCGAGTTGTGGTTTCGGAAAGTTTCATCACGCGAGGTTGTCGTACAAAGCTCACCAGGAGCGAGCCGTACAGTGGAGAGAGGATTGACCCCTCAGACCTCCATTACCTCGGCTTCCTTGTGCTTGAGCAGCTCTTCGATGTTCTGGATGAACCGATCCGTAACCTTCTGAACATCATCCTGCTCGCGGCGAACGTCATCTTCCGACATCCCGGAGTCCTTCTGACGCTGCTTGATGCCATCGTTGGCTTCCTTCCGGATGTGCCGGATCGCAACCCTGGCTTCCTCGGCCATCTTGTGCAGCATCTTCACGAACTCGCGGCGGCGCTCCTCGGTCAACGCCGGGATTGGCACCCGGATGATCTTGCCGTCATTCGCTGGATTCAGGCCCAGGTCTGACGTCATGATCGCTTTTTCGACCGGTCCAAACATCCCGCGATCCCACGGCTGAACCACAAGCATACGCGGCTCCGGAGCGGTCACCGAAGCAACCTGGTTCAGAGGAACCATCGAGCCGTACGCCTCCACTCGAATCGAGTCGAGGAGCGCAGGAGTAGCCTTGCCCGTCCGGACGGTTCCGAAATCCCGCTTCAGCGCTTCGATGGACTTCTCCATCCTTGCAGCCGCTTCTGTGCTTCGCATTGGTCAGATCGGTTGGACTGGAAACCTCAGGGGGTGACGAGCGTTCCTACCCGCTCGCCCCGGATGGCTCGTGCGATTGCACCGGGCTCCTGCATGTTCAGCACGATGATAGGGATGTCGTTCTCGCGGCAAAGAGACAATGCCGGTCCGTCCATCACCTTCAGATCGCGGTTGATTGCGTCGGTGAAGGAGATCTCCGGCAGGAACTGCGCGTCCGCATTTTTGACGGGATCGGAGGTATAGATCCCCGTCACCTTGGTCGCCTTGATGATGACATTCACGTCCATCTCGATCCCGCGGAGCACTGCCCCTGTATCGGTCGAGAAGTACGGATTACCCGTCCCACCCGCGAAGATCACGACCCGGCCCTTCTCGAGATGTCGGAGGGCTCGCCGGCGGATGTATGGCTCAGCGAGCTGCTCCATGCGAATCGCCGTCAGCACGCGGTTGTGAACGCCCTTCCGCTCCAGCAGATCCTGAATGGCGAGAGCGTTGATTACCGTGGCGAGCATCCCCATGTAGTCGGCGGAAACCCGGTCCATCCCCTGCGCGCTCGCAATCGTGCCGCGGACGATGTTGCCGCCGCCGATCACGAGACCGAGCTCGACGCCCATCTCGTGAACGGCTTTGATCTCCTCCGTCAGCTTGTCGATGATCGGCGGCGCGATACCGAAGCCCTGGTCCCCGGCGAGAGCCTCGCCGGAGAGCTTCAGCAGCACCCTTCGATACTTCAATTCCGTGCTGGCGGCGGATTCAGACATCAGTCCCCGAGGCCGTAGCGCGTGAAGCGGCGCACCTCGATCTTCTCGCCCGTCTTGCCACTGACTTCAGCGATCAGCTGCGAGACTGTCTGGTCCGGGTTCTTCACGAATGGCTGCTCGAGGAGCGTCGACTCAGCGAAGTACTTCTCCATCTTACCCTCGACGATCTTGTCCCAGATCTTCTCCGGCTTGCCGGACTCGCGCATCTGCTCGACGTAAACCGCGCGCTCACGCTCAACGAGCTCCGCCGGAACCTCTTCGCGCCGAACGGCGGTGGGGTTGGCGGCGGCGATGTGCATCGCGATGTCGCGGACGAGCTGCTGAAACTGGTCGGTCTTGGCGACGAAGTCGGTCTCGCAGTTCACCTCGACGAGAACTCCGATCTTGCCGCCCATGTGGATGTAGCTCCCGACCACACCCTCTGACGCTTCGCGCGTTGCAGCCCGCTTGGCCGCCTTCGCGGCTCCACGCGCCCGGAGGATGTCGATCGCGTTTTCCATGTTGCCATTGGCCTCCTCGAGCGCGCTCTTGCACTCCATCATGCCCGCGCCCGTGCGGTCCCGAAGCTCTTTTACTTCCTTCGCTGAGATAGCCATCGAATCGTCAGAATCTATTTGTGGTAAGGTGTCGCACGGGGCGCGTCACGCCGGACAGCGTCGTTCCGGAAGCGCCTCACGTGCAGCAACATCAGGTCCATCTACGAGACGGGGCCACGAGCGGTTTCCCGATGTGGCCCCGTCCGCTAGCTAAGGCTGAGTGAGCTACTCGGCCTCAGCCTCTTCCTCGCCGCCAGCCTTCAAGTTGGCGATCACCTCAGGACGCGGCCGGCGCTTGCGACGCGGCCGACGCTTCTGGCCATCCTTCTTGTCATCGTCAGCCGGTGCCGACTCGCCCGTCTCGGACGAGTATACGGTGGCCTCGACCTCGTCGGCACGACGGCGCTCATCAGCTGGCATCGCAGCGCGAGCCTCGATGATCGCGTCGCCAACCGCGCGGGTGATCAGGCTCACGGAGCGGATCGCGTCGTCGTTGCCGGCGATCGGAACAGTGAGCAGATCCGGATCGGCATTGGTATCGGCGATTGCAATGACAGGAATGCCGAGCTTGTTCGCTTCGCTTACCGCGATCTTTTCCTTCTTCGCATCGACGACGAAGAGAGCGCCAGGAATGCGCGCCATGTCCTTCACGCCGAGCAGGTACTTCTCCAGCTTCTCGCGCTCACGGCGGAGCATGAGGCGCTCCTTCTTGGTGTAGAAGTCGAACGCGCCCTCTTCCTCGCCACGCTCGAGCTCCTTCAGGCGCCGAATCTGCTTCTTGATCGTGGCGAAGTTCGTGAGCATGCCACCGAGCCAACGCTCTGTGACGTGGAAGGAGTTGGCGCGCTCTGCTTCACTCTGAATCACCGGCCGAAGCTGACGCTTGGTGCAGACGAACAGCACACGCTCGCCGCGCGCCGTAACGTCGCGGATCAGCGCCTGGGCGAGCTCGATCTGACGAGCGGTCTTCTTGAGGTCGATGATGTAGATGCCGTTGCGCTCCGCGAAGATGAACTTGCGCATCTTCGGGTTCCACCGACTGGTCTGGTGACCAAAGTGGACGCCGGCTTCGAGGAGGTCCTGAATCTGCGGGGCTGCTGGCATTCGACAAAAACTCCAAAAAGTTGGGTTGCTCTACCACCGCCTTCATCCGCCCCGTTTACCACCGAAGTGGCACCCCCGGGTACGTCGAGCGGTGTGATTAGTGAATACTGCTCCAACAACGAGGCGGCCCGCCAGGAAGTCCCCTGTTGAGGGACAACCGAAGCGGGCCGCTTTTTGTTCCTAGCGCTTGGAGAACTGGAAGCGCTTGCGGGCCTTCGGGCGACCCGGCTTCTTGCGCTCGACTTCGCGAGCGTCACGAGTAAGAAGCTCCTCGGCGCGGAGACGAGTGCGGAAGCCCTCGTCGACCTTCAGCAGCGCACGGGAGAGCCCGAGGCGAACTGCGTTTGCCTGACCTGCGAGGCCACCACCCGCAACGCGGATGAAGACGTCGTACTGGCCATGGGTATCGGTTGCCACGAGCGGACGTGAGACAGCCTGCTGGAGAATCCCACGAGGAAAATAGTCCTCGAGCGTACGGCCGTTGATCTTCCAGACACCGTCACCGGGCTTCAGCGAGACACGCGCAACCGCGGTCTTGCGGCGTCCGAGACCGTTCACGCGCTCGGTCTTTCCGCCGGTCGAAGACCTCCGGGTGGCAGCGGCCGGACGGGCCGATGCCGGGGCCGAAACGTCGGCCTGCGGTGCTGATTCCTCGTTCGACATGCTCGAAATTACAGTGTGAGGGGTTCCGGATTCTGCGCAACGTGCGGATGCTCGGCACCCGCATAGACCCGCAGCTTCGACCGCATCTGCCGGCCGAGAGCGTTCTTCGGGAGCATGCCCTTCACGGCAAGCTCGATCACCCGCTCCGGGTGCTTCGACAGCATCTGACGGTAGGGGATGAACTTCTCACCGCCCATGTACCCGGAGTGCCGGAAGTACGTCTTCTGGTCGGCCTTGTTGCCGGTCAGCTCGATCTTGTCGGCATTGATCACGATGACATGGTCACCCGTGTCCAGATGCGGCGTGAA
>ERZ1066118.1438-NODE-1438-length-14976-cov-18.585953_pt1 | contig 14976 bp, 9 predicted proteins | sample MGYA00382765_ERZ1066118 | MGnify/ENA primary metagenome ERZ1066118 (study PRJEB33369, sample SAMEA5778348) | biofilm metagenome | biome: Industrial cooling water; feature: Water cooling tower basin; material: Biofilm | place: United Arab Emirates | collected...
TGCTCGCCGCCCCCAACGCGGCGGCGCGGTTCGCGGCGTTGCGCACGCTGCTCGCGCCCGCCGAGGCGCGCCGCCTCACGGCCGGCGAGGGCGCCGGCGGGGCGGCCCTCATCGCGGCCGCCTACGCCCGCGCCGCGGGGCCGCCGCTGCGTCGCATGCGGTACGCCGACATGGAGACGTACCTCGCCGACGACCTGATGCCCAAGGTGGACGTGGCCGGGATGGCGCACGGCCTGGAAGCGCGCGCGCCGCTGCTCGACCAGGAGGTGCTGCGCTTCGCGCTGTCGCTGCCGGACGCGTACCTGGTGGACGAGCGGGGCGGCAAGCGCATCCTGCGCGACCTGCTCGCCCGGTACGTTCCCCGGCCGCTGTTCGAGCGGCCGAAGCAAGGCTTCACGCCCCCGGTGCAGCGCTGGATCACCGGTCCGCTGCGCGCGGAGGCCGAGGCGCTGGCGCGGAGCGAGCGGCTGGCGTCGGTGGGCATCCGCCCCGACGGGGTCCGGGCCATGCTGGCCGAGCACGCGGCCGGGGGGCGCGACCACGCGGAGCGGGTGTTCGCGCTGTTGGCGCTGGACGCGTGGCTGGCCATCGCCTGACCAGCCGGTGGTGAGGCGCGCCCTGGGGACGGTCGCCCGCCGGCTGTTGGTGGCGGGCGGCGCGGACGTGCGCGGGCGCCACCAGCGGCGCCACGACCTGCTCATCGTCTGCTACCACGGCGTCACCGCGGCCGCGTCGGCCGACCACTGGCTGCACCTCCCGGCGCGGGCGTTCGAGGCGCAGATCGCGCACCTCGCCGCGCACTACCGGTGCCTCCCGCTCGACGACGCGCTCGCGGCGCTGGCCGGGCCGGGGCTGGACGCGCCCGCCGCCTGCGTGACGTTCGACGACGGGTATCGGAACAACCGGACCGTGGCCGCCCCGATCCTGGCCCGGCACGGGGTGCCCGCGACGATCTACCTCAACACCGGCCTGCTCGGGCGCGCCGACGGGCTCTGGACCACGCGGCTCGAGTTCGCCATCGCGTCCAGCCCGGCGGCGTCGCTCGACCTCGCCGCGCTGGGGCTGGACCAGGTGGCGCTCGGCGCCCCCGCAACGCGTTCGGCCACCGCCCGCCGGTTGGTCGCCCGGCTCAAGCGGCTGCCCCGCGCGGAGCGCCGCCAGGCGGAGGCCGCCGTGCTCGCGGCCGCGGGCGCGGGCGAGCCGCGACTGCCGGCCGACTTCACCTTCATGGACTGGGACGACGTCCGGGCGCTGGGTGACTCGGGCCTGGTCACGTTCGGCGGCCACACGCGCCACCACGAGATCGTGTCGCGGCTGGACGACGCCGACCTGGCCGACGAGGTCGCCGGGTCGATCCGGGACGTGACGGACGCGGTCGGGCCCGCGCTGTCGCGGACCTTCGCGTACCCGAACGGCACGCCCGACGACTACGACGACCGCGCCATCGCGATGCTCGCCGCGGCGGGGGCGGTCGGCGCGGTCACTACCCGCCCCGGACGGAACGCGCCGGGCACGCCGCCGTACGAACTCCGGCGCGTCGTCGTCGGCGCGTGGGACGGCGTGGACGACTTCCGCCTGCGCTGCGCCGGCGTGTTGAACGCCGGCTAGCGGACTCGGCGGCGGACTAGTTCGGCGCGCCGGCCCGACGTGCCCGCACGCGCCGGCGGAGCTCCCGCTGCGTGGCCACGTCGGGGCGGCGGTAGGTGGGATGCGTCGTCGTCCCCTGCGGCCGCGGGCGCGCGTCGCCGCGGGCGATCGCCCCCACCACGTCGGCCATCATGCGCAGCCCGGCCGGCCGCAACACCTCGGCGAGGACGCGGCGCGCGTAGGCCACCGGGTCGCCGGGGGGCGCCGGGTCGATGGGGAAGACCTCCTGCGCGAACACGGCCCCGGCGTCGAGGACGGCGGTCACCTGGTGGATCGTGACGCCCACCTCGCGTTCGCCGTTGTACAGCTCCCAGAACACCGGCGGCGCGCCCCGGTAGTCCGGCGCCCGCCCGCAGTGCAGGTTGAGTGACCCGAGCCGCGGGATGCCGAACAGCGACTCCTTGAGGATGTTCGTCCCGTCGACCACGGCGAGGTCCGGGGCGAGTTCGCGCACGGCCTCGAGGCACCGCGGCTCGTGCAGGCTGTCGAAGCGCAGCTCCGGGCAGGGCGCCTCGGCGCCGGCCGGCGCCGCCGGGCGCAGTCGGGCGGCGACCTTGGCGCCGGCGCTCCGCGCCAGCCCGGTCCAGCCGTTGTACCGCACCACCGCCTCCAGCCGCTTGCGCAGCGTGCGCGGGCGCGGCAGCGGCGCCGACACCACGGCCACGACCTCCACGCCCGGCACCGCGGCGACCGCGCGCGCCATCGGCGCCCCGTCGTGGCAGGTGAGGACGACCACGCGCAGCGGCGCGCCGCCCGGCGGGGGCGAGATACTCTCAGGAAGTGCCAAAGTCGCCGACCGCGCGCCGGATGAGGTGGGCAGGGAGGTGGGGAAACCGGCGCGCCCGCACTAGGTTGGCGGGGCGTCGCCGGCCGCGCCGCAAGGTAGCCGGTGCGGCCGTCGGCCCACTACTCACGCCGCCGACCCGCCCATGCGCCTGCTCTGGCTGACGCACTTCGTGCCGTACCCGGCCACCGGGCACGGCGCCCTGCAGCGCACGCACCACCTGCTGCGGGTCGCCGCGGAGCGGCACGAGGTGCACCTCGTCGCCCTGTCCCGGCCGGAGCACGCGGCCGAGTGGGCCGAGGCGCGGGCGGCGCTCGGGGCGTGGTGCGCGTCGGTCGCCATCATCGCCGCGCCGGGCACGGCGGGGCGCCAGGGCCGGGTGGCGGCCGCGGCGCGCGGGGCACTGGCCGGCGCGAGCTACTGGGAACGGCTGTTCGACGCGCCCGCCGCGCACCGCGCCCTGCGCGCCCTCCTCGGCGCCCACCGGTTCGACGCGGCGCACGTGGACACGGTGTTCCTCGCCCCCTACCTCGCCGACCTGGGCGACGTGCCCGTGGTCCTGGTGCACCACAACGTCGAGTCCGACCTGCTCGCCAAGCGCGCCGCGCAGGCCGGCGGCGTCGCGGGCGCGTACTTCGCGCGGCAGGCGCGGCGGACCGCGCACCTCGAACGCACGCTCGCCGTGCGGGTCGCCGAGAACGTGGTGGTGTCGGCGCTCGACGGGGAACGGCTGCGGGCGCTCGCCCCGAACGCGCCGGTCACCGTGGTCCCCAACGGCGTCGACGTCGACTTCTTCCGGCCCGCGCCCGGCACCGCCGTGCGCCCGCGGAGTCTGGTGTGGGCGGGCGGGATGGACTGGTTCCCCAACGCCGACGCGATCGACTGGTTCGCGGACACGCTCTGGCCCGCCCTCAGCGCGCAGCGCCCCGACCGGAGCGCGACGATCGTCGGGCGGGGGGCGCCGGCTTCGGCCGTCGCGCTCGCCGCACGCGACCCGCGGGTGCGCGTGACGGGCTTCGTGGACGACGTGCGCCCCTACGTCCACGGCGCCGACGTGTACCTCTGCCCCATCCGGGTGGGCGGCGGGACGCGCCTCAAGATCCTGGACGCGCTCGCGATGGGGCGGCCGATCGTCGCGACGTCGATCGGCGTGGAAGGGCTCGGGCTCACGCCGGACGTGCACTACCTCGACGCGAACGACCCCGACGCGCTCGTGGCCGCGGTGACGCGGCTCGAAGACGATCCGGCCCTCGGCGCACGACTGGCCGCGGCCGGGCGGGCATACGTCGAGGCGCACTTCGCGTGGCCGAGCGTGGGGGAGGCCCTCCACGCGGCCTACGCGCGGGCCGGCGGTGGGCCCCCGGCGCCGGGCGACCGCGTGGTGGACGGTCGCCCGGCGGCGTGACCCGCGGTTACCGGTCGCCGACGTACCGGTAGGCGGTGGCGTACGACTGGGTGAACTGCTTGCTCCCCTCGAGGTAGGCCCGGCTCATCCCGGCGAAGATGGCGTCGCCCTGCGTGCGGTACTTCGCGTCACCGGTCACCCGCGCCAGGTAGGCGTAGGCGTGGACGATGAGCCCACTGAGGTCGGGCGACGGGGTTGAAGCGGCCATGCCCGCGCACCCCCAGTCGGCCAGCCGGAACGACGCCTCGCCAGGGATCCACTGGGTGTTCCAGAGGTAGTCGGCCGAGCGCTGAAGGGTGGTCACGAGGCGGGCGTCCGCCCGGTAGTAGCGGTGGACTTCGGTGATCGTCTCGCCGAGCAGCCCGGCCATGTAGGCCTGCTGGCCGCCGCAGGTGCCGAGGTTGGTCGGGAAGCGGCCGTTCGGCTGCTGGTAAGCGACCAGCTTGTTGATCTGGTCGTCGAGCTGCGCCCGCAGGTCTACCACCGGCACGCTCGCGGCGAACGGCGCACCCTCGGCGAGGCGCCAGGCCAGCAGGGTGCCCTGGATCACGCGCGCCACCACGCGCGGGTCGACGAAGTTCGGGTCGCTTAGCCGCGGCTGGTAGCCGCGGAGGACGTGGGCCACCCGCGCCACGGCCGTGCGGCTCGCCTCGTCGCCGGTGAGCAGGTAGTGCTTCTCCACGCCCTCCAACTGCGACCAGTGGGCCGACGACCCGTAGGCGTTGGCCTCCAGGTAGTCGCGGCGGTAGTTGACGGCCATCTGGGTGCCCCGGTGCCAGAAGGTCGCGTTCCCGGTGCGCGCCCAGGCGGCGTAGTACAGCAGCGCGCGGTCGTAGTAGTTGAAGACCCAGTTGGCGCCCTCCGCCGCCCAGTGCCGCGCCTCGGCCGGTGCGAACCGGTCCTCGTAGCCACGGAACGCGGTGCCGAGGGCCGCGGACGCCGCCGTCGTCCGCGCCGGGCCGACGATGTCGGTCGCGACCAGGTAGGCCGGGTCGGTGGGCAGGAGCGCGGCGTCGGGGACCGTGCTGGGGGCGACGGGCGCGATGGTGGCGGAGGCCGGGCGGGGCGTGTTGCCCGCCCGCGTACCCAGGGCGAGCCACCCCGGGACGACGTCGGAGGCGCCGAGCGTCCCCGCCTGGAACTGCACGAGAATCGCGCGCAGCGAGCCGTCCGGGTGGCGGCCGGCGAGCGCCGTTACGGCGATGGGCACCTCGGCCGACAGGCCGCCGGCGCGGGGCGCGGCGCCGCCGCCCTGGAGCGTCAGCCGCACGCCGGCGAGGTTCCCGGCGCGCAGTGCCCCCGGCGCGAGCGGGATGCCCGTGCCGACCGCGACCGCGCCCGTGCGCCCGTCGAAGCGGCGGACGGCGACGCGCACCGCGCCGACCGTGTCCACGCTCCCCGTCTGGGTGACGATCGGGGCGGCGGCGGCTTCGACGGTCTGGAACTGCACCCACTCGGTCTTGCTGCCGGCGGTGGCGCTGAGCAGCGCGTAGCCCGGCGCGAGCGCGACCGCTCCGCCGCTCGCGTCGAGGCTGAGCACCGCCGGACGCACGGACTGCAGGACCACGCGCCGGCTCGGAATCAGCCGGCCGGCGGAATCGTAGGCGGCGGCCGAGAACTGCTGCGTCGACCCGACCGGCATCTGGAACCGCAGGGCCGGGAGCGTGCCGAGGGTGAAGCGGATCGTCGCGATCGGCACCCCGGTGTCCGGGACGGCCGAGGTCGCCGCCGTCAGGGAGTCGAGGAGTGCCGGGTCGACCGCACCCTCGTCCGCGATCCCCTGCGCTCCCGCCGCGTGGCGCGACGGGCCGGTGACTCGGTGACTGGCGTCGGAGTCGCAGGCCGCAGCGAGCACGACCGCGAGGATGAGAGGCGCGCGAACGCGCTCCCGGGGGGGGAGGTAGCGGAGCATTGAGCGGACCGAGGCGGGAGCCGAGCGGCGGTTCCAGACGGGGCGCTGGTGCCGGACGGCCGGGTGGGGGGTCGTGCGGGGGTCGAACGAGGGGGTGGTACCGGGGGCGTGCCGAGCGGGGGCGTACCGAGCGGGGACGTACCGAGCGAGCGACCTACCGGGCGGGATACGGGGATGCAGCGGCACCGGCGGGCGCCGCCCGCGGTCCGATGGCGAACAACCGTCGCGCGACGGGAGGGACAACTCCCATCGCCCACGGTCGGGTCCGACACCGCGTCCGGTAAACAGACGATCGGTGCGCGACAGAGGATACGCAAACCGATACCGGATGGAACCGGCCGTTTGCCGCAGATGTGCTGTATGTCACACGAATGGATGAGTGCGCTCGATCCGTTACGGAGCGACCGCCGTACGGCCGCCAACCCCGGCGCAGCGCGCTGTTCGCGGTGTCCGGCAGGGACCGCGTGGGGGCACAACGCACGAGGCGGCCGCGCATGTGCGCGGCCGCCTCGTGGTCCGTAACGGCGGTGTGTGCCGCCTACCGCTCGCCGAGGTATCGGAAGCTGCTGACGTAGCTCTGGTTGAACTGCTTGGTGCCGTCGATCCACGCCCCGGCCATCCCGGCGAAGATCTGGTCACCCGCGGCCCGGTACTTGGCATCGCCGGTGACGCGAGCCAGGAAGCCGAACGGCGTCACCGACAGCCCGCTCAGGTCGGGGGTGGGCTCGGCGGCGTTCTGCCCGGCGCAGCCGGTGTCCGCGTTGCGGAAGCTCCGCGAGGCCGGCAGCCACTGCGTGCTCCACAGGAAGTCCGCGGACCGGCGGATCGCCGTCACAGCCCGCGCGTCGGCGCGGTAGGTCCGGTACGTCGCGACCAGGGCGTCGTTCAGGATGCCGGCCATGAAGGCCTGCTGCCCGCCGCAGGTGCTGAGGAACGTCGGGTACCGGCCGTCCGCGGTCTGGTAGCTCGCGAGGCGGGTCAGTGCGTCGTCGAGGCGGCTGGCCCAGGCGGTCGTGCCCGCGGAGCCGGCGGCCGCAGGGTACGGTACGCCCTGGCCGAGCTGCCAGGCCGTGAGCGCGCTCTGCACCACGCGGCCGTACACCCGGGCGTCCACCGACTGCGGGTCGCTGAGGCGCGGTTGGAAGCCGCCCAGCGTCGTCGCCATCTGCGCGACGGCGACACGCGACGCCTCGTCGCCCGTGAGCAGGTAGTGGCGGCCGAGCCCTTCGACGAACGACCAGTGGGCGGAGACGCCGTACCGGTTGGCCTCGACGTAGTCCCGGCGGTAGGCGACGGCCATCCGCGTGGCCCGGTGCCAGAAGACCGGGTTCCCCGAGCGCGCCCACGCCGCGTAGAAGACCATGGCGCGGTCGTAGTAGTAGTGCTCCCACGTGGTGCCGGAGACCGTCCAGTGGCGCTCGGCGGCGCGGGCGAAGCGCGTCTCATAGCTGGCGAACGGCTCCCCGAGGCGGCTCGCCGCCGCCGTCGTCACCGTCGGCCCCACGATGTCCGTGCGCACGAGGTAGTCGGCGTCGGTGGGCAGCGCGGCGGCGTCCGGCACCCCAACTCCGGCGGCGGGCACGCCGAGCGCGGCCGGCGTGGTCGTGAAGCCCGGCGCGCGGGGTGCCCCGCCGCGGTTGCCCAGGACGAGGCTGGCGGGCACCCGGTCGGCGGCCCCGAGCGCGGCCAGGCGGAACTGGACCAACACGGAGCGCAGCGACCCGTCCGGGTGGCGGCCGGCCAGCGGCGTGATGGCCACCGGGACCTCGGCGAGGGCGCCCCCGGTGCGCGCGTTCGCGCCGCCGGCCACCAACAGGCGCATCCGCGGCAGGGCGTCCGGGCGCACCGTCCCCGGCGCGAGCGGCACGCCGTTGCTCACCAGGACGCCGCCGGCGGCGCCGTCGAAGCGGCTGACGGTGAGGGCGAGCGTGCCGGTGGTATCGCGCGGGCCCCAGAACGGGGCGGCGCCCGGCGCCGTGGTCGTGGTCTGGGCGCCGCCGTCCACGGGCTGGGGCGCCGGGGCCCCGGCCGGGGCGGTGGTGGGGGCACCGCCCGCCACCGACGTAATGCCGTTGGGGCCCGGTACGATCTTGAACTGCATGCGCACCCGCTGGCCGTCGAGGTCGGCGCCGACCAGGGCGAACCCGACGGCGAGCACGTGCATCCGGCCGGTCGAGTCCATCGTGGCGATGGTCGGCCGCTCGGAGACCCAGCGGACCGTGCGGCCCGTGACCGGCCGGTTCTGCGCGTCGACGACGCGGGCCGTGAACTGGTGGACCGAGCCGACCGGGGCCGACCAGTCGGGCCCCTGGATGGTGGCGACGCTGGCCACGATCCGGACGTTCGCGGGCGGGGCCGGCGAGCTGGATCCCAACGCGCCTTCGGTGGGCGCGAGGAGGCTCGAGGGGGTGACGCCGTCGGTGCAGGCGGCAAGGATCGCGGGCACCAGGACGGCCCAGGCCGGGCGTCCGCCAATGCGGACGCCGGCCGTCGCCGAGCGACGAACCTTCATGCTGCGGGACTCCTGTGAGGTGATTCGGCAGCCCGACGAGCGTGGCGCGCGGGTCGTCCGCGCGCGGTAGCCTCGTGGCTTTGCGTCGCCGCCTTTCGGCGGGTTTGCCTTTGTCGCCACCTCCCCGGAGTGGGAGGCGAGCGGATCCGTCCGGGGGCGCGACGGCGCCCCGTGTCGATCGCCGGCCCGCACCCCGCCGCCGGCACTCCGGGGCCGTCGGCGTCGTGGGGGTTAGGCGTCGCTCAGGCGAGTGTCGGCCGGTCGGCCGCGAACTTGAGCGGGGGTCCGGCTACGGGGTTTCGGCTGGGCGGTCTCCGGCTACTCGTCGGCGAGCGCCCGGTAGCTCGTCGCGTAGCTCTGGTTGAACTGCTTGCCGCCGGCGATCCACGCCCGCGCCATCCCCGCGAAGATCGCGTCCCGCTGGCGCAGGTACCGCTCGTCGCCGGTGACGCGGGCGAGCCAGCCGAGCGGGGCGACGATGAGGCCGTTGAGGTCGGGGGCGGCCTGCTGCCAGTTGACGCCGGGGCAGCCGCCGTCGGCCATGCGGAACGCCCCCTCCGCGGGGAGCCACTCGGTCCGCCACAGCGACTCGACCGAGCGGCGGACCAGCCCCGGGATCCGCGGGTCCGGGCGGTAAGTGCGGTAGACCCCGACCAGCGCCTCGTTGAGGATCCCGGCCATGAAGGCCTGCTGGGCGCCGCAGGTGCCGAGTTTGGTGGGGTAGCGGCCCTCGCGCGTCTGGAACCGCGTCACCTTGTCGAGCGCCTCGTCGAGCCGGGCGCCCCAGTCGGCCGTGCCCGCCTCCCCCGCCGCCGACGTGTAGGGCGCCGCGCGCCCCAGCCGCCAGGCGAGCGCGGCCGACTGGAGCACGCGGCCGAAGATGCGGGCGTCGACCAGCTCGCGGTTCTCGAGGCGCGGCATGTAGGCGCCGAGCGTCCAGGCGGACCGCGCGACCGCCGTCCGGGAGGCTTCGACGCCGGTGAGCTCGTAGTGCAGGGCCACCCCTTCGAGCTGCGCCCAGTGCGGCGACGTGCCGTAGTCGTTCTTCTCCAGGTAGTCGCGCCGGTAGGCCCGGGCGACGGCGGTGGCCCGCCGCCAGTACTCGGGGCGCCCGGTCCGCACCCACGCGGCGTAGTACAGCAGCGCCCGGTCGTAGTAGTTCCCCTCCCAGCGCTCGCCCTCCAGGCCCCAGAGGCGGTCGGCCGCGGCCGCGAAGCGCGCGTCGTAGGCGCGGTAGACGCTCCCCATCGCCTCGGTGCGGAAGGCGGTGCGGGTGGCGCCGACGAGCCCGGTGGAGACCAGGTACTCGGGGCGGGCGGGCAGGACGGCGGCGGCCGGCGGGCCGTCGGTGGGGGCGGGCGGCCGCAGCCGCGGCGTGGTCGGCGCCCGGCCGATCTGCAGCTCAGCCTCTGGCGGGTCGAGGCCGATCGTTGCGTCGAACGCAATCAGCACGGCGCGGAGCGAGCCGTCCCGATGCCCGCTGGCGAGCGGCACGACGGCCGCCGGGACCTCGCGCCCGCCCACGACGACGCGGACGCGCCCGACCTGCTCGGCGCGCAGCCACCCCATCGGGAGCGGGATGCCGTTGACCACCCGCGCGCTCCTGCCCCCGCCCTCGAACCGCACGAGGCGCAGGGCGACGGTGCGGACGGCGGCGGGGTCGGCGTCCGCCGGCTGCGCCTGCGCCAGCGTCGGGGTGACCGCGCAGGCCGTTACCCCCGCCGCGAGCCATGCCACCAGCGTTGCCACAACCGATGCCACAACCGATGCCACAACCGACGCCGCCCAGGACGTCACCGCCCGACCAACTGCCCCGGCCCGGCCGGTCGCGACCGGGGCGCGCCTGGCTCCGCTAGCCAGCGACGGACACATCGGGGGCCTGCCCGGCCGCTGGGCTGGCGGCCGGGGCGGGGCGGGCGGCCCGGGCGGAGGGCCGGCGTCGCGACGCGACGTGCTCGCCCATGAGATCCGCCACGAAGGCGCCGAGGACCTCGGCCCCGTACTCGGTGAGGTGCCAGGAGTCGTAGAAGTGCCGTGGGAACGGCGAAAGCAGGTCGGACGACTCGACGTAGACCACCCCCTCCTGCTCGCAGACCAGGCGCAGCCGTTCGTTGGCCTGGCGCATGAGGTCGGACATGACCTCGGCGGCGAAGAAGCGGCGGACCTCCTCGGTGAGCACGTTCCCGACCCCGCCGAGCCACAACAGCTCGCGCTCGCGCGGCGTCATGTCGGGCCGGAAGTAGTTGGGCTGCGCGAGGCAGAACACGTCGGGCACCCGTTCCCGGGCGACGCGGATCGCCCGCCGCACGCCGACCTCGAAGCCGTCGAGCATCGGCGCCGGGTCGGGCACGGTGGTGATGATCTCCTCGGCCTGCTGCCGCATGCGGCGCCCGCGGCCGACGAACGATCCCACGTTGTGCCGTTCGAAGACCGGCGTGGTCAGGCGGGCGTGGAGCCGCCGGATCGCCTCGCGGGCGGCGCTCCCCTGCAGGCTCCACGTGTACCGGCGCTCCGGGTGCTCGGAGTAGATCGCGTCCAGGGGGCGGAGACCGGGACACCAGTCGGCCGGTGCGCCGGCGGTGAGCCAGCGGATCACGGACGACCCGCCGACCATCAGCACGGCGGCGTCGAACCGTCCGCGTGGCAGGCAGTGCGTGACCACGTGCGCCAGGTCCAGGGCGTCGACGCCCGACTTGGCGTAGATCGCGACCTGCACCCCGTCGTACCCCGCGGCGGCGAGCGCGCCGGTCCGCTGGTGCAGCTCCCGCCCGAGCACCGCGGGCCACGTGGCGTCCTGGTCGAGGAAGAAGCACTCAACCGCGCTGCCGCCGCCGACGAACAGTCGGTACGGCTGCCTGATCCGCTGCCCGGCCGGGACCTCGGTGACGCGGGCGCCGTGGTCGTCGGCGTCGAACCGGACCACGCGCCCGGGGTCGAGTTCGGGGGCGAACGTCTCGGCGTGCGGGTGCACCCGCAACCGGAACCGACGCGGGTACACGCGGTACGGCGTCCGCCGCAGGGCGAACCGCGCCACACCCTCGGCCGTGACCGCGAGCCCGACGAACACGGCGACCGCAAGCGCACACGCGTACACGAGGGTCATCACGTGCGACATGGCGGATCTGACGAAGGCACGCTCCCGGGGTAAAGATGAGATCGCCGCAATTGCGGCGGCGGAATCATTATGGGCCAGGTGACCCGAGACAACGCGCCGGGGGTGACGCCGCGCACACACCGGGACACGCTCCCGACCGAACGCGAGGCGGGCGCGGGGATCATGCCGGGCGCGTGTTCAACCGCGACTGCACCATCCCCACGAGCCGCTGTCCGAGCCGCCCCACCAACGCGCGCTCGGCCGGAGTGACCACCAGCGCCCAACAGGCGGCGACGAAGACCGCGACGAGCGCGACGCCCGCGGCGATCATCCCCGCCAGCCCATCGGGTCGCACCCAGAGGAGGACGCCGGACAGCCCCATCGCCAGTGCGGTCGTCACCACCGGCCGGCGGAACTCCCACTCCACCGGCCAGGCGCGCTGGCCGGCGTAGTACGTCGCCACGGCGCGGCCCGCGAACGCGATGAGCGTGGCCGCCGCGCCGCCCCACCGCCCGTACGGCGGGATGAGCAGGAGGTACCCCGCCACCGCCACCAGCGCGGCGCCGCCGTTGATCCAGGGGAGCACGCGCCCCTTGGCCGAGATGTCGAGCTGCGTGCGGAACAGCGTGTACCACCCGTTACACGCGTAGGCGAGCACGATCGGGCCGACGAGGTCGGCGGCGGCGACGAACTCGGCCCGCGACATGATGCGCAGCGCCGGGCGGGCGAAGGCGACGATGCCCACGCTCACGAGCATCATGAGGGCGGTAAGCGCGAACAGCCCCTCCGCGAAGTGCCGGTCGCGGGCCGGGCGCGGGTCCTTGGCGTGCTGGAACGCGGTGGGCGTCCACGCCTGGAGAAACGGCGCCGCGCTCACGCTGTACATCAGGAACCCGAACTGGTAGCCCAAGATGTAGAGGCCCGTCACCGAGGCCTGCTGCGTGGCCTGGAGTACGAACCGGTCGCCCGAGTTGAGGACGAAGATGGCGATCGCCGAGAGCTGGTACGGCACGCCGAACCGCCGCTGCCGGAGCGCCGTCGCCCAGCGCCAGCGCGGGCGCGTCGAGCGCAGGAGCCAGGCGACCGCCACGAGGCCGGTGACGGTGAAGGCGACGAGCGTGGACAGCAGGATGCCCACCGGGCCGAGCCGGAAGACCAGCAGAAAGAGCACGTTCAGCCCGATCTGCAACGCGAACTGCCCGAGCGACAGCGCGCTGGCCAGCGCCGCGCGCTGCTGCACCTGCATCACGGCCATCGGCACCGGCGACAGGCTGGCCGGCACGAACACGAGGGCGAGCACGTAGATCATCGCCCGCGACCCCTTGCCGTGCATGAGGTGCTCGTAGATGAGCGGCGAGACGGCGAGCACGAGCAGCGTGCTGACCACCGCCTGCGCGAGCAACAGCACCAGCGTCCCCGTCACCACCTCGCGCCGCTCGTCCTCCGACGACGCGCCGACGTAGAACTTGACGAGCCCGGTCGTGGTCCCCTCGCTCACGAGGATGTTGACCACCTCGGAGACGCTCACCAACAGGTAGACCAGCCCGAACTCCGCCGGCGTCAGCACGCGGGTGGTGATCGGGAGCATGATCACCGAGCCCAGCCGCAGGGCCAGGATGCTTATGCTGTACAGCGCCGTGCTACGGGCGACCGTCCGCTTGGAGGTGGCGCGGTCGGTGACCGGGCGCTCCGCGCTGCGGGCGGGCGCCGGGTCGGCCCGCTCATCCGCGGGGTCTGTCGGGTCCGGTCCCGCCGGCGTCTGCTCCGGCCGGTCCGGGGTGGCCGGCGCGTCCGGCGTGGAGGCGGCAGAGGCCACGCGCGCGCCGCGCCGCGCTTACGCGCGCGGCGCCGCCGGCAGCGCCGCCGCGACGTCGGGCACGAGCTGCCGCGCCAGCCCCGTGGCCAGCGAGTCCGCCGACGCGCGCGCCGCCGCGAGCGCGGCCTGCGTCCGCTCGGGGGACGTGCCGGGGGGCGTGACGATCGGGACCACCAGGCGCACCAGCGCCTCCTCGGTGCGCCCGTACAGCGCCGCGTCGCGCAGCAGGTGCCACTTGACCGCGTACTCGTTGGCCTCGACCCGCCCGCGGCCGGCGTACCAGTAGTACACCAGCGCCTGCGCCCGCCGCTCGGTGTTGGCGGCGAAGTAGCGGTTCACCGTCACCGGGCGCCCGTCGGCCGCGGCGAAGGTGCGGGTGCCGTTCTCCACGGCCTCCCACCCGGCGCCAGGCAGGCAGTTCTTGGGCGAGTGAATGGACTTGCCCTGCACCTGGTAGTCGTAGTACCCGATGTAGACCGAGAAGCCCGGGTCGAGCGAGTCGCGCTGGAAGGCGCGCATCACGTAGTGGCTCATCCCGGCCACCTTGCGCTCGGCCTCGGGCACCTCGATGTCGCGCGCCTGGTAGCCGGCGGGGGCGGCGATCGGGATCGACGGGATCGGGCGGCGCGGCGGCAACTGCTGCTGCTCGCGGACGCCTGAGATCAGCAGGCACCCCACGCCGAGCAGGGCGGCGGGGGCGAAGCGGGCGAGGTCGGCCATCGGCGGGTCCGGAACGAAAGGGTCAGAACAGTTGCAGCGGCGCGCCGCGGCCGGCCGGCAGCACGCGGCGCTCGGCGCGCCCGATCAGCCACGCCACGCCGGCCAGGATCGCGAACGCCACGCCGAACACCATCATCCCCTCGGTCTGGTGCATGAAGCCCTTGCCGAGCGCCGGGTCCACGAACACCACGAGGAAGCCGGTCAGGAAGACGCGCACCCCGTTGAGGATGATGGCCACCGGGAGCACCGCGGCCAGCAGCAGCACGCGGCTCGCCGGGTGGCGGAGCGCGATGGCGCCGAGCAGGACGCCGAGCGAGATGAGCGCGGTGAGCGAGCGCAGCCCGCTGCACGCCTCGGCGACGAACAGCTCGTGGCCGGGCACCTTGATCACGTTGCCGGTGAGCAGCACCGGGATCTCGCGCCAGGTGAGCAGCGCGGCGCCGATGCGGCTGGCGATGAACTGCATCGGCAGGGCGACGCGGCTCAGGATCAGCTCGGGGAGCGGCACGCTCAGCGCCAGCAGCGCGAACGGCAGCCACCAGCGGAGCGCCTGGCGCACCCCGTAGTGCCACACCACCAGCCCGACCAGCGCGAGGACCATCGAGCCGCGCATGATGAACAGCTCGGCGGCCAGGTCGGCCAGCCAGCGGAAGGCGACGGCGGCGAACAGGATGGCGCCGCCGGCCGCGCGGTTGGGGCGCGCCTCCAGGGTGCCGCGCGACCGCCAGGCGATCCAGAGCGCGAGCGGGGCGAGGAGCAACCCGTGGCCGGCCTCGGGGTTGTTCCACCAGTCGAGCGCGAGCAGGTAGGCCGGCCGCGCGTACAGGACCGCGAACAGCAGGGCCGTCGCGATGCCCACCGGGGTGAGGGTGCGGCGGGCGGCCTGCGCGAACGCCTGCACCTCGTCGCCCAGCCCGGGGCGTCGCGGGCGCGGCGGCGGCGCGTCCGCGACGTCCGCCGGCGCGTCGACCTCGATCGCGGGGGCCGCGGGGCGCGCGATGCCGCGCAGCCCCTCCCCGGGCAGGGCGGGTGCGGTCACACCGCCTCGCCCGAGCCGGCCGGGACGGCCGCGACGAGGGGCGCCGG
>ERZ1066118.1440-NODE-1440-length-14965-cov-9.122200_pt1 | contig 14965 bp, 11 predicted proteins | sample MGYA00382765_ERZ1066118 | MGnify/ENA primary metagenome ERZ1066118 (study PRJEB33369, sample SAMEA5778348) | biofilm metagenome | biome: Industrial cooling water; feature: Water cooling tower basin; material: Biofilm | place: United Arab Emirates | collected...
GCATAGCCCGCACTGACCTGCCATTGGGGTGTGATCGCGCCGCTCAGGCCGAGCTCAAGCCCTTTGCTGCGCTGCGCGCCCGTAAGCACCGTCCGCGTGGCGTCGTTGGGGTCGGTCGCGCGGGTGTTGGTACGGTCGAGGCGGTAGACAGCAGCGGTCAGGTTCAGCGTTGGAAAGATATCCCATTTGAGGCCAAGTTCGTAATTGTCGAACTTCTCCGGCTCCAGCGCGGCGCTTGTAATGTCGAGCGATGAAAACTGATCGCCCGACTGGGGCAGGAAGGACCGGCTATAGCTGGCGTAGATCGAGACGGGTTGCACCGGCTTCAGCACCACCCCCAGACGGGGAGACCAGAGAGTGTCCGTCCGGCTATAGCTCTGCCCGGCGACCAGGTCGTCGACGCTGAGCTTGAAGCGGTCGCGGCGAACGCCGCCGATGACATCGACATGTTCGCCGATCGAAATCTGGTCCTGCACATAGAAGGCAGTGGCGTCGGCATTTGTCCGGATCGACCGGTAGCCGGTATTGGCGGTGGTGCGCAGCGTCACCGGCGGCACCGTGATCCGGTCGGCCAACCCCACAAAGACACGCCGCCCTCCATTGACGATATCGCCGCTTCCGAAAAAGCCGTTGATCCGCTGGTTGCGCGTGCGCTGATCACCAACTTCAAAGCCGGCGAGCAGCACGTGGCGGACGGGGCCGGTGGTGACGGTCCAGACAAGGTCGTTCTGGTTGAAGAAGTTCTTGCGCGTCGTGGGATCGCTATAGGCTTCGATGCCGACGCTTTGGATGCCGACGCGCGGCGTGACCGGGGTCACCGCAAAGGCGTTCCGATAGAGCTTGTCATAGTCGCCGTACAGGACCCGACTGGTCAGGGTCAGGTTGTCGCTGAACCGATGCTCGATGCGCCCGCTCAGGACCTTGGCCTCGAAATCGCTGACGTTGAAACCCGGAACACCGAAGAAGGTGTCGCGGAAGCCGGTGAGGGGGCGTGACGGGCTCGTCAGAGAGCCCTGCGCAGCCGAGGGGACGCCTCGATCGATCGTGCGCTTGTCATTGTTATATTCGAACCCCAGGTCGATCCGGGTGGTGCCACCGAGGGATAGGGCAAAGGTCGGATTGATCGCAATCCGGCGTCCGTCGTAGAAATCGCGGTTGCTGTTGAACTCCTCGTAAACGGCGTTCAGCCGAGCGGAGGCGGATTCGCCGATCGGCTGGTTGATGTCGGTGTCGACATACCATGCGCCATATGTGTCCGCCGAGCCGCTGCCGCTGATGAAGGCGTTGGCAACGGGGCGCTTGGTGACGCGGTTGACGATCCCACCCCCACCGCCGCGCCCGAAGATCATCGCGTTGGGGCCTTTCAGGACCTCGATCCGCTCTGCATTGTAGAGGCCGCGGTAATATTGCACATCGTCACGCAGGCCGTCGACGAAGAAGTCCGCGGTGCTGTTATTGCCGCGCAGGATGATCTGATCGCGGTGGCCCTCGCCCTGAGAGATCACCGCGCCGGGGACATAGCGAAGCACGTCGGCGATCGAGCGCATCGCCTGGTCGTCAATCTGCGCCTCGGTGATGATCGACGCCGCCTGCGGAACGTCCTTGAGACTGGTCGGTGTGCGGGTGGCGGTGCTGGTCGCGTCGACTTGGTAGCCGTCCCGGACGCCGGTGACGATGATTGTTTGGCGGGCGTCCGTAGCCGGGATGGCTGGCTGATCCTGAGCCGCTGCGGGCACGGCCATCATTCCAAGGCCTAGCGCACCGCATAATCTACTTTTCCTCATTTCACCCCCTTTGCGAATCGTTCTCAATCATTGACGCGCCCTATGCTAGATGCGAATGCATCGCAATAGCGACTCTGATGAAATATGGGCGATGACGGTGATGGTGCGCATGGACCCCAATGCAGGGGACGCCGAGCGGATCGTGGTGCGGCTGCTGCGCCGCTACGCGGCGTGCCGGCAACTCGGTGAGCAACCCCTGCCGCCGCTCACCAGACTAGGGGGCGAGTTCGGGATTCCGGCTCCTGCGGTGGTCGCCCTGGCCAGCGTTTTTCAACTCACTGAAGGATGCCTTGGCCGGGCATTGGTTGCCGAATGCTGTTGTAATCCAATGCTCAGCGCGGACGAGCGCGCGCTGTTGCTGCTTCTTACGCAAACGTACGCTGAGCCGGCTTTGGGCAGCTCAGATATACCGCAGGGTTTGCCAGGTGCGCTTGTCTGGGCTGTTGCGAGCGCACGCCGGCTTCTCAATCCATCATTTCCAGAGCGGATGAATGGCGCCAGCCAGCCTTCAATGGCAACGTGTACCTCCGCAAGATGACATGAAGGGTCCAGCCACGATTTCCCCCCTGTCTAGCATGTGATAATGTCCTATCTCCCGTCTCCCGCGAACGCTCGTTCGCGGGAGAGCCGCACCGATGGCGGCGGAAGGCTCTGGAAATGGCCCTTCAGCCTCCGAAAACAGTCCCTCGGTTCAGTCTCCGAAATCCGGCTAGGTTCTGGCAAGGTTCAGGAGAAGGCCTTTGCTCGTCGGCTATGTGCGCGTGTCCACCAGGGATCAGTCCCTGCCCCCCCAACGAGACGCGCTCCGGGAAGCCGGGTGCGGGTGGGTGTTCATGGAGACGCCGTCGGGAGCGCAACGCGACAGCCCGGAGTTGAAAGGCGCCCTTGACTATCTCCGTGCCGGCGAGAAGCTGGCGTTGTGGAAGCTCGACCGGCTGGCGCGCTCCGTCCGACAGTTCGTTGAGACGGACGAAGATTTCGCCAAGCGCGAGAGCGGTCTTCGGGGGCTCACCCGGGCGATCGACACCACCAGCCCCGGCGGGCGGCTCGTGTTCCACGGCGACGGGCGGAGGTGAGGTTGGCTAGTTTATCAACGCCGCTCAGATGCCCGCAATGTGCCGCCGCCTGCACTACGTCAGGGTACTCTGGGCGGTGGCTGAGATGAAATGGCGGCAAGCGGCGGTATTTGGCGCCCCGTGCAGGATAAACATAACGAATATGTGTCGCCGTTCGCACTACCCTAGCGCCGCCTAGCACCGCTGTCTGCCGCCTTTTCCCGCCGGGGAACCTTTCTGGCGCTACCCCGGCGTTCCGCCCGCCTCACGCCGCTAGTAGCGCCGGTGCCGCACGATGCTTGCCTTATGATCGCAAAACTCTATTCTCGCCGGCCGTGGTGAAGTTGTCTCAAATGGCGCCCATGAGGCTTGTCTCGATGCTTTGCATCATGCTCGCGCTCGCCTTTTCGAGCGCGAGCACGGCCAGCGTGGTCGATCGTTTGCAACATCAGTCTGGCTCATCGGCCGATCACGACCACATGCCGTTCAGCAAAGTTGTCACCGATAGTCACGATCACCATCACGAGTCCGACGCTGCTCATCCAAACCCGAGCGACGATGCTCCCGACCATCAACCGGGAACGGGCCATCACCATCATGCAGACAGTAGCTCGGGGTTGCCCGCGCCTCTGGCACAAAGCTCGTCATGGGCGGGTATTGGCACCCGGCCGTGGCGCCCAACGGTCGATGACCGAATGCCCGGCTTCCTAACTCACGGTCCCGAACGGCCTCCCAAGAGCAGCGCGATCCGCGTTTGAGCTGCCGCGTCACCTGAGGCGCGGCTTTCGCCACGCCTGCTCGTGAGGCCGATTTGTCATGTATTCTACATTTGTTGCGCGCCCGAGGGCGCGCGTGCGGCGCGCGCTTGCGATAGGCGCGGCGTTGGTGGCTCTGTGCGCTCCGTCCAGCGGAGCGGCACAAGAGCTTAGTTTGCCGGATGCGCTTTCTAGGGTCGCCAATGGCGATCCGATCGTGGCGGCGAACGCTGCTCGGCTGCAAGCCGCCGAGGCGGGAATTACCCAGGCCGACGTGCGACCGCGCGATGTCGTCGGCGTTGAGATCGAGGATTTCGCAGGCACCGGCCCGTATTCGCCAATCGAGCGGTCGCAAACGACCGCTTGGTATGAGCGGACTTGGGAGCGTGGCGGAAAACGGGAAGCGCGTATCGGCGCGGCCCGTTCGGAGCTTGGGGTCGCAAGGGAACGCAGTCGCCTGCGTATGCTGGACCTTTTGGCGCAGGTGCAAGCCGCATGGGTTGAGGCGCTCGCTGCCGAGGCCGCAATCCCGATCGCGGAACAGCGGCTTGCTGATGCGCAGCGCGTCGAAGCGGAAGTCAGCCGCCGCGTTGGCCGCGCCCTTGATCCGCTGTTCGCGGCGGAGCGCGCCAGAACAGCGATAGCGCAAGCTCGCATCGCGCTCGATCAGGCACGGGAAACCGCGCGCATCGCTCGGGCGGGCTTGGCAGCCTATTGGGGCGGCACGGCTGATTTTCGTCTTGATGCCGCATCGTTCGACACGCAGAGCGCGACGGCGCCCGGTGCCGAGGCCAACCCGGACCTAGCGGTGCTTGCGGCGGAACGCGAAGCCGCCGGAGCGCGGGTGCGCCTCGCCGAGACCGCCAATGTTGGTGATCCGACCGCTCGCGTAGGCGTGCGACACTTTGGCCAAGGCAATGATGTCGCGCTCATGGTCGGTGCGTCGATCCCACTTGGCAATCGCACGGCCAATCGCGGCAACATCCTTCGCGCTCAGGCGGACGCCCAGGCGGTCGAAGCCGAGATGGCCGTGACTCGTATTCAAACCGAGCGCGAGATCGCCCGGCTCGTGGCGGAGCGGGCCGCTATCGTCAGCGAAATTACGCGGATCGACCAAGAGGTGCTGCCGAGCGCCGAGCGGGCGGTGGTGCTCGTCCGCGACGGCTTCGCCCGCGGCGGGACCGCCTTCACATTCCTCGAAGTGAGCCAGGCGCAGCAAGCCGTAATCGAGGCTCGGTCCCGGCGGATCGAGCTGTTGCGCCGATTCCATTTGGCGGGCGCCCGGCTCGATCGACTGACCGGCCGCCACGCCTTCCTTCTCTCCAGCGCGGAGAACCGCTGATGATACGACGCCTTTTCCCGGCGAGCGTCTTGCTCGCCTGCGCCCTGCTTACCGGATGCGGTGACAGCTCGACCACTAACGAGGCGACCGAAACCGAAGCCGCTGCCGCCGACTACGAACGGGGGCCGCATGGCGGACGGATGCTGCGCAATGGCGACTTCGCGCTCGAAGTCACCATCTTTGAGGATGGGGTGGAGCCGGAATACCGCGTCTATCCCTATCGGGACGGCCGCCCCCTTTCGCCAAGTGAAGTTCGCTTGGCGATCGAGCTGGGGCGTCTAGGCGGCCAAACGGATCGCTTCGCCTTCCGAGCGCAAGAGGACTTTTTGCGCGGCGACGGCGTGGTTGCGGAACCCCATTCCTTTGACGTGCGGGTGCGCGCGACGGAAGGCGGACGCACACACAGTTGGTCCTACGCCTCTTATGAGGGCCGCACGACGATCTCCGCCGAAGCGGCACGGGCCGGCGGCGTGCGCACCGAGCGCGCGGGGGCCGCATCCGTTGCCGAATTGATCGACATGGGTGGCCGGATCGAAATCACGCCGGAGGGACGGGCCGAGGTTCGCGCACGACTTCCGGGCCAAATCGTGTCGATGACCGGCCGGCTAGGCGACCGAGTTGGCCGGGGACAGACGCTGCTCCGAGTCGAATCGAGTCATTCGCTCCAGACCTACTCGGTTCCTGCGCCGATCAGCGGCGTTATCGTGGAGAAGAACGCAAACGTCGGCGACACGACGGGCGACCGCGCGCTGTTTGTCGTTGCCGATCCATCGAACATCCACGCCGAGTTCTTCGTGTTCCCGCGCGACGCCGAGCGTGTGCGGGTCGGCCAGAGGGTGTCCGTGCGGAGCCTGTCGGGCGATGCTCGGATCGAAGCGACGGTAGAGGCTATCCTGCCGACTGCCGACGCCGCCAGTCAAACGCTCGTCGCGCATGTGCATCTCCCCGCAAGGGCGGCGCAATTCTTCCGGCCCGGCATGGGAGTGGAAGGGGCTTTCGCCGTAGCCGAGGCTCAGGTGCCTCTCGCGGTGCGAACGCAGGCCATTCAGCGCTTCCGCGATTTCGAGGTCGTCTATGCCAAGGTCGGCAACACCTACGAGGTCCGAATGCTCCAGATCGGGCGGCGCACGCCCGAATGGACCGAAGTGTTGGGCGGGCTCGCACCGGGCACCGAATATGTCACCGAGGGCGCTTTCCTGATCCGCGCCGACATCGAGAAGTCGGGGGCCAGCCATGACCACTGATACCGTCGCCCCCGAACGCCGGGGGCTGCTCGAACGCATCCTAGCGGCCTCCATCCGGTTCCGCTGGGCGGTGCTGGCAGTTGTCGTGGTCCTGTGCGGTATCGGCATCTGGAGCTTCCAGCGCCTGCCGATCGACGCGACGCCGGACATCACCAACGTCCAAGTGCAGATCAATAGCGAAGCGGCGGGGTTCTCACCGCTCGAAGCCGAACAACGTGTCACATTCCCGGTCGAAACCGCCATCGCGGGCATTCCGGGTCTGCAATACACCCGCTCGATCTCACGCTACGGGCTGAGCCAAGTGACGGCGGTGTTCGAGGACGGCACCGACATCTATTTCGCGCGGCAGCTCATCAACGAACGCCTCCAGACTGCGCGCGGCCAGCTTCCCGAAGGTGTCGAGCCCGAAATGGGACCGATCGCCACGGGTCTCGGCGAAATCTTCATGTATGTGCTGGAAGCCGACCCGAATGCGCGCAAGCCGGATGGGAGCCGATACACGCCCGAAGACCTGCGCACGTTGCAGGACTGGGTGATCCGGCCGCAGCTCCGCAACACGCCCGGCGTCACCGAGGTCAACAGCATCGGCGGCTATGAGCGGCAATATCATGTGACGCCACTTCCCGAACGCCTGTCGGCCTATGGGCTGACCCTGAACGATGTCGTGCAGGCGCTCGGTCGCAACAATGCCAATGTCGGCGCAGGCTATATCGAGCGTTACGGCGAGCAATATCTCGTGCGGGTGCCCGGTCAGGCGTCGAGCGTCGATGATCTCCGTTCGATCATCGTCACCAACAGGGGCGGCGTGCCAATCCGCGTGGCCGACGTGGCCGACGTCGGCATGGGCGAGTTTTTTAATGATACGGCGACCACCGAGAACGGGCAAGAGGTGGTGCTTGGCACCGTCATGATGCTCGCGGGTGAGAACAGTCGTGTCGTGGCGCGCGCGGCCGCTGCGCGGCTGGAGGAAGCGGCCAGGGCGTTGCCGGGCGGCGTCGGCGCCGTTCCGATCTACGATCGCACTGATCTCGTTGATCGCACCATCAAGACCGTCGCTACCAATCTGGCGGAAGGTGCGCTGCTGGTCATCGTCGTGCTGTTCCTGCTGCTCGGCAACATCCGAGCGGCGCTCATTACGGCGGCCGTGATCCCGATCTCGATGCTGATGACCATGACAGGCATGGTGCGCGCGGGGGTGTCCGGCAATCTTATGAGCTTGGGCGCGCTCGATTTCGGCCTCATCGTCGACGGTGCGGTCATCATCGTCGAGAATTGCCTGCGTCGTTTCGGCGAGGCCCAGCATCGGCTTGGACGGCTGCTTACCCGCGACGAGCGTTTCACCCTAGCAGCGTCCGCCAGCTCCGAAGTGATCCGGCCGTCGCTGTTCGGCATCACGATTATCACGCTCGTCTATGTGCCGATCTTCGCGCTGACCGGCGTTGAAGGAAAGATGTTCCATCCGATGGCGATAACCGTCGTGATGGCTCTGACCGCCGCTCTGCTGCTGTCGCTGACCTTCGTGCCTGCGGCGGTTGCGATGTTCGTGACCGGCAAGGTGGAGGAAAAGGATAGCTGGCTGATGCGCGGCGCGCGGCGCCTCTACGCGCCCGCGCTGGATGTGGCCTTGCGGCTCCGCGTCGCCTTTGTCGTGGGCGCGGTGGCGCTCGTGGCGATTGCGGGCTTTGGAGCGTCGCGGATGGGCTCTGAGTTCATTCCAAGCCTCGATGAAGGCGACATCGCGCTTCATGCCCTTCGCATCCCCGGCACGAGCCTAAGCCAAGCGGTCGTAATGCAGCGGACGCTCGAAACGCGCCTGCGGCAGTTTCCCGAAGTGGAGCGCGTCGTATCGAAGATTGGCACCGCCGAGGTCGCGACCGATCCCATGCCTCCCTCGGTCGCGGACACGTTCGTTCTGCTCAAGGATCGCTCCGAATGGCCCGATCCAAGGAAGTCGCGCGCCCAGCTCGTCCGCGAGATGCAGGAAGCGGTGAACGCCATCCCAGGCAACAATTACGAGTTCACTCAGCCGATCCAGATGCGCTTCAACGAGTTGCTTTCCGGCGTCCGCGCCGATGTCGCTATCAAGGTCTTTGGGGACGATCTCGACGAGCTTCTCAGGATTGGGCAGGCGATCGAGGAAACGGTGGGCCGCGTGGAAGGTGCTCAGGATGTGAGCGTCGAGCAGGTGACGGGCTTGCCTATCCTGCAAATCACTCCTGACCGCACGGCACTAGCGCGGCTCGGCCTGAATGTTGGCGACATTCAGGATGTCGTGGCGGTCTCGATCGGTGGCGCGCAAGCGGGCCAAATCTTCGAGGGCGACCGCCGTTTCCCGATCATCGTGCGGCTCCCTGAGAACGTGCGCTCGCGTGCCGATGAAATCGGCCGTCTCCGCATCCCTATCGGCACGGGCACAGATGCCGGTCCTCGCAACTTCGTGCCGCTCGCAGATGTCGCGCGTGTCGAAGTCGTGGCTGGTCCGAACCAAATCAGCCGCGAAGATGGCAAGCGCCGTGTGGTCGTGACCGCCAACGTGCGTGGACGGGATCTAGGCTCATTCATTGAGGAAGTGCGGGAGAGGGTCGGTGCCGAGGTCGAGGTGCCGGCCGGTTATTGGGTGAGCTACGGCGGCACGTTCGAGCAGCTTATCTCTGCCGCTCAGCGCCTTCAAATCATGTTGCCGATCGTTCTCCTGCTGATCTTCGGCCTGCTTTACGGCTTGTTCCGGTCGTTCAAGGACTCCGCGATCGTGTTCTCCGGTGTGCCGTTGGCGCTGACCGGAGGCATCGCCGCCCTGATGCTGCGCGGGATGCCGCTGTCGATTTCCGCCGGCGTCGGGTTCATCGCACTGTCCGGTGTCGCCGTTCTGAACGGATTGGTGATGCTGACCTTCATCCGCCAGCTTCGAGAAAGCGGGGTCGATCTCGATCCTGCCATTCGTGAAGGTGCCCTGACGCGGCTGAGGCCAGTCCTCATGACTGCGCTGGTGGCGAGCCTCGGCTTCGTCCCGATGGCCTTCAACGTCGGAGCTGGCGCGGAGGTGCAGCGTCCGCTCGCAACGGTCGTGATCGGCGGCATCATATCCTCGACGATCCTCACGTTGCTGGTCCTCCCTGCACTCTACCGGATCGTTCACGGCCGCACCGCCCGCCGCGAAGGCGAGCATCCATCCCCCAGCACGGCCCAGGCGAATGCCTGAGGCCAGCTCACTCCCACGCGCCGCCCCCGGCGCGTGGGAGACCTGAAAGGAGTCTCTTGATGAGTTTCGTTGCTACCATGCAGCGCGTTTCCCGAAACAGGCTGATGCTTGTCCTCAGCTTGCTCGCGCTCTCATTCTGCTTCGGCTTTGATGCCCTCGCCCACAATGTCGCCGAAGGCGACAAAGGGTATATTCAGGAAAGTAGCGGCGTCCTGTTCTTCCCGTTCGTCTATCTCGGGGCCAAGCACATGGTCACGGGCTACGACCATCTGCTGTTCCTATTCGGCGTGATCTTCTTCCTCTACCGAATGAAGCACATCGCCATCTACGTCACGCTGTTCGCGGTCGGACACTCGACAACGATGCTGTTCGGCGTGCTGACCGGGATCAGCGCGAACGCCTATATCATCGACGCGATCATCGGCCTGTCGGTGGTTTACAAGGCGCTCGACAACTTGGGCGCATTCCAACGCTGGTTCGGCGTTCAACCGAACACAAAGGTGGCGACGCTGGTGTTCGGCTTCTTCCACGGCTTCGGGCTCGCCACCAAGATCATCGAGTTCGAGATTTCGCCGGACGGCCTGCTTGCGAACCTCATCGCATTCAACATCGGCGTCGAGATCGGACAGCTTCTCGCGCTTGCCGCCATCCTGATCCTGATGGGCTTCTGGCGCCGGACGAGCAGCTTCATGCGCCACGCCTTCGCCGCCAACACCATCCTCATGGCCGCCGGCTTCGTGCTGGTTGGCTACCAGCTCGTCGGCTTCGCCGTCGCCTGATTTCAAGGAGTCTCGACCATGTTCAACGCACAGCGCCCCAATCTCGATGACCTGCCGACCAATCGGCAGTTGATCCGGGCCACTCTCATCGCCGCCGCGTCGGCCGGTGCCCTTCTCGTCGCCGTCATCCTGCCCTCGGAATACGGGGTCGATCCCACTGGAGCCGGCCGAGTGCTTGGCCTGACGCAGATGGGCGAGATCAAGGTGCAGCTCGCCGAGGAAGCCGCGCAAGACGCGGCCGCCGATGCCGCTGCGGCGGAGCGGACGAGCCGGCCGGCCCCTGCACAAGCCTCCGCTGGAAGCGCTCAGCCGACAGTGGTCCAAGCGCAGCCAGGAAGGCCAAGTGCGCCGGCCGGTCGGAATGACACGACGCGGCTGACGCTCGCGCCCGGACAGGGAGCGGAGATCAAGCTAACCGCTGATCGCGGGGCGCGGATAGCCTTCAACTGGTCGGTCGAAGGGGGGCACGTCAATTACGACACCCACGCCGATGCGCCGGGCATCTCCTATCACGGCTACGGAAAGGGCCGGGAATCCACCGGCGAACAAGGCGAGTTGATCGCGGCCTTCGACGGAAGCCACGGCTGGTTCTGGCGTAACCGCTCCGGCGCTCCCGTGACGATCACGCTGCGCACGCAAGGCGAATATGGCGAGGTCAAGCGGGTTGTCTAACGTCCCGATCCCGCCGGCCAGCCCCGTTGAGGGGAATGTAGCGCCGTGACCTATCCATCCTTTCCAACGCACCGAACGAGGTAGCGATGCTCTCGGTATTGGCCAATCGAACTTATCGGCACCTGTTCATGGCGCAGGTTGTCGCGCTGATTGGCACTGGCTTGGCTACGGTCGCGCTGGGCCTTCTCGCTTATGACATTGCCGGGGCGGACGCAGGGGCGGTGCTCGGCACGGCTATGGCGATTAAGATGGTCGCCTACATCGGCGTCGCGCCAGTCGTCGGCGCTTACGCAAACCGTTTGCCGCGCCGCGCCTTCCTCGTGGCGATGGATGTCATCCGCGCGCTCGTTGTCTTGGCGCTGCCGTTCGTCGATCAGATTTGGCAGATTTATGTCCTGATCTTCGTGCTGCAATCGGCCTCGGCCGGGTTCACGCCGACCTTTCAGGCGACCATCCCCGACGTGCTGCCGGACGAGAAAGACTACACGAACGCGCTGTCGCTCTCGCGCCTTGCCTACGACATGGAAAGCCTGACCAGCCCGATGCTGGCCGCAGCTCTGCTGACGGTGATAAACTTCCATTGGCTGTTTTCAGGCACGGCGATCGGCTTCGCCTGTTCGGCGCTCTTGGTGTTGGCGACGACGCTGCCCCGCTCCAATGCGCGCAAGTCCGGTGGCGGCATCTACGACAACACGACACGCGGCGGGCGTCTCTATCTGCGAACGCCTCGGCTGCGCGGGCTGTTGGCGGTGACGCTCGCCGCCGCCGCCGCCAGCGCGATGGTCATCGTGAATACGCCGGTGCTGGTCCGGTCGGCGCTTGGACTTGGACAGAGTTCGATGGCGATCACGCTTGCCGCGTTCGGCGGCGGCTCGATGTTGGCGGCGCTGTTACTGCCGCGTGTCCTCGGAAGGTTCTCCGACCGGAGCGTGATGCTCTCGGCTGCGTCGGCGATGACGATCGGGTTGGCTGTTCTCGCCCTATCGTGGAGCGGCCATGCCTCGCCGGACTATTGGGGCGTGATCCTTGCCGGCTGGTTCGTGCTCGGCGTCGCCTATGCGGCAAGCATAACGCCGGGCGGCCGCCTGTTGCGGCGATCTTCGGCTGAGGAGGACCGCCCTGCGCTGTTCGCCGCGCAGTTCGCGCTAACCCATGTCTGCTGGCTGATTGCTTATCCGTTGGCGGGCCAAGTCGGTGCGAATGGCGGCATGGGAATGGCCTTCGGCGCGTCCGCCGCGCTGGCGCTCGTCGGCACCGTGATCGCTTTCAAAATCTGGCCCAAGGAAGATGCGGAGGTCGTGGCGCATACCCACGACGATCTGCCAGCCGATCATCCCCACCTTCTTCAAGGACATCCCGGCGGCCGTGCCCAACATGCGTTCGTGATCGACGAGCTGCATCCGCACTGGCCCATCAGGTGATGGCCCGGTCGTATGCCTTTTGACATCCGCCAGATTCGTTACGCCGTCGCTGCCGCTGACCACGGCAGCTTCTATCGCGCGGCGCGAGCACTGGATGTCGAGCAATCGACGCTTAGCCGCAACATCCTCAAGCTAGAGAGTGCCATTGGCGTCAAGATATTCAACCGTTCGCGCGCCGGCGTGACGACAACCATCGCCGGGAGCACGTTCATTCGCAGCGCGAGAACGATGGTCACTCATGCGGACAAGCTGGTCGCCAATATGAGGGCGGCGGGACAAGGCCGCGCTGGTGGATTGATGATCGGCTACAACAGCGCCGTTTCGGCAGGCAACTTGCGCGCCACGTTGCTGAGCTGGCGCGATGCCCATCCAGACGTTGAGATCGACGGGATGGAGGCAGACCGTGGAGCCCTGCTCGCGGGTCTCGATACCGGCGAGGTCGATCTGGCAGTCGTGATGGGCGAAGCCAAGCATAACGGCTATCGACGCGAGGTGTTCTGGAGTGAGCGTGTGCTGGTCGCCCTTCCGGCCGGCCATCGGCTTGCGGGGTATGAGAAGATTCACTGGACAGATTTGCGCGACGAGCGGTTCCTGCTGACAGCCGCAGACCCTGGCCCCGAGCTGCGCGACATGCTTCTCGGCCGCCTTTCGATGCTTGGCGGGCAGCCAGACATTCGGCTTCATCATATTAGCCGAGAGAGCATTCTAAGCCTGCTGGGAGTGGGGTTGGGAATCTCCGTGGTTTGTGAAGGAGCAACCGGCGCTCGTTATCCCGAAGTAGTCTATTGCCCGCTCTATGGCGAGCAAGGACCGGCGCTAATCGCGTATTCGGGATATTGGCGAGACGACAACACCAACCCGGCATTAAGACGCCTCCTCGCGTTTGTGCGCAGTCGCTACGCGCTTTCATTTCACATCCGAGAGCGTTCAAATTGAAGGCGATTTGCGCTAGTATTTGGGCTTGCGGCGGCCTTCGACAATCGGGTCCGTCATCATTGGGAGACGGTCATCATGGCGCAGGGAAAGACGCTCATCATTGTGCTGGTTACGCTCGTTATCGGGTTCGGCGGCGGGTTTGTTCTTCGACCAATTATCATGCCTCCAGCCGGGACGACGGTTGCCGCCAATTCGGCTCCTGTCGCGTCTCAACCGGCCGCAGCGCGGGGGACGCAGTATTTCGCGGCCAATCTCGACGAGGCTCGGCAGATCGTAGCAGGCTGTCGAGACGGCTCGGTGCGCGGTGATGAATGCGCCAACGCCGAGCAGGCGGTTATCGAGGCCGATAGCCGGGATCGCTTCAAGCGTTTCACCGGCAACTGAGACGGCGGGAACGCCTTAGCTGCCTCGCGCGCGATGCCGGCGAAAGCCGCGGTCGGTGTCCATGAAGCGTGCAAGCATAGGCGCCACCAGCTTTCCCGGCGGCATAGGTTGCTGGCCGGTCTCCGCCGCGAGCGCGGCGGCGTAGGCTACAAGATCGCGGTGGACCCCGGCGGGCAGCTCCACAGCCAGTTTGACAGGCCGATCGTCCACCAATGGCCCCAGCTTCAATTTTGTCATCGTGTCGCTCCCAAAGGTTCGAGCACCAGGTCGCGGGTGATGACCACGCGCAGCGGATGGCCCGGCCGGATGGTAAGGGTCGGCTGCACGTTGAGTTGCCGCCGAACGATCTGCTGGCCGGTCTGATTAATCGTGTCCTGCGATCCGCGCCGAAGCGCGCGGGTCAAATCATCCTCGCTGTCGGCTCCCAGCTCGGCGCCGACGCCGAGCAGCGTCGAGACGGCCGCCGCCCTGAGCAGATTGCCCCAATGCTGATTCACGCGGTCCTGTAGGCCCGCGAACCCAGCGCCGTCCGCGCCGGGCTGGCGCTCGAGAACGATCGAGCGCCCGTCCGGCATGATGAGCCGGTCCCAGGCGAGGAGAACACGGGTCTGCCCGGCGGTGATCTCGCTGTCGTATTCGCCGATCAGCCGGGCACCTTGCGGGATGAGCAAGATGCGGCCTGTCGGGCTGTCATAGACGTTCTGCGTCACCTGCGCCGTTATCTGGCCGGGCAGATCGGACCTGATCCCGGTGATGAGCGCCGCCGGGATGATGCTTCCGGCCTGCACGATGTTGGGCGACGGGGGTGCGGTCAGCCGCTCCGCGCTCACCGTTCGCTGGTTCGAGGCTTGCGCCATGAAAGCGCGCCGGCCAGCTTGATCGCCCTGCGCTGCGCTCGCCTGCTGCGATGGCTGAGCGGCTTGGTCGGGCAAGATCACCGATGGGGCCGGCGCCGTTCCAGCGTTGCCCCCGTTGCCGCCGAGGAATACGCCACTCATGCGGGCAGCGTCGCGTTCCTGCTGGGCGCGCTGACGCGCAGCCTCCTCGGCCTGCACGCGCGGATCAGGTTGCGCCGGCTGCGTGCCGATCGGCGGCACGGGCACGTTCTCGCCGCGCTGCTGGGCGGACACGATCGGGCCGCCGAGGTCGCCGGGAAGTGGCGGCCCAAGGCGCGGCGCTTGAGCATAGTCCCTCGGTCCCGAGGTGATGGTCTCGGCCGTGGCGCGGCTCTCGGTGTTGTAGAGTTCTTCCGCCTGCCGTTCACCAGCCGGTTTGAGCGCGTAGATCAGCGAGCCGCCGATACCGAGGCCGGCGGCCACGCCTATGACTGTCAGCGCCTTTCGGGACAGACGCATGACGCGGGGCGGATCGCCTCGAAGCTGGAATGGCTTTGG
>ERZ1066118.1441-NODE-1441-length-14958-cov-7.018050_pt1 | contig 14958 bp, 10 predicted proteins | sample MGYA00382765_ERZ1066118 | MGnify/ENA primary metagenome ERZ1066118 (study PRJEB33369, sample SAMEA5778348) | biofilm metagenome | biome: Industrial cooling water; feature: Water cooling tower basin; material: Biofilm | place: United Arab Emirates | collected...
TCCACAAGGTGCGTGCGACCACGGCGAAAAGGATCGTCGTGAAGACCATGTCCGTTGTTACCGCAACGCCGTACGCCGCCGCCATGTTGCTCGACGTCCGAAAGCCCATCACCAGCCCGATCGCGGCGATCATCAGCGCCCAGTTCACCGCTGGGATATAGATCTGCCCGATTTCACGCGTCGACGTGTGCTCGATGCGCATACGCGGCAGGTAGCCGAGCTGCACCGCCTGACGGGTGAGCGAGAATGCGCCGGAAATCACCGCCTGTGAGGCGATCACCGTCGCCAGCGTCGACAGGACGACGAGCGGGAGAAGACCCCAGGCAGGGGCCATCAGGAAGAAGGGGTGCTCCGCCGCTTCGGGGTTGGAAATGATCAGCGCCCCCTGCCCGAAGTAGTTCAGCACCAGGCAGGGCAGAACGAGCGCGAACCAGGTCAGTCGGATCGGCTTCTTGCCGAAGTGGCCCATGTCGGCATAGAGCGCCTCTCCGCCCGTCACCACGAGGAAGACGGAGCCGAGAACGAGGAAGCCCTGCCACCCGTTGTTCACGAAGAAGTTGAAGCCGTAGAGCGGATTCACGGCCCCGAGCACCGACGGATGCTGCACCACCTGCGAGATACCCAGCGCCCCTAGAGTCAGGAACCAGACGAGGGTCAACGGGCCAAAGATCCTCCCGATTCCCCCGGTTCCGCGGCTCTGGACGGAGAAGAGAGCTACAAGAATCGCGACGGTGATCGGGATGATGTACGGATCGAAGAGCGGCGTGACGAACTCCAGACCCTCGATCGCGGAAAGCACCGAGATTGCCGGCGTGATCATTCCGTCGCCGTACAGGAGAGCGGCTCCGAAGAGGCCGAGCAGCACGAGTACCCACCGCCGCTTGCTCCCCTCCTGCGCCGGCGCCACCAGGGCGGTCAGCGCGATCATTCCACCCTCGCCCCGGTTGTCCGCGCGCATCACGAACACGAGGTACTTGATGGAGATGACGATGATGAGCGACCAGAAGATGAGGGAGACGACTCCCATCACGTTGGCCGGGTTCGGGACTAGCCCGTAGTGCTCGCCGAGGGCTTCACGAAATGCATAGATCGGGCTGGTTCCGATATCCCCGTAAACAACTCCGAGGGCGCTCAGCGCCAGCACATATAGATACCTGCCGGACGGCGCTGCCGACGCAGGATCTGAGTGAGTCATGTTATCTCTTGAAGGTGAGCCGGAAGGGCCATGCGGGGCGGCAAAAAGAGAAGCTGGAGATTAGTCGGTGTCAATCCAGCCGCGTTTTCTCCCCGAGCTGCACATCAAAGCGGAGTGTGCGTCCGGGCCCCGCCAACCGACGGAGGTATCGGCAGGTGCGGCAAGCTGCTCCACGGCCCGACGGGTCAGCCTGGGTCATTGAAGGTCTTGAAGGATTGCCTGCATTCGCGAGATCTCCACGCGCTGATCGGCGTCGATTTCAGAGGCGAACTGATACGTCTCGGACTCCTCCCCTGCCCCCTCCGTCGCAAAGAGGATTGCGACCATCTGGAGCGCTCCCTCGTGGTGGCGAATCATGTATTGGAGGAAGAGCCGATCAAACGCCATCCCGCGCGCGGCAACCAGATTCGCAATCTCGGCGGCCGTGAGCATACCTGGGTGCATCGCGTGATGCCCGCCCGCTGCATGCCCTGCGTGCGCCGCGTGCTCCGGCGAGGCGGCCATGGTCGGCTCCCCGCGCCGCTGCAGCCAGCGGTCGATCCTCGCCAGCTCATCGCGCTGCGAAACCTCGATCCGCTCCGCCATCAGCTTCACCTGCTCGTTCTGAGCTCGATCCGGAACAAGGCTGGTCATCTCGAGCGCCTGTGCATGATGCATCGTCATGCCGTGCATGAACTCGACGTCGGCTGCGGTATGCCGTCTCGCTGTCGCAGCCTGCTGTACCGGTTCGAGCGGAGCACTCACTCCGCCCGCAGGAGATTTGGAGGCGCAGCCCGCGGTAACCAGAAGTCCCCACAAGATTGCGGAGATAACGTTCTTTGAACCTGCCATAATTCCTGCCGTTCCTGGAAAAAGCAGCCGCGCGCCACCAGGCCAGCGGCCGGTAGTACCCCCGGCACATTCCGCAATTATCGTTGCACTCATCCGAATTGGACTGAATAGCCGCGGACGCCGGTCTTGGGCGGTTTTGTCGGCGGTGTGCTTGCCTTGTAGGCAACTCCCCAGGAACTCAGCCCCCCGAGCCGTTCTCGCCGAGGAGAATACGCCATCCGGTGCGTGAGTCCCTCCGTCGCACCGGCGGTCTGCTTAGACCACCTGCGCCCTCTTGTGAATCGCCTCGACCGTCCGCCAGGCAGACTCGACGGCGCCTTCCATCCACGCAGGGTCTGGACTCGCGGCTCCCGAGCCGATGTAGATCCGGCCATCAGCCTTGCTCAGCTGCGCGAGACGATCACCCGGGTTGCTCGCCCAGGCGCCCTCGCTGTACTGCACGCGCTCCCACCATACGGCGTAAGCGTTCTCGTACTCCGCGCGAATCTGCGGGTGAACGGGGGACGCGTGATGCAGGACGTGCTCGATGCGCGCAGCAACCGGCGCCCCCGCAAGCGGCCGCCCATCGAGGCCGGGGAGACGCGCGCTGCCGTAAAAGCCGAGAAGGACGCCCTTCTTCGAGCCGTAGTCGTTGGACGGATAGGAGAACTGGGGGATCGGGTTACCCCCGCCGCCAGCAGGAGCTGCTCCAGTCTCCGCTCCGACATAGACGAGGTGGCCGCCGTAGATGTTGTCATCCTCTTCCCAGAAGCGGCGCCTCATCTGGAGGCCAATCTTCGCCTGGACGGCATGATCGGTGTCGTTCACCGCCGCCTGCATCGCTGGGGAGAGGTTCACCTGAAGCTTCTTCAGAATCGACATCGGGAGGCAGGAGACGCAGTAGTCACCCGTCACCTCAGTAACAGCGCCCGTCTGCGCGTCGCGATAGCGGACCGCGATGCCCGTGTCGTTCTGTGTGACCGACTGGACCTCCGAGCCAAACCGGATCTTGTCCGACTGAGCGCGCGCCATTGCCTCCGGGAGCTCCATCATGCCGCCCGTCGGCTGAAAGACGGGGTCCGTACCGCCTGTGCCGGCGATCAGCGAACGTACCTGGCTGGCGAGGGGCGACCGAAGCAGCGTGGTCAAGTCGTATTTGTCGGCGGAGCCGCGGGCATCCGGATTGAGGGCGTAGAGCTCATCCGGGCTGGAGAGGTAGCCCGCGCCAACGAGGAACTGGATGAGCCGCTGCTTGTCTTCGGTCGAGATCTGCTGATCGAGCGCGCCCTGATTTACCGCCTTGGCGAGCAGCTCACCGACGTTGCCCCGTAGATCGGACTCCAACTCGCGCAGGCGAACCTTCCTGTTCGCCAGCACGCCGTACTGCGCGTCATTGGTGAACAGGACCTCGTTGGCGTCGTTGAACTGCTCCATTCGAACCCCCAGCTCCCTGGCATAGCCGAGGAGACCGTGGTGGGTGTGCGGAATGCGCCACGGACCAGCGTTGAAGTACTGGCCCTCGTCGAACTGACAGACCTGCCGCTCGCCGCTGGGGCCAAGCTCGGTGTGCTCATGCCCGCGCTTCACCGACCAGTTCAGCCCGCCGACACGCTGACGCGCCTCGAGGATCTGGTAGTCGTAGCCGAGCTTCGCCAACTCGAGACCGGTTACGAGGCCGGACATGCCCGCGCCCAGGATGATTACGCGAGCGTCCGCACGACCGCGCTGAAGCACAGGACGCGGCCCGGCGGGGGCTGCCATGAGGTCCAATGCCCCCATTGCGCCCATCACCAGGGATGACCCACCGATCATCCCGAATCGCTGAAGCAACTGGCGTCGCGTCATGTTAGACGAACCCGCTCGTCCTTTGGACCAATCCCCACTCATGCCGTACCTCCGAGCAAAGTTTTGTGGTTCCTGCATGACGATTTCAGCGGCCGCGACATGCAACACGGCCAGCTCTCACCTTCGACGAGGGTGCGACGAGGCCTGCTTGCCACCCTACCTACTGATCGCGAGGCAGGCAGTGAGACGGGATGTTCTCCGCAACCCTAACACTTGCCTGAGTCTCTACAGCAAGTGCGCGAAATGAACAAGAGCTACATTTCTGCTTCGAAAAGACACCTGAAAACACTTCCGCTTTGTTTCTAATTGTAAGCGAACTTCGCGTAGGGAGACGATCGGCTGGATTGGCGGCAGAAGGGCGGGATAAACGCAACCGCACAATTGTAATGAGCTCACAACATTTCCGAAGGGATCGGGGGGCATTCTGAATACTTTTCTCGCGACCGCGCGAAGGCGGCTGTCCTATGGCGAGGATATGAGGGTTGGTGGGGTGTTCGGCTCGATCATTATCGGCTGGGGTTGGTGACCGGCGGGGGCAGCGGACAATTATTGCAGCCACCTCTGCGCCCAAGACACATCCGCCGGGGTGAACTCCGGCTCAAAGCAGGCCGTTAGTTCGGGCGAGCACGACCTGCTGATCGCCGGGCTCCACCATTGGTGTGATGGTGCTGAACCCGATCCAAACAGGCGCCGCGCAGGGCGCGGCTTGCCTGAAGAGGGTGAGTCTGGCCAGCTTGGGCTCTTCCAATTGCGTATCAGCCACGTCCCGAGCCGGTGGAGCATCCAGGATGGCGAAACAGATCTACGTGAACATGCCGGTGAGGGAACTGAGTCGCTCCATGGAGTTCTTCACCAGGCTCGGCTACCAGTTCGATCCGCAATTCACCGACGAGAACGGCGCATGTATGGTGGTCGGAGAGAGCATCTTCGTGATGCTGCTCGACGAAGGCTTCTTCAGCTCCTTCACCAACAAGCCGGTTTCCGATGCGCGTAAGGTGACGGAGATGATTCTCTGTCTCGCGGTAGACAGCCGCGAAGAGGTGAAGGAGCTCGTCAGCAGGGCGGTCGCTGCGGGTGGAACGGCGCCGCTGGAGGCGAACGATCACGGCTTCATGTACCAGCACGGCTTTCAGGATCTGGACGGCCATGTGTGGGAGGTGATGTATCTCGATGCAGAGGCGCCGGAGGATGACGAGGAGTTCGAGGAGGAGGAAGAGGAGGACTAAAATGCGAGCGGCCACGAGAAATGTAGCGCCGCTTGCTGTTCGGCGTGGAGAACGAATTACCGACCGGCGCGTCGTGTAGAAGCCCCACCTACGGCCGGAGCGTATCCGCGCCTGAAGCCTGGCTGGGGCCGCCGTACGCGGCCGCGCGGCAGTGTCCATCCTCATCGGCGGGCCGTCTGTTTCGATCGGTGCGGTGCCGGTCACGGGTGGAGCCGAGAGCGACGGAGCGCTGTCGGTCCCTAGTTCTGCCCCGGAGTCAGCACGATCGGGATAGGAGGGCGGCTGAGCCGGATGCTCAGCTGCCCTCCTCCGCTTTCAGGCCAGTTCGCTACCGGCGGAGATCACCCTCTCCGACCCGGGGGCGCGGCTCAGCTCGCGCGAGGGCGGCGTAACGCTCGACCAGGGAGATGAAGTCGGCGCGGTAGCCTTCCCGATCCGCTCCCCTACCCGACCGGGCCAGACTTAGAATCCCGTCCACGCTGACCAGCCCCTTGTGCGGGGAGTCCCGGAGAAGCATGCCGAAACCCGCCACCGCCGAGGCAAACTGCTGGTCTACGGAAGCCGGGGTAGGGCGTGAACTCGCCGGCTGCTCGAGCAGAATGCTGCTGTCCGTGCCGGGGCGCTTGTAGCGCACCCGGATGAATGCCAGCTCCGGGCTCAGCGGCGTAGATGAGGCCAGCCGCTCCGGCTGCTGATACCGCAGGGGATCAACGCCTCCGACCTCGACTTCACTGTCCACACCCATAGGCACGACTTCGTAGAGAGCGGTGACCGAGTGGCCGGCGCCGAGCTCTCCCGCATCCTTGGTATCGTCATTGAAATCCTCTGCCGCCAGCAGGCGGTTCTCATAGCCGATCAGCCGGTACGCCCTTACGTGGGCGGGGTTGAATTCAACCTGCAGCTTCACGTCGGAAGCGACTGTCAGCAGGGTCCCGCCCATTTCCGCAACGAGGGTCTTGCGGGCCTCGAGAAGAGAGTCGATGTAGGCGTAGTTGCCATTCCCGTGATCCGCCATCTGCTCCATCTTCGCGTCCTGCAGATTGCCGGTCCCAAAGCCGAGGACGGTGAGGAAGGTGCCTTCGGATCGGCGCTGTTCGACGAGCCGGATCATCTCCGAGTCGCTGGAGACGCCAACGTTGAAGTCGCCGTCGCTTGCGAGGATCACGCGATTGTTGCCGCGCTCGATCCTGCTCTGCCTCGCGAGATCGTACGCGAGCCGCAGCCCCGCTCCCCCGGCCGTTGAGCCCCCCGCCTCCAGCGATTCGATCGCCTCACGAATCCTGGTCTTCTCGCTCCCCGAGGTCGGCGGCAGCACAACGCCCGCGGCGCCAGCATAAACCACCATCGACAGCCGGTCTCTCGGCCTGAGCTCGTCCACGAGCAGGCGGAGGGACTGCTTCACCAGGGGAAGCTTGTCTGGGGACTGCATCGAACCAGAGACGTCGATCAGGAAAACGAGGTTGCTCGCGGGCAGCTCCTCGGGAACAGACGTCGGGCTGGAGAGCCCGATTCGCATGAGGAGGTGGCCATCGCGCCAGGGGGCTTCGCTCACCTCCGTGGTAACGCTGAACGGATGCTGCCGTGAAGGGGCCGCAGGGGTATAGGAGAAGTAGTTCACCATCTCCTCGATGCGGACAGCATCAACAGGGGGGAGCTGACCGTCCCGAAGGAAACGGCGGATGTTGCTGTACGAGGCGCGATCGACGTCGATCGAGAAGGTTGAGAGCGGTGCATCACCCGGAGAGCGGAAGTCGTTCTCGGCAATGTGCGCGTACTGCTCCCGGTTGCCGCCACCAAACCCGCGGGTGTGAGCGGTCGATGATACGCTTCCCACCACACCCGCAGCGCCTACCCCAACCATGCTCTGGAACGCCGGGCCTGATAAGTCGGCGGCTGCAGCTTCGTTTCGTGAGCGCGCATTCTGCGGCGAAGCCGGCGGCTGAGGGCCAGCAGTGGTCAAAATGCCAGCGATCATCCGCACCTCCAGCGTCACGAGATCGGCGGCAGTGGAAAAGGGCGTCGTGACGGTCGTGTAGCCGACCATGGTCACCGTGAGTCCTGCAGTCGGCCCGAGCTCCGTCCGCCCGAGGGTGAGGCTGTAAACGCCATTGTTCGAGGTGACAGTGGTTTCGCGGGTTCCTTCGACGCCGACGGTTGCACCCGCGATGGGCCGTCCAGTTGCGTCGTCGATAACTCGACCCGTGATCTGCACTTCCGGCCCCCGTTGCAGATCCGCGAGGCTGGTGGCGGCCACGGACGCTACCAAGCTCGACAAGAGCAGCGCCGTCCACAGGATGATCTTGCGCATGGTTCCTCCTGAAACGATGGTCGTTCTCCCGGCCGGGACCGGGAAGTGGCGAGCGTCACCGGTCAGCGCTCGCTTCAGGAATGAGGACGGCGCCGGGCGTTCGAGTTGCACACGCTGGTTCATAAGGCAGTGACTTTGCCCCTGATGTGCAAAATGGCGCAGATGAGGCGTCATCCTTTGCGTAAGCGCAGCGCTGAAGGTCTCCACGCGAGCAGCGAAATGCTGAAGTGAAAGTCGATTGGGCCGAGGTGTACCGCACGAGCTATGAGGAGCTCGTTCGTTTCCTCCACCGCAAGGTGTGGGACGAGGAGCGTGCGCACGATCTCGCACAGGAGGCGTTCACGCGTGTGCTCTCCCACGAGCCTGAGAACCCGCGGGCTTGGGTCTACAAGGTGGCGACCAACCTGGCGAAGGATGAGGCGCGGATGGTGATCCGTCGGAAGAAGCATCTGACGTTGCTGAAGACGGATGCGGAAATTGAGGAACACTCGGTTCCCACTCCGGACGAGCAGCTGGAGGAGCGCGAACGGAATGAACAGGTCCGCCGCGCTCTGGAGCAGCTCGGCGATCGGGACCAGGAGGTTCTGCTTCTCTGGGACGCCGGCCTCAACTACACCGAGATCGCGGCGCAAACGGGGCTGGCAGTTGGCGCCATCGGAACGACACTGTCACGGGCGAGAAAGCGACTGGTCGAGTCGTACGACGCGCAGGAGGGGTTGAATGCTGCACATCGCTGAGGAACGACTCCACGCGTACGTGGATCGAGATAGATCTGACATCAACGCCGAAGAGTCGGCAGAGATCGAGCTGCACCTTGGGGAATGCGAAGTGTGTCGTGCGGTCGTTAGCGATGGGATAGCCCTGCGGGAGAGAGCGAACGCCATCCTCGCCCGCAGCGGCCCGACGCGCGTTGTCGCCCCTGACTTCGCTGCAATCCAGGCTCGTGCGGACAAGGCAGGGCTGCCGGGCGGTTTCGACACCGTCATCACACCACGCCCGACTCCACGTATGCAGCGCAGCTATGTTGCGCTGGCGTGGGCTGCGAGCCTCATCGCCGCGGTGGGGCTGGGCTGGCTCACACGCGATCTCTTTCAGGGGCGCGATCAGGTCGCGGTGGAGACGATTTCAGTGGACGCGACCCGCCAGGAGGAGGCGATGTCTGGCACCGCACCGCGTGTGATGACCGAGGCTGGGGACGCAGGTGCGGTTGCGGTATTGCCGCCATCAGCCGGGGCAAGCACCGGCGCCACGTCCGGAGCCACCGCAGCGGTATCAGCCGAAGCGGCGGCGAGTGCACCCGGAATGGGCGTCGGAGCGGCTCAGGATGCATCAGCTCCATCGGCTGGTCTAAGCAGCGGCCCCCCGGCCCTGGCGGCTGCACCAAAGGCGCCTCAGGAAAGCGCGGTCCGCACCCGAGGGGTCAGCCCGGGCGACTTCTCGAGGGTCGGCGTCGCGGGCAGCGTTGCTCAGGCAACCGCCGGCGCTCAGGCAGCCGATGCGGCAGCTCCCCCGCGGCCCGGACTCCAGGAGAGGCAGGTTGCGGCAGCTGCGCCTCCTCCCCCTCCCGCGGCCAGAGAAGAGGCTCTCAGCTCTCGAAGCGCCGCCCCGACCGCAACCGCACCGGCCACTCCACAGGCCGCTGCCGAGGCGCCGCGCTGGGCACAGATCACACGCGCCGACGCGGAGAGGCGACTCGGCCGAGCCATTGTATCTATCCCGGAGCAGCCGATCACCCGGATCGAAGCGGCGGGGGCCGGCGGCATCGGTACGATCCGGCTGACTCAGTCGGTTTCCGGAAGCAGCGTTACCCTCCTCCAGTCGCGCGGCGCGCAGGCCGCGGGTCAGAGCGGCGTTACCGGGCTCACCCGCACGGTTGGAGATCTCCAGGTCACCATCGAAGGGTCGCTCCCTTCCGAGACGCTCCTGGGGCTACTGGCGAGGGTGCGCTGAGGAAGCACCGCACGAGCTCGATTGGCATGAGCAGGCGCTGCTGGCACACTGTTGGAACCGGCATCCGGCGGAGCAATCGATCAGCTGACCCGAACCAGGTTCAGGCCTTGAGTCCAGCAGCGTCAGCCGGAGAGAAGCGTCGCAAGACACCGATCCGCGTCGGCGTGGCCGGCTGGGACTACAAGGACTGGGATGGGATCGTCTACCCAGCTCCGCGACCAAAGAATTTCGACCGGGTGCTCCACCTCGCCCGCTTTCTCGATGTGGTGGAGATCAACTCCAGCTTCTACGGTCCTCCGCGGCCCGCGACAGCCGAGAAGTGGGCTGCGGGTGTCTCCCGCCTGAAAAACTTCACCTTCACCGCCAAGCTTTGGAAGCGATTCACGCACGAGCGGACAGAGCCGTGGACGCGGGATGACGTGCAGACCACGAAAGACGGCCTCCTCCCCCTCCTCGACGCGCGGCGCCTCAGCTCGGTTGTTGTCCAGTTTCCCTGGTCGTTCAAGAACGACGAGGGAAGCCGCGAGTGGCTTCAGGATGTCCGAAACGCCTTCGAGGAATTCCCTCTCGTGATCGAGGTGCGTCACGAGAGCTGGAACAGCCCGGACTTCTTCGAGTGGCTGATCGAGAACCGCGCCGGCTTCGTCAACATCGACCAACCGCTCTTTTCCAGCTCGATCAAGCCCTCTGCACACGCCACCTCACGCCTCGGCTACGTGCGGGTGCACGGCCGTAACTACATGGACTGGTTCCGGAAAGGTGCCGGGCGAGACGCACGCTACAACTACCTGTATCCAATGGGCGAGCTGAAGCAGTGGGCTGCGAGAACGAAGGAGGTGGCTCAGGAGGAGGACGTGAAGGAGGTAAATGTCGTCTTCAACAACCACTACCGCGGACAGGCCGTCGTGAACGCGCTTCAGTTCAAGAAGCTGGTCGACAAGGGGAGTGTGACCGCGCCAGCTCTGCTGGGTGAGCATTACCCGGCGGCATTGGCGGAAGCCAGGGTGAGAATCGAGGCTTCTGAAAAATCGGCTGGCTAATCGAGGCTCCAGTCGATCGGGTCGAGACCTGCGTCCTCCAGGGCGTCATTCACTTTCGAGAAAGGGCGGCTTCCGAAGAAGCCGTTTCTGGCGGAAAGCGGCGACGGATGTACTGAGGCGACGATTGCGTGACGCGAAACGTCGATGAGGCCGACCTTCTTCTGCGCATAAGCCCCCCAGAGCAGGAACACCACCCGCTCACTCCTCGTCGACACGGCGCGGATCACAGCGTCCGTGAAGGGCTCCCAACCCTTGTTCCGGTGCGAGTTGGGCTCTCCGGCCCGCACGGTAAGGACCGCATTCAACAGCAGCACTCCTCGCTCCGCCCAGCGCACCAGGGATCCGCTCTTCGGCTGAGGAAGGCCGAGATCCGACTCATACTCCCTGAAGATGTTTCGTAGGGAGGCGGGGGGCTTCACCCCGGGCCGCACCGAAAAGCTGAGACCATGCGCCTGGCCGGGCCCTGGATAGGGGTCCTGCCCGAGCAGAAAGACGCGCACGTCACTCAGAGGCGTAAGCTCAAGCGCCGTAAACACATCTTCGGCGGGTGGATAGATCTGGTGGGTCGCAGAGTCGTCTCGCAGAAAATCAGCGAGCGCCACGAAGGTGGGTGTGCGCGTCTCGGGCTCGAGCACGCGCCACCCTGATGGGAGTTTCGGAGGGACGTAATCCTCCGTCGGCACGTCCAGCTGCTTCTTTGGCGAGGCCATCGGCTAGTCTCGACACTGCCGAGGCGAGCCCGGCGGTTACCTGTTGTACCAATCCGGCACGATCATCGGTGCTCCGGGAATCGTGCCCCGATCCCATGACGGCACGAGGTGCGCAAATCCGGAACCGAGACGGTTCTGCTTGCCGTCAGCTTTGTCGAGCACCCACCCCTCTCCGAGATTGACCTTGATCCCGCTCCCCACCGCTTCATTCACAAAGATCTTGAAGTCGGTGATCGCGGAGATCCCGTACTCGTTCTTCGAAGGCGAGAAGGCGATCACCGGGAGATCGACATCGTTCACAAATGGTCTGGCCGCCTCGTCGCTGTGCCAGACGACCATCCGGTTCGGGCACGGCGGGAAGCTGACACCCATATCGTCGGTACAGCGAACAGAGCCGATCTTCGAGTTCAGGAACTGCGAGACTTCGTAGATGCGATTCGTGATGTTGCCGATTTTCGTGCCTTGCCCACCGGCGGTAAAACGCCGCTCCAGGTTGTGCTCGATGTGATGCCGCTGGGTCCAGGCTCGCGCGGTGCCAAGGATCCGACGATCTGCGCCGAGGTGGTCGTAATCCTTCACAAATGGCCAGACAGCGAAAAGGTCGTAGTCGCCGGTTACCGCGTTGCGGAAGTCGTTGTTCGGCCATGACCGGTGCTGCTCCGAGTTGGTCATGGCGAGAAGGGTCTCGAAGCGCTGGCCGAACTGCGGGTGGTAGTAGGCGATGGAAGAGCCCCGCTCCTGCTTGAAGTGCGGGTGGTTGCGGGTGTTGTCGAGCCAGACGCCCCAGACGTTTGCATCGTTGGGATCGCGGAGGAGCGAGTACGCGAACCGCACCCCCGTATCATGCGCGACCTCACAGTCGTAGCGGTTAGGATTGACGGCCTTTACGGTGCCGAGCAGCCCCTCACGAGCCAGCCAGAGCCTTCGGCTCTCGAAGATCTTCAGCGGCACTGTTGAGGCGGTCCAACCCGCGCCTGCCTTCGTGTCCGTGAGCGCCTCGTGATGCTCCTCCCGGTTATACGCAGCCTTCCCCATCCCGTACTTGTTCAGGCGAGGATCGCGCAGTACGAACCCCGCCATTGGTCCCCAGTTGCATGATTTCCCGTGTATCCGGAAGCCTTTCGTGTCGTATCCCTGCTCCAACAGCTGCTTGCAGGTGGGCCCGGTCGCGCGAACCAGGATCACGCACTTCTGCATCTCAGCGACCTGCCGGAAGCACGCGGCATGCGCATCGGGCATTCCGATTTCTTCACGGCGGAAGCGGGGGCTATTGAAGACGAGGGGCATTGAATTGTTGAGTTGAATGGCCTGTTAGGCAGAAGACCAGCTCGCCTGAACGCGGTTGTCTTACGGCTGTCCGGAGGGACTCGGCGGAGTGGCGAACGACTTCCGGCGACTTCATCGACCAATATGCGGAGCGCCGGGTTGTTCCGCACGGGTGACGCTGAAGCCCGCTAGCCGCGATGGATGCCGGAGGAGGCGACTTCCTGAGGATCTGTGTGGCAGTGGGTGCGCGAGCGGGGGGGGAAAACGGCTGCCAGAAGAGCGGAACGCGAAAGGCCGGCACCACGCCGGCCTCGTTGTTGGTCCGATAATACCAAGCATCTTCTTACGGAGCCCGGATCGGGATCCCGCCGATCAAGCCCGCTACTGCTGCACGCCCGGTTCTTCGACTCGATCGACCGGGATATCAGCGATCATATCCGCCGCCCGTCGCAGCGTTTCTTCAATTACGTCCGACTGCTCCTCGACAACCACCTGGGCCACCGTGACAAGGCTGGAGGCCGCACGAACAGCGTTGACCCGCAGCTCCGGATCATTTGCAAGTCGCGTCGCCAGGGCGCCGAGCGTCTCGGCAAGGGCGCCAAGAGCCTCCGTCAGCTCGATCTCCGGATATTCCAGCTCAGCGCCCGGCAGTACGTCGGCCGCGGAAGGGGTCGCTGCAATGGAGTCCTGCTGCTGAGCGTTGAGATCAACGCCGCAGAGAACGAGCAGAAGGATCGCGCAGGTCAAGAATCGCATTTTTCAGCCGAGGCAGAGGGAGAGGGCAGCCGCTAATCTAACCCGTCGGCAGTCAAATGTTTCCGGCCGCGTCAGCGGGGATCACGCACGCACTGGGGACGCGCGAGGGTGAGCTCCACCGGCCGCAAAGCAGAAATGCCTGACTTTGCGATCCGTCAGGCACTTCCCCTTGCATTGCTCCGCTCCGACAAACGTTACCGGCTCAACTCCGCGGCTCGTCGCAAAGCCGCGTAGGCGTTGATGATACCGCCGGTTGCAGAAAGCTCACCGAATGTGCGCCGCGAACCTTCTCCACCCGGCACCACCACCGGCTGGGCGGTGTAGCGGGTCGCCGTCTCGAGGATGATCTCCCGGACCTGAGCAACAGTCAGGTTCGGGTGGTACGCCATGATCAGCGCTGCCAATCCGGAGACAACCGGCGCGGCCATGCTCGTCCCCTGATTCCGCTCGTACTCATTGTTCGGGATGGTCGAAAGAATCGCGACGCCGGGCGCGAAGACATCGACGCGGCTGCGCCCATAATTCGAGAAGTTCGCCGCGAGACTGTCCGCCGAGGACCACGCTGATGCTCCGACCTCGAGCCAGAGGTTGGACTGCCCGCCGTTGAGGAAGTAGCGGTTCGGGAAGTTGTCTTCGTTCTCCACGTCCGAGGCATCGTTGCCCGCGGCGTGCACCATCAGCACGCCTCGCGACTCGGCATAGCGGACAGCGTCGTCTACCAGCGCCTTACCGGGTGAGTGCCCCTTCCCGAAGCTCATGTTGATGATGTGAGCTCCGTTGTCGACGGCGTAGCGGATCGCGTTCGCCACGTCCTTGTCGCGCTCGTCACCATCAGGAACGGTACGGACGACCATGATGCGGACAGCCGGAGCGATTCCGTCGACCCCGATGCCGTTGCCCCGCTCCGCCGCGACGATCCCGGCGACGTGCGTTCCATGATCCGCTGCCGGCCCCTCGACGTTGTTGTTTCCGTAGATCCGCTCGTTCCCGTCAGCATAGTTGTCGCCGACGATGGAGCGTGGGTCGTAGTCGGGGTTGAGACCGTACTCAGCCTGCCCGGTGAGCCCCTCGAGACCGTCCGCCAGCACCTCGGGGGTCGCTCCCATGTCGAACAGCTGAAGGTACCCGGCGCGCGCACGTGAGAGCTCGGGTGTGGTGGGAGCGATATCCTCAACGGCATCCCGGGTAAGCAGGCGGGTGCCGAGATGGGCCTGCAGAACAGCCTGGAAGGTCCGCATCTGCTGATCGAGCTTCCGGTACTGCTGGAGAAGCTGCATGAGCTCCGCACGCCGCTCCTCGAACTCCGCCGCGAGAGCACTGCACGACGGAGTGCTCAGCTCGTTGCGGTCCCGGCAGGCGTCATAGAGACGCGTCAGCTCGTACGTGTCGTGGTGAACGTCGCCACCCGGACCCCCGATGAAGCTCCACCCGTTGACGTCGTCCACATAGCCGTTGCCATCGTCGTCGCGGCCATTGCCCGGCACCTCATCATCGTTCACCCAGATGACGTCGTTCAGGTCCTCGTGCTCAATGTCCACGCCCGAGTCCAGGATCGCCACGACCACGGTGCGCACGGGACGGCGATCTCCAATCAGCCCCCGATAGGCCCTCGCGACGCTGGTTCCGAATACCCGGTCCTCCTCCCGGTCCAGAAGCCACCAGTTATCCGGGGCAACCGCGAGGACCTCGTCGGGCTCTACAGCGGCGGGACGAGTCTGAGCTATCGGAGCTCCACCGGCCGGAGCGCCTCCCGACGCGGTTCGCGGGGAAGCAACCGACGGGGCGCAGCCAGCCAGGGCCAGCACGACTAACAGCACGGATGAAAGTGGCTTCACCGCGAGCTCCGTTTCCT
>ERZ1066118.1443-NODE-1443-length-14950-cov-34.767976_pt1 | contig 14950 bp, 11 predicted proteins | sample MGYA00382765_ERZ1066118 | MGnify/ENA primary metagenome ERZ1066118 (study PRJEB33369, sample SAMEA5778348) | biofilm metagenome | biome: Industrial cooling water; feature: Water cooling tower basin; material: Biofilm | place: United Arab Emirates | collected...
CACTGTCCACTGTCCACTGTCCACTGTCCACTGTCCACTGTCCACTGTCCACTGCCTAAAACTTTTAACCCGCCCATCTACTTTAGGAAAAACTGAGTAGACTTAGGCGGGTTTTACTTCGAGGTGAAACGAACAATAAGAAACTAATTCCAAATAAAGCAGCGATTTAACTCAACTAAGGTGGACATGACTCGCAACTTTCGCTTTACCGACTTTTTTCTCACCTCCGTCAATTCAGACAGTTACTTTGGAGCGTTCAAATCACTATAGCGAACGCTATATCCATTTTATGATGAAGCTTGAAGCGAGCGTTAGTTGCGTTGGATTTGCAGCGGGTCGGCACATGCTCAAATCCAGGATTTTTTTTGGTTGAAAATGTTTTTCATTTGTGCCTTGATGTTTTTTAAGTTAGCACCTTCTTTTTGACAAAACAACCAGTATTTACTAAAGTTAATAATCTTTTAACTTTGTCAAAATAAGCAAGTATTCCTTCATATACTTGACAATTTATCCTGTATATGAATAAGGCTTTTTAGTAATTTTTACCTATGACATCATACGGTGGTTTTCAATGGGCTGCAAGGCCAAATTGTAGGGGCACGGCAGGGAAAAACTGGGAAATTGCCGAAAAAAACTACTCCTGCCGCGTTCCTAAGCACTTATGGATTGGCAGCACCAGGGCTAGGAGAAGTACCCGTCGCATCAGGTGACGCTTGGGGTGTAACGTCGCTTTGGTTAGCGGGCGCAGTTGGTGAAGTTTGTAAAGAAGGTGCTTGTAGGGTGGGGCTGGGGGATGGGGTTGCGGTTTGACTTTGGGAACCCAAACCGCCTGGTACGGCGTTAGTGTCCGGGCTGGTAGTTGGAGAGGGTGCTGTTTGCCCGGAAGGTGCTTCTAGAGTCGGTGCGGGAGAAGGTGGAATTGTAATGTTAACCTCTGGATTAACATTCAATGGAGATGGGGAAGCAGTTGGCGATGGTTGAATGTTAATTGTTGGGTCTGGTGTGGGAGAAGTTGTTACTGGTGGTTGGGGAATGGGAACAAATGTCGGACTGGTTTGAATGGTTGTTTCTCTCTCAATAATCGTTCTTTCTGGTGTAGGAGTGGGAGAGAGAGTCGCAGTTGGTGAAGGTACGGGGACAGTTACAGGGACGGTTGTGGGTTCGTTATTTTTTTGGCTCAAATAATAGAGAAGGCCACCAGCAATTCCCAAAACTGAGGTAAGAATAAGACCCAATAGCAATCCACGGCTGGCGTTACTGCGATCGCTAGCTTCGGCTTCGGTTATTCTACCGTGGGTATAACCATCCCGGTACTCATCTGACAGGTTGTTGCGAACCGTTTCAGTGTTTCGCGTTACGCGGGTATGAGTGTTTCCATTTGGATCTTGATAGTGTTCGCGTTCGGTATTGATACGCTTGTTTTGGTCTGGCATAGTTATTGCTAAAATTCGCGTTATGGTACAGCTTGGATTCTTTGTAGCCAGAATAACCGCCGCGCGATCGCTAACCGCTCTATCTCCAGTCAGGAAACCTTGCTCAATCAAAAGATAGATTAATTATCAAGATTAAGGCAATAAAACCCTCCAAGTAGCTGGCCCAACAACGCCATCGGCAGTAAGCTTAAATTTTTCTTGAGCGGCTTTAACAGCGATTTCGGTTGCTTCGCCAAAAATACCGTCTACCGAGCCGCGGAAAAACCCGGTGGCTTGCAGTCGCGTTTGCAACCAAAACACGGCAGGACCGCGGGTTCCTAGTCTTAAAATCGGTAAATTACCGATGGCAGGTGGTGGGTTACTAGCAGCCGCCTGGTTGTTTGTGGCTGGTTGGCTAGTAGCGGCAGGGGTTTCAGAATTGGTATTTGAAGGGGTGGCGACAGATGGAGAGGGTGGCGGCGCTGCGGTTTGAGGGAACAGTCTCTGCCAAGTAGCAGGGCCAACTATACCATCGGCGGCGATACCAGCAGCGCGTTGAAATTGAGTTACTGCGATCGCTGTACTCTCTCCATATACTCCATCAACCGTGCCCGTATAATATCCCAACAGTTTTAGAACCGCTTGCAATTCCGATACAGCGCCTCCCTCACTTCCCGTTCTCAGTATCGGTCTTGTGCCGCTAGTCACAGGCGCAGTCTGGGCAATACCCTGAGGCAAGTAAAAAGTAAAAAGTAAAAAGGTAAAAGAAAAACAACACTGCCACAAGCGGTTTGCCTTCTTTTGTCTGTTGTCTGTCTTCTTTTTTCCCCACACCGGCAAGAAATGCTTTTTACTTCTTAGTAAACTCAAGATGCTACCTGCCTTTCTAAACGTGTTTAAACGTGTCGATTTCTTGGGTCACCCCAAGTACACCGCAAACTGATAGCAGTTTGTGTGGCGAGAGCCTCGCAATGAACCGCAGTAGTATATTCCGGGCAGAGTTCTGATCTCTGTCCATCACTAGACTGCACTCTGGGCAAAAATATGTTCTTTGATGTAAAGGCATATCTTGAGCATGTCCGCATCTGTAACAAGTCTTGCTAGTATTTATTTCACTAATAACATGCAATGTTTTACCAGCTAAAACACACTTGTACTTAAGCATTTGCACAAACTGATATAAGCCCCAATCATTATACACTGCCCTGTTCAACCATTTATTTTCCGACTTCATTGCCATCTGTCGCACAGACAAATCGCCAATTATTACAGCACTTTCAGCCAGTTTGTAGGCAATTAAGCTTGAGGCTTTATGCAATGAGTCAAGTTGTTTGTTTCGACGTTTTTCGGCTACCCGCTGGTAAATCTTACTCAGGTAACGATAGCGTCGGGAACCTTTGTTGCACTTGTCGCGTTTGGCACGAATCTTGTCTAACTGCTGTCAACTGTCAACTGTCAACTGTCAACTGTCCACTGTCCACTGTCAACTGTCAACTGTCCACTGTCCACTGTCCACTGTCCACTATCAACTATCAACTATCAACTATCAACTGGCCCGACTATAGACAGATAAGGCTCGATAAAATAGCGGCAGGCGACGGCTTGCGCTTCCTCTAGGGTAACGGCGGCGACGGCATCGGTGAATTTGTCGTCAAAGTCGATTCCCAAGCCGATAATTTCGTACCAGCCGAAAACTTGGGCTATTTGGGCGTTGGTTTGCTTGCCCAATGCATATTGCCCCAACAGTTTATTTTTAGCGGCTTGCAGTTCTTCAACGCTTAAAATAGTTGTGCAGAGGCGATCGACTTCGGCGCGCAGACTATCGCAAGCGATCGCTGTATTCTCCGGTGCGGTTCCCATATACACTACAAAATGGGAAGCATCTAAGCGCGTCGGATAAAACGCCGACACTTCATAAGCTAAACCGCGTTTTTCCCGCAATTCGACAAACAACCTACTCGAAAGCCCATTCCCCAAGTAGGTATTGAGCAATTTCAGCGCTGCGTAGTCGGGATTTTTTACCGCTGCGGTGAGATATCCCAGCATCACAATCGACTGCTGAGTTTGCTGCTGGACGAAGCTGTTAGAAGGTGCGGGAGCGATCGCTGGTAACGACAGCACAGGTAAACTGGTTGATGGGGGTTGCCAATCGCCGAAGATTTTTTCTACTAATGCGATCGCTCGCTCCGGTACAATCCGACCAACGATCGTAATTACCACATTATCCGGGCGAAAGTAAGTTTCGTGATACCGTCGCAAATCCTCGCAACTCAGTTGCGATAGCGTCGTTTCATCTCCCAAACTCGATAAAGCATAGGGATGATTTTGGTAAATCTTTTGGCGTAACTGCTCAAACGCGATGGTAAACGGCTGTTCTTTTTGCGAGCGAATCGCTTGAATTGTCAAGCGCCGTTCTAATTCTACTTCTGATTCGGGAAACGTGGGATTGCGTAACAATTCGGCTGCCAATTCCAACATTTCCGGGAAATCTGCCGAAACTGTCTTCACGCTCATTAAGAAATAATCGGCGGTAGTATCTGCTCCTAAACTAGCGCCTAGCGACTCGACTTTTTCGGCAATTTCCGCTGCATCTAGCCCTGTGGTTCCCTTAGTCAGAACCGATGCCAACAGGTGAGACAACCCGGCTTTTTCTCTAGATTCCCAGCGACTCCCAGCACCGATAAAAATTCGCGCGGCAATAATATCGGCGGCGGGATTTTCTACTGCAATAACTGTAATGCCATTATTTAAAACAGTTCGCTCTAGAGTTCGGTTTAGTAGAGATTTTCTCTCCTGTTGATTCACGTAATTTTCCATTTCAACTCACTAAAGAATGCAGAATGCAGATTGCCGATTTTAATTTTACCTAATATTCCCAATCTGAAGATTGCCGATTTTAATTCAATTTCAAATCTGAAATCTGCCATCTCAAATCTGAAATTCTCAAAACGGTTTTAGTACGGTCACGGCATAGCGTTCTGGGGAGATATACTGCTGCATTAATTGCTGAATATCTCGCGGCTCAAAACTTTGGATTTGGTAGGGATAAGTGACTGAAATTTCAGCCGAGGTAATCGTGTTGTAGTAACCGTATAGTCCTGCAAGTTGACAGGGTGCTTCGGTAGAAAAGGCGTAGTCATTGCACAGCAGGCGCTGACAGCGTGCTAGTTCGGCATCGGTTACGGGTTGGTTGTGCAACTCGAAGATGCGATCGCATATCAGCGCTTCGACTTGTTCGAGATGCTGCGGTTCTAAATGTACACCAATGGTAAACAAACTCGATTCTTGCTGAAGCGAGAAACTGCTGCTAATCCCATGCACCAATTGCAATTCTTCCCGCAACTGGCGCACTAAACGAGCAGCACGCCCTTCTGCTAACAATACCGAGATTAAGTCCAAACCGTAGGCATCGCGGATTTGCTCTACCCCTGGCCCCACCCAACCCATCATCAGGCGAGCATGTTCTAGCCTCGGTAAACACAGCTCTTGACGGCGAATTTCTGCGATTGGCGGTTCCGCTTCTGCCTCAAACTGGGGACAATCAGATTTGGTCGTAAAATTCTGGAAAGATCGTTGCACCAGTTCTAATGCCGCTATTTGACTTACTCCCCCCACCACCACCACGGTCATGTTTTCCGGTTGGTAGTGGCTAGCGTGGAAGCGGCGCATATCTTCTGGCGAGTGCTGCCAAAGTTTTTCTTCCGTTCCTAAAACGGGACGCCCGTAAGGATGGCATTGGTAAATACTCTCCAGCAGAGCTTGGAAACCCAACCAATCAGGGTTATCATAAGCCCCGCGAATTTCTTCAATTACTACATCTCGTTCCCGTTCAAACTCATCGTCAGGAATCGATGCACTCAGCAACAATTCTGCCAGATACGGCAGGGTATCTTCCAGGTAAGGTACTGCCGTAGTAATAAAGAAGTGAGCGTAATCGTGGCTGGTGGCGGCATTGGTCATTCCCCCCGTATTTTCTACCACTTGGTCAAATTCCCCTGGAGGCACTTTGTCAGTGCCTTTAAACACCATATGTTCGAGAAAATGAGCCATTCCAGACCAACGATCTGGTTCTCTGACAGCGCCTGCTTTGACCCATACATCGACTACCGCGACTGGTGTAGCGGGGATGTATTGGTGAATCATCGTTAATCCGTTATCCAGCTTAAATATATCGGCTGGGAACGCTGTCACAGTTTGCCATTGCGATAAAACGTTGAGCTTCAAACCCGTGTGCAATAGAATTTCACTTATGGTAGCGCTTATTTTAAAGTTTATTCGGATCAATTTATACAAAACATAACAAAAAACCCCCTGTCTTTTAGACAGGGGATTTTGATTATTTTTGGTTTCCCGCAGCGCCGTTTTACCTCAGTTTATGACCTGGTTTAACCAGGTGGGTACGCTTGACTTCAGTTTAAGTTTCCGGGTACAAACGCCCGGTATACTGCTACTAAAGCATCTTGGTTCCCTTATTGTTCGAGCATAGATCAAAAAACGTTATTGGCAGTCACCAACGCTGTAGGAGAACCTGTATTCCATTATAGGGTGTCTTGGCACAGAAGGAGAAAATTTTAGACAAGGGGGACAAGGGGGACAAGGGGGACAAGGGGGACAAGGGGGACAAGGGGGACAAGGAGGACAAGGAGGACAAGGGGGACAAGGGGGACAAGGGGGACAAGGAGGACAAGGAAGACAAGGAAGACAAGGAAGACAAGGAAGACAAGGAAGACAAGGAAGAATCTTGAAGTAAAACTAATTTTTCCCCCCGCTCCCTCAGCTCCCTCAGCTCCCTCAGCTCCCTCAGCTTTAACTTTGCTCCCTCAGCTTTAACTTTGCTCCCCGTACCAGATAGACTCGACTTGGCGCGCGAGTTCTAGCAATTGTTCCTGTTGATTGGCTGATGGTTCGTCTAGTAAAACAGTGACGTGGCCTAGTTTGCGTCCGGGACGAGATTCGGTTTTGCCGTACCAGTGGATGTGGGCGTTGGGTATGGCGGCGATTAATTGCCGTTTGAGGCTGTAGTATTCGGTTTGGGAATCTTCATAACCGAGTAAATTTACCATTACAGCGGGTTTGAGCAAGTCTACCTCGCCCAAAGGCAGACCGCAGACAGCGCGTAGGTGCTGTTCAAATTGGGAAGTTTTGCAGGCTTCGATGGTGTAGTGTCCGCTGTTGTGGGTGCGGGGGGAGATTTCGTTGACTATTACTTTACCTTCTGGGGTTAAAAATAGTTCGATGCCGAAGACGCCGACTGCTTGTAATTTATCTAGAATTTGGCGCGCGATCGCTTCGACTTCTTCCTTGACAGCAGACGAGATATCAGCCGGAGCCAGCACCCGCCGACAAACATGATTTTCCTGTTGAGTTTCCACCACCGGATAAACCACAATCTCCCCTTCGAGAGAACGAGCCGCAATTACCGCCAATTCCCGCTCAAAGGGAATAAACTGTTCTAAAATGGCTGGCGTTTGCCCCAATAGATCCAAAGCATTCCAGAATTCTTCTTTTTCTTCAACGATAAAGATTCCCTGACCGTCATAACCCAAGCGTCGCACTTTGATCACCAGTCGCGGATCTTCATCGAGGGGTTCGGGAGGAGGTGGGGGAATAAAATCCTTCTCCTCTGCTTCCATTGCTGCGAGTTCTTCATCGGTATACCGTTCTTGTTCGGGAACGGGTACTTGCTGAATCGCTACAAATCGCGGCACGGTGAGGCCAAGTTCCTGCAAAAAGCAGCGTTGGTCGTATTTATCCAATAATGGAGCCAGTGAGTCTAATTTAGGGCGAAATTCTACGCCAGACTCTTCCAGCAGCCTTAACGCGCCCAGATTGATAAATTCATTTTCAAACGTAATCGCCTCGCAGCGACGTGCCAACTTGAGGGTTTCCGAGGCATCGTCTACGGCAGCAAAGATTGTATCCGATGCGATGGACACAGCCGGATCGGTTTGATGGGGAGTTTGAATTACCAATTCAATTCCCAAAGACGAGGCGGCGTCCCCCATCATCCAAGCTAACTGTCCACCGCCTATTACACCTAAACGTTTTATCGACATCCCAAAGACTCGCGAGTTGGTAGACTTGTTTTAGAATTAATGCCGGTTGCTTTGGCACAAAGTTGTCTAATTTGAGTGCCGTCCAAAATTGCCTCGCTGAAATCAGCCCCGGCGATATTCGCACCGTCAAAGATTGACCCCAGCAAAATAGTTTCTGCCAAAACCGCATCGCTCAGATCGGCATCTGTAAAGTCTACCTGATCTACAAAGGCGTTGGTTAAATCCGCCCCGTGCAAATTGGCTTTGAGCAATATGGAAGCGCTCAACACTGCGCCCCGCAAGTCGGCGTTGCTAAAGTTCGCTCGTTCCAAATTCGCATTGGAAAACTCCGCTAATTGTAGCGTTTGACCGGAAAAATCGCGACTTCGCAGCTGAGCGTTGCTAAACGACAGGGGCGGGGGATAGGGGTAAGCTGGTGCTGGAGATGGAAAGCAGCAGAGGATTAGCGCTAAGATGAACGCCACCATCAGAAGGTTTAATTGTGTTAAATTGCGCTGTTTCATGGATTAATTCTGTAAAATCCTGGAATAAGCTGAAAATTGAGCAGGGATATGTATCGAAAATTTATCGCAACTTGGTTGATTACGGCGCTGGTGGTGCTGATTGCAGCTAATTTTATCCCCGGTTTGATCGTCGCCAACTCGAATGCTGGGCTTTACGCTGCGATGTTTTTGGGTTTGGTAACGGCGATTTTCCGACCGATCTTACTAATTTTTAACTCATTTCCGCTGACGCTGATTACTTTCAGTTTCTTTGTGTTTATCATCAACTCGGCTACGATTTCACTAACTAGCATTCTGGCACCCGGTTTTCAAGTGAGAGGGTTTATCCCTACTTTGATGACTTCTATTGTTTTGGCTTTGGTTGCTAGTGGGCTGAATTCTAAGTTTGTTAAGCAAGATGACTGAAGCGCCTTCGCTTTCCTCACCTAAAAACCGGGTTTTACTAAAAAGCCCGGTTTTTAAACCGCTGCTAACTGACGGCTTTTGGTTTTTATGGGTAATGCGATCGCAAATTCCGTTCCTTTCCCCTCTGTGGACTCTACTTCAATTTTTCCTCCATGTTTTTCCACGATCTGGTAGCTAATCGAAAGACCTAAACCCGTGCCTTTTCCCACGGGTTTGGTAGTAAAAAATGGGTCGAATAATTTGTGTTTAATTTCTGCTGAAATTCCTGGGCCATTATCTAAAATCCGGATTGTAATATAATTTGCTCCAGTTATTTCAGTACGAATGAGAATCGTTTTGACTTGGTAATTGTAACTTGCTTTGCACTCGGTAATTGTTTCTTCCAGGGCGTCAATGGCATTAGAAAGTATATTCATAAAAACCTGGTTTAATTGTGCTGGATAACACTCAATCGGCGGTAAATCTCCATAATTTTTAACCACTTCAATTCCCGTTTTAAGCCGTCGATCGAGGATTAACAATGCATTTTCGATTCCTTCATGGATATCAACAGATTTAATCTCGGCTTCATCGAGGCGTGAAAAATTACGCAAAGACAAAACAATTTTTTGGATGCGTTCGGTTCCCACTTTCATCGAAAATAAAATTTTTTCAAAATCTTCGCTGATAAAGTTTAGATCGATTGCTTCTATTTGCGCCTGAATTAAATGAGTTGGATGAGGATACTGCTGCTGGTAAAGTTGAACTAACTCAAGCAAGTCTTCAGCATACTGGTGGGCATAGTGAAGATTGCCGTGAATAAAGTTAACCGGATTGTTGATTTCATGGGCGATACCAGCTACCATTTGTCCCAAACTCGACATTTTTTCGGTTTGAATCAGTTGGCTTTGAGTTTGTTGCAGCTTTTCTAGTGTTTTCTGAAGTTCTTGGGTGCGTTCTTCTACTCTTTGTTCTAGTGTTTTGCGTGCCAGTTCTAGTGCTTGGGTATACTCTTCTACCCACGCTACTAGCTGATTTAAAGAAGTTGCTAAGGAACCGATTTCATCTTGAGTTGTCACAGAACTGCGAAGGGTAAAATTAGCTTTTTGAATAATAGCATTTGCCACTTCTGTTACTGCTATTAAAGGGCTGGCGATCGCTCGACTCGTACTCGTTGCCAATAGGGTGGAAATCCCCACTGATAATATCATACTAGAGCCAATAATTATTACTCTGATTCTTTCAGCTTTTTTTAGCTTGATATCCGATTGATTTTTTTGGATTTCAGCCTCATTTTTAATCTGATTTAGACTTTCGTTGAGTCGATCGAATTGAACGCTGGCACCCGTTGCTTGCTTTTCTCGGTAAAAATTCAGTAGGGCATGATTTGCTGTTTCAATTTCATCAGCTTTTACGTTAGCTGTATTTATTTTATCCCACAATGTTTTAATTAACTTGGTATAGGAGTCTGTATTTTGTTGATAACCGTTTAGTAATTGTTTTAAATCCGTCGAATTGCTGGCTAATTCATCGGGATAGTTTTCCACAAAAGTTTCAAATTCAGAAATAACTTTTTTTACTTGACGCACATCGCCAGAAAACTTGCCTGTTTCGTACTCAAACCAAATCGATTGACCTACCACACTCATCAGGCGTTGGGGATGCGATCGCATTTCCCGCACGCTAATATTTAGCTCGTAAATCAAATACTCCTGTTGATGGGCAATTTCATGTTGTTGTTTAGCTTCTTTTTGATAATATTCTCCTACAACCAAGCCTATAGTTGTGCCTAAAACCGATATTCCAATAGCCAATCCATACCCGTAACCAATCTTTTTGGCAATACTCAAGCGACTGAACATATTTTTACCCCAGTTTGAGTAAATTTTTGCACGGTGAATTTGTCTATTGAACATCTGGCAACCAATTTTATTGAACAAAATTTCCTTGACCGATAGCTTGATAAACTTCTCGGATAGTGTCGTACTCAGAATCATTTACTGGCACTAAGGTAGACCCTTTATACTTACCTTCCTCTACAGATGAAAGGCTTTGAATAATTTTTTCTTGATTGGCAATGAGCAACGAATTTATTTGTTTAACCAATTCAGGATTGAGTTGGCTGCTAGCAACAAATAAATCTTTGGGAAGTAACGGCCCTTTGCTTATTACCGGCAATGAATTTTCTGATAAACCTTGCTCTTGGATAAATTGTTCGTACTTAACATACGACCCTCCCCAAGCATCAACTTCGCCTTTTTGTAATGCCGGGAGTCCCTTACTTCCTAACATCAATATTTTGACATCAGATTGAGGATTTAATCCTGCATCTATTAAAAGTTTCGTCGGGCCAAGATAACCGCTGGTCGAGCCAATTTTCCACATAGCTATTTTTTTATCTTTCAACTGGCTTAATGATTTAATTTTACTATTACTAGAAACGCAGATAACCGTGCGGTAATTTGGTCGTGTAATACCGATGACGGGAACGGCATTTGTCCTCGCACGCATCACTACATATTCTGATGGGCCTGTGAGAACAAAGTCTAGTTGATCTGATTGTAAGGCAGAAGCTGCTGCGGTATAACTTTCGACGGGAACCAGTTCAATTTCTGTTTGGATTATTTCTTTTAAAGCTGCTTGCAACGCCCCATAATCGCGCTGTAACTCTTCAATTCCTAATGCATCTGTAACTGTAAACCGCAGCTTTTTGGCCTGACTTACTGAGGAAGTATTAGTAACTGATGTACAGCCTGCTATGAATAATAGAGAGTAGAGGAGCAAATTTCGCCTTTTCATATTTCCAGGTTTAGACAGAAAAAGCCATTCAATTATAGTTGTGGTTAATTATGGCTTGATTAATCAGAGGTTAATGCCTGTTTAACCAGTCAAATTATAATTGTAGGAATGCTCACATCTTGCACCAGAGTCAACAGAAATAAATTTCACAGCTTTTAGCTAAAACCCGTTGAAACGGGTTAAAACCCGATCGTAGTTAGCTTTAGCTCACTTAAGCTTTCAGCCCCAAATTTATTTGGAGGTTGTTTATCGGGTAGGTGCAAGATGTGAAAATGACCAGATATGCGTCCGGCAGGCTTTGCGATCGCATCTAAATTTACACGTAAATTATTGTAACAATACCACCGCAAATAGCAACCAGGGAAAAATACGGTAAAAATTACCTTTAATCTTTTTCCCCTAAGTGATAACCGCGAGGAGTGATCATCCAATCCGTATAATTACGAGTATTAGAATTGCCAATTAGAACAATTGTCAGCATATCGATCGATGCTTCTAGCAATTTACCCAATGTTGTAATTTTAATTTGTTCATCTTGCCGATAAGCAGAGCGCACAATTGCCACTGGGGTATTCGGCTCGCGGTATTGCAGAAAGATTTCTTGAGCGCGGACAATTTGTTCTGTACGATTAGCCGATTTTGGATTGTACAAAGCCGTGACAAAATCTGCCATAGCAGCAGCAGTCAAACGCTTTTCAATTACTGACCAAGGGGTGAGTAAATCGCTTAAACTAATTGCACAAAAATCGTGCATTAAAGGCGCACCGACGCGCGAGGCAGCCGCTTGCAAAGCGCTGATTCCTGGAAACACTTGCACCCTGGGTGAAATACCATCCCAACCTGAGAAACGCAGCTCTTCTAAAACCAATCCAGCCATACCGTAAATGCCGCAATCGCCAGATGAAATAACGGCGACTGTTAAACCCCATCGCGCGAGTTCAATTGCTCTTTCAGCCCTTTGACGTTCTTGGGTAATCGGTAGCGCTTCGACAATTTGACCCGGACGCAATAAAGGGGAAATTAAATCGATATATAAAGAGTAACCAATAACAGCATCGGCACTCGATATTGCGGTTTGCGCTGCTGGAGTAATTTGGTTTAATTCTCCGGGACCAGTACCAACTAAAAATAAACCACCCGTGCGCCCGGTGTATTCTTTTTCAGCTAAAGCAACGGCGATGGTAACTGCACCGGGTTGCCCTTCTTTTCGGAAGATTTGTTTGCGAACTAACAGTATTTTGGAGTCGGTATCTGATTCGCCTTTGGTGATGGAAAGGTTTGATGTTTGTCCGGCAAGAATAGCAGCTGCTTCGGCGACGCTGGGGGTTCCGACTTCGGCTTCTACAACGGTGGAAGGTGTGGGGACGGCAATCGAGCGTAGAATTTCAGCTTTGAAGGTTTGTAAAGGCCAATTGCGATCGCTACATAATTCCACTAACCCCGCTTCCGTTGCTTTAATATCTATGGTGGCAATGCCTGCGATCGCTCCCATCGCCAAATGATGAGCTTGCAACACTCGCTCAATAGCTGTTTCAATTAATTCTCTAGATGTGCCGCGTTCGCATCCCACACCTACCCACAAAACTCGCGGATGCCATTGCACTTTTGCCAACTCAGACTCTGAAGAAAACCGCCGCTGAGTAAAACCGATCCAAATTCTGGCTTTGGTAATTGGTAATTGGTCATTGGTAATTGGTAATGGGGAATTGAGATCCTCTGCTGATTCAAAATAGAATGGATGACCCTTTGGAAGATGTTTTTGCCACAAAGTAGAACCAGCTTCTTGAATTACCTCAACGGGTTCGCCTCTGGCAATTGTCGCTGCAACTTTTGTCCAATTCCCTTCGCCTTTTGTCCAACCAAAAGGAACTCCCAGCATATCCACTGCGGGCAATCCTAACCCAACCGATGCCCCGCTCAAAACCGGCGTGGCGCCAATTTGTAGGGCGACAAGTCTGGTGAGTCGATCTGCCCCTCCCTGGTGTCCGCTGCATAAACTAATCGCAAATTGCCCCATTTCATCAACTACCACCACTGCCGGATCGCGGGATTTATCTTGTAACAAAGGTGAAATCAAGCGCACGACTGCGCCCGCTGCCAAGCCAAAAATAAAGCCTTGATATTGATGCCAAATCGTCTCTAAATGGGTTTTCAGCGCCCCCGCATACACCTGTATTGTCGGGTAGGAATCTTTCCCGCCAGAGGCTTCTAGAAAGTCGGTCAATGATTCTGGGATGAAGAGGGTTGCACCTGCGGCTCGAGCTAGGGGCAAAAGCCTGTTGGCGGCGGTGGGGGTGGTTGCGATCGCGGCTAAGGGTTGGAAATCTTGAAACAACACAACTATCGATGGGTGCAAGTATTTTCTAATTCTCCCTTATTATCCAGCTTTTTGTATTTCTGAAGATAGATTGACTAAAATTCAAATCCTTTCCTTTGGGTATAAACTCATCCCGTTCTTCCGGCAGAAGGCGACACAGCTTTAATTAGTTTACATTTCTTATAACAAGCATCACGGAGCTTTTTTACCGCTATTTACCTGAAATTTGTAGCAAATAAGTCAACCGTGAATATTTAAACAAGCTCTACGGTAAATGGTCAGCTTTTGCCGCTAAACCTTGCTGTTTATTTTTTGGCTTCAGCCTTGTTTCAGGCTGACTAACGATACGCAATTTTTGGGAATCAATTCATGAACAACAATCAACCCGCACAACTGGCAAACTTTTTAGGCAACCTCAGAAACGGTGTTTGGCTTATTGGAATTCCATCGTGGTTATTTGGAGTTACCGATAGAACAATTGCTGCCTTTGCAGATGGATATATATCTGCGGTCGAGTTGGCACAATTATTCACAGCAGCTTTCTTTTTAGTTGGTTGGATATCTTTAAAACCAGAAGAAAGTTTTAATATTAGCGATTTCGGTACAATCGCCAGCTATCAACCCGATTCTGAATCTAGGGAACTCACAGTTTATCGCGAGCCTGTGAGATTGAAACAGCGCCATATGATTAGCCAAGAATACGTTTTGCCTTTTTCATATGTCTGTCAAATCTATCATTTGTTGAATTTAAAACATTTAGAAGATGTTCACTATTTTAGCTTGGGCAATTTGAGAATTATTAAAGTCACAGATTATCAGCCAACAGAAATAGGGGGAACGATCAAATTTCAAACGGTTTTAGATTCTTCCTTCAATGCTTTGAGAATTTGGCGGCAACCGATTGTAGAAGTAACGCTGATTTTACACAATCCTTACACCGTTGAACTCAACATCCCAGTTTACAACGATAAGCGCATCGTGGTTATGTTTAATGTGGAGCCGATAACCAGTAAAGAACACAAGTTATTTATTGACATTTACAGTGACTTAAATTGGTTTAAACCATTGTTGCAAGTAATTTTTCATTTCGCCGCTTGTCTGACACTTTTTGAAGACTTACCCTACTTGAAAAAACTAGCTGAAAGAACCGAACGCCTAGTTAATTTAAATGCGCTTCCTTGTCACGAAACCATGTTACTTTTCAGAAGATTTGTTGAACTTTACGGTTCTTTCGCCAAACCTTCTTTACCAGCCAGTACAGTTGAGTAAATCGCGCTGGGGAGCTGGGGGAGCTGAGGGAGCTGGGGGAGCTGAGGGAGCTGAGGGAGCTGAGGGAGCTAGTGAAGAAATTAGTTTTACTTCCTTGTCTCCCTTGTCTTCCTTGTCTCCCTTGTCTCCCTTGTCTCCCTTGTCTCCCTTGTCTTCCTTGTCTCCCTTGTCTCCCTTGTCTCCCTTGTCTTCCTTGTCTCCCTTGTCTCC
>ERZ1066118.1444-NODE-1444-length-14943-cov-5.929608_pt1 | contig 14943 bp, 12 predicted proteins | sample MGYA00382765_ERZ1066118 | MGnify/ENA primary metagenome ERZ1066118 (study PRJEB33369, sample SAMEA5778348) | biofilm metagenome | biome: Industrial cooling water; feature: Water cooling tower basin; material: Biofilm | place: United Arab Emirates | collected...
CACCTTTTTGAACGGTAAGGCTAGCACCACGTAAGGCTGGCGTTTCAACATTGCCAATCGTATAAATTTTTTCTAGGTTTTTGGCTTCTAAGAGCGCGGGCATATAAATTTCCTTTCTAGTTTTCGTAGGGTGCGCTGTGCACACCAAAACGGTGTGATTGCTCTAAATTCCGTTTATTTCAACGTTCGCGTTGGTGCGCTGAGCGCACCCTACACGTCTATATTCAAGCTGTAAATCTCATCGCCTCTACTGGCTCGAGCCTTCCTGCCGTCCGCGCAGGCCACAACGCCGCAAAAATACCCGTGATAAAGACGAAGAGAACGATGATGAACATTCTCTTTATCGTGACCGACGTGTAAAGCGTTCCTGGTAACTGAAAATCTTCTGGAATAGGAAGACTCAATCCTTGCTGCGACGTGCGCCAGAGGATGAGTCCGCCAATGATTCCTCCAAAAACCGCTCCCGTACCACACAGCAAAAGGCTCTCGTAAAACACCATCAGCATTACTTTCCAACGACTTAAACCCAAGGCCATCATCACACCAAATTCACGCACCCGCTCGATGATGCTGAGATAAACCGTGTTCATCACGACTAAGCCAGCAAGAATGAAAAAAACGAGCGTGAAAATCAAACTGGCGGGTCCTATCAAATCGAGATAGCCCTTGAGTTCTGGATTGACTTCATCCCAGGTTTCGACACTGTATTCACTCGTGAGTGTTTTTTCTACTTGTGTTTTGACAAGTGGCAAATTTTCATTGTCGCTGATTTTCTTAAAGTCAGCCAGGTGAATCTCGACACGACTTACCGAGTCAGGAGCAGCAAGCTCTTGCGCAGCTAAGAGTGAAGTGTAAGCAGTTGCTTGTGAGTTGGGAGTCTCGAGCAATCCCAGCACCGTATATGCAGCAGCACCATAGCCTTCTGTACCAGAAGCGTACATGTATACTGTATCACCTAACGACACTTTTAGAGACCGTGCCAAGGCAGCCCCGAGCGCGATACCTTCCACATCGTTATCGTTTGGCAAACGGCCTTCAACGACATAATCTTTTATAAATGTTTCGCGCAAATTTGCCGGCTGACGAAGACCGACGAGGGCGACACCTCTCGAGCGTCCGTTACTTCCTTCTAAAAGTCCGCCTGTCTGCAAGACTTCGACAAAATCAGTATTTGCAGGCAACACGCTACTGACTGATGCATTCACGTGCGCCGCATTGCGAATCAGTGTGTCACCAAAATCTCTCGCATCGCGGTAGTTCTGCGGATGAATTTGAATGTGTCCACCCGTACTAACCAGGCTCGTAAAAAAGGCGTTTCTTATTCCTCCCACCAAGCCCGAATAAAAGATACTAAAGATGACAACTAAAGCAACCGCGAGAGCCGTGAAGAGTGAACGTCCGCGTTTGCGCCAAATGTTTCGCCAAGCAAGTTTGAGCATAATATGTTCTCCCAGTAGGTGAAGTTGGAGTTGATGTTAAGTGCATTCATTGAAGCTATCAGCCGTCAGCCTTCAGCTTTTGTTCTTACTGACGGCTGAAGGCTGACAGCTTAGTTATTGCAGCCCCGCTCGAGCGCACTTTCCCTGAAGCAGTTCTGGTCTACCTCTACGCCAAATTTGAGGTCTTGAAATGTAATGGCCGTCTTTTCACCTTCCGCAGTTAAGTTCTCAATCTCGAAGCGACTCGGGAAGAAAACGTCTTCGACATCAATATAGTCAAAGAAACTCATTTGCCGCACCGCCGTGTCACGTTGGTCGTAAAACACATAAGTGATAGGGCGGTAATTATTCGCTACGTCTGCGGTGAGAACAACTTTGCCGTAAGGTGTAGGAGCCAATTCTTTCGGCGTAAGTGTCAGCTCGACAGTTGCTTCGTCTTGATTGGTAATTTCTGGGGTGTAGTTGTCCTGAAATTCACTGCCGCCCAAATCACTGTACGATACGTCTGAACCTAAAAAACTGTCATTTTGATTGCTGGGTGGTAAGCGCAGGGTACGTTTTAAGCGTGGATTGTACAGGTATAAGTTATCACCGTCTTGCAAAAAGGCTTGCCCCGCATCTTTGCTCGGCGCAACAACTTGAATGAGTGAACGCTCGTCTCCATCAGATACGTTTTTGATTTGATACTCTGTTGTTTTGTTTGGGCGGATAACGCTCATCGTCACGGTGGAACTACTCGTTTGACCACCACGTTGTGAGTTCACAATTTTGTCTAAAACCTCATCGGGGGTTTGGGCAAAACTGAGGCTAAAAGCGGTGAATAGAATGATTAGTAACAAATAATGTTTCATAAGAATCTCCTTTTATTCTGTCCTCATCGCATCAACAATATTCATCTTGGCAACTTTACGTGCAGGAATGAGCAACGCAAAGAATGCAGCGAAAGCAATTGTCACACCTGCGTAAAGTGCAAAAATCGGTTTTGAAGTCGTGTAGATTTCTGAACCCAAACCGAAACTGCTAAAAGCGTCACCCGCCTGTGAAAATACAGGCCCCAAAATATTCCAGTAGCCCATAATTCCTGTGAGTGTATAACCAAGTGCGAGACCAACAATCCAACCCATAAAGGTTGTCAGCACGGCTTCTAAAATTACCATGACAGAAAGTTTTGGTGGCTCCATGCCAATCGCTCCCATCATGCCAAATTCCTTTGAACGTTCCATCACACTCACGAGCATCGTACTGGTCACAGCGAGTGCTGCAAAAAGCCCGAAGAAAACTACGATAATAACGAGAACACCCGAGCGGTTTGCCTGCTGTGCCAATTCACCGAGTAATTCAGTTAGGCCAGACGTATGAATCTCAGGAAGGTCTCCTAGAACTTCGTTGACTCTTGCTGCGACAACATCTTCTTGATTCCTCGCCGTAGACAGCGCGACACCCGTCGCCGTTGTCACACCTGTCAAATCTCTCGCATCGTCAATGTGAAGTAGCACCGTGCCCCCATCTACAAAAGCAATATCTGACTTGGCGGTTCCGACTAAAATCAACCCCTTCGCTTGCGCCCCCGCGCCAGACGAAGCCTCAATCACGACACGTTCACCAAGACGCACGTCGAGGTCTTCAGCAAGGTCAATCCCCATCACGACTTCACTCGGTTTTTCGATCATGCGCCCTTGGGTGATTTTCCCTGGCACGTTGCTTACCGAAGCCTCGAGCGCAGGATCAACGCCGCGCATCTGCAAATTCTGCGAACGATAGGCCGAGCGCAGGATGCCAAAGAACTCGAGCCTCGGTGCCGTGCCTAACACACCTGGAACACGCGCGGCGCGGTCAACAAAATCCAAATTAGCCAAGGCGTTATCGGGGTCAGGGTCATCGAAATAGCCCACGTTGGCAATGAGGGCGGGTGCTTTTAGAAACCGTGCTTGGTTACTAAGGACAGATTGGGTTTGCCCGTCGGTCATGCCCCAGATAAAAATAGTCATAGCACTGGCGTAGGCAACAACTAACATGAGCAAAATCGTGCGCCGTTTTTGCCTGAAGATGTTGCGCCAAGCAAGTTTAAGCGGTGTCAGCATAGAACTCCTTTCAGATTTCGGCGAGACTCAATCAAACCGAGCTTTCTTTAAGGTAGCTTATTGTGTTTTGTTGCGGTAGTGTCGGTCATCGGCAGAAAGAATGAGGTTTGTCACAATGAACTATGACAACTGTCATACTCCGTGTTGGTGAACCGTCAATTATCAAGTCTAAAGGCTATTTGCTATTGTAGAAACGTGGCAGTTACAGAGACAACCTTTAGACCTACATTTCAGCGCGGGGCGACGCTCGAGCCTGGCATCCTCACCGCCTTTCGCATTTTTAATTTGCTGCCAACATTACGCATGATTGTGCTTCCCATTCTCGCGCTCATTCCTAACCCGCTCATGCAGTATTACGTCACCCTATTTCCTGGAATTAACTCGGTTGCATTTATGAGTGTGCTGTTTATTTTGGAAGTTGGCAAACTGAGCTATCTATTCTGGCCCAATCTGCCCCAAAAATTAGGGAATGCTTTTTTGCCACTAGGTCTCCTTCTAGGAATGCTCGCGCCTTTGCTCACCATCTTTTTTGTTCTGGCGGTTAATCCAAGTTGGATTTACTCACAACTCCCTCGAGAAGCATTGCTTTTCTATTTTTTAATCCCGCTTATTTTTATTGCCTGGCAATACAACTTTAAGAGCATTCTCGTCTACACGGGCTTTCTGGCTATGATCGAATTTGCCCTCTACATGCGCTTGCTCGAGTTTCAGCCTAATCTCTGGCTGCTGTTTCAGGGATCAATCATTCGTATTGTTAGCTATCTCGTCATTGGTTATTTTGTCACTTACTTAGTTGCAGGGCAGCGCAAACAGCGTGACGAACTAGCAAAAGCAAACGCGCAACTCTTGCACTACAGTCACACCTTAGAGCAACTTGCCGAAAGCCGAGAGCGTAACCGCTTGGCAAGAGAACTTCACGACACCTTGGCACACTACATGAGCGGAACGATTTTGCAACTCAATGGTGCAAAAACCTTGTGGTCAAATGATGATACCAAAGCAAAAGCAATGGTAGGTGAAGCGGTGCAAACGTTAACGGAAGGTTTACAAGAAACGAGAAATGCGATTCGAACTTTGCGCTCGAGTCCCGTTGCAAATTTGGGGGTAGATCAATCTCTGCGCGATTTGGCTACGCAGTATGCCGAAACATCAGGACTCGAGCTAAAGCTCGAGACAGAGAATATTCGTTATCTTCCTGACACTGTTGGGCAAACCCTTTATCACATCGTTCAAGAAGTTTTGCGAAATGTCGAGCGTCACGCAGAGGCTAAAACGTTATGGGTAAAACTTAGACGACAAGATAAACATTTACTCCTCATTATTGAAGATGATGGAAAGGGCTTTAGCTTTGAAAAGATAGATAGAACAAGACATTTTGGACTTTTGGGTCTCGAGGAACGCGCCACACTTCTAAAAGGTGACGTAAGCATTCACAGCCGCCCTGGTCAGGGTACACGGGTTGAAATTCGTGTACCGATGGAGCCAGCATGAATACAATCCGAGTTCTTATTGCAGACGACCAGGCGATTGCACGGCAGGGCTTGCAAGTCATCTTGAACAGTGAAGACGATATTGAAGTCGTGGGGCAAGCTAGGGACGGTCAAGAAGCCCTCGAGCTAACCGAAAAGCTCAATCCTGATTTAATCGTGATGGACTTGAAAATGCCAAGGTTAAACGGCGTTCAAGCGACGAAGGCAATTAAAGAAAAATTTCCAAGTGTCGCCATTCTCGTTTTAACAACCTATGACTTAGACGACTGGGTAGCCAACGCGATTCGCAACGGGGCCAACGGTTATCTGCTGAAAGACACGCCACCGCAAGAGTTGGTGACTGCCATTCGCGGCACAGTGCAGGGGAAAAATTATCTTGACCCAAGTGTCGCTGGCAAGATGTTTCAGCAGATGCAGCAGAGTCCAGCTACAAAGGGAAGGCTCGAGCTTTCCGAACCTTTAACGGAACGTGAATTAGATGTGCTCAAACTGTTAGCAAACGGATTTAGCAATGGAGAAATTGCCGAATCCTTAAAACTCTCAGAAGGTACCGTGCGAAATTATCTCAGTACCCTGTTTAGCAAACTCGGCGTGAGTGATCGCACTAAAGCTGCGGTACTTGCCTTGCAACACGGCTTGATTTAACTCGAGCCTTCCTTTGTGACATACTAAGCCACAGGTTGATAAAAACGTTATTTGTTTTGGTTGTTCGTTTTTCGTCCAACTCCTTCATGAATAACGAATTACTTTTGCGGAGGTTTTTTGTGGCAATGGTTGCATTAGGCTTAGATTTAGGGACGAGTGGGGTGCGTGTATTGGCAGTGGATGCCAAAGGCAAAGTCATCGCAGAAGTGAATAAACATTATCCACTTCTCACACCGCAGCCTGGCTGGACAGAACAGAATCCCAGCGATTGGGCAAAACAAAGTTTACTCGCCCTCAAAGAGATGGCAAAAAAAGTGAAAGGTCACACCGTCATCGGTTTGGGGTTATCAGGACAAATGCACGGCATGACCCCGCTTGACGCGAGAGGTGAAGTCGTGCGCCCTGCCATTTTGTGGAACGACCAGCGCACGGGTGAAGCTGTCAAAAGGGTGGAAAAAGCCGTGCCAAGAAAAGACTTTATTCAGCGCACGGGTAATCCAGCTATTACAGGGTTTCATTTACCAAAACTGGTGTGGTTACGCAAAGCAGAACCAGAAAACTTCAAACGCACGAAGCATTCGCTGCTACCTAAAGATTTTATTGGCTATATCCTCACAGGGCAAATGGCTTCCGAGCCTGCGGATAATTCAGGAACAAATTGTTTTCACCTGGCGAGTAAAACGTGGGACAAAGACATTTTGAAAGAGCTGAAAATTCCTGCCTCGCTTTTTCCAAACGTCATTGCATCACACGAAATTACTGGAAAACTCACCAAAGCCGTCGCCAAACAAACAGGTTTGCCTGAAGGTCTTCCTGTAATCGCTGGTGCTGGCGACAACGCCGCCGCAGCGACAGGTCTTGGTTTATCGAGCCGCAAACCAACACTTGGCAGCGTGAGTCTCGGTACGTCGGGCGTTATTTTCGCACCGCTCGAGGAGCCCACACCCGACCCAGAAGGACGTGTGCATCTTTTTTGTCACGCAGACGGCGGCTACAACTTGCTCGGTGTCACGCTGTCAGCCGCAGGCAGTTTGCAGTGGTATCACGACACGTTTGCAAAAGATGTTAAGTTTAACAAACTGGTTGACATGGCAGCAAAGAGTAAGCCTGGTGCCAATGGGGTGACCTTCAAACCATATCTGGCAGGTGAGCGCACACCACACTTAAATCCAAATTTGCGTGGTTCGTTTACTGGTCTGAGTCTTGCAAATAGCCAAGGGGATGTCGTGCGCTCTGTGCTCGAGGGTGTAGCCTTCAGCCTGCGTGACGCACTGGACATTATCAACCCACTGCAAAAATTAAATTCAGGACTGGCAACCGGCGGCGGCTCGCAGTCAAAACTGTGGTTGCAAATGGTCTCGGATGTTTTAGAATTGCCACTTTCAATACCAACGTATAACCAGGGCGCAGCCTACGGCGCAGCGTTACTTGCCATGAAAGGCGTAGGCGTAACCGATGACACGACCAAGCTCGTTGACACAAAAATGAGCAGCAAGGTGAGTCCGAAGAATTCTAAAGTTTACAGGAATGGACTTAGAGCTTACCGAGCTGTTCCACTGTAAGAAGTTAAAGGTACAAAAGAGAGTTTTACCCTTTCCTCTTTCCTCTTTCCTCTTTCCTCTCGTTTTTCGGTGCTTCCCCCGTTGACTCACGGATAATGAACTCTGTTGGCAGCTCGAGCCTCTGTGGTGGCAGTTTAGGATTTTTGAGCCGCTCGAGTAACAATTTCGTTACCGCTATCCCGACAGCTCTGTTATCGCGCCTGACCGTCGTTAAACGCGGAGTGACATAGCTCGAGATAGGCAGGTCATCAAAACTCGCAATAGAGACATCTTTAGGAATTTGCAAGCCTAAATCATTGGCTGCACGTATTGCGCCGATGGCTAACAGATCATTGATGACAACAAGGGCAGTGGGGCGAGGTTTTTTTGAAAGAACTTTTAACGCTGCTTGATAACCATCTTCAATTTCAAAGCCGCACGTTTCGACATGACGGTGTGCCTCAGGAAAACCTTTTTGCTTCAACACTTGAACGTACACCTCGAGTCTGTCTAAACCAATCTTCAAGTCTGCCACACCATTGATAAACACGAATCTCTCGTGACCCAGTTTCAAAAGATACTTCAAAGCCTCTTTTGTTCCTTGACGGTAATCAGTAGCATGATGATCAAAGCCTGGTGCGTTCACGCCAATCACAGGACGACCTGAAGCCCGCAAACGTTCAATAATATAGTCACTAAGCAAATGCTGCGCCGTCACGAGAATGAGTCCACCAATCGTGCGCCGCGACAAGGCTTTAATAAGATATTCTTCTCTCGCTTTGTCTACAGAACTGTGAGCTACAATGAGGTCATAGCCGGCTTTGTGCGTCTCTTCTTCAATGCCGTCAATCATCTGCCAGTAGTGCGGGTTGTGAATATCAGGAATGAGTAGCCCAATCGTTTTGCTGTCACCCGAACGTAGTGACTGCGCTCTCGAGTCAGGTTCGTAACCTAAGGTTTTCATGACTTCCAGGACACGCTCTCTGGTTTCTAGGGAAATGGGTATGCGGTTTTGTTGGTCGTTAAGAACATAGGACACTGTTGCTCTGGACACGCCAGCAGCCAAGACCACATCACTTTGGGTTGGTCTTTTCGTGCTAGAACTTTTCACAAGCAGAAATCCTAACCTACTTCAGCTTGAAAATCTGTGTTGATGAACTGCTACTACTTGCCACAATGCAGTTTACACGTGTAAATTAAATGTAGCATCGTTTACAAAATAGTGTCAACAAGCTAGTGCGCCGCGAGACAGGAACGAAGTCAATTCTTGGAAGTTCAAGAAACTTGAATTCTCTTTGCTCGAGAATCGTTACATCACGTTTTTTGAAGGAGGTCAAGCGAAAATAAAGTAGCAGGAGGCCCCAAGTCTTTAATCTTTGGAGGAGGATGCTGTGTTTAAGAAAAATTCGCTGACGAGAAAGTTTTTATTCAGTTTGTTGTTTGCAGCCTTTATCTCGAGTGTGTTTGCACAACCGTCTGGGCTGCCCGTAGATGTCCCGCGCGAAGAACTCTTCGTGGCCGACCAGATTTACCGTTATCCTGATAGTGGCAACTACAACATGTGGTCAGGTGCCCAGACCCCACACCGCCACGCCCTGATGATGGAAACCCTCTGGTATCGTGACCAGGAAACGGGCGAACGCCTCATGGGTGCGGCTGTTGCTGACCCTGAATACAACGCCGACTTCACGCAGATGACCGTGAAACTCCGCGACAACATTTTCTGGAGCGACGGCGAGCAGTTTAATGCTGATGATTTGGTATTTACGGTGCAAACTATCAACGACACGGAAGGCTTAGTTAATAGCGGTGGCTGGAAGGCACAGCTCAATCAATATCTGGACTCGATGGACAGAGTTGATGACTTCACAGTGACATTCAACCTCAAAGAAGCCAACCCGCGTTTCCACACCCTCTTTGAAACGCGCTGGAACGGCATTTACATGATGCCCGAGCATTCTTTGTCGGGGGTCGCCGACCTCGTTACGGACACGTTAGCAAATCCCGTCGTCCTCGGAACTTACGTGCCAATTCAGGCCGACCCGACGGGTTACTGGGAACTCTTCGAGCGTCGTGAAGATTGGCAGCGCACGCCTGCGGGCATCGTCACGGGCAACGAAGGTCCCAGATACGTCATGACGATTTTCTACGGCGACAGTGCCAAAAAAGCCATCGCCATGTCACGCGGCGAACTCGATGTCTACTTCGATGCCGACTACGAAGCCTTCCAAACAACCTTAGACGGTACGCCTACCGCACGCTCTTGGTACACTGAGTTTCCTTGGGCCTATCCGAACGAAAACGACTCGAGACATTTTGTTTTCAATATGGAATCTGCCGACGGGCTTTATGCTAACAAAGATGTTCGCTGGGCACTAGCACTCGCTCTCAACATCGTCGAACTACAAACCGAGTACATCGGCGGGGTCGCCAAAGTCACGCCGATGCCTATTCCCCCTACTGCCAAACTTTCTGAGTTGTATTTGGAACCGCTCGAGCCTTGGCTGAACGAACTCGAGATTGACCTTGGCGGCGAAATGTATAAACCCTACGACCCCACCATTCCCGACCAAATCGCAGCCTGGGCAGAGGAGCAAGGCTACACCGTGCCTGGTACGCCGCGAGAAGTTTTCGGTACAGGCTGGTGGAAGTTTGACCCCGAAGCCGCCGAAAAACTCCTCATTAAAGCAGGCTTTAGCCGTGACGGTGACAGGTGGCTCAAACCTGACGGACAGCCTTGGGTGCTCGATTTGCAATCTCCACCCGACGAAAACGATGCCTTCCGCATGGCGAACGCGGCGGCTGACATGTGGAGCGACTTCGGCATCGAAGTGAATTTGCAAGGTCCAGAGCGCAATACTATTGACCAAAACCGTTATGTCGGTCAGTTTGAAGTCGGTACACCCTGGTACAGTTTCGCCCTCGCCGATGGGGACTCTTGGCCCCAAGTTCGCGGCTGGCATCCAGACTTTTACGTGCCAAACGGCGAAGACTACCGCAGCAAAGGCGGCAGCAACGAAGCCCGCATCAATGACCCCAAACTCGGCGAGATGATTGACGCGATGGCCGCCGTTAATCCAGACAGCCCAGAGAATGTCACCTTAAACCAAGAGTTCTTAAAATACTGGGTCGAGAATATGTACTTCATCACGGCCATCGGCTTTAAGAAGTTTGTCACTTGGGATGAGCGTTACTGGACAGGTTTCCCAACATCTGAAAGTCCAGACTACATGCCCTTGTACTGGTTCCAGGGCGGCAAGTTCGCGTTCCAAAGCCTCAAGCCTGCGGCCAGTCAGTAAGAGAATCTCTATGTTCTACGTTCACGGTGTCGTGAACGTAGAGCATCTCTTCCTTCGTCATTGCGAGGAGAGGTGAAGTAAAAAGAAACGAAGCTCGAGTGTCCTTTGAAGTGAAACACCGACGAAGCAATCTCCCTTCACAACACTAACTGATTAGAGGTTTTCAGAAACCCTTATAAAACCACGCAACTGCAAACTCAGAGCAAGGAGATTGCTTCGGGAATGCAGTCACAATAAACTAAGTTGATATTGAGTGAGTTCTCAACTGAGCCTCGCAATGACGAATGAAGGTACAGACGGCGTTCCTCGAGCCATTCCACAAAAATTCTTGTCTAACTCACAACTAATTTCTGATTATTATGAAACTACTCCAAACCTTTATTTTACCGCGCCTACTGCAATGGGTCATCGTCGTGTTCGTCGGCGTAACCTTAGCATTTTTTATTCCCAGGCTCTCCCCCGTCAATCCGATTGACAATGCTTTAGGTCGCCTCACCGCGTTTCAAAACATGTCACCTGAAGGTGTGTTGGCAGTGCGCGAAACTTTGGAAGACCTCTACGGACTCGAGGGCAGTGTGCTTCAGCAATACCTGGGTTTCTGGAAGCGCGTGTTTACCTTCGATTTGGGGCCGTCGTTTATTGCCTTCCCTACACCTGTCACGCAAATGATTGGCAACAGCATCGGCTGGACGATTGGACTTTTAGGCATCTCAATTGTTTTGTCCTGGATTATGGGTTTGGTGTTGGGTTCACTGGCTGGCTATCTTCCTGATAAATGGTGGTCGAGGCTAGCAGAAAATATCTTAGTCGGAATTTATCCTGTTCCCTACTACATTTTGGCGTTCGTGCTACTGATGTTATTAACTTACTACTGGCCTATTTTTCCATTAGTAGGCGGCTCGAGAGGTACACCTGGCTTTACCTGGGCGTATATCAGCAGTTTGCTTTACTACGGCTTTTTACCCGCGCTGTCTTTAGTCATTGGTGGGCTTGCATTTCGCTTTATTATTTCCAAGGCTCTGACTTCGGCTGAACGCTCGAGTGACTACATAAAATTCGCCGAAATGGCCGCCGTGCCAAAGCGTAAAATTATCTGGTCATATCTTATTCGTAATACACTGTTGCCACAAGTCACAGACTTAGGTTTATCACTAGGGCTGATCTTTGAAGGCGCACTCATCACCGAAGCCGTGTACGGCTATCCTGGTCTGGGAACGCTTCTCTTTCAAGCTATCAATGCCGCAGATTTTAATGTGATTATGGGCATCACTTTACTCTCTATTCTAGGTATCGCAACCGCCTCATTACTCATTGATTTGAGTTACCCGCTTCTCGACCCGAGGGTGAGGTACTCGTGAAAACCATTCTCGACTTAATGCGCTACAGCCCGCCTTTTCGCTACGGCTTCATTATCCTACTTCTAACTTTGATCATGGTTATCTTATCTTTTTTTTCGCCTTATGAACCCGATGACCGCAGAGCCGTGCCGCGTAACGAACCACCTTCTGTGGAACACATTCTCGGCACGACTTCGCAAGGGCAGGATGTTTTTTGGATGCTCACCTTTGCCATTCGTAACAGCCTGGCCCTGGCAGGACTTGCTGTTTTGATTGGTCGCGGTATTGGTGTGCTTTTAGGTATGTTCTCAGGTTACATGGGTGGCACAATTGACCGTATTTTATCTACGCTCGTTGATAGTTTTATCGTTATTCCCAGATTGCCTTTACTCATTCTGATTGCAGCCATTCTGCGCGGACAGATGACGTTGGTAGGTTTAGGAGTCCTACTAGGAATTTTAGACTGGGCTTTCCCGTCCAAGCGTTACCGTTCACAAGTTCTTAGCCTCCGTGAGCGCGATTTTACCCACACCGCAACGTTTGCGGGGATGCCAACCTTTAAGATTATCGTGCGCGAACATTTACCATTTATTGTTCCCTTTTTACTCGCCGATATTGTCAGTGGCTTTCTTTTTGCTATCGGCATCGAAGTTACGTTAGCCACGCTTGGTTTAGCAGATATGAATTCTCAAACGATTGGCACGGCCATTTACTGGGGGAATTATTATCAAGCCCTCTTAACCAATAAAGTTTGGGTCTTGGCTGCGCCGATTGGTGTCTCGATTATCATTGTAGTTGGATTTTATTTACTCTCACTCGGGCTTACGCAATACCTCGACCCACGCACACGCTTAGCCCGTTTACAAGTTAAAGGTACTGCATGAACACCATTGTCAACACGCAGGACTTGAAAGCCTATTACATTACAAAAGCCTACGGTGTAGAGCGAACGGTCAAAGCTGTTGATAACGTAACCATAGCGATTGAAGAAGGCGAAGTTTACGGACTCGCGGGTGAATCAGGTTGTGGTAAATCCACTTTGCTCAAGGTAATGCTAGGAGAATTTCAACCGCCTTTAACTGTTGTTGGTGGCTCAGTAACATATAACTTCGACGGGCAAGAAAAAAACGCCGCCTCACTTACGGAAGAAGACCGCCAAGAAATTCGCTGGAGTAAAGTCTCGTATATTCCGCAAGGTTCGATGCACGTGCTTAATCCTGTACGGCGTATTCAAGATACCTTTCACGATTTTATTGTTACGCATAAACCAATGAGCAAACGTGAAACGTTTGACATGACTAGAAACTACTTGCGTGAATTAGGTTTGCCAGAAAAAGTCATGCGCTCGTATCCGCACCAACTTTCAGGTGGAATGCGCCAGCGCGTCACGATTGCGCTTGCCACGATTCTCTGGCCCAAACTCATCTTTGCTGACGAGCCAACGACAGCCCTTGACGTAGTAGTGCAACGCGGCGTGATTCAGCTCTTAAAAGAAATTCAGCAAAAGAAAAATAGCACCATCGTGTTAATCACCCACGACCTCGGCGTTCATGCGAACTTGGCTGACCACATTGGTGTACTGTACGCAGGTAAACTTGTCGAAGAAGCACCGACACGCACTATATTGACCAAACCGCGTCATCCATACACACAGTTTTTGATTAAATCCCTGCCAACTTTTGACGAGCGCAGTGAACGCGAAGGCATTCCTGGTCGTCCGCCTGCACTCGACCATCCGCCGAGTGGTTGCCGTTTTCACACGCGCTGCCCATTGCTGCTCGAGAAATGCAAAACTTTAGAACCCGAAATGTTTACCGTTGGCCCAGAGCACCGTGTGGCGTGTCATCTCATCACAGAGGTTGGTCATGCCTGAACACCTGCTCGAGGCGAACAACGTCACGAAAATTTTTGATATTCGCCAAGGTTTTGTCACCAAACATTTTCACGCAGTTGACCAGGCAAGTTTTACTTTAGAAAAAGACAAGCCCGAAATTTTTACCATTGCTGGTGAAAGTGGTAGCGGCAAAAGTACCTTCGCCAAAATGATTCTAGGAATGGACAGCCCGAGTTCAGGCAAGTTGCAGTATCAGGGTCGTGATGTGTCGAGTCTAAACAAAGCCAAAAAACGCAACTGGTTTTATAAACAAGTCCAACCCGTCTTCCAAGACCCCTTCGCAGCCTTTAGCCCACTCAAACGCATTGACAGTTACTTACACGAGACCTTTCATAACTACAAAATGGCTCCAGCTTCTGAAGCAGATAGTTACATCAACAGCGTACTCAATCAAGTTGGTTTGTCCATTGCCGAAATCAAAGGGCGCTATCCGAATGAACTCTCAGGCGGGCAGGCGCAGCGTGTGGCGATTGCCAGGGCTTTAATCACCAAACCTTCTCTTATCGTTGCCGATGAACCCGTATCAATGTTAGATGCTTCGCTGCGAATGTCCATCGTCAACATGTTTCGCAAACTCAAGCAGGACAACGGCGTAAGCATCATTTACATCACGCACGATTTAGCGACTGCCTATTATTCGGCTGACCGCATCGCCGTGATGTTGCGCGGCTGGATTGTCGAGATAGGGCCAGTCGAGCACGTTTTGGGAAATCCAAAACATCCGTACACACAAAACTTAAAAGCCTCGATCCCACAAGCCGACCCCGATAAAACTTGGGAAACCAAAATCAGTCTGGCAGATATGGAAATCGCCGAGTTCTCGAGAACGGGCTGTAAATTCGCTGCCCGTTGTCCTGCGGTGATGGAGAAGTGTAAAAGCGAAGCGCCGAAAGATTACAACGTTGAAGGGAGAAACGTGAAGTGTTTTTTGTATGAATAGTAATTGTCAACATGTAGGGTGCGTTTTACGCACCGCCGTGAGCCAACCATAAACGACATCTACTTCAAATGACACCTTTGTGGTGCGCTAAGCGCACCCTACAAGTAAACGTTTAGAACATCTTAAAGGAGCCTCGAGTATGACACAAATCATCAACCCAGCTTGCGAGTATCGCAAAAACCCTCTTGGCATTGATGTCACGACCCCCAGATTTTCCTGGCAATTACACACCGACAGACGCGGTGCTAAACAAACGGCTTATCACATTTTTGCAGCC
>ERZ1066118.1448-NODE-1448-length-14909-cov-5.299111_pt1 | contig 14909 bp, 16 predicted proteins | sample MGYA00382765_ERZ1066118 | MGnify/ENA primary metagenome ERZ1066118 (study PRJEB33369, sample SAMEA5778348) | biofilm metagenome | biome: Industrial cooling water; feature: Water cooling tower basin; material: Biofilm | place: United Arab Emirates | collected...
GCGCGGAGGCGATCAACTACGACCCGACGCGCTGCGACGTATTCTATCAGGGCAAGCATTCGCCGGATTTCTACGCCTGGATCTTCCCGCACGGCGAGACAGTGAGCATCGGCACTGGCTCCGCGCACAAGGGCTTTTCCCTGCGCGGATCGGTCGGCGCACTGCGCGCTGCCACCGGTCTCGACTACGCCCGCACCATCCGTCGCGAAGGCGCGCCCATTCCCCTCAAGCCGCTAAAGCGCTGGGACAATGGCCGCGATGTGATCCTGGCCGGCGACGCCGCTGGCGTCGTCGCGCCTGCTTCTGGCGAGGGCATCTACTACGCCATGCTCTGCGGCCGCCTCTGCGCCGAGTCCGCCGCCGAGTTCTGCGCCACCGGCGATGCCCGTGCCCTCGCCACCGCGCGCAAGCGCTTCATGAAGGCGCATGGGCGCGTGTTCCTCGTGCTCGGGATCATGCAGTATTTCTGGTACTCCTCGGACAAGCGGCGCGAACGCTTCGTTTCCATGTGCGAGGACAAGGACGTCCAGCGTCTCACCTGGCAGTCCTACATGAACAAGGAACTCGTCCGCCGCGACCCGCTGGCGCACGTCAAGATTTTCTTCAAGGACCTCGCGCACCTCTTCGGCCTGGTGAGGGCCTGACATGCGCGACGCTGGAGTGGCTACACCATGAAGCTCAAGTCCCTCGACGCGCCGGAGCTGCGGCGTGCGCCCAGCCGCGGTAGCAACCCGCATCATGCGCGCGGCCTGCCGAACCTGCCGCTGAAGGTGGGCACGCGCGGTTCGCCGCTGGCGCTGTGGCAGACCCGGCACTTCCTCTCCCTGGTCACGAAAGTCTGCCCACTGCTGCGTGAAATCGAGGCGTTCGAGGAGCACGTGATCGCCACCTCCGGCGACATCGTGCAGGACAAACGCCTCGCCGACATCGGCGGCAAAGGCCTGTTCGCGAAGGAAATCCATGAGGCGCTGCTGGACGGCCGCGTGGACTTCGCCGTGCACAGCCTGAAGGATCTGGAAACCGAGCTGCCGCCTGGCATCGTGCTGGCCTGCACGTTGCGCCGGGAAGACCCGCGCGACGCCATCGTGACTGGTCCGACCTGCGGCAGCGCACCGGTCGGCGATCCATACGCGTGCCTGCCGCACGGCGCACTGATCGGCACCGCCTCCGTGCGCCGCCAGTCGCAACTGCTGCATGCGCGCCCGGACCTGCGCGTGGAGATCATCCGCGGCAGCGTCGGAACACGACTGGCGAAGGTGCATGGGGATGGCGGGCCGGAAGCCTCCCTGCTCGCTTTGGCCGGCCTGCGCCGCCTGGAACTCGAACACGAGGCCAAGGTGGTGCTGGACCCGGAGGTTATGGTTCCCGCCGCGTGCCAGGGTGTGATCGGGGTGACCGTGCGCGCCGCCGATGTGGAGCTGCATGAACTCCTCTCCATCATCGAGGATCGTGAATCTGCGGCGGCCAGCGCGGCGGAGCGCGGGCTGCTCTCCGAACTCGACGGCTCCTGCCGCACCCCTATCGGCGGTCATGCGAAGCTGACCGGGGATGGACATTTGGAGCTCACCGGTCTGGTGGCGCGGGCCGATGGCGGGTTCCTGCTCAAGCGCCGGTTGGCCGGCCTTTCGTCAGATGCCGAGCGGATTGGCCGCGAACTCGGCGAGAGCTTGCGGCGCGACTCCCCAGCCGACGTATTCGGTTAACCGGGCTTCCCTTTCTGGGGAAGGACTGAGGAGTGGGGCTGCCCGCCCGCATGGGCGGCGAACCCTCCGCCTACCCATACGGCCCATTCAGCCGCAGCAGCGTGAAGTTGAGCGCTGTCGCGAAGCTCGTCCACAGGAGGTACGGCACCAGCCACCACCCTGCGCCTGGCGACCGCCGCTCGGTCACGGTCATCAACGGCACAACAGACAGCGTCAGCAGCGCCGCGACCCACAGCGCGATATCCAGGCGTTGATGGGTAAAGAAGAGCAACGGCCAGATGAAATTGAGGAAAAGGTTCGCCACCAATGCGTAGCCGAGCCCTGTGCGCCGCTCCGGCGCCGCACGCCAGGCACGCCGGACGGCGTAGGCGATGGTGGCGTAGATGAACGCCCACACCACCGGCACCACCCAATCCGGCGGCTGCCACGGTGGACGACGCAGATCGTAGTACCACGCGATGATGCGACCGGGATCGAGGTCGCCTGTCAGCGCCGTTGCGGCCAACAAGATCAGTGCGACCGCAGCCGCGACCCAAACGCCGGTGCTCATCGCCCACTCGCGCCACCGCATCGCCGCCGCGCGGGACGCTTGCCGTCACATGGATTCGCCATAACCCGCCAACGGCGGACGGCGCCCGGCGTTCCAGCGGCAGGCTTGCGTGGGACACTCGTTGCCGCCATGTCCCCGCTTGCCGGGAACGCTGCCCCGCACCAGCGGGAGAAACCCAACGGGTTGTGCCACTACCCTCTGGAGGAGTGTCCTGATGCGTCGTTTCGTCGTTACCGCTGCCGCTCTCCTGGCGCTGTCGCCGCTTGCTGCCCGCGCGCAGGATGCCACAGCGGGTGATCCCGCCGCCGGTCAGCGCATCTTCAACCAGTGCCGCGCCTGCCACGTGATCGAGAACAACGGCCGCAACGGAGTCGGCCCCAACCTGCACGGAGTGGTCGGACGCCGCGCCGCGTCCATCGAGAACTTCCGTTATTCCGCCAACATGCGGCAACTCGGCGAGCAGAATCACGTGTGGACGGAGCAGAACCTGCACGCCTATTTGCGCAACCCGAAGGATGTCGCGCCACAGGGCATCATGTCCTTCCCGGGCCTGCGGCAGGAGCAGCAGATCAACGACGTGATCGCCTACCTGAAGACCCAGTCGTAGCCTTCACTCCCGGTAGGAGGAATCCATCCGGTCCAGCTTGCGCAGCAGCGCCGCCCACTCCATTAGGCCGTATGGGCGGCGCGTGCCGGGCTGGTAGTTGTTCCAGGTTTCCTCCACCACACGCTCCGGCACGGCGTTGATGCGCTGGCCGGTTGCCTGGGCGGCGAGTTGCGCCCGGCAAGAGAGTTCCAGCCGGTGCATGGCGTTGAACGCCTCACCGATCGTGCGTCCCACCGTCAGCAAGCCGTGGTTCCGCAGGACCAGCGCGTTGTTCTCGCCGAGGTCGCGCACCAGGCGATCCTGCATCGCGGTGTCCAGCACCACGCCCTCATAGTCGTGGTAGCCGATGCGGGCAAAGCGCATCGCCGTCTGCGTCATCGGCAGCAGGCCACATTCGAGCGAAGACACCGCCATCCCTGCCCAGGTGTGGGTGTGGATCACGCAGGTGTATTGGGGACGTGCCGCGTGGATCGCGCCGTGAATGACGAAGCCGGCGCGGTTGACGCCGTAAGACAGTCCGCCCGGGAAGTCAGGTTTGGCCAGCACGTTGCCCTCGATGTCGATCTTCACGAGGGAGGAAGCGGTGATCTCCTCGTACAACATGCCGTAAGCGTTAATCAGGAACGCGCCCTCCTCGCCCGGCACCGCCAGCGAGATGTGGTTCGCCGCCATGTCGGACATCCCGTAGAAGTCCACCAGACGGTAGCAGGCCGCGAGGTCCACCCGCGCCTGCCACTCCTGCGGCGTCACGCGGTCCCGCATGGAGGGGATGACGAAGCGGTCTGCAATGGCGTCGGGCATGGCTGGTTCCTCTATTCGGGTGTCGCGCCGGAGGCGCGCACGATGGCGGCCCAGCGCGTGACCTCGCGGTCGATGAAGGCGGCGAACTCCTCCGGCCCACTGCCGATCGGGTCGGCACCCCCCTCCACCATCGCGCGCTCGATGGCGGGGTCGCGCAGCACGGCGAGCGCATCCTCCGCGATCCGCTCCACCACATCCCGCGGCGTGCGCGGCGGCGCGACAATGCCGAACCAGGAGGAGGCGTCGAAGTCGGGGAAGCCGAGTTCCACCATCGTTGGAACTTCCGGCAAGGCGCGCGACCGCGCGGTGCTGGTGACGGCGAGCGCCCGCAGCCGCCCCGCCCTGATCTGCTCAACCACGGAGGGAATGGTGGCGAACATGAAATCCACCCGTCCCGCCAGCAGGTCGTTCAGCGCCACCGCGCCGCGGTATGACACATGGATCGTGCTGATCCCCGCCATTCCGTCCAGCATCACGCCCGACAGATGCGAGGAGGTGCCCGCGCCGGTCGAAGCGTAGCTGAGCGTTGCCGGCCGCGCCCGTGCCACCGCCACCAGCCCCGGCACGTCGCGCGCAGGGGAATCAGCGCGCACCACCAGCACGTTCGGCACACCCGCCAGCAGCACCACCGGAGTCAGGTCCCGCCGCGGGTCGTAGGACAGGTTGCGGTAGAGCGAGACATTCACCGCCAGCGGCCCGACCGATCCTACCAGCAGCGTGTAGCCATCCGGCGCGGAGCGGACGACGTGTTCCGTGCCGATGTTGCCGCCGGCGCCGGGCCGGTTGTCGATCACCACCGGCTGGCCCCAGCGGCGTTCGAGTTGCGCGCCGACGAGTCGGGCGATGATGTCCGTGGTGCCGCCTGCGGTGAATGCCACAACGATCCGCACCGGGCGGCTCGGGAAGCCTGGCTGCGCCCGCGCAGGTACGCCGGCGAGCAGCGGTATGGCCAACACGGCGCGGCGGGTGAGCCTCATGGGCGGTGTCCTCCCGTTGCGCCTTGATAAGCGCGGCGGCGGCGGGGCCGCAAGCGCCGCGTCCTCACCGCCCCTTGAACACCGGCTTGCGCTTCTCCGCAAAGGCCCGCCATGCCTCCTGCGTGTCCGCTGTCGCGGCCAGCGCGACCGTTTGCGACTGTTCGAAGCGGTAGCCCTCGGCTAGTGGCAGGTTCTCCGTCACTTGAAAGCTGCGTTTCGCGGCCTGCACCGCCAAAGGCGCCTTACCTGCGATCTCCGCGCCGATCTTCCGGGCTTCCGCCAGTAGCGCGTCGCGCGGCACGCACATGGAAGCCGCGTTCATCCGCAGCAGCTCCGGCCCGGTGATGCGCCGCGCGGTGTAGATCATCAGTCGCGCGTCGGATTCGCCGAGGTGGCGGCGCACGTGCCGCACGCCGCCAGCCAGGCCTACATCCACCTCGGTCATCGCCAGGTAGGCGTCCTCCGCGACCAGGATGATGTCGGCCGAGAGCGCGAGGACGCAGCCGGCGCCGATGGCGAGGCCGTTCACTGCCGCGATCACCGGCTTGCCGCATTCCATCACGCTGTCGAAGACTGCGCGCGTCAGCCGGTTGTGGCGCGGGTAGGCGCCGGGGTCGTCGGCGATGTTCGGCCGCTCCTTCAGGTCGGCGCCGGCGCAGAAAGCTTTGCCGGCGGCGGTGAGGATGGCGGCGCGCACGTCCGCGCGGTCATGCAGCGTGTCGAAGACATGCACGATCTCCTCGCGCATCGCGCGGTTCATCGCGTTCACCGGCGGGCGGTTCAGCGTGACGGTCGCGACGTGATCGGCGACGTCGAGTCGCAGCGTCTCGTAGCTCATTCCGCGCGTATCCCTGCCGCCTCGATCAACCGCCGCCACCGCGCGCTCTCCGCCGCGATGACTGCCGCCAGTTCCTCCGGCGTGGAAGGCGTCGCCTCCTCGCCGAGGGCCTCCATCCGCGCGCGATAAGCCGGATCGTTGAGGATGCCGACCACCACCGCGTTCAGCCACGCGATCGCGGGCGCCGGCGTGCCGGCGGGCGCGGCGAGGTAATTGAATGGCGCCGCGTCGAAGCCCGGCAGCGTCTCCGCCAGCGCCGGCAGATCCGGCACCAACCGCGAGCGCCGCGGCGTGGTAACGCCGAGCGCCCGCAGGCTGCCCGCGCGCGAGGGCGGCAGCAGGATGGAGAGCGTGTCGAGCGCCATGCTCACCGTGCCGGCCAGCAAATCCGTCATCGCCGGGCCGGTACCGCGATACGGCACGTGGGTGATGTCCACCTGCCCCAGGAACTTCAGCATCTCCCCCGCCAGATGCGACGAGGACCCGATACCCGACGACGCGAAGGTCAGCACGCCCGGCCGCGCACGGGCGAGCGCGAGCAATTCCGCCACGCTCGCAACACCCAGCGAGGGATGCACAGCCAGAAGGTTCGGTGCGCGCTTGACGCCGGAGATCGGCGCGAAGTCGCGCTCCGCGTCGTAGGGCAGGCTCCGCATCAGGTGCGGGTTGATGATCTGCGGCCCCGGCGTGCCGTAGAGAATTGTGTGGCCATCCGGCGCCGCGCGCGCGACGAGATTGGCGCCGAGCGTGGCGCCGCCGCCGGGGCGGTTCTCCACGATCACCGGCTGGCCGAGCGCCGCGCTCATCGGCTCCGCCAGCATGCGCGCGGTGGCGTCGGCGGAGCCGCCGGCGGCGAAGGGCACAACTAGGCGGATCGGCCGTGACGGCGCCCAGCCTTGCGCGAAGGCAGGCGTGGTAAGCGTGACCAACAACAACGAACGCCGCGCGATCATTCCAGGGTGATCCCGCCCGCCGCCACCACGTTGCGCCATCGCCCGATCTCCTCCCGCACCGTCGCCGCCAGCGCCTCCGGCGTGCCGCCCAGCGGCTCCGCGCCGAGCGCCTCGAATCGCGCCCGCACGGCCGCTAGCGCCAACGCCTCGTTCACAGCCGCGTTCAGCCGCACGATCGCCTCGGGCGGGGTGCGGGCGGGCGCGAGGAGGTAGTTGAAGCTGGCGTCGTGATAGCCGGGCAGCGTGCGCGCGATAGGCGGCAGGTCCGGCACCACGGCGGCGGGCTCCGCCGTGCTGACCGCGAGCGCGCGCAGCCGCCCCTCCCGCACCAGAGGCAGGATGGCGGCGATGGTATCGAGGATCATATCGACGCGCCCGCCGATCAGGTCCTGCAACGCGGGCGCGGTGCCGCGGTAGGGTACGTGCAGCAGCTCCACCCCCGCCATCTGCGCCAGCATCAGGCCCGCGAGATGCGCGGAGGAGCCGATGCCGGAACTGGCGTAGGTGAGGCCGCCCGGGCGCGCCCGCGCCTGGTTCAGCAACTCCGGCAGGTCGCGCGCCGGGAAATCCGGCCGCACCACCAGCAGCTTCGGCGCACGCAGCAGCGCGACGATGGGGGCGAAGTCGCGCTCCGCGTCATAGGGCAGGTTCCGCATCATCAACGGGTTGAGGATTTGCACCGGCGGCGGCGCGTACAGCAGCGTGTGCCCATCCGCCGGCGCCCGCGCCACCATCCCCGCCGCGAGCGCCGTGGTGCCGCCCGGCCGGTTCTCCACGATCACCGGCTGGCCGAGAATGGCGCCGACCGGGTCGGCGATGATGCGCGCGACGGTATCGGCCGTGCCGCCCGGCGCCAACGGCACGATGATCCGCACCGGTCGGGTCGGCGTCCAGGTTTGCGCGCGCGCCGGCAGCGGCGCGGCGGCGAGAATCAGCAGCGTGCGGCGGCGCATGGCGCTACTCCAACCTGATGTTGTTGGCGCGCACCACCTCGCCCCAGGTGGCGTAGGTCTGGCGGATGAAGGCGGCGAAGTCGGCCGGCGCGCTGCCGACGATGCGGCCACCCTGGTCGAGCAATTGCCGCCGCGTCTCGGCGTCCTCCAGCGCGACGCGCGCGGCGGCGACCAGCACGGCGACGCGATCCGGTGGGATGCCGGCGGGGCCGAGCAGGCCGTACCAGGTTTCGCTGACCATGCCCGGCACGCCTGCTTCAACGGCCGTCGGCACCTCCGGCAACACGCCCAGCCGTTCGGCGGAGGTGACGGCGAGCGCCGGCAGCGTGCCCGCGCGGACATGCCCGATCAGCGCCGGCGCGTCAGCCATCAAAATTTGCAGCCGTCCCGCCATCAGGTCCGTCACCGCCGGCGCGGCACCGCGGTATGGCACATGGGTGATGTCGATGCCCGCGCGCACCTTCAGCAACTCGCCGGCCATGTGCAGCGAGGAGCCGATGCCCGCGGACCCGAACGCCAGTTGCCCTGGCCGTGCCCGCGCCATCGCGACGAGATCGCCGAGGTTGCGCACGCCGAGCGACGGCGCGACGGAGACGATCTGCGGCACGCCGAGCACCTGGGTGATGGGCGTGAGGTCCCGCATCGGGTCGTATGGCATGTTCGGCTGCATGTGCGGCAGGATGACCACGGCGCCGCTGCTCGCCATCACCACCGTATGCCCATCGGGGCGCGACTTCGCGACTGCATCCACGCCGATCATCCCGCCCGCGCCCGCGCGGCTTTCCACTACGATGGGCCGGCCGAGCCGTTCCCCCATCACCCGCGCGACGATGCGCGCGATGAGGTCTGCCGGGCCGCCGGCCGCGAAGGGCACGATCATGCGGACGGGCTGGTCGGGGAAGGTCTGGGCGCGCGCGGTGAATGGCGCGAGCGCGAGGCCAGCGCCCAGCGCGCGCCGGGTGGTCCGGATCATCCTCTTTTTCCTCCCTTGCTTTACTTCCCCTCTCCCCCCGACGGGGGGAGAGGACGGGTGAGGGGGGCGCGCGCAGCGCCAATTGCGCCACCGTCACCATCCCCAAACCCGAACAATCCTTCCGCATTCTCCACCATCACCCGCCGCACCGTCGCCTCATCCCCTAGCCACTCCAGCGCCAAGTCCAGCAGCGCCCCAGTATCCGGCGCAGGCTCCATCCGCACATGTGGCCAGTCCGATCCCCAGATCAGGCGTTCGTCGTTCGCCGCCACCAGCGCGGCATGCAGCCCCCGCCACTGCGCGTACGGCGTACCGAGCCGCGGCAAAGTCAGCTTCACCCACACAGCCCCATCCCGCACGTGCCGCAGCACGGCATTGAACGCCGGATCATCCGGTGCCGCCGGCATCGCCATGTGATCCAGCACCAGCGGTATGCGCAGGGGCACCAGCGAGGGCAGGAGATCCGCCAGTTGCGCCGCCGTGGCCCACACATGCGCGGCCCACCCGATCGCCCGCAGCCGCGGCGCCAGCGCGTGCAGCGCCTCCACCCCGATGCTTCCTGGATAGCGCCCGCTGCCGCCTGGCGCCCGCAACTCCACGAAGCGCAGCCCGCGCACGCCGGCTGCGTGCCAGCGCTCCAACTCCGCGTCGGACACCGTCTCATCCGCGATCATCACGCCGCGCAGCGTCCCGCGGGCGCGCGCCAGCGCATCCAATAGGCAGGCGGGATCGCGCCCATACGGCGCTGGCTGCACGATCACGCCCCGCGGCACGCCGAGCTGCGCCCGCACCGCCGCGTGTGTGTCGAGGTCCGCCACCGGCAGCGCATAGGGCGACGGCCCCGCCGGAAACCGCGCGTCGAAGACGTGGCTGTGCGCGTCGCAGGCGCCGGCGGGGGGCGCGGTCACGGCGGCGGGTCCGCCGGCGGGAGGGTGAAGAGGCCGCGTGCCGGCCGTTGCAACGGGTCCGGCGCCTCCACCGGCCGCGGCACCTCATGCGCGTTCAGCGTCATCGCCACCATCGAGTAGTAGCCGACCAGCGCCGTGAGTTCGACGACGCCGCGAACCCCGAACCGCGCCACCGCTTGCGCGTGCAGGGCGGGCGGCACGTCGCCCTCCTGCAGCAGCAGGCGCGCATACTCGTACACCAGCGCGTCGTCCGGTGCGGTGAAGGGCGGCGCGCTTCCCTCTCGGATCGCCTCGATCACCGCGGCTTCCAGCCCAGCCTCGGCGGCCACGCGCGCATGGACGAACCACTCCACCTGCGCCGACCAGCGCCGCCCGGTTACGATGATCGCGAGTTCCGACAACCGCGGCCCCAGACCCGTGCCGTAGCGCAGCACCTCCCCCAGCGCGGACCAGTGGCGTGCGAGGTCCGGATTGTGCAGCGCCGCCCGCAGCGGCCCCACCACGCGCCCGCGCTTGCCGGACACCACCACGTCCCACACGGACTGCCCGGCTTCGTCCAGGTCCTCGCGCGAGGACGGCAGCGGGATGCGCGGCATCAGATCACCCCCGCGGCGGCGAGCCGTTCGCGTTCCGCGGCGCTGATCCCGATGCTTTCCAGCACCTCCGCCGTGTGCTGCCCGAGGGTCGGCGGCGCGCGCCCTTCCGCGACACCCGCCTCCGCCATCCGAATCGGCCCCGCCACGCTCGGCACCTCCCCATGCGGATGTGGCAGGCGGCGCAGCAGGCCGCGATGGACCACCTGCGGATCGGCGAAGACATCCGGCACGGCGTTGATCGGGCCGCAGGGCACGCCCGCCGCGTCGAGCCGCGCGGTCAGGTCCGCGCGGGTGAAGGTTTGGAAGATGGCCGACAGGATGGGAGTCAACTCCGCCTCATGCCGCACCCGATCCGCGTTCTTCACGAAGCGCGGATCGGCCGCGAGTTCCGGCCGCCCCACCGCCTCGCACAACTTGGCGAACTGCCCGTCGTTGCCCACCGCCAGCACGATCTGCCCGTCGGCGGCCGGGAACATGTCCTGCGGCTGGATGTTGGGGTGGCGGTTGCCGGCACGATGCGGCACGCGCGCGCCGACCAGCCAGTTCATCGCCTGGTTCGCGAGAAGGCCGGCGCCGACATCGAGCATGGCGAGGTCGATCGTCTCCCCCTGTCCTGTCTCGGCCCGCCGCGCGAGCGCGGCGAGCACGGCGACGGCGGCGTACATGCCGGTCATCAGGTCCACGATCGGCACGCCCACCTTCTGCGGCGCGCCGTCGCGCTCGCCGGTCAGGCTCATCAGGCCGCACATGGCCTGGATCATGAAGTCGTAGGCCGCCTGGTCCCGCCGCGGCCCGTCCTGCCCGAAGCCGGTGACGGAGCAGTAGATCAGGCTCGGCTTGAGCGCGCGCAGGCTCACCGCATCCAGCCCGTAGCGCGCCAGCGCGCCGGCCTTGAAATTCTCCATCACGATGTCGGAGCCTTGCGCGATCCGCCGCGCCAGCGCCTGGCCTTCCGGCTTGGTGATGTCGAGCGTCATGGACCGCTTGCCGCGATTGACTGAGAGGAAATACCCCGCCTCCCGCGTCGGGTTACCGTCGCAGTCCGCAAGGAAAGGCGGCCCCCAGCCGCGCGTGTCGTCGCCGGCGCCGGGGCGTTCGATCTTGATCACGTCGGCACCGAGATCGGCGAGGATTTGCGTTGCCCAGGGCGCCGCCATGATCCGCCCGAGATCAAGCACCCGGATGTGAGAGAGCGGCCCGCTCATGCGTCCACGATCATCGTCGCGCGCATGGAGGGACGTTGCGCGAACTCCTCATGCCACGCCGCCAGAAGCGGCCGCCCCTCGCGCCATCCCAGATCGCCGAAACGGAAATCGAGGTAATCGCCGAGCACGCCGATGGTGATGGCCGCCACGCCGATCGGCAGCGCCGCGATGTCCTCCACCTCGCCTTCGAGAGCATCCAGCGCCGTTCGCGACTTCAGCGCGAAGGCATCGAGCAGCGCGGGGTTCGGCGCCGCGCGCTCGCGCTCGTTCCGCCACAGGATTAGCGCGTCCAGCAGCCCGTTCGCCAGCGCGTGCCGCCGCAGCTCCACCCACCGCGCCTTGCCCTTGAGCGGCACGAGGCAGGGCGCGCCGTCGAGGCTGTCGAGGTACTCGACGATGACGAGGCTGTCGTAGAGGACAGTGCCGTCCTCCGTCACCAGCGTCGGGATTTTCCCCAGCGGGTTCTCCGGCAGCAGGTCGTGGTTCGGCTTGCTCATCGCCACCACCGTCCGCCGCGTCTCGACGCGGTCGGCTAGGCCGAGTTCATGCGCCGCGATCATCACCTTGCGCACGAAGGGCGATCGCGGGGACCAGTGCAGCCGCATCGCCATCGCCGTTTCCTTCCCCTCTCCACGCAGCCTAATCCGCCCGGGTCGCATCGTGGAAGGGCCGCCCCTCCCGGAACGCCGTCACCGCGCCGACGATCATCGCCACAATGTCCGCCCGCGTCTCCCGCGTCACCGCTGCGACGTGCGGCGTGACGACGAGGTTCGGCAGCTCCAGCAGGCGGGGATCGGGCTCCGGCTCCGAGTGGAACACGTCGGTTGCCGCGCCCCGGATGGTGCCGTCGCGTAGCGCGGTGATCAGCGCCTCCTCCACCACCACCTCGCCGCGCGCGATGTTGACCAGGATGCCGGCCGGGCCGAGCGCGCGCAGAACCGCCCCATCCACGGCGCCGCGCGTCGCCGCCCCGCCGGGGCAGCACAGCACCAGCGCGTCGGCGCGCTTCGCCAGTTCCAACAGCGTCGGCACATACTCCCACGTCACGCCTGGCTTCGGGCGCGGGCCGGACCAGATCACGCGCATTCCGATCCCCGCCGCCCGCCACGCCACCGCGCTCCCGATCCGCCCCAACCCGAACACGCCGAGGGTCTTGCCGTGCAGCCGCGTGGAGGGCGCGAAGCGCTCCCTCGCCCACCTCCCCTCCCGCACGAAACGATCCGCCGCGACCACTTGGCGCGCGGCGGCATAGAGCAGTGCGATGCCGAAATCCGCCGTGTCCTCCGTCACCACATCCGGCGTGTTCGCCACGGCGATCCCGCGCACCCGTGCCGCATCGAGATCGATCCGCTCCAGCCCCGTCCCCATGCTCGCCAGCAGCTTCAGGTCCGGCAATCGTGCGAAGGCCGCCGCGTCGCACCCCGCCATCGCCGTGCCCACCGCGATCCGCCATCCCGGCAACGTGCCCGCTGGCTGATCCGCCAGGGCATGAAGCGTCACCCCCGCGCCCTCCAGCGCCGCGCGCAGTTCCGGCGGCACCGCCGCCAGCAGCAGCACCCTCTCGGCTTGCGGCATCCCTCTCCCTTCGTCCATCGTGATCCGGCGCCAGCCTAACCACTCGGCGCGGGAAGGCGAGATGCCGATCACCTATGACGCCGTGAAAGCGCTGGCCGCCGAACTCTACAGCGCCTCGCTCCGCCGCATCCCGGAGGACACCAAGGCCGCGCTGCGCGCCGCCCGCGCACGCGAGACGCATGAAGGCGCCCAACGTGTGCTGGAGATCATGCTCGGCAGCGCATTGCGCGCTGAGCAGACCGACCGCTTCGTCTGCTCCGACGCCGGCGTGCCCGTGTACCACGTCACCCTCGGCACCGCCGCGCGCCTTGATGGCGACATCAAACGCGCGGTCCGCGACGGCTTCGCTGACCTCGTCGCCACCATCACCCCGCCGCTCCTCAAGCACGTCACCAACCCGCTGACGAACGAACGCGGCTACGCCGGCAAGGACATGCCGCTGATCACCTGGGAGGTGGAGGACGGCGCCGACTGGATCGAGATCGCCTGCCAGCCCAAGGCCCTCGGCTCCGGCCGCTGGGCCGCGCTGGAAACCTTCTCCTTTCCGACGCTGGCGCAGATCGAGGAATACGTCATGCGCGTAGTGGTACAGGCGGGGTCGCAGCACTGCCCGCCGGTGATCATCGGCGTCGGCATCGGCGGCAGCTTCGACGTGGCGGCCCGGCTGGCGAGCAAAGCGACCTACCGGAAAATCGGCAGCCCCAACCCCGAACCGACCTTGGCCGCGATGGAGGAACGCCTGCTCCGCGCCGTCAACGCCACCGGCTTCGGCCCGATGGGCACCGGCGGCGACACCACCGCGTTGGCAGTGCATTGCGACTATGCAGCCGGGCACGGCTACACGCCCGTCGCGGTCTGCTTCAACTGCTGGATCAACCGCCGCACCCGCGCGCGGCTGCACGATGACGGCCGCGTGGAGCACATGGAATGAGAACCCTCCGGATGCCCATGTCGCGCGAGGATGCGCGTTCGCTGCGCGCCGGCGACATGATCCTGCTGGATGGCGAGATCGTCATCACCGCCGGCCTGCCCACCCACCACCGCATCCTGGAGTGCATCGAGCGCGGCGAAGAGCCGCCGATCACGCTCCGCGACGGCTCCCTCCTCCACCTCGGCTCCTACAGCCGGGACACGCCAGAGGGCGGGCTGGAAGTGCTGTACATGAACCCCACCACCAGCACCCGTTTCAAGCCGCTGATGCCGCGCCTGATCCGCCACTTCGGCCTCACCGCGGTCGGCGGCAAGGGCGGGCTGGACCGCGCCTGCGCCGACGCGATGCGGGAAGTCGGCTGCGTCTATCTCTCCTTCCTCGGCGGCGGCGCCCCGCTGCACTCCGCCGCCATCCGTGCCGTGCGGGAGGTCGCGTGGAACGACCTCGTCGCGCATTACCGCCTGGTGCGGCTGGCGGTGGAGGGTCTCGGCCCCGTCACCGTCGGCATCGACGCCCACGGCAATAGCTTATTCGAGACGCTGTCCGCGCAAGCCCAGGCGCGGATGCCCGCGATCCTCGAAGGCCTGGCGCGCGACCGCGCCGCGGGAGCACCCGATCACGCTTGACGCAGGGCGGCCTGTGCGCAAACAATGCATACGTTAGCGAACACGCATGAGCGCCGCCCCCCGCCCTGCCACCGCCGCCGACGCCGCCTACGCGCGGGTCAAGGCGCTGATCCTTGACAACGCCCTCCCCCCCGGCACGCAGCGCCTGGAAGCCGAACTCGCCATCGAGCTCGGCATGTCCCGCACACCGGTGCGGGAGGCGATGCTGCGCCTCGCCGCCGATGGCCTCGTTACGGTCACGCCCCGTCACGGCATGCGTGTGCTGCCGCTCTCACTGGCCGACATGCGCGACATCTACGACGTGCTCGAAAGCCTGGAGCCCAAGGCCGCCGAACTCCTCGCCCGCCGCAGCCTGCCTGCCGCCGCGCTCCGCCCGCTGCACGCCGCCTGCGACGCGATGGAGGACGCGCTGATCCGGGACGACCGCCGCCACTGGGCCGCCGCCGATGAGGCCTTCCACCGCGGCCTGCTCGACCTCTGCGGCAACCGCCGCCTCGCCGCGATGGTGATGCAGGTGTGGGAGCAGTCTCACCGCGCGCGGATGCTCACGCTCAACCTCCGCCCACTGCCCGCCGCCTCCACCGCCGAGCACCGCGCCATCACGCAGGCGATCGCCGCCGGCGACGGCGACCGCGCGCGCGAACTCTTTCGCCTGCACCGCCGGCGCGGCGGCGCCGAACTGGTCACTATCATCGAACGGAGCGGCCTCGCAT
>ERZ1066118.1451-NODE-1451-length-14892-cov-8.003774_pt1 | contig 14892 bp, 8 predicted proteins | sample MGYA00382765_ERZ1066118 | MGnify/ENA primary metagenome ERZ1066118 (study PRJEB33369, sample SAMEA5778348) | biofilm metagenome | biome: Industrial cooling water; feature: Water cooling tower basin; material: Biofilm | place: United Arab Emirates | collected...
CCAGGGGCCGACGATCGCCAGGCTGGCATCAGCCTCCAGCCGAGCCAGATCGTTGTTGATGATCTCGCCCTCACTGGACTCCAGTCGCAGATCGAAGCTCGGTTCTGTGAGGCTGGCGACGCCGAGCTCGCCCGTCACCCGGATCGTGCCTTCGCCGCTGAGTGCCGTCAGCGAATCGACGACAATCCTGTCTCCGTCGAGCCTCAGTGTTCCGGCAATCTCCTGCAGTGCGAGCCCGGGCTCGACGACGGTCATCGAGGCGAGGTCGAGATCGACTGCGCCGCTCAGCTGCGGATCTTCTCGCGTCCCCCTGATCCTCACATCTCCCACAACTCGCCCCTTCACGTCCTCCACCGCGGTGGTGAAGCTCGGCAGGGATTCCAGCGGCAGGCTGTCCGCGTGGACGTCGAGCTCGAGCGGAGCGTTCGCGGCGAAGCGGGGTCCTGTGACGCCGGTGAGGGCGAGGTTGATCGGGAGCCGGCCGGTGGCGGTCAACAGGGTCCCGGTCTCGTCCGAAGCGGTCGCCTCCGCGACCAGCTCCTGATTCGCGTAATCGAAGGTCCCCACCAGGTCGGGAACTGCTACGGTATCGACCAGCAGCTGGCGCACGGCGAGTGTGCCGTCGAGGATCGGCGCTGCGGAGTTGCCGCGAACGTCAGCAGCGATCGAGACGAGCCCCTGAACTGGGACGGTGTCCTGAAGCAGGCCAAGCACGTCCGCAATCTGGAGGTTCTGGATGTCCAGCCGGAGGTCCGCCTCACCCTGAGCTGGAAGATGTCCATCAGCCGCGATCCGGCCTCCATTGTTGCTGGTCAGCTCCACCCCTTCCAGCTCGATCCCGCTGTCGGCCCAGCTCACGCCCCCCGGCCGGACCGCCTGCCACTGGATCGAGTCGAACCGGAGCGCGAGATCCGAGTAGCTGACTTCGCTGCGCTCGGTGGAGAGGAGGAAGTCGGCCCGAGCGCTGTAGTCCCTGGTCTCATCCTGAACGACCGCCAGATCGATCGTTCCCGCTCCTTCGCCCAGGCGGCCCTGGAAGCGAACCCGAGCGGCGACACGGTCCAGCGCGAAGCCCGATATCGTTGCCCGGTCGAGCTCGGCATCGAAGTCAAGCACTGAGCTGGCGCTCGGCGCGCCCAGCCAGGTGTAGCTGACATTGCCGTTGCCGACGGTGCTTCCAAAGGCGACGAGATCGTGCATCACTGCCTGTCCCGTCACGTCGAAGTTCTTGACGTTGCCTGTCAGCACACCGCTGGCATCGAGGCTACCGGCAAGCGAGTCCCGCGCGAGAGGCGGCACCGAGTCCACCTGAAGGGTAGGCTCCGGCGGGAGACCGGTCGCCGCCCGCTGCACCTCGCTGGCGAGAGCGATAGCAGTCGAGTCAGCACGGGCCCTCTCGACTCCGCGGGCGATCTCGGCCGGCCGAGGCGGCACCACCGCACTATCGGGGGGGACATACGCTGCGAACTGCGAAAGGCTGTCGAGACGGACGGCGTACTGGAGCGTGCCGCTGCGACCTTCGACCAGCCCGAAGCTGCCACTGATTTCAGCTGCTGCAGACTCCAGCTCGATGTGTCCTCGCTGCACAGTCGCGAGGCCGTCTGCAATCGTGGTCTGCACCTGCACCACGTCAGCCTCGATGTCCCTTATCGCCGAGCCGGTGAGGTCGGCAACGATCGAGGCGTTCATCGTCGCCGGATCCGTCCCGCGCCCGACGGCGCTGGCAGTCCCCGATAGGTGGGTCTCCGGCGCCCGATCGGTGATCGCGGCGGCGTTGAAGTTTCCGAAGGTGCCGACCAGGTCGTAAACCGGCTCTTCGCTTTCGAGATCGAGCTGTCCGGCCAGGCTGATCGTGCCGCCGTCGTGAACCGTAAGGCCGAGATCGAGCGCGACATCGCGCATCGAGCCGCTCGCTTCAACCTCACCCGTTACGCTCCCGCGAAGGCCCGCCGAGGGCGCGAAAAGTCCGACCGTCTCCAGTGAGAGTGGGAACACGCGCATGTCCGCGGCGACTACCCCGCGGGCTACGAAGGGGAGTGAAGCATTTCCGGCGAGTCTGGATAAACCGGTGGAGCCGGTATGAGTCAGGTCGGCGACGGCGCGAAGGGCTGATCCGGTGGAGCCATTGAGTGTGGCTGTGCCGGAAAGCGAGCCGTCCAGCGGAAAGTCCGGATCGAAGGCGCGGGCGACGGCCATCTGCATCGGCGCGAATCCAAGCCGGAGGTCTCGCGCGCGAAAGGTCTCACCCAATGCGACACCGCCCGCAGCGGTGACGTGAGACGTTCCCACCGTCGCGCTGGTGTGGACGAGATCGGCGACGAGATCGAGGTCGCTCTGGGTGCCCGTCAGCGTTGCGGTGCCGGAGACGCTGCCGTCGAGCGGCAGGTCGGGGTTGAACTGACGGATAAGGGCAACCTGCACCGGATCCAGCCCTAGCCGAAGCCCCCGCGCCCGCGGCTCATCGCCAAGGCTGACGGAGCCCTGAGCTGTGAAGTGCGAGCGGCCGGTTTCGGAGCTGTCGTGTGTAATGTCAGCCGCGAGGGTCAGCGCTGCCGCTGTGCCGTCCAGCCTCGCATTACCGGTTACGACACCCTCCAATGCGAGCTCGGGCGCGAACGCGCGGGCCAGCTCCAGCTGGAAGGGGTCGAAGTTGAGGCGGAGGTTGCGGGCTCGCGGCTGGTCACCGAAAGCGACTCCACCGGCGGCTGTGAAATGCGAGCGCCCGATCGACGGGCTGTCGTGCGTCAGGTCGGCAGCGAGCGTGAGCGCCTGCGTGGTGCCATCGAGCAACGCATCGCCAGTAACGAGCCCGTCCAGCTCCAGATCGGGCGCGAACGCTCTCGCGACGGCGAGCTGGAGCGGACCGAAGGTGAGGCGGAGGTTCCGCGCCCGCGGCTGGTCACCGAATGCGAGCCCGCCCTCGGCGGTCACATGCGAGCGGCCGGTGGATGAGCTGTTGTGCGTCAGATCCGCCGCGAGCCTCATCGCCTCCGCCGTCCCGTCGAGCAGCGCGCTTCCGCTGATGACACCATCCAGCGCCAGGTCAGGTGCGAAGAGCTTTACAAGCTCGATCTGCATCGGGTCGAAGGTGAGACGAAGGTTCCTGGCCGCAGGCGTCTCGCCGAGCTCGATCCCGCCGGCAGCGAGCAGGTGGGAGCGTCCCGTTGCTTCGCTGTCGTGCACCAGATTGGCATCGAGATGGAGGTCCGAGGGTACCCCGTCGAGCCGAGCGATCCCGGTGATCGCGCCGGTGAGCGGAAGGTCGGGCGCGAACGCCCTCGCCAGCGCGAGCTGTAGCGGGTCAAGCCTCAGGCGCAGATTGCGCGCGCCGAACTCATCGCCATTCCGAACGATCTCGCCGTCGAGGACGACGTGAGATCGACCCGTTTCCGCCGACTCGTGCGCCAGATCGCCATCGATTGCGAAGCCGGTGCTCTCCGTGCCGGTGAGCGTAGCCTCTCCGGTGATCACTCCACCAACCGGAACGTCCGCACCCGCGGCGCTGACAAGCGTCATCTGGAGCGGGTCGAGCCGGACGCGGAGGTTCTGGGCGCGGAAGCCATCAGCTCCGGACCCTGCGACTCCGTCCGCCGAGATCTGACTTACTCCACCAGCCCGGTCCGCAAAGCTGACGTTGCCGTCTACGTCCATCGCGTCCTGAGCGCCTGCCAGTGCGAGGTTGCCCGCGAGCGTTCCTTCACGCGGAATCTCCACCTCCGGTGCCAACCGCTCGATCAGCTCGGTATCCACGCCCGCAAAGCGGATCTTGGTCGGGCCGAGTCGAAGCGAATCACCAAAGGACACGTCGGCATTTCCCACGAGAGTGGCGCCTTCCATCTCCGCCTGCATCTGACGCGCGACCACCCGCGTACGCTCCCCCTGCCTCACTACCGCCGCATCGAGACTGCCCGATCCATCGGGCAGGACGGGATGTAGGAATCGGAGGTCGCCGAACGCGATGGGATTGGCGACGAGCTCCGCGTCGATTCCCCCGCTGAGCAGGTAGCTCCCATTCAGGGCGACGCGGGTGCTCGGCAGGCCCAGCTGAACACCCTCAGCGGTAAGCGTGTCGCCCGAGCTGATGATTCGGCCTGTGAGGCTGCGAACAACCGCGCCAGGAGGCCGGAAAGGGAAGGCGAGCATTCTCAGCTCGCTGACATCGACTACGATCGCGGCGCTATCGGGATCGGCCAGACGCAGCCGGTCGAAGCGGCCATTCATCCCCAGGTAATCCTGGATGCTCTGATATCCCCCCGGGACCTCCATCACCGCAAGCCGAGACCTTGCGGAGAGCGCCTCCTCGACCGCCAGTCGCTGCTCTTCTTCACTCAGTGTCTCATCGGGGCGCCACTCGTCCTGAACTCGGATCCGGCCGGAGACCAGGTCGAGATTGCGGACGTTGATCCAGGCGCCGAATCCCTGGCGAGCAGGGCCGCGCGTGGTATCACTGGGGAAGATGCGGGAGAAGTTCCAGGCGAGGCCGGGCGGCCGATCGAGGACGAGGACGGGGCGGATCAGGCGCGCCTCATCCAGATCCACGCGCTGTCGGACCAGCCCCCAAAGCGAGTAGTCGATCCAGATCGAGTCAGCCTGGAAGAAGGGGGCGCCGGTGCTGTCCTGAATCACCAGACCCTCGATCAGCGCGCCGGAAAGGAGATTCCCCCGCACCGGGCCCATGCTGACGCGCCCGTGGGCACTCTCGCGCAGGTTGGTGAGCAGGTAACCCCTGACGACGCCGCGGCCGTAGTCGGTCTGGGTGATGATCAGTATCCCCGCCACGATCACGGTCGCCAGTGCGGCCGCAGCTCCGAGGAAAAGCTTCGCCCGGCGGCGCATCAGAACGACTCGCCGATCGAAAGGTGGAGCGTCAGCCGATTGGTGACGCTGGAGAGGAAGCCACCGCTGCCCTCCGCCGGGTCGAAACGCTTGGGCACGTCCAGCCGGATCAGGCGCTGCTCGACACCTTCGTCGAGCTCCGTAATCACCGTCAGCTCCTCATCAGCGGCCGAGCGGATCCCAAGGTCTATGCGCACCGGACCGATCGGCGAGCTGTAGCGAACCCCGAAGCCGGGTGTAATCGCGGAGCGTCCCTGTACCATCTCATCGAGCGTCGGATCAGAGACACGCGCGCCGTCGACGAAGATTGCGCCGACGAATGGCCCGAAAAGCGGTCTCCGGTACTCAACCCCCGCTTCGACCAGCCGCGTTCCCCCGACCGGTCGCGGTGTGAAGCGCGACGATTCGACGGGATTGGGGTCGCAGGCGCCGGTGTTGATCTCCTCCGGGGTGCAGACGTCACTCCCGCCGTCGCCACCGGTGCCGAGGAGTGCTTCCCGACCGATCGTGAGTATCCGCGGCCCAAGCTGGTTCTCTCCGTAACCACGCACGGAGCGCGCGCCACCTGCATAGAAACGTTTCGTCGGGTGCAGCTGAGTCCCGCCCAGCAGGGGATCATCGCCCTCGGCGGAGCCCAGCGGGTTCACCCATCCTGCATGTAGACGCGTTGCGAGGGTCCCGCCGGCGATCTCGAAATCCCAGGTGATCTCGGCGTCTGCACGGTTGTAGTGGAAGTCGGAAAGCGTCGCTGCCGAGGCGTGCTCGAGGCCCAGCCGCACGGTGTAGCCGTCGCGCCGGATCAGCGCGTCATCGACCTGGTCGACAAAGCCGCTGAGGCCGACCGGCGACAGCGAGCGCTCTCCCTGCAGCGACGCGATCGTGGGCTGATCGCAGACCCCGTAGCTGACGCAGAAATAGACATCGTTCGCGAAGACCCGGTTGAGCTCGTACCGGTAGAGCAGGCTCAGCGGAGCACGCCGGCCGAAGCTCCGGGTTAGCGTGGCAGTGCCGCCGAATCCGCGGTCCACGACGACGCCCGGCTCGATCCGCCGGTGAGAGAATAAGCCGAGCCCGAACGAGTTGGCCGAAGCTGGGAAGGCAGGCTGCAGGATCTGCACGCTTGCCTGCCAGGTCGGTCTGCTGAAGGCATCTTCGCCGGCGCCGGGAACCGGGGCCCTGCGCACCTGATCGAAGGGGAAAACCCCGTCGAGCGTACCCGCGAAGAGCCGCCCAACCGTTCCCGTCACGTCGAGCCTGCGGCCGTTCCCCAGCCAGTTGAAGTGCGTGTACTGAGTCTGGAGCTGAACGAAATCCGCCGTGTTGAAGCCGACGCCCGTCCGCACCATCCTGAAGGGCGCCTCATCCACCGTCACCAGGAGCGTTTTGGCGCTGTCCTGCTGCGGCGGGACCTGAACGAGCGCCTCGGTGAACATGCCGGTGAGGAAGAGTGCACGCTGCGCCTCCGCGACTTCGCCAGCCCGGAAGATTCGCCCCTCACGAATGGCGAGCGCTTCCCGTATCGTGCCCTCGCTGACCTCCTCATTTCCCGCGATCCGGATATCCCCGATCGTTGCCCGCTTCCCAGGCTCCAGCACGAAGCGGCCAACTGCAGAAGTCTCGTCGAGCAGGATGATGGTGTCGCGGACCTGAGCGTCGGCGTAGCCCCGCTCACCGTAAGCCGTCAGCAGGCGAACCCGGGCGGAGTCGATGTCGACGACGTTGACGCGGTCCCCGGTGCCGGGAAGCCGGGCGGCGCGTACCTGTTTATCGCTGAGAACCGGCTCGGTCTGCTCGAGCTCGACTGAGCTGAAGAGCGTCTCCGGACCCTGATTGACATTGAAGACGACGGCGACGGATCCCCCCTCGGGGACCACCTCCGTCTGAACCGTCGAGTAGCGCCAACCGCGGCGCCAAAGGTAGACACGGATGCGGAGCTCGTCGCGCGGCAGCTCGGCCAGCTCGAGGTTGTGGCGTTCGACGAAGAGACTGCTCCGCCAGATCATGCAGAAGGGACGGAGGAAGATGCTGCGGCAGCGTGTGGCCTGGGTCGCGAGCGTGTTTTGAAGCTCGCCCATGTTGACGCCTTCGACGCCGCGAACCTCGACCGTTTCCACCCGCCGACCGTCCGCGAGGAGAGGCTCCTGCGCCGAAAGCGGCCCAACCCGCATGAGGGTCGAGGCCGCCGCCAAAATCGTCAGCGCGGTTGCTCCTGCTCGTATAGGACTCTTCACGGCCTCGTACAGCCGGTGAGCTCCGAGAAAGCGGCCAGCGCAGAATGCGTGGTCCCGCGTTTTCAGCCGAAGTCAGACGGAATGTCCAACCTCGGCGCTCACCTTCAGCAATGCAGGTGCCGGACCAAATGTTTTCAGATTGAGGATGACGCCGGCACTCCGCGGACAGTCCCCTCAGAGTCGTCGAGTGCCGCATTTGTTCCAACGGCAGGCGGGCGATCACGGGGGGTGGAGGGGTGCGCACCTGTTAGGCGGGTGCGGCCTCGGCTGGACCGCGAACGGGCTCTCGAAACGGGGCCCGCACATCAGGGTTTCCGCGCCGCCTCTACACACGCCCGCATCCCCCGCCCGCCTCGACGACTCGATAAGCGGCAACCGGTAACAGGTCACCCAGCGAAGCCCCTTGCGCAATAACCCTCCCGGCATAATACTGAACCATATGGTTCACTATTCAGCGGATCTGGATAAGGCGTTCGCTGCCATCGCCGACAGCACTCGGCGGGGGATACTCGAGCGGTTGGGGCGCGGGGACGCCTCGATCAGCGACCTTGCCGCCGATTTCGGGATGACGCTGACGGGTCTCAAAAAGCACGTGCAGGTGCTCGAGGACGCCGGGCTCGTCACCACGGCGAAGATCGGCAGGGTCCGCAACTGCACACTCGGACCGCAGCGGTTGGACGCCGAGAGCATCTGGATCCGCAGCTACCAGCAGATGCTGGAATCACGCTTCGACAGTCTCGGCGCATTTCTCGAACGCACAAAAGGAGAGGACCTATGAGCACAGCTACCATTACCCGACCGGCCACCGTTACGCTTCCTTCAGACCGGGAGATCCGCATCGAGCGCATCTTCGACGCGCCGCGAACGCGGGTGTGGCGCGCCTTTACCGATCCGAAACTCGTGGCAAAGTGGTGGGGACGGGGCAACCACGTCGTGATCGAGAGGATGGAGGTCGAGCGGGGCGGGCACTGGCGCTTCGTGGAGCACGCGAATGGCGAGTCGCACGGCTTCGAGGGGCGCTACCGGGAGGTGACGCCGGAGGAGCGGGTCGTCCAGACCTTCGAGTGGGATGGCATGCCCGGCCATGTCGTGGTGGAGACGGTCACGCTGGAAGATCTGGGCGACGGCAGGACCAAGGTCGTGAACGTTTCGCTGTTCCACACGACGGAAGAGCGCGACGGGATGAAGAACTCCGGAATGGAGATTGGTCTGAACGAGAGCTATGCGGCTCTCGATCGCCTGCTGGCTACGATGCAGTAGGAGATTCGGGGGGTACGGGAGAGCCGCTGCGACGTCGGCTCTTTCCTGATCCGTAGCAGCCACAAAGAAACAGCTCCGCCGGCTCGTCAGGACCCGGCGGAGCGATCTGGCTTCAGCAGTCAGTTTCTGCTCCGCCTGGACTGTTGCGAGGTTGGAGCGCACGTTCCAGACTGCAACCGCCTTGCGGCGTGCACCGGCTTGCCGTGGATCCCCGCCATGCCTGCGCCTGCGCCCGTTGCAGGCGTGCGCATCGACAGTCTCGGTACTGTCGATTTCGCATAAACAAACCACTGGACGATACTCTGTTCAGGCGAGATGCTGAATGCTGTCGATCCCCGGGGCCTACGTTCCTGCCGGCGTCCACTCCCGACATCATCCGTGCTAAGGTTTCTGGCCTTCCATGAATGCACCTGGCTCAACCGGAAGTCACCCGGCAGGCGAGAACCTCGATGATACGGAATCGGCGAACGAGCGATTCTTCGCCATTTCGCTGGACATGCTCTGCCATGCGGAGTTCACCGGCTACTTCCGGCGCTTGAACCCCGCGTGGGAGAGGACGCTCGGCTTCACGATCGACGAGCTGCGCTCGAGGCCGATGATGGAGTTCGTCCATCCTGATGACCGTGAGCGGACCCTCGCTCAGAATCGCGAGGTGAGAGCAGGGGGGCGCGCCGTGTTCTTCGAGAACCGATACCTGTGCAAGGACGGCTCGTACAGGTGGTTCCTATGGAACGCAGTTGCGGACATGGATCGCCAGATGATCTACTCGGTTGCGAGGGACATCACCGATCGGAAGCGCGCGGAGCAGGAGAGGGAGGAGCTCGTGAAAGAGCTGCAGGAGGCGCTCGCGGAGGTGAAGACTCTTCGTGCGATCGTCCCTATCTGCTCCTACTGCCGGCGCGTGCGGGATGACCAGAACTACTGGAAGACGGTTGAGGCTTACATTTCCGAAACAACGCATACGCGGTTCAGTCACAGCATCTGTCCCACCTGCTTCACTCAGGAGGTCGAGCCGATGATGTCGGAAGCCGAAGACACGGCGGAAACGGATCCAAATGCTTCCTGATTCGGAGCAGCTGACGGGCTGTCCAGTCCAGGGAGCGATCCTCCTGGTCGACGACGAGCCGTCTCTCCTGAGAGTGACGGCCAGGATCATTCACAGGCTCGGGTACTCAACGCTCGAAGCGGGATCAGGTGACGAGGCTGTCCGCATCGCCGGTGGCGTGGGAGAGCCTCTCGCTATGATGGTCACCGACGTGGTAATGGCCGGCATGGATGGAATGGAAGCGGCGGAAGAAGTTCTGAAGATACAGGGCGAGATCCCGGTGCTCTTCGTCTCCGGCCATGACCTGGAGGCGCTGGTTCGGAGACACGGCTTGTCGCCGTCTGCTGATTTTCTTCAGAAGCCGTTCACGCCAGCTCAGCTCAGCAGCAAGCTTCGGGAGATGCTCAGCCGTGTGGAGCCGGCACTTGTGAAGGAATAGTCCACGCCAGATTTGGACTGTGACGCATGAGGGATGAAGAAGGGGAGCCGCATCAAGGCTCCCCTTTTCTTCCCAGCCAATCTGCCGGCAACGCTCTGCCTCAGCCGCGCCCGGCCGCCCGATCAGGTTGCTCGAATCCGTCGATATCTGGCCCTGACCAGCTCATAGATCCCATAGGAGATGAGACCGATCGCCACCAGGGCCAGCAGGAGTGAGCCGAAGCTCTGTTCCTGAAGAGTCTGAAGAGCTCCGCCGACCCCTCGTGCTTCAGACGGGTTCGAGCGTAGCGCGGCGAGGACGAGGTAAATCCCCACCAACGAGAAAACCACTCCGCGGGCAGCGAGTCCCGCACGCCCGACGCGAATCACCCAGTGCCTCGTCTGCGCGGAGAGCCGGCCAAGAGCGAGCTGGTCATCCAGCTTCACCCGCCAGGCGTGAATCAGCTGCTGGATGCCAAAAATGGCGATACCGATTCCTACGGCGGCCACCGCCCACTTCCCCATCGGGTGCGACATCGCCTGGGCGGTCCAGTGATCTGCCTGCTGCTCGCCGCTCTGTCCGCCCCCGCTGCCGGTCGCCAACCGAAAGGCCTCCAGCGACAGGCCGGCGTGTATCAAACCGCTGACTGCATAGCCCAGACGCTTCGGCCCACCTTTCCTCTCGGGATTCAGCCCCGCAGCAACAAACCGCCAGACCGTGTAGCCGACCAGCCCGGTCGCAATCAGCCAGAGCAGCGCCTTGCCAAACGGCTGCGAGACAATCGTCTGGAGGGCGCCGCCCGAGTCGGTTGCCTCACCATCGCCTCTCGAAGCTTCAAATGCGAGGTAGCCAACGACGATGTATACGACCCCCTTGGCGGCATATCCGAAGCGCGCCAGGCGCTCGATCCAGGGGGCTGCTTGTGCGGTCGCTTCACGCGCCTCCGCGCCGATTTTGCTTGCTGCTCGATCTGTGATGGACATCCGCCTTCTCCGTTGCAGGGGAGACTTCGCTGCCAGGCTATATGTAAGGATCGCGCCTGATTGGCGCTGCGCTCTCGATTCTTTCAGGCGGCTGAGGAGGCGGCGACCCCGCTGAGGCGCGAAAGCTGCCGACTCGCGAGCGGAATCTTCCGGTCACCCGCTCCAAACCTCAATGGATCTCAAGCGCCGACTTCCACAGCTGCTGATCGTCGCCGGCCTCGTCGGCCTGGTCGGGGTCATCCTGGCTCTTGCCCTGAATCGCATTCGCGGGACGGATGTGGCGGAGACGATGCGAGGCGATGTCGAAGAAGCATTCGCCGCCATCGCCACAGACGATCTCCCCCCGCTCGCGGAGAGCCTGCTCGATACCGAGCGGCCGTGGCGGGCAGCGCGTGTGATGCGGGAGTACGACTCGCGCGTCGGCGACATGGCGCCCGAGCAGCGCGTGCTCGCGGCGCGTGCGGAGGCCGGCTCCGACGGGTGGCCGGCGGTGCTGGAACTTCTCGGGGATCTGCCCGGTCTCGAGAGCCACGCGGGCGGGACGCCCATATACCTGCTCGCGCGGGCACGCGACGAGGCTGGAGACGCCGCAGGCGCCATCGAGCTCTACCGCTCTTTCCTCGAGCTTCGGGATAGCGATCAGCGTCCGGCCGGGCTCGAGGCGGCCGCGAGGCTGCGCCTCGGTCTCGCGCTAGTTCGCGCTGGTGAGCGGGCGGAGGGGGAAGCGGAGCTGAGCGCGTCTTCGCAGCTGGCGGGAGGCGCGTCCGAGTGGATCGATCTGCTCCGGGCCGACGCGCTGGCAGAGGTGGGAGACACGGCAGCGGTGCGCCGGGCACTCTCCGCCTTCGATTCCGGAACGCAGGGGCTGAGAGCGTGGCGTGCCCGAATCGATGCCGCCCGGGTTGCTGGCGATCTACCGGGCGCACGCGCTCTCGCTGTGGAGGCTCAGGAGTGGGCGCGCACGGAGGCAACGCGTGCCGAGCTCCTGGTGCTCGAGGGACACGTCGCCATCGAGATGAGAGACGTCGCAGGGGGGCGGGATGCGATGCGGAAATCGATCGATCTGCTGAGCTCGGGCGGGCCTGCCCGGGAGGCGGCAGATGTGCTCCGCGAGGGCGCGCTTTCTCCCGAGGACGCGCTGAGGATTGCCCGGGTCGACAATGCACAGGGTCTCCAGCCGCAGGCGGTCGGCGAGTACGAGCGCTGGCTGGAAGCGGGCATCGGCACCCCGGAGGAGCGAGCGGCGGTCCAGCTGGAGTACGCCGACGCGCTCTTCTACGCCGAGAGGTACGACGAAGTGGCGGCGGCTCTTGAAGGCGTCCCGACCAGCCTCGATGTGCAGATGCTTCTTGCCCGGGCCGCCAGCCACCGCGGCGATGAGAGTGAGGCGGTGGACATCTACATGGCGATCGCCGAAGAGCACGCGGGCACCGGTAACGGCGCTCAGGCGCTTTTCCTGGCAGCGGGAATCCGGCACGACCAGAACTCCTTCCGACGCGCCCGTCCGCTGTACGAGCAGGTGATTGCCGACTATCCGAATACCGACCAGAGCGGTCTGGCGATGATGCGTCTCGCGGGAATGGCGTTCGTCGAGGAGGAGTTCGAGCAGGCAGCGCAGATCTGGGACGGCTATCGCACGCGCTATCGGGCTGGTGATCGTCTCCTCGAGTCGACGTACTGGGCTGGTCGCTCGCGGCAGGAGCTGGGCGATTCGTCCGGAGCTGAGACCCTCTTCCGGGCCGTTGTCGAGGGCCAGCGCGATTCCTACTACGCGCTTCTGGCGAGCCAGCGGCTGGGTGAGCCGTTCTGGCCGCTGCCGATGAGCAGCGCTCCCCCGGCCGATGCAGCGGCCGAACGGCAGGTCGCGGGCTGGATGCGCGGGCTCGACCTGTTGCGAACTGCGGGGTTTGAAGCCGAAGCCGCGGGGGAGGCGGACCGGCTGCTCGCGTCAGCTGGCAGCAATCGCGCGACCCTGTACGCCCTGGCGGAGGCGCTCGGTCAACGTGGCTTTACCCGCAACGGGATCCAGATCGCGGAGCGGCTGCGCGGAGACGCTGATCCCGACCTACGTCTTCTCCGCATCCTCTTCCCCTTCCCCTACCGCACCCTGGTCACCCAGGAGGCATCGGACCGCAATCTCGACCCCTTCATTGCGGCCGCGCTGATCCGACAGGAATCGATGTTCGAGGCGCGGATCACCTCGCCCGCGGGAGCGCGCGGCCTGATGCAGATGATGCCTGCAACCGGAGGTGAGCTGGCCGCCGCGGAGGGGATCGACGACTGGGATGCGGAGATGCTCTACCTCCCCGAGGTCAACGTTCACCTCGGCACGCGCTACGTCGCCCAGCACATGGCGAGCTATGACGGGTCTCTGCCCTCGGTGTTCTCCGCCTACAACGCCGGTGAGCACCGGGTCGGGTGGTGGAGCGAGTTCGAGGAGTACGGGGAGGACGAGATCTTCACGGAGCGTATTCCGTATCGGGAGACGCGTGAGTATGTGAAGATCCTGACGCGGAATCGCGCGATCTACGCCGGGTTGTACGGGGAGCAGTGACGTTGATCCGCATACTTTCTGAAGACTCTGTCCCGTCCATGGAGCGGCTTTGAGCGAGGGCAGCGGAAGGGGCGGCGGATTGGAAGATTCGGGAGTGGCAGCGTCCATAGAGTCGGCCTTCCGGCAGTTGCGGACCGAATTGGCGATCCGCGAAGGCTTCCCGCCCGGCGTACTCGAGGAGGCTGAGCGCGTCGCGAAGGAGCGCATTCCAGGCGCCTCCGCGAGCCATGCCGACCGGACGGCCATCGAGTTCGTCACCATCGATCCTCCCGGCAGCCGCGATCTTGATCAGGCGGTGCAGCTCGAGCGGGAGAGAGATGGATATCGCGTCCGCTACGCCATTGCGGACGTTGGCTTCTGGGTAGATCGGGGCAGCCCGATCGAGCGGGAGGCGTGGCTCCGCGGTGTGACCTTCTACGCACCCGATCACCGCGAGGCACTGTATCCGCCCGTGCTTTCCGCGGGGGTCGCGAGCCTCCTCCCCAACCAGGCGTGCCCCGCCGTCATGTTCGATTTCCTGCTCGATGCCAGCGGGGAGCTGAGCAGCTGGAAAGTTGAACGCTCACTCGTGCGGAGCCGGGCGCAGCTCACGTACACGCAGCTGCTCGAGCACTGTGCGGGCAGCGTGACCGAGAGCGAGCCATGGGCTGAGACCCTGACGCTGCTGGGGGAGATCGGCCCTAAACGGCTCGCACTGGAGGCGCGCCGCGGCGGTGTATCGCTCCCGATACGTGATCAGCACGTTCAGCGATCGGCAGCTCAGGAGCTGGGCTACGAGCTCGTCTACGAGCGGCCGACGGAGGCGGAGAGTTGGAATGCGCAGATCTCACTCCTCACCGGTCACGCAGCCGCGACGCTCATGCTCGAAGCGGGCATCGGCCTCCTGCGCACGATGCCTCCATTCATGGAGCGGGACCTGGAGAAGCTTCGGCGGATTGCGAAGACGCTCGGGTTCTCCTGGCCTGGAGACCTCAGCTACCCGGCATTCATGCATGCGGTCGACCTCGCCAACCCGCATGTCGAGGTGCTGGTCCGGCAGGCGCGGCGGGTGATGCGGGGAGCGGACTACATCGCATTCTCGGGTGAGCCGCCCGAGCAGCCACTCCACGGTGCCCTCGCGATGCCGTACGCGCATGCGACTGCGCCCCTCCGCCGTCTGGCCGACCGCTACGTGCTCGATCTACTGGTGACGCTGAGCTCCCCGGGGCGGCCATCCGATGCCGAGATCAGCACGTTGCTTCAGCTTCCGGCGGTGATGGATGAGGCGGATCGGAAGACCAGCGCCATGGAGCGGCGGGGCATAGACATAGCGGAGGCCCGGGTCCTGAGCAGCCGGATCGGTGACGTCGTCGAAGCCGTGGTGGTTGATCTGCGGGGGAGGGAGGCGGAGGTGCAGGTGGAAGATCCACCGGTCCGCGCGATGGTCAAGTTTGCGGGCTCCCAGCCGCCGGAGCTGGGGCAGCGGGTGGAGTTGAAGGTCCTCGCGGACGAGGGTGAGATGGGTGCGGTTCTGGTCGCGTAGCAGCATTAGTGGCCTGTTTACGCGAAATCGGCAGTGCCGAGAC
>ERZ1066118.1453-NODE-1453-length-14883-cov-9.144389_pt1 | contig 14883 bp, 11 predicted proteins | sample MGYA00382765_ERZ1066118 | MGnify/ENA primary metagenome ERZ1066118 (study PRJEB33369, sample SAMEA5778348) | biofilm metagenome | biome: Industrial cooling water; feature: Water cooling tower basin; material: Biofilm | place: United Arab Emirates | collected...
CTTCGAGCACGGTAATGTTTATGGCCGACAAATCTGCACTCCCCCTCTCCCGGTGAGAGAGCGGCGGTCCACCGCGGCCGCCGCCCGGATACCTCCTGTACTAACCAATCGTAACTACTCGCGAGGGCACCTACGAACGACCTCCCTCAGGTGGCTTCATGCAGGCGCAGGAGGAGCTGCTGGGCCTCGTCAAAGGCGGGTGCGACCTCCAGCGCCCTGAGGACTTCGCGCCGGGCGCCTGAGACATCGCCGGCAGCCTGATAGGCCAAGGCAAGCTGATAAAGGGCCTCCGCCCGATCAGTGGGTCGTAGACCGACGAGCGCGCGTCTCTCACGGACCACCAGATCGGGCTGGTCCAGCTCCGCGTAAAGCTCAGCGAGCCTGGCGTGTGGCTGAACCTCGAATGGGAAGATCCATACGGCCCGCTCCAGAGCAGCGGCCGCTCCCGCTGTATCGCCCAGCTCTTCGAGAATCCCCGCCAGCTCGATGTTGGCCGCGTACGCCCTGTCATCGCGAGAGGTGAGCGCGATCAACGCATCTGCTGCAGCCCGCCGGTTTCCCTCGCGCAGGTGAATCTGCGCCAGGAGCGAGTAGGGCGAGCCGCGCCCGCCGGAGACAGGGAATAGCGACGCCGCTTCCTCGAGGAGCGGCTTGGCAGCCGGGAAGTTCTCCTCCTCGAACGCAGCTCTTCCCCGCTCGTACAGGTCTTCCCACCGCTCGATGTTGGCCGGATCCGCCCTGGAGCGCAGCCACCGGTCGAACTCGGCATCGATCGCCGTCGGCTCAGCGCGCAGCACCGACCGAAAGATGTCCTCCGTGGCGCGCCCGTCACGGTAACCGTGGAGCATTTCGACGATTGCGTCAAAGCCGCGGGTTTCCTCGATCCACTCCCCCACCAGGGAGGCCATGATGTAGGCGCTGCCGAGGTGCTGCGGAGTCTCCGGGCGGATGAATCCCTCGTTCAAGCGGCTGACAGGCGGAAGCTCCCCCTCGTCATACATCTTGAGGAACTCGGGCATGATCGAAGGCTTCCAGCCGGGCTGAGTCAGACGCTCGTCGAGCGTCGAGAGACCCTCGGTGAACCAGCGCGGGACCCTGTTGTTACTTACGCCGAGAGCAATGGTGTGCCCCAGTTCGTGCCAAAGCGTAGTCAGCCAGTTGTAAGTGCCGGCCTCACGCGCTGAGGGGGAGTCAAGCGCAAGCACGTCGCCGAAACTGACGCCGAGCGCGCCCATACCGGCCAGACCGACCGTCCGGACGGAGAAGTCGGCGCTGCGGGGATAGAGCTCGATGCGGACGCGGCCACGGGGACGGTCGCCGTAGCGCCCGGTCAGCGTGGAATGAGCCTGCGCCGCGGCGTGCTCGATGTATGGGCGCAGGAGCTCGACCTCGTCCTGGTGGAGCATCAGCTCAAAGCCGGGAACGCTCACCAGCTCGTACTCACCGAACGTGTCGAGGAGGTCGAGGTTGTTCTTGATCCAGACGTTGTACGGGTCGCCCTCGAAGGACCTCTCCAGGCTGGTGCGTGCCTGCTCGATCTGCCCAAGCCGGAACTGATTCAGCCCGAGCACAGCGTGCGATGCCCATGACTGGGGATCCAGGCTTGTGGCCTCGCCGGCAAGCTGAGCAGCCTCGGCATAGCGCCGCTGCTGTGCGGCGATCTCGGCAACTGTGGTGAGCAGCCCGCTATAGGTGGGGTTTAGCTGCTCGACGCGGCTGCGGACGTCGCGATACTGACGCTCTTCGCCCCGAACGAAGTGCAGAGCGGCCAGGGTGGACAGTGCCTCGAGCGACGCCGGGTTGATCTCCAGCGCACGCGTCAGCTCGGATCGAGCCGTCGCGTAGTCGTCGGTGTCCAGGGCCATCCGCGCGAGGAAGGCGCGAGCGGGGACGAAATTGGGGTTCACCTCGAGTGCACGACGCACCAGCTCTCCAGCGCCTCCCCCTGCTGGCCATCGAACGCCTTCGCCTTGGCCATTCCGAGCAAGGCGCGAGGATGGTTCGGGTTGATCTGGAGGGCCTGGTCGAGCACAGCCTGAGCTTCGGGGCTGTTGTACTTCTCGAGAAAGAGCTCACCCATACGGATGTGCGGCTCGGCGTTCCGCGGGTCGGCCGCTATCGCCTCGTCGAAAGCGAGGACGACGTCGGGAAACAACTCCGGCTCGCTGGTGCCGAGATACCAGACGGCGTTCCCTATCGTGGTGAGATCAGCGGCGCTGAGGTCCGCGGAAGCGTTGTAGACGTCGATGAAGGCATCGAAGCGCGACATCGCCTCCCTCTTCTCCCCCCGATTGTACAGCATCTCGGCGAGGTTGAACTCGGCGGTCAGCTGATCCGCGCCAGCCGCTTCGGCGGCTTCCTCGAAGGCGTCTTCGGCCTCTGCGAGTCTGCCGATCGTTCGAAGTGCCTCTCCCCGTAGATTCGGAAGCGGGGCTGCTGCAGCGATCGCCTCCTCGTAGCGGCCCACGTCCAGCAGCGCGCGAACCAGGATTCTGCGCGAAGCCGAATCATTGGGCTCGTCCCCTATCGCATCGGTGGCGACGCTGATCGCTTCCTCATAGCGACCCTCCTGAAGCGCTGAGCCGTCCTGGCATCCGGCAGGGCGGGCGAGGAGGAGTGAGGCGAGAAGCAGAAAACCGCCAGCGGGTCCGACCCGGCGCATCACTGGGCGCCGTCCTGGATCGAGCGATTGGTTCTGGCGAGCTCCAGAAGGAGCCGCTCGAGCTCTGCCTGGTAGGCCGCTGGCTCCATCGTAGCGCTCCGGGCCCGCAACGCAGCGACGCTTTCCTCGAGGCGCTGACGCTCCTCGTACAGCGTGCGGACCGCAGGTGAGGCATCGGCAGGAAGGGCCGCGACGGCAGGAGCTCCGATGGTGAAGGAGCGGGCGAGCTCGACGTTGCCCTCGATTCGGGAGTGCTCCATCTGGAGCTGGTTGGTCGACTCGTAGGAGCGCTTGGTTTCGGCGTTGGCATAATCGAAGGCCTCGCCGACGGTCACCCCACCGTTCTTGTCCACATCCGCACCTTCTTCGACGAAGGCAGCGACGAAGTAGCGGCCAAAGACGGTTTCGTTGCGCTCCATGCCCGAGCGAGTCGCGGTAATGCTGGCCAGGTTCGGAGCCTCGAGAGACTCATGGAAGTCGCCGCTCGCGCTGGCGGTGTTCACGACCACGACGGGTCGGCCGCCGAGGCTGTCGACCAGTTTACCGAACTCCTCCGCCGTCAGGTCAGGTCCTGGAAGGTTGATGCGGGAACCGCGCGAGTCCGCCGCACCGTGGCCGATCAGCAGCACCAGCACCCGTTCATCCGGGCCGGCTTTGCTGGCGATCTCGCGGAAAGCCTCTTGGATCTCCTGGATGCGCGCTTCGCCGTTGATGCGCTGCGCGTCCCGCGCGGGATCCTCTGCCAGATAGATGACGTTCTCGCGCGGAAGGCCAAGGCGCACCGTTGCAGCATCCACCATAGCGGTTCCCCACTTGTGGAAGTCGTTGACGTACCTGGCCTCGCCACCGAGCCCGCTGATGATCAGAACACGCGCCTGAGCCGCAGCTCCGGAGACCTGGATTGCAGAAAGGGCGACGGCGATGAACAGCTTTCTCATGGCAAACCTCTCTTGCGGCGGAAGCCCCACTCGGCGCCCACCAGTCCAACGATCAGCAGGAAAATGAAAGGCATATCCCAGAGGTCGTAACTCTCGACCCGGGTGATGCCGCTGCCGGAATACTGAACCTCCTCCGTCAGCCGCTCGATGTCGTCGAGCGTATAGAAGCGGCCGCCGGTTTCTTCGGCGATTCGCTTGAGGAGCGGAGCTCTCATTTGCGCGCTGAAGAACTCTCCGTTGTCTTCCGCGGTGTCGAGGGCGAGGGCTGCCGTTGCGATCACCGCGCCGTTGCGCTCAGCCGTAAGCCGCACCTGATGCACCCCGGGCTCGAGCGGCACGAAGGAGGCCACGTACTGCCCATCGCGCCCGCTCGACCAGTTGAGCGGCACGATCTCCTCCGCTCCGTTGGGCGCGATGATGGAGGCAGTGACGGCGGCGTCATTGATCCGGGCAAATGCACTGTCCCGGAGCTCCGCCTCCAGCTCTACGTTGCTGTTGATCGAGGCAGGCTCGGATGAGGCCGTGACCATCATCTGGTTAGGAACTTCATTGACGAGCCAGCGGAGGATCTGCTGCCAGAACGTCTCGTGGCTGAGGTCCTCGAGCGGGACGTCCGCATGCATCTGCCAGATCCAGGAATCCTGGACCGGCAGCGCGAGGGAAAGCCCCCGCCCGTAGCGCTGCGACGCGAGCACGATCTGACCTTCGGCGACTCCGGGTCCAGTGCCGGTGAGGAGCGCCGTCGCGCCCGGCTTGAGGCGCGTGATTCGGTTGAACGTGGAGAGCTGCGGCAGCGCCGCCCATCTCTCCAGCGAGGTGGTGGGGTTCGGGTCGAGCTGAAGCGAGGCGTGGGTCTGGCCAGCCCGCGTCGGCTCGACCTTCAGCTCGCGGTAGTAGTTCGGATCAGGTGACGGCTCGAGCTCCACCGGAAGTAGATCCTGGATGGGAGTCCCCGCGTAACCGCCTTCGGTGAATGCCTGCCGACCCCCCAGGAAGAGGATGCTGCCTCCCCGCTCGGCCACGAAGTCCACCATCATCTGCATCTGCTCACGGGAGAAGAAGCTTGCCTCGACGCTGCCCAGGATCAGGGCGCGATACTGGAAGAGCTCCTCCCGAGTAGTCGGAAAGTTGTCCGCGAGCTCCTCGCCCGAATCCACGTCCAGGCGCAAGAACTTGTTCTCCGCCGTGCGCTGAAGGACGACGAGCTGAAGCTCCTCATCCTGCTCCACCGCACGCCGCATGAACTTCACCTCGAAGCGCGGCTCACCCTCGAAGTAGAGGATCTTCTGCCGGCCTTCCCTTACCTCGATCAGCGACTCCCGGGCGTTGTTCTCGACGACGAGCTCGCCCTCCTGGAGAGGGACACGGAAGCTGAAGCGACGCCAGCCCGGATCGTCCGCTGTGAAGTGAACCCGCACAGTTGCCGGAGCGCCGTCCGAAGGCATCTCGATGTCCCGGGCGTTCACCACACGCCCTTCGTCTTCGATGATCAACGGGATCGTACGACCGGCGAAGCCGTTCTGCGCGATTACGAGGTCTACCATCATCGAGGTGCCACGCAGAACCGCGCGTGGGCTGGACACTCGACGGACCTCGATATCGCGCTCGAACTCTTCGCGTCCAACGCCAACGGTGAAGACCGGCAGCCCGGAGGTTCGAGCACCCAGGAGGGCGTTGTTCAGATCGGCCTCGGACTGATCGGCGCCGTCGCTTACAACAACTATCCCGGCCACTGGCACACCCGCGAGCTCGCTCCGTGCCTGGTCGAGAGCGCGACCGATCCGGGTCTGACCGCCGGTGAAGCTCAGATCACCGATGTCTTCAACACGCCTGGCGTCGTTGTCGAAGCTGAACAGCCGAAGGCGGAAGCGCCCGGAGAGAGAAGCGAGGAGGGTGGTATCCAGCTGGGCAACGAGATCCTCGGCCCGCGTCAGCGAGCCGTCGTCGGCGACGAGCATGCTGCGCGAGTTGTCGATGACGATGCCGAGATAGTTCTCCTGCTCCAGCGCGACCGGCACCTGCAGGGTGGGACGAAGCAGCAGAACGAGGAGAAGCGCGAGAAGCGCCCCGCGGAGAACGAGCAACCCCGCCCGGTCGACGGGTTTGAGGTTGCGACCGCGACTGACGTAGCTCCAGGCGGCGATGGCCGCGAGTATAACGGCGATCAGCATCAGCCACCACGCCAGAGGCGAGACGAAGACCAGCCTGCCCTTCTCAAAGACGAGAGGGGGGTACTTGAAGAAGAACTCCCAAATCCCGAGCAGCATTCTATCCAGCCTGTTGAGCGCGGCTCCCCCCGAGAGGTGTCGCGCTATGGTTGCTTAGCGCGTCATCGCGTACATGATGAAGTTCGCACCCATCTGATACGCGTAAGTCGAGTATTCGAGAGGGTATCGCGGGCGCTCGGCCCACTCCCACCCGTCACCGAGATCCGTATTCCAGTTGATGGCGACCATCAGGCGGCCCTTGTCATCGAAGATGCCGCGGAAAGCGGGTACGTAGCCGTCGCGCTCGTACGTTCGCCCGCCAGCTTCACCCTGGTCGACATTCGGAACCTGGATGATCTCTTCGATCCGATAGAAGGTCCGGAAGATCTCATGGTCGAGCGGAACATCGACGATCTCGTATTCCGGGAGAACTGCCTTTATCTGGCGCTCGAACCGAGCCCATTCCGACGTTCCCCAGAAGTCGTCCACCGCGAGGAAGCCACCCGCCAGCAGATAGCTTCGCAGGCCCTCAACCTCCGCCGGACTGAGCTCCATGGCGGAGACTTCAACCGCGTAGATGAAGGGGAAGCGTCTTAGCTCCGGGTCGTCGAGCGGTACGGGGTGATCCATCTCGTAGGCGTCGATGCCGGTGAGTCGGGTGAGAACAGCGAGAAACTGCTGATCGGCCTTGGGATAATCGGTCGCCCACCGGCCACCATACCCAGAGTAGATGGCTCGAGCAAAATAGAAGCTGTGGCCTGGTTCGTCCGGGGGCGAATAGGAGAGGCGGGGAGCCCTGCCACCTCTTAGAAACTGCGCGGAAAGCCGCACGGGCTCAACGAAACAGCTGTACCCGACAAGGGCCGCGGCCGACAATGGCGCGAGCGCCACGACGGTGAGTGCAACTTGTCTGATGAGAGGTGACAGCATCGAAGAACTCCCTGAGTGCAGAGCTTGCGGACGCTGACGAACGAAGGGGCACCATCATTCGAGTCGATGCGCGGTCACGGGGTCGCTTGAAGCTGCGGCCCGGCGGAGGGGCGAATCTGACGAGGGACGGTGCAGAGAAGTGTGCCCGAGAGGGATTAGGAGCGGGGCACGACCCTGCTGCTAATAAAGCGTGTACATCAGCAGACGGCTAGATGTTCGATCCCAAGCACCAGGCGCCATTGCAACCGGAATCAGGCTGATCCTTACCCCGACCGTTCTCCGACCCTTTTAGCAGGGACACCAGCGACACATCCGGGTTCCTGACTGGTGTCACCTTTCGCGGGCGCTTCACCTTTGTCCTCTCCTGGCTCCCGGCTACACGGCGGACTATTCCATTCTAGCTCCGCCACTGTCGGGAAGATCTGCTCGGGCGTTATATAACGCCATATGAAGCCACTCGATCCCAACAGCCCCATCCCGCTCTACGCCCAGCTGGCGGAAGCGATTCGCTACGAGATCGCCACCGGCGAGATAGCGGCGGATAGCCTGCTTCCCCCGCTTCGGCTGGCCGCCAAACAGTGGCGCGTCAACCTGCACACGGTGCGGCGGGCGTACGCGCTGCTATCGGAGAAGGGGCTGGTCCGCACCGATCCACAGCGCGGAACGGTGGTTCTGGGGCGCGGCGCCGGGGGTGTTCCTATCGATCCTGTGGATTGGTTCGTCTCCCGCATCGTCACCGAGGCCTACGAGCGTCACGGCCTGGGAGTTTCCGAGCTGCTTCTTCGGCTGAGCCGATGGGGGAGTCGCTCAGGAGCGTCAGGCGAGCGCCCGGTATTCGCGGTGGATGGCACCGAGGGCGAGGCCGCGACTCTCGCCGGGCAGCTCCGGGCGAAGTGGGCGATTGCCGGCGAAGGCTGGAGTCTCGACCGACCCGGCTCTCCGCCCCCGGGAGTCATTCTCTCGCCCCTTCAGCATTACGCGGTCATCCGCACCCGCTGGCCGGAGCGCCTGGAGGACGTCTACTTCGTCCCGACCGGGCTCGATCGTTCGATTGTTCCGAGAGTGCTCGCCTCGCCGCGGCAGACAGTGCGCGCGGTGGTGTGCGAGAGGGATATGCCGACAGCCGCCAGCCTTGCAGGGGATGCGCGGCGGATACTTCCGGCAGGAAGGGTGGAGGTGGTCCCGCACGTCGTCTCCCGCCCCGGGGAGCTGCTGTCCTTCGTGCCGGAGTCGATAGACGCGGTGCTGCTTCCGTCCCGGCTGTGGGAGGGTTTAACGCCGACGGAGCGCGCCCATCCCAAGGCGACCGAGCTCCGTTACCTGTTCGAGAGCCGGGAGGTCGAGCGGCTGGCGACCGACCTCGGCTGGATCCCCCGCTAGCCCAACCTGCCTAGGCGAGCATCGTCTCCCGGGCGAGCGCCCGCCCCTGACGCGTCAGCCGCAGAATCCCGTCGTCGTGCTCCACCAGCCGATCCTGAAGGGCGGACTTGATCGCGATGGAGGCGATGTCCTCCTTCCATCTAAGATGCTGCTGAAGATGGTCGGGGTGGCACTCGAGCGCCGCTTCTTCTGTTCCCTCGTGGTGAAGCAGGTGAACGAGGAGCATCTGCTGCGCGAAGCGCCGACGGTGGCTCCGGTGCCGCTTGATCCCCGCCACGACGCCCTGTTCAGGCGCGAGAAGGAAGGCAGCGAAGAAGAGCAGTCCTACAGCAGTGGCGATCGAGCCGGCGATGGAGGCATCAGCCAGGTGAGCTGCCCAGTAACCTGAGATGGCGGCGGTGGCCCCGATTCCCGCGCTGAGGGCCAGCAGCGTCGAAAGCTTGTCGGTGAGGAGATAGGCGGTGGCGGGCGGGCCGACGATCAGGGCGACCACGAGAACCGAACCCACTGCATCGAAGGCCCCGACAGCTGTAAGCGAGACCGACCCCATCAGGAGGTAGTGCAGGAGCGTCGGACTGAACCCCAGCGCGGCCGCGAGCGCGGGATCGAAGGTCGAGAGCTTCAGCTCCTTGAAGAAGATCGCGATGAAGGCGAGGTTCGCCAGAAGGATCGCGCCCATCACCCAGAGCGCCTTGGGTCCTGCGTCCATGCCGCCGAACTCGAGTCGGTTGAAGGGCGCGAACGCAAGCTCGCCGAGGAGCACTGCATCCACGTCCAGGTGAACTCCGCCGGCATAGCGCGCGATCAAGATGACCCCGATCGAGAAAAGGATGGGAAAGACGAGGCCGATGGCGGCATCTTCCCGAACTCTGCCCGTTCTGCTCAACGTCTCGATCACACCGGCCGTGACCACCCCGGTCGCGGCGGCGCCCAGGATAAGCAGCGGTGAGTTCAGGTCCTCGGTGATAAAGAAGGCGAGGACGATTCCGGGGAGGATCGAATGACTGATTGCGTCGCTCAGCATCGACACCCGGCGAAGCACGAGAAAGGCGCCAGGAAGAGCGCACGCCACGGCCGCGACGACCGCGATCAGCTGGATCTCGAGCTGAGGCATCAGCGCTCCGCCCCGGCCGCGGGATCCATGTTCCATTTTGCGAACTCCAGGTCCGCGGCCACATAGCCTTCCGGGGTCAGCGCCCAGGAGTCACGTCCCGCCGAGCGAACCCACCCCCGCTTCTCCAATCCCACGAGGCCCGGAGCAACGCTTTCAGGCCCGGAAGTCATCGTCCTCAGCACGACTGCCTGGTGAGGGTGTAGCGGATTCTTATGCTGACGGGCGAGCGTGTAGAGGTCTTCCAGAACTCCGAGCTCTCGCAGGTTCTTGCGGTTGCGACGGTTCTTCACGCCTTGCGCCACCAGTCCACGCTGCGGTGCGAAGAAGAGGCTGATCAGCATGATGGCGCCAGCGCACAGAACGATCGTGGGGCCGGTAGGAAGGAGAGGCGTGGCAGCGCTGATGAGCGCGCCCGTGACCCCAGCGGTTGCGCCGAAGAGGGCGGCGAGCACAACGATCGTCCCCAGCCGGTCCGACCACTGTCGCGCTGCGGCAGCAGGCGCGATGAGAATCGCGCTCATCAGGATGACCCCCACCGTCTGCAGCCCGATAACGATCGCGACCACGAGCAGCGTAGTGAGCACCACGTCGATCGCCCGCATCGGCAGCCCTATGGCGGAGCCGAACTCGCGATCGAACGCGAGGAGCTTCAGCTCCTTCCAGAGCACCAGTGTGGTGATCAACGCGAGAACACCGAGGGCCGACATGACGATGACGTCTCGCGGAAGGAGCGCGGCGGCCTGACCAAAGAGGAAGTTGTTCAGCCCCGCCTGGTTCCCGCTCGGCATCCGCTGGATGAATGTCAGCAGCACCATCCCGAAGCCGAAGAAGACCGAGAGCACCAGCCCGAGCGAGGCGTCGTAGGGCACGCGGGTGCGCTTGGTCACTGCCAGCACGAGCAACGCACCCACCCACCCCGCGACGGAGGCACCCAGCACCAGAACAAAGGGTGAGCGGATCCCCGTCAGCAGGAATGCGATTGCAATCCCGGGCAGAGCCGCGTGCGATATGGCGTCGCCGAGGAGGCTGTGTCCCCGCAGCACCGCGTAGGTGCCCAGTGTGCCGCTGACGATGCCGAGGATCGCGGCACCGAGCGCTACGGTTCGGAGGGTGAAGTCCAGCTCGATGGGGAAGCTCAGGTTCATTCTGAACCGGCGGCTCTCTCCAGACGGAATGGCGCCGCCGGCGGCTCCAGCGCCGCTTCGCGCAGATAGGGCACGCGCCCGCCGTAGGTGGCGCGGAGATTCTCCTCGGTGAAGACCTCGTGAACCGGGCCGGCCGCAACGCGCCGCACGTTGAGCAGGAGCACCCAGTCGAAGTACTCGGGCACCGTCTGCAGGTCGTGGTGGACGACAGCGACCGTGCTACCCTGTGAGCGAAGCTCCTGGAGAAGCTGCACGATGGCACGCTCGGTCGTCGCATCGACTCCCTGGAAAGGCTCATCCATGAGGTAGATCGAAGCGTTCTGAGCCAGGGCGCGGGCGAGGAAGACACGCTGCTGCTGCCCGCCCGAAAGTTGCGAGATCTGCCGGTCAGCGAAGTCGGCCATACCGACTTTGGAGAGGGCATGCCTCGCCGTCTCGCGCTCAGCTTTGCCAGGCCTGCGCAGCCAGCCGAGCCGCCCGTACAGCCCCATCATCACCACGTCGAGTACACTCGTCGGGAAGTCCCAGTCGACGCTCCCCCGCTGCGGCACGTACGCGACCGAGCGACGCTGCACGTCGTAAGCGGCTCCATTTACGAGAATCTGACCGGCTGCCGGGGTGACGAGTCCCAGGATAGACTTGATGAGCGTAGTTTTGCCTGCGCCATTCGGACCTACGATCGCCATCAGGACGCCCGCCGGGAGATCGAGATCCACGTCCCACAGCACGGGCTTGTCCCGGTAGGCAACCGTCAGATCCCTCACCTCTATCGCGGTACGATCAGCCATTCGCCGCTCCTGCCAGCGCGGTGACGAGAGCGTCGACATTGTGCCGAATCATCCCCTCGTATGTGTCGGCGCCGCTTCCTTCCCCGCCCAGAGCGTCAGAGTAGAGATTCCCGCCGACGGTGACGTTGAAGCCCCGCGCCTGAACCGCTGCCTGTACCGCCTCGATGCTTCGCGGTGAGACTGAAGTTTCAACGAAGAGGGCGGGGATGCGACGTTCTGCCACGAACCTCGCCAGCTCCTGGACATCGGCGGTGCCCGCCTCCGCGACAGTCGAGATCCCCTGAAGCCCGCGTACCTCGACGCCGTATGCCCTTCCGAAGTAGTTGAAGGCGTCATGAGCGGTGACGAGTACGCGCTGCTGCTGCGGGATTCGGTTCACCTGCTCACGTACGTACTGATCGAGCTGGGTAAGACGCTCGCGGTAAGCGGTTGCCCGTGCCTGGTAGTCGGCAGCATGCTGCGGATCGAGCTCAGAGAGGGCCGCCCTCACACTCTCCACTGCGTCGCTCCACATCGCTACGTCCATCCAGACGTGCGGGTCGTGTGCGCCCTCGAATGCGGGCGGGCTCATGAGCCTGGTGGACTCTATCGAGCTGGCGAGAGCCGTCGTGCGGGCGCCCTGCTCCGCCATGCGCTCGAAGATTTCCACCATACGGCCCTCCAGGTGGAGCCCATTGTAGAAGACGATGTCCGCCTCACTCATGCGCTGGACGTCGCCCTCGCTGGCGCGGTACAGGTGCGGGTCCACGCCTGCCCCCATCAGTGCCTCGACCGCGACCCGATTGCCGCCAACTTCACGCACAACGTCCGCGACAATGCTTGTGGTCGCTACAGCGCGGACCTGTCTTTCTGCTATGTCGCCGGCGGGCTCCTCCGCCGGACCGCACGCAACGAGCAGCGCTCCCACAGCCAAAGCAAACCTTACCCGAATCATCTTCACTGGCCGTTCCCTCCCTCAACGTTCTTGACGAAAACATGCTCGGCGGCGGGCCGCCCGATCGAGCACTCCGCGCCGCTCACTTTCAGTGTCATCGGACCTTCGAAAGGCGCGACTCGAACGACCTCCACCGAAGCCGTTGGAAAGAGCCCGAGCTCGGCGAAGTACCGCAGCATCGCCGGATCTTCGTCGCCGACTTCTGCCACGGTTGCCGTTTGACCTTCGCGGAGAAGCGACAACAGCATCTGGTCCGGCTCCTCCAGCTTCAGATCGCGAGATGGGATCGGCGAGCCGTGAGGATCAGTCGTCGGGCTTCCGAGGATCTCGTCCATCCGATCCTCCATCTCCTCCGACAGCACGTGCTCCCACTTCTCCGCCTCGACATGCACCTGGTCCCACGGCACCCCCATCGCCTCATGGAGATAGCGCTCCACCAGGCGGTGGTGCCGTATCACCTCTAGTGCAATGCGCCGCCCGGCCTCGGTCAGCGCGACCCCGCGATAACTCTCGTGGTCAACGAGGTTGAGTGTCGCGAGCTTCTTGATCATCCCGGTGACCGTGGCGGGGGCCACACCGAGCCTGCCGGCCATGGCGGAGGTGGTGACCGGAGCCCCCGTCCGACCGAGGTCGTAAATCGCCTTCAGGTAGTCCTCTACCGCCTGTGTTCGCATTCTGCAGCTGGCATTGAGTAATTTAGGCTCGACTAAAAATGGAGTTAGGGGCTTGGCTGTCAAGCCTCTGTTTCTAAGCGGCAGCCGCAAATCCTGATCGGGGCGAGGTGAAAATTCACTAAAGGAGAAGCAGTCCCCAGAGGTTTCGCCGGGTAGCAGAGGGCGAGGCAGTTGTCGGAAGTAGAGTCCGAGCGGACGAAGAGCCCGATCTATCTGACGAGATCCGGCTCTTCCTGTGAGGAGGGAGTGCTTTTTATAGTTCGAGCTTACTTCCTCGAAGAAGTATCAGAAGCCTCGTCTCGACCAATGAGGAGTGATGGGATGCAAGAAGGGCCGGGCTGCATGAGCCCGGCCCTTCCTTTTTCAACCTCCGCCTGAATCAGCGGCCGTTGGAGATCTGCGCAAGCAGGTGAGACAGGCCTGGATCGGCAGGCGTCACCGCTTCTGCATCCTCTTCACCGGACCTGATCCGGTAGACCTTCTCCACCGGGAGGATGAAGACCTTGCCGTCACCTACATCACCGGTACGTGCACTCTCGAGGATCGCTGCAACCGTGCGCTCGACGAATGGCTCCGACACTCCGATCTCGAGACGAACCTTGTCGTGGAGCTCCATCTTCACCGTCACTCCGCGATATGTCTCGACCTGCTCCATCTCTCCGCCGTGGCCCTGAACACCGGCCACGGTAAGTCCGCGAACTTCTGCTCTGTAAAGCGCCTCGAGAACATCACCGAGCTTCTCAGGGCGAACAATCGCTACGATCAGCTTCATACGGTCTCCTTAGTGGCAGTCATGCGGCCGACCGGAACGGTCGCGGGACGCGCAGCCGGCCTCTTCGGGGCGTCAGGGTGAACCAGAAGGGCACCCTCGCCGCGGGCATAGCCCTCTTCGCCGTGGGCGATAACATCGAGACCCATGCCCTCTTCACGAGGTGACTTCCGGAGCGGCGTCACGAGCGAGATGAGCTTGAGGATGAGGTACGTCGCAACTGCGCTGTAAGCGGCCGCACCGAGGATGCCGAACGCCTGCGCTCCGAGAAGTGCGACGTTGCCGTAGAGCGCACCGTCGAAGCCACCCCACGCAGCCTGGGCGAGCACACCCGTCAGGAGAGCGCCGGCAAGACCGCCGGTGCCGTGAGCGGCGAATACGTCGAGGGAATCATCGAGCCGGCTACGTGAGCGATACAGGATCGCGAAGTAGCTCGGGAAGGCCGCAATGGCGCCGAGCACCAGGGCGTTGAGCGGGCTGATGAAGCCGGCTGCCGGTGTGATCGCAACGAGACCAACCACGATCGCGGTCGCTGCGCCAACTGCGGTCGCCTTGCCACCCCGGAAGGTGTCGAGAAGCATCCAGACAACGAGGGTCGCGGCAGGGGCTAGCATCGTGTTGACGAAGGCCAGCGCGGCGGTGGCGTTCGCAGCCACGGCGCTGCCGCCGTTGAAGCCGAACCAGCCGAACCAGAGGAGACCGGCGCCGAGGAGGACGTACGTCACGTTGTGCGGCAGGAACGCCTGGCGGCCGTAATCCTTTCGGGCACCTACCACGATCGAAGCTACGACTGCGGCGATACCGGCGTTGATGTGAACGACCGTGCCGCCAGCGAAGTCGAGCGCGCCGAGCTGGAAGATCCAGCCGCCGCCCCAGACCCAGTGACAGATCGGCGCGTACACGGCCACGATCCAGAGCGCGATAAACGCGAGGTACGGCCCGAAGCGCATACGCTCCACGATGGCGCCTGAGATGAGCGCCGCGGTGATGATCGCGAACGTGCCCTGGAACGCCATGAACAGGAGGTGCGGGAAAGCACCGACTGCACCCGGCTCCAGGCCAACACCGTTGAGGAAGAAGAAGTCGGTACCGCCGATCCAGTCATTGCCAGTGGAGAAGGCGAGGCTGTAACCGAAAAGCGCCCACACCACACCGACGACGCCCATGGAGGCGAAGCTCATCATGAGCGTGTTCAGGATGTTCTTCGAGCGAACCAGGCCGCCGTAGAAGAACCCAAGGGCCGGCGTCATGAGCAGCACGAGGGCAGTCGACATCAGCACCCAGGCCGTGTCGGCGCCTACGATCTCAGTCGCCTGTAGGGCGATGGCCCCAAACGGTAGAG
>ERZ1066118.1457-NODE-1457-length-14862-cov-8.598298_pt1 | contig 14862 bp, 10 predicted proteins | sample MGYA00382765_ERZ1066118 | MGnify/ENA primary metagenome ERZ1066118 (study PRJEB33369, sample SAMEA5778348) | biofilm metagenome | biome: Industrial cooling water; feature: Water cooling tower basin; material: Biofilm | place: United Arab Emirates | collected...
CGGCCACGCGATGGAGTCGCCCCCGGCCGACCAGCGCGGCGTGCTCGCGTCCCACCCGCTCGCGGTGCCCGCCGTCGGCGTCGGCAACCTGACGGTGGGCGGGACGGGGAAGACACCGGTGGCCGCGTGGCTCGCCGCCGAGCTGCGCGCCCGCGGCGGGCGGCCGGCGATCGTCCTGCGGGGGGTGGGGGGCGACGAACCGCGCGTGCACGCGCTCCTCAACCCCGACGTCCCGGTGGTCGTCGACGCCGACCGCGTCGCCGGCGCATCCGAGGCGGCGCGACTGGGCGCCGACCTGGTCGTGCTCGACGATGCGTTTCAGCACCGCCGCGCGCGCCGCGACGTCGACCTGGTGCTCGTGAGCGCCGAGCGGTTCGACGCGCGCGCCGTGCGGCTGCTCCCGGCGGGTCCGTATCGCGAGGGGCTCGCGGCGCTCCGTCGCGCCTCCGCCGTGATCGTCACGCGCAAGACGGCGACGCCGGAGCGGGCGTCGGCGGCGATGCGGGCGCTCGGCGCGCATGCGCCGGCGGTCGCCGCGGTGCACCTCGCCGCGGACCGGCTGCGCGCGTGGGACCCGAGCGCGGCAGATGCCGCGGGAGCGCCGGCGGAGCGCCCGCTGGCCTCGCTCGCAGGCGCGGGGGTGCTGGCGATCGCCGGGATCGGCGAGCCGGGTCCCTTCGTCGCGGAGCTGGAGCGCGCGGGCGCCCGGGTGACGCCGGTGCTCTTAGGTGATCATCACCGCTTCACCGAGGCCGACGCGGTGGCGCTGGCGCGGCGGGTGGCGGGGGGCGGACTGCCGATCTGCACCCTCAAGGACGCGGTGAAGCTCGGGCCGCGCTGGCCTCGCGGGGCGCCGCCGCTGTGGTATGTTTCCCAGCGCGTCGCCGTCGAGCACGGCGCCGACGAGCTCGATGCGCTCGTCGGCCGGCTGCTGGCGGCACGCCCGACCGCTCGCGCGCCCCGCGACGTCGTCGCCCCGCCGGTCGCGCGGAGCGACGCGCACGCTCCGGCACGAGCGCCCGCCTCCGACACGGCCGGCCCCGACCGGCGCGAGTGATCCCCTTGATGCCCACCGACCTGCGACTGCCGACGTCCAACATCGTTCAACCGGACAAGGACCGCTTCCTCAACGAGGAGAACCCCTTCGAGGCGATGATGTCGCGCTTCGATCGGGCGGCGGCCCTGCTGGATCTGGATCCCGGGATCTACCAGGTGCTGCGGCACCCGGAGAAGCAGATCACGATCAGCATCCCGATCATGATGGACAACGGCGAGGTGCGCGTGTTCACCGGGCACCGCGTGCTCTACAACACCTCGCGCGGGCCGGCGAAGGGCGGGATCCGGTTCGACCTGAACGTCACGCTCGACGAGGTCACGGCGCTCGCGGCGTGGATGACGTGGAAGTGCGCGGTCGTGAACCTGCCGTTCGGCGGCGCGAAGGGCGGGGTGATCTGCGATCCGCTGCAGATGAGCGTCGGGGAGCTCGAGCGGGTCACGCGCCGGTACACGGCCGGGATCATCTCGGTGCTGGGCCCGGACTCGGACGTGCCGGCGCCCGACGTGAACACCAACGAGCGCGTCATGGCGTGGATCATGGACACGTACTCCATGCACATGCGCCACACGGTGACCGCGGTGGTCACCGGCAAGCCGGTGGAGATGGGCGGCTCGCTCGGGCGGCGCGAGGCCACGGGGCGCGGGGTGATGTTCGTCGTCAAGGAGGCGCTCGCCCACCTCGGCACCCCGATCGCCGGGACGACGGTCGCGGTGCAGGGCTTCGGCAACGTCGGCTCGGTGGCGGCGACGCTCCTCCAGCAGCAGGGGTGCAGGATCGTCGGGATCAGCGACCGCACCGGCGGCTTCCACAACCCGGCGGGGCTGGACGTCGCCGCGGCGATCGCCCACGTGCAGCGCCACCGTTCGCTCGACGGGTTCGACGGCGGGACGCGGATCACGAACGAGGAGCTGCTCGAGCTCGACGTCGACGTGCTGGTGCCGGCTGCGCTCGAGAACGTGATCACGAGCAAGAACGCCGCGAAGATCCGCGCCCGCATCATCGCCGAGGGGGCGAACGGCCCGACCACCGCGGCCGCCGACGCGATCCTCGAGGAGAAGGGGATCTTCGTCATCCCCGACATCCTCGCGAACGCCGGAGGGGTCACGGTCTCGTACTTCGAGTGGGTGCAGGACCGCGGCGGCTACTTCTGGTCGGAGGACACGGTCAACGAGCGCCTGCGCGACATCATGACGCGCAGCTTCGCCGACGTGCTCGCCCTCGCCAAGCAGCACCGGGTGAACATGCGCACAGCGGCCTACATGCTGTCGATCAGCCGCGTGGCCACGGTGCACAAGCTGCGCGGGATCTACGCGTGAGCGCCGCCCCGGCGTCGGCGGCGCACCCGTGTCGGTGGCCGGCGCGGGGCGCCGGGCGCTGATGCGCGTCGTGCTCGCTGCCGTCGGCCGGCCGCGCGGCGAGCTGGCCGCGGCGATCGCCGACTACGAGACCCGAGCGGCGCGGTACTGGCCGCTCGAGGTGCAGGCGGTCCGCGAGGAGCCGGCGCGCGCCACCCCGCCCGAGGTGGTGCGCGAGCGCGAGGGGGAGCGGCTGCTCGAGCGTGCCCCCCCGGGCGCGACGCTCGTCGCCTGCGACGAGCGCGGCGACGCGTGGACGTCGCCTCGTTTCGCCGAGTGGCTGCAGCGCGAGCGCGAGGCGGCGCGCGACGTCACCTTCGTGATCGGCGGCGCGTACGGGCTCGCTCCCGCGGTGCGCACGCGCGCGGCGGTGCGGCTCGCGGTGGCGCCCTGGACGCTGCCGCACGACCTGGCGCGCCTCGTCCTCGCCGAGCAGCTCTACCGCGCCGGCACGATCGTCCGCGGGGAGCCGTACCACAAGTGAGCCCCCGGGCGCCCACTCCCGCGGCGGCGACGGTCGCCCGCGCGCGCTCGGTGCGCACCGCGCAGCCGGCCGGCCGGCGCCACCCGGCGAAGCCCCTTCCCACACCCTGCCGCTGACCGTGGAGCCGCACCGCGCCCTGGGGTCCCCCGCCGCCGCGCCGCTCGCCGGCGCCCCGCTCGCCGAGGCGCCGTTCGCCGACGCGCCGCTCGAGGTGTGTACCGAGCGACTCGGCGGCTCCCCCCTCGCGCTGGCCGCGCTGGCCGGCCGCACGCCGCCGACGTGGTACCCGACGGCGCCCGACTCACCGGCGGCGTGGGGGGATCACGCGGGGGTCGTCCGGCAGCAGTTTCGCGCCGGGGCGTGGCTCGAGCTGCTCGCGCCGGCGCTCGAAGCGGAGGGGCCCGCGGCCGCGCGGCTGGAGCGGAGCGCCGCCGGCGCCGGGGTCGTCGTCACGACGGGGCAGCAGCCGGGCCTCTTCGGCGGTCCGCTCTACGTCCTCTCGAAAGCGCTGAGCGCCCGCGCGCTCGCCGACGAGATCGAGCGGGCCACCGGGGTGCCGGTCGCCCCCGTGTTCTGGGCCGCCACCGACGACGCCGACTTCGCCGAGGCGAGCCGGACTATCGTCGCCGTCGACGGTGATGCCCGCGTGCTCGCGGCGTCGGCGACGGCGCCCGAGGGCACCCCGATGAGCGCGGTCCCGCTCGGCGACGACGTCGCGGCGCTGCGTGCCGCGCTCGAGGAGGCGGCCGGGTCGGCGGCCTACCACCCGGCGCTCGACGCGGTGCGCGCGGCGTACGTGCCCGGCGCGACGGTGGGCGGGGCGTACGTGCGGCTGCTGCGCGCGCTCCTCCAGCCGCTCGGGGTGGCCGTGCTCGACGCCTCGCACCCGGCGGTGCGCGAGGGCAGCTTCCAGCTGCTGCGCCGCGCCCTGCTCGCCGCGCCGGCGATCGAGCGGGCGCTCGCGGAACGCTCGGCGGAGATCACCGCCGCCGGCTTCGTCCCGCAGGTGCCCGACGTGCCGGGGCGCTCGCTCGTCTTCCTCGACGGCGACGACGGCCGGAAGGCACGCGTCCCCGTCGCCGAGGCGCGGTCGCTGGTGACGCGGGTGCCACGCGGCGCGCTCGGCCCCAACGTCCTGCTGCGGCCGGTGGTGGAGCGCTTCATCCTGCCGACGGTCGGCTACGTGGCCGGGCCGGGCGAGTACGCCTACTTCGCGCAGGCGAGCGCGGTCGCCGCGGCGCTCGCCGTCGCGCCGCCGGTGGTCGTGCCACGCTGGTCGGGGACGGTGATCGAGCCGGCGGTGCGTCGCGCCCTCACCCGCCTCGGCGTCGAGGCCGCGGGGCTCGCGGATCCGCACGCGGTCGCCGCACGGGTCGCCCGGCGCGCCCTGTCGCCCGCGGTCGCCGAGACGATCGCGGCGCTGCGCGAGGCCACCCGCGCGGCAGGGGCGCGCCTGCACGCCGAGGCGCACGCGACCGGCGACGTCGTGCCGAGGACCGCCGTCGACGGCGCGCTCCTGGCCGTCGCGCATCGCGTCGACCGGCTGGAGCGGCGCTACCTCGCGGCGCTCAAGCAGCGCGACGACGCCGACACGCGGGCGCTCGCCACGGCACGAGCCGCGCTGTACCCGGGGGGCTCGCGCCAGGAGCGCGCCCTCGCCTTCGCGCCGCTGCTGGCGCGGCACGGGCCGGCGCTCACCGACGCGATGCTCGAGCGCGCCAGCGAGCACGCCGAAGCGCTGGTGCAGGGCGGGCTCGCCGGAGTGCTGGGGCGGGGCGCGGAGCCCGGTGGCGCGCCCGCTGCGGGGACCGGCGCCGCAGCGGACGCCGCGCCCGCGAGCGCCGAGCCGGCGTGAGCACCGTTCGGGGCGTGCGCGCCGAGCCGCTCTCTCCATGGTGAGCGCCCGGTGAGTCGGCCGCCCGCGGAGTCGGAGCCGCCTGCGGGCGGAGCGCCGGAGGACGATGCCGACGGCGGGCGCGCCGGGGACGCGCTGCCGCGCGAGAGCGAGCCGGCGCCGGCGGCCACCGTGGCAGGGGCCACCGCACGCGCCGGCGTGCGCCGCTCGCCGGCGGCGGCGCTGCTGGTGGCGATGGGGATCCTGCTCACGCGCCTGTTCGGCCTCGTGCGGAGCCGCGTCACCGCGACCTACCTCGGCACCTCGGACGCCGCCGACGTCTTCACCGCGGCGACCCGCATCCCGAACTTCCTCCAGAACCTCTTCGGTGAGGGGGTGCTCTCGGCGTCGTTCATCCCCGTCTACGCCCGGCTGCTGGCCGAGGGGCGTCGCGAGGAGTCCGATCGGGTCGCGGGATCGGTCTTCGGTCTGCTGGCGGCCACGGTCGCCCTGCTCGTCGCCGTCGGCGTGCTGGCGACGCCACTGGTGGTCGACACGGTCGCCTCGGGGTTCGACGGGGAGAAGCGCGAGCTCACGATCCGGCTCGTCCGCATCCTCTTCCCGGGGACCGGGCTGCTGGTGCTGTTCGCCTGGTGCCTCGGGATCCTCAACAGCCACGGGCGCTTCTTCCTCTCGTACGTGGCGCCGGTCGTCTGGAACCTGGCGATCGTCGGCGCGCTGCTCTGGGGCGGGGTGCGCGGCGTGCCCCCCGACCTGCTGGTCGAGCAGGTCGCGTGGGCGGTGGTGCTCGGGAGCGTCCTCCAGGTCGGGGTGCTGCTGCCGTCGGCGATCGGAGTCCTGGGCGCGTTCCGCCCCTCGCTTGGCCGCGCGTCGGCGCACGTGCGCGAGGTGGTGCGCAACTTCGTCCCGGCGTTCGTCGCCCGCGGGGCGGTGCAGATCAGCGCCTACGTCGACCTGGGCTACGCGAGCCACCTGGGCACCGGCGCGCAGGCGGCGCTCGGCTACGCGCAGGCCATCTACCTGCTCCCGGTCAGTCTGTTCGGGATGTCGGTGGCGGCGGCGGCGCTGCCGGCGATGTCCGGGTCGACCGGCTCGCCCGAGGCGATCCACGCCGCCCTGCGCGCGCGACTCGGGCGCGACCTCCGGCAGGTGGCGTACTTCGTCGTGCCGTCGGCGGCGGCGTTCGTCGCGGTGGGCGACCTCGTCGCCGGGGTCATCCTCCAGAGCGGCGCCTTCACGCGCGAGACGAGCATCTACGTCTGGGCGATCCTCGCGGCGTCGGCCCCCGGGCTGCTCGTGGCGACGGTGGGGCGGCTCTACTCGTCGGCGTTCTACGCGCTCCAGGACACGCGCACGCCGCTGCGCTACTCGCTCGTGCGCATCGTCCTCTCGGTGACGCTCGGCTGGCTGGCGGCCTTCCCGCTCCCGCGTGTCCTCGGGATCGACCGCGGGTGGGGGGTCGCCGGGCTGACCCTCGCCTCGGGGGTGGCCGGGATGGTCGAGTACGGGCTGCTGCGGCGCGGGCTCCAGCGGCGCATCGGGGCCGTGGGGCTGCCGACGCGCTTCCTGCTCGCCCTCTGGGGCTCGGCCGCCCTCGCCGCCGGGATCGGCTGGCTGGCGCGCGGCCGCGTCGGCGGGCTGGACGTGCTGGTGAGCGGGTCGGCCGTGCTCGCCGCCTTCGCCATCACCTACCTCGTCGCCACGATCGCCCTCGGCGTCCCCGAGGCGCGCACCGTGCTCGGCCGCGTGGCCGCGCGGCTGCCGGGGACGAGCCGGGGACGACGCAGTGGGAGCGCATGAGCAGCGGCGTCGCGTGAGCGCCGCCGGCCCCACTCCTGCCCCTGACGGCGCCGAGCCGCCCGGGCCGTCCGGTCCGAACGCGCCCGCGCCCGATGGGTACCATCCTGCCATGATCGCCCCTCCGCCCCCGGTCGCGGCCAAGCTGCCGCACCTTCCCGAATCCCCCGGCGTCTACCTGTGGAAAGACGCCGGGGGCGCGGTGCTGTACGTCGGCAAGGCGAAGCGGCTGCGCTCGCGCGTGCGCAGCTACTTCGCCAGCGACCACGTGAGCAGCCCGAAGACGCGCGGGCTGGTGCGCGCCGTCGCCGACCTGGAGACGATCGTCGTCCCGAGCGAGGCGCACGCGCTCATCCTCGAGGCGAACCTGATCAAGGAGTACCGCCCGCGCTTCAACATCGCCCTGCGCGACGACAAGTCGTATCCGTACATCAAGGTCACGGTGCAGGAGCCGTATCCGCGCGTGTACGTCACGCGGCGGCTGCAGGGCGACGGGGCGCGCTACTTCGGCCCGTACACCGACGTCGGAGCGATGCGCCGCGCGCTCAACGTCGTCAAGCGCATCTTCACCGTGCGCTCGTGCAACTACGACATGCCGCGCGAGCTCCCGGAGCGCGCCTGCCTCGACTTCGCGATCAAGCGGTGCAAGGCGCCGTGCATCGCCAATCAGACGCAGGACGACTACCGGGCGATGATCGACGAGGTGCTCGTCTTCCTCGACGGCAAGACTGACGAGGTGCTGCGGCGCATCGGCGAGCGGATGCGCGAGGCCTCGGAGCGGCTCGACTTCGAGCGGGCCGCCGAGCTGCGCGACGCCCGCCGGCACCTCGAGCGGATGCAGGAGCCGACCGTGGTGCTCGAGATCGAGGGCGGCGACCGCGACGTCGTCGGCTACGCGCGCGACGGCGACGACGCGTGCGTGGCGATCATGCGCATCCGCGGCGGGAAGCTGCTGGCGCGCGACCACCGCTTCCTGGAAAACGTCGACAGCGAGCCCGACGCCTCGGTGCTCGCCGCGTACCTGGCGCGCAGCTACCTGGGCGGGGTCGAGGAGCGCGCCGGCGAGCTCCTCGTGCCGTTCGACTTCGAGGACCGCGAGACGCTCGAGGAGGCGCTCGCCACCGGGGCGGCGGGGCGCACGCGCGTGCAGGTGCCGCAGCGCGGCTCCAAGCGGCAGCTCGTCGACCTGGCGCAGGCCAACGCCCGGCACCTGCTCGAGGAGTTCAAGCTCGCCGCGCTCGAGGCCGACGAGCGCGCCGCGGACCCGGTCTACGAGCTGCAGCGCGAGCTCGGGCTCACGCGCGTGCCGCGGGCGCTGGTCTGCTTCGACATCTCGCACGCCCAGGGGACCGACACGGTCGCCTCGTGCGTCTGGTTCGAGAACGCCCGCGCCAAGCGCAGCGAGTACCGCAAGTTCAAGGTGGAGACGGTGCAGGGGATCGACGACTTCGCGTCGATGCGCGAGGTCGTCGGCCGCTACTTCCGTCGCCGCCTCGACGAGCAGAAGCCGCTCCCCGACCTGGTCGTGATCGACGGAGGCAAGGGGCAGCTGAACGCCGCCCGCGAGGCGATGGTGGCGGTGGGACTTCCCGAGCTGCCGCTCATCTCGCTGGCGAAGCGCGAGGAGGAGGTGTTCGTCGTCGGCCGTGCCGACCCGCTCCGCATCCCCCGGCGCTCCCCGGCGCTCCGCATGCTGCAGCAGGCGCGCGACGAGGCGCACCGCTTCGCCGTGACCTACCAGCGCAAGCGCCGCACGGCGCGTACCGTGACCTCGGAGCTGATGCAGATCCCCGGCGTCGGGCCGTCGAAGCGGCGCCAGCTCCTCACCCACTTCGGGTCGGTGCAGGCGGTGCGCGGCGCGACGCCGGCGGCGATCGCCGAGCTCCCCGGCTGGTCCGACGGGAGCGCCCGCAAGCTGCTCGACGCGCTCGCCGCCAGCGACCCCACGCGCCCGACGGAGTCCGCGGCCGCGAGCGAGGCGTCGTGATCGGGGCCCGGCTGCACCGCCATCAGGACGCCGGCGCCCACCCGCACGGTCACGCGCCCGGGCACGCCCATGGGCACGGTCCCGACCACGCGCACGACCACGCGCACGACCACCCGCACGACCACCCGCACGACCACCCGCACGATCACGACCAGACATCGCCGCCGGACGGGGTGCCGGCTCGCCGGCGGACGCCGCCCCCGGTGGGCCACGGCGAGCGGGTGGTGCTCCTCGACCCGTTCAGCGGCATCGCCGGGGACATGCTGCTCGGCGCCCTCGTCGCCGTGGGGCTCGACCCGGCATGGCTCGAGGCGCTCCCCGGCCGGCTCGGGCTCGCGGGCGTCGGGGTGCGGGTGCGCGACGTCTCGCGCGCCGCCATCGCCTGCGTCAAGGTCGACTTCGACATTCCGCCCCAGCCGCACGGGCGCTCCGTGGGCGACATCCGGGCGCTCGTCGAGCGTGCCGGGGTCGTCCCGGCCGACGTCGCCGCCCGGGCGCACGCGGTGTTCACGGCGATCGCCGAGGAGGAGGCGACGATCCACGGTACCACCCCGGACCGCGTGCACCTGCACGAGGTCGGCGCGGTCGATGCCATCCTCGACGTCGTCGGGAGTGTCTGGGGGCTGCACCTGCTCGGCGTCCGTCGCGTCTTCAGCGGCCCGGTGCAGCTGGGCGACGGCTTCGTTCGCGCGGCCCACGGCCTCCTCCCCGTGCCGGCGCCGGCCACCCTCCGCCTGCTCGAGGGGGTGCGCGTGCGCCCTGGCCCCGACGGGGCGGGGGAGCTCGTCACGCCGACCGGGGCGGCGCTCGTGCGCGTCCTCGCCGACGGAGCGCTCCCGTCGGAGTACGTGCCGCGAGCCAGCGGCTTCGGGGCAGGGACCAAGCAGTTCCCGGGGCGCGCCAACGCGCTGCGCCTCGTCCTCGCCGACCTGCCGGTCGGCGCCCCCGGCGCCTCCGCTGCCGGAGCGGGCGACGGGGCCGACGGGCGCGAGCCGCTCGTGCTCCTCACCGCCGACGTCGACGACCAGGCCGGCGAGTACCTCGCCGCGGCCGCGGAGCTGCTGCGCGGCGCCGGGGCGCTCGACGTCGTGCTCGTGCCGGTGGTCATGAAGAAGGGGCGCCCGGGCACCCGCATCGACGTGCTCGCCCATGCGCACGCGGCGGACGAGCTGGAGGCGCTCATCTTCCGCCACACCACGACCATCGGCGTGCGGCGCTCGCGCGTGACGCGACGTGCCCTGCCGCGCGTGGAGCGGCACGTCACCGTCGACGGCCACGTGGTGCGCGTCAAGGTGAGCCGCACGCCCGACGGCGGAGAGCGGGCCAAGCCGGAGTTCGACGACGTGCTGCGGGCCGCCGCCGCGCTGGGCGTCGCGGGCGAGGCGGTGCACCGGGCGGCGCTGGCGGCGCTCGCGGGACCCGCTGCCGGGGGGGGTCCGACGGTCGTGCCCGGCTCGAGGGAGCCAGGGTAAGTCGCGCCGGCGCATTGCTTTCGCTCCCGGGCCCTCCTAGGTTGCGTGAGGGCCGCAGGAGAGCCGGCGGCAGGGCGCCGCCGCCAGAGGCGGTCGGTGCGCGCAGGGTCCGGGGGGAGGCGGCCGGTGGCCGGGTCCCCCCGTCTCACGTTCGAGGAGGGTCGTGGTCCGCGTCTCGAGAGTGCAGCCGGAGAGCATCGCCGCCGAGCTGGGGATCGTCCCCGGCACCCAGCTGCACACGGTGAACGGCCGCGAGCTGGCCGACTTCCTCGACTGGGAGTTCCTCACCGCCGAGGAGGAGCTGGTCGTCGAGGCCACGCTCCCCGACGGCGAGGCGGTGGTCTTCGAGGTCGAGCGCCCCGACGGCGAGCCGTTCGGGCTGGAGCTCGAGCCGCCGACGGTGCGGCGCTGCGCGAACCGCTGCGAGTTCTGCTTCATCGAGGGGCTGCCGAAGGGGCTGCGCAAGCCGCTCTACGTGCGCGACGACGACTACCGGCTCTCGTTCGCCTACGGCAACTTCGCGACGCTCTCGAACCTCAAGGAGCGCGACTTCGAGCGGATCCTCGAGTACCGGCTCTCGCCGCTGTACGTGTCGGTGCACGCGACGCCCTGGGAGGCGCGCAAGGTGCTGCTCAACAACCCGCGCGTGCCGAACATCGTCGAGCAGCTCACGCGGCTGCGCGCCGGCGGGATCCAGTACCACTGCCAGATGGTCATCGTCCCGGGGCTCAACGACGGGGCGGTGCTCGAGCAGTCGATGCAGGACCTCTGGGCGCTCGGCGACGCGGTCCTCTCGGTCGCGCTCGTGCCGGTCGGGGTGACGCAGTACTCGCACCTCTACACCGGGCGCCCGATGGACGCGGAGAACGCGGGGCGGATCCTCGCCGCCGTCGAGCGCTGGGCGGAGCGGGCGCTCGCCGAGCGCGGCGATCGCTGGGTCTACGGCTCCGACGAGCTGTACCTGCTGGCCGAGCGCCCGCTCCCGGGCCCGGAGCACTACGGCGACTTCGCCCAGATCGAGAACGGGGTCGGGGCGGTGACGTCGCTGCGCCAGCGCGTCCTCGAGGGGGCGCCGACGCTTCCGCGCCTCGACGGGCGGCGCATCGGCGTGGTCACCGGCACGTCGATGGCGGCCCTGATGCCCCCGCTGCTCGAACGGCTCGCCCGCCAGACCGGGGCGCGATTCGAGCTGATCCCCGCGGTCAACTCGCTGTTCGGCCCGACCACGACCACGGCCGGGCTGCTCGTCGGCGCCGACATCCGGCGCGCGCTCGAGGGGCGCACGGACCTCGACCTGGCGCTGATCCCGGCCGAGGCGATCAACGAGAGCGGGGTCTTCCTCGACGACGAGCCGTTCGTCGCCGTGCGCGAGGCGCTGCCGATGCCCGTCTATCCGTCGTACGACTTCGTCGACGTCCTGTCGCTCGAAGGGGAACCCTCCCCCTCCGAAGGCGCGCCGCCGCGCCTCACCGCCGTCTAGGTCCTGCATGAGTCTCCCCGTCGTCGCCATCGTCGGCCGTCCGAACGTCGGCAAGTCGCACCTGTTCAACCGCCTGGTCGGCGAGCACACCGCCATCGTCAGCGAAGAGGCCGGCACCACGCGCGACCGCCACTTCGGACGCGTCGAGTGGAACGCGAAGGCGTTCTGGCTCGTCGACACCGGGGGGCTCGTGGAGGACTCGCCGGTGCCGATGGACGTCGAGATCCGCAAGCAGGTGCTGCAGGCGATCGACGAGGCCGACCTGCTCCTCTTCGTCGCCGACGCGCGCGTGGGCGTGCACCCCAGCGACGCGCGCATCGTCGAGCTGCTGCGCGAGGCGCGCAAGCCGTGGATCCTCGTCGCCAACAAGGTCGACAACCCGCAGAGCAGCGACTTCTACGAGTTCTACCGGCTCGGCGCCGGCGACCCGATCCCGGTCTCCGCCTCGAACGGGATGGGCTCGGGCGACCTGCTCGACGAGATCACCACCCGGCTGGCCGACAGCGACGAGGCGCTCCCCGAGGCGCTGCGCGTCGCCGTCATCGGGCGCCCGAACGTCGGCAAGAGCTCGTTCGTCAACCGCCTGCTCGGCGAGGAGCGGCTCGTCGTCTCGGACGTCGCCGGCACCACGCGCGACGCGATCGACACGCCGTTCCGCTACCACGGGCGCGACCTGATCTTCGTCGACACGGCGGGGCTGCGCCGTCAGTCCAAGGTGGACGACGGGATCGAGTTCTACTCCTCGCTCCGCACCCGCCGCGCGATCGAGGGCGCCGACATCTGCGTCCTGATGATCGACGCGACGCTCGGCCTCGAGAACCAGGACCTGAAGATCGCCACGCTCGCGTGGGAGTCCGGGCGTGGGCTGATCCTCGTCGTCAACAAGTGGGACATCAAGGAGAAGGACGACAAGACCGCCGACCGCTTCCGCAAGGAGGCGATCGAGAAGGTGCCGTACCTCGCCTGGGTGCCCTTCCTCTTCACGTCGGCGCTCACCGGACAGCGCGTCACGAAGACGCTCGACGTGATCCTCGAGGTGGAGCAGGAGCGCCACAAGCGCATCCCCACCGCGCGCATCAACGAGACGCTCGAGGCGCTCGTGCAGCGCACGCAGCCGCCGCAGGCCGCCGGCCACCACGAGATCCGCCTCATCTACGCCTCCCAGGTCGAGACGGCGCCCCCCGTCATCGCCGTCTTCGGGAACCACCCGGACGCGGTGGTGGAGCACTACATCCGCTACCTGCACAACGGCTTCCGCGCCGAGTACGGCTTCCTCGGCAACCCGCTCCGCATCGTCATGCGCGCCAAGAACGCCCCGGCGACCGACGGGCGGCGCGTGCGCGGCGAGGGCGGACCGCGGCGCACGGCGCGGCAGCGCTGGCAGCGCGAGGAGGCGGCGGAGGCGTCGCAGGCGCAGCGGCTCGACGATCAGCCGGAGGAGTGAGCGGGTGCACCCCGGCGTCGGCCTCGCGGTCGCGTACCTCCTGGGCTCCATCCCGGCCGCCTACCTCGCGGGGCGCGCCCGCGGCGTCGACCTGCGCCGGCACGGCTCGGGGAACCTCGGTGCCACGAACGCGTGGCGCGTCCTCGGCTGGAAGATCGGGCTCGCCGTCTACCTCTTCGACACGCTGAAGGGGGCGCTCCCGGTGGCGCTCCTCCCCGGGCTCCTCGGCATGGGCGCCGGGGACCACACGCTCTGGCGCATCGGCTTCGGGCTGGCGGCCATCGTCGGCCACGTGCGCCCCGTCTTCCTCGCGGGACAGGGAGGGGGGAAGGGGGTCGCGACCGCGGGCGGCGTCTTCGCCGCGCTCGCGCCGGTGCCGCTGCTCGTCGCCTTCGCCGCGTTCGCCGTCGTCTTCCTCGCCAGCGGCTACGTGTCGCTCGGCTCGCTCTGCGCCGCGCTCGTCCTCCCGATCGCCGTGCTCGTGCGCTCGGGGGGGGCGGTGACCCCGGTCCTCGTGGTCGCGAGCGCGGTGGCGGCGTTCGTGTTCTGGACGCACCGCGCCAACATCGGGCGGCTGCGGCGTGGCGAGGAGAACCGCTTCCGCCTCGGCCGCCGCTCCGCCGAGGTGCGGCGGTGAGCGAGCCGGGCGTCCCGCTGCGCGCCGCGGTCGTCGGCGCCGGCGCGTGGGGCACCGCGCTCGCCGACCTGCTGGCGCGCAACGGGCACGACACCCTGCTGTGGGCCCGCGAGCCCGACGTGGTCGAGGGGGTCAACCACCGGCACGAGAACGCGCGATTCCTCGCCGGCCACCCGCTCGATCCGGCGCTGCGGGCGACGGGGGACATGGACCTGGCGCTCGAGGGACGCGCGCTCGTCGTCTACGCCCCGCCGTCGCACGTGCTGCGCGCCGTGGCGGGGCAGGGGCGGGCGCGCCTCTCGCCTGAGGCCACGGTCGCGGTGGCGAGCAAGGGGATCGAGCGCGACTCGCTCGCCGTGATGACCGACGTGGTGGCGACGACGGTGGCCGCGCGCGCGGTGGTCGCGCTCTCGGGCCCGAGCTTCGCCGCCGAGGTCGCGGCCCGGCAGCCGACGGCGGTCGTCGCCGCGAGCGACGATGGGGGTGCCGCGCGCGTGGTCCAGCGTGCCCTCAGCTCGCGCGAGTTCCGCGTCTACACGCACGACGACGTGGTCGGCGTCGAGCTGGGCGGGGCGCTCAAGAACGTGATGGCGGTCGCCACCGGGATCCTCGAGGGGCTCGGGCTCGGATTCAACTCGCGCGCCGCGCTCATCACGCGCGGGCTGGCGGAGATGACGCGTCTGGGCGTCGCGATCGGCGCGCGCCCGGCGACGTTCGCCGGACTCGCCGGGCTCGGCGACCTCGTGCTGACGTGCACCGGGTCGCTCAGCCGCAACCGCAGCGTCGGCGTCGAGATCGGGGCGGGGCGCTCGCTCGCCGAGATCCTCACCGGACGCGAGACGGTCGCGGAGGGGGTGCTCAACGCGCAGAGCGCGCGCGCCCTCGCCGAGCGCGAGGGGGTGGAGATGCCGATCGTCGACGCCGTGCACCGGATCCTCTTCGAGGGGACGCCGGTGCGGCAGGCCGTGGCCGAGCTCATGTCGCGCGAGCTGCGCGCCGAGCAGGACTGATCCCTCAAGAGCGCGAGGCGTCCGATGGAGCGCGTCACGGCCGAGGAGAACGCGGAGCCCTCGCGAGCGAACGTGCCCGCCGCCGCGGCGGCGTCGGAGTGGCCGGCGTCGGACGGACGCGGCCCGGCCGCAGGCGGCGCAGCCGAGCGCGTCGACGACGTCGGGGCCGGTCACGCGGACGGCCGAGTCGCAGGCGCACGCGCGGGATCGCCGACCGCTGCGTCGGCCATCCCGCCACGTGGCGCCCCCGGCGACGCGGCCCCGCGCGCCGACGACCGCGCGGG
>ERZ1066118.1458-NODE-1458-length-14854-cov-18.102777_pt1 | contig 14854 bp, 13 predicted proteins | sample MGYA00382765_ERZ1066118 | MGnify/ENA primary metagenome ERZ1066118 (study PRJEB33369, sample SAMEA5778348) | biofilm metagenome | biome: Industrial cooling water; feature: Water cooling tower basin; material: Biofilm | place: United Arab Emirates | collected...
GCCCGGCGTGATGGAGCGGCTGGGGCTGGGGCCCGATATGCTGCTCGAAGCCAATCCGCGCCTGATCTACGCGCGGATGACGGGATGGGGCCAGAATGGGCCGCTCGCCCAGGCGGCTGGGCACGATCTCAACTATATCGCTGTGACCGGGGCGCTAGATGCCATCGGCAAAGCGGGCGAGCTGCCCGTGCCGCCGCAGAACCTGGTCGGCGACTTCGGCGGCGGCTCGCTCTATTGCGCACTCGGGATTCTGGCTGCGCTCTATGAACGCGAACGGAGCGGCCGGGGCCAGGTGGTCGATGCCGCCATCGTCGATGGGGTGACCAGCCTCATGAGTTTTTTCTTTGGTTTGCCGGCAAGCGCGGTGCGCACGACAGAACGCGGGAAGGGGCTCCTGGGCGGCGCGGCGCATTTCTACCGCTGCTATACTTGCTCAGATGGCAAGGAAATCAGCGTCGGTGCGATCGAACCGCAGTTCTATGCGGAGCTTTGCGAGCGTGTCGGTGCCCCCGCCGCTCTGCGCGAGGGGCAAATGAACCCGGCCAATTGGCTCAGCTGCGCCGAGGATATGGCCGCGCTGTTCGCGACGAAAACGCAAGCCGAATGGTGCGCGTTGCTAGAGGGCACCGATGCCTGCTTCGCGCCAGTGGTACCGCTCGACGAGGCCCGCGAACATCCGCACATGAAGGCCCGAGGCGCCTATATTGAACACGGTGGTCGCTGGCACACTTCGCCCGCGCCGCGTTTCGACCGCACCCCCGGCACCATTCGCGACAGCGCGCTCGACGGCGAGGCGGTGGTGGCGAAATGGGCGGCAGCCACTTAAGTTCAGCGCCGAGGAGATTCTCATGTACGAATACACACAGTTCTACATCGATGGCGCCTGGATCGATCCGGTCACGCCCAACACGGTTGAAGTCGAGAACCCGGCGACCGAGCAGGCGATCGGCCATATCTCGCTCGGCAGCGCCGCCGATGTCGACAAGGCGGTGGCCGCAGCGCGCCGCGCGTTTGAGAGCTGGCAGTTTTCCACTCGCGAGGAACGGCTCGAGCTGATGCGCGCCATCGCGGCGGGGATCGAGAAGCGTCGCGAAGAGCTGGCGAAGGCGGTCAGCGATGAGATGGGCGCGCCCATGGCGCTGGCCAGCAGCGCGCATGTGAATCTTCTCGCAGGGCATCTCCAGGCTGCGATCAAGATCCTCGAGGATTTCAATTTCGAACGGCAGGACGGCAGCGTGCTGCACATCTACGAGCCGATCGGCGTTGTTGGCATGATCACGCCGTGGAACTGGCCGCTCAACCAGATCGCCTGCAAGGTCTTCCCGGCGCTCGCGACCGGCAACACCATGATCCTGAAGCCCAGCGAGATCGCGCCCATCAACGCCGCGATTTTCGCCGAGATCATGCATGAGGCCGGCGTGCCAAAGGGTGTGTTCAACCTCATCAATGGCGACGGCCCAGGCGTGGGTACCGCGATCAGCGGCCACGAAGGCATCGACATGGTGAGCTTCACCGGCTCGACCCGGGCCGGGATCGCCATTGCCGCCAATGCCGCGTCGACCGTCAAGCGCGTGGCACAGGAGCTCGGCGGCAAGAGCCCCAACATCATTCTCGACGACAGCGCCTTCACCCGTTCGGTCGCCAAGGGCACCACTGCGATGATGGGCAATTCGGGCCAGACCTGCACCGCGCCCAGCCGCATGTTCGTGCCCGCTGCGCGAATGGAAGAGGCCAAGATCGTCGCCAAGGAAGCCGCCGAGAGCGTCATACCAGGCGATCCCAAGGGCAATGCCACGATCGGACCGGTCGTCAGCAAAGCGCAGTGGGACAAGATCCAGGGCTTGATCGAGTGCGGGATCGAGGAGGGCGCGACACTTGTCGCCGGTGGCCCCGGCAAGCCTGAGGGGCTAGAAACCGGCCACTACGTCAAGCCGACCGTTTTTGCCGATGTCACCAACGACATGACCATCGCGCGTGAGGAAATCTTTGGGCCGGTGCTCTGCATCCTCGGTTATAAGGATTACGACGAAGCGGTCGCGATAGCGAACGACACCGAATACGGCCTCGCCAGCCACATCATGGGCGAGGATGTCGAGACCGCGAAGCAGCTTGCCCGCCGCATCCGCGCGGGGCGCGTCGCGATCAACGGCGGCTACGACATGCATGCGGCCTTCGGGGGCTATAAGAAGTCCGGCAACGGCCGCGAATGGGGCGTGTTCGGCTTCCACGAGTTCCTGGAGGTGAAAGCGGTAATGGGCGTGCCGGTGTGACCCTGTCCTGCTGGGGCGGATGCACCGTGACGGAGCCGATTTTGGCTCAGCGCAAGGCGCGAGGAGGGAGCCATGCCGCCGCATAGTGACCGACGAGAAACGCAGCGCTGGGCCAAAAGCGGCCCGCCGCTGCGCGGTTGCCCGGAGCGGCCCCGTGGCAGCGTTGCGACGCTTGCACGGGCAACCGGCCCGCGCCGTGCGCCGCGCCTCGCCACAGACCCGTTCCGGGCAATCACGGCGTATCCACCCCAGCAGGACAGGGTCTAATGGCTGGCAAGTTCTACGACGAATGGCAGATTGGCGACCGGATCGAGCATGAGATCCGGCGCACCGTCACCGAGACCGACAATCTGCTGTTCTCGACCATGACCCACAATCCGCAGCCGCTTCATCTCGATATCGAAGCGGCGAAGGCGAGCGAGTTCGGACAAATCCTCGTCAACGGCACCTTCACCTTCGCGCTGATGGTGGGGCTGTCGGTCGGCGATACCACCCTCGGCACGCTGGTCGCCAACCTCGGTTACGACAAGCTGGTGATGCCCAAGCCCGTGTTCCTCGGCGACACGCTGCGTGCCACCAGCGAGGTGATCGCCCTCAAGGAAAGCAAATCGCGGCCCGAGGCGGGCATCGTCACCTTCCTGCACGAATGCCTCAACCAGCGGGACGAGGTCGTCTGCCGCTGCGAGCGGAGCGCGCTGATCCGGCGGCAAGGTTAGACCGCGGAGCGATTTTGCATTCGAAGCGTTCTGCGGCGATGGACGCGACGCAGCCGGAAGACGCCGCGCAGGGCGTCGAGGATGTGCTGGCCGAGCTGGATGAGCTCGCGGCGGCGCAGCCCTGCGTGCGCATCGCCGACGTGCTTGACGATTTCGGAGCGCGGAGTTTCGGCCCCTCAATCCTGATCCCACCCTTGATCGAGTTTACCCCGGTCGGCGGCATCCCCGGAGCGCCGACCTTGCTTGCGTTGATCGTTGCAATCACGGCGGCGCAGTTGTTTCTCGGGAGGGACCATGTCTGGATGCCGCAATTCATCCAGCAACGGGCGGTGTCGGGCCGGCGCTTGCACCGCTCGCTGATGAAGTTACGCGGCATCGCCGCCTGGCTCGATGCCCACAGCCACGGACGGCTCGAAGCGCTCACGCGAGGTATCTGGACCCGCGTGGCTGCGATCGTGGTCATCATTCTGTGCGCCGCCGTGCCGCCGCTAGAGTTCATACCCTTCGCCAGCTCTGCCCCGATGCTTGCAATCGCGTCGTTCGGGCTGGCCCTGACGGTGCGTGATGGATTGCTGATGCTCATTGCCCTCACGCTCGCGACGGCAGCGCTTGGCGTCGGCGGTTATCTGCTCGCCACCAATCCGATCGGCTAGGCGGCAGGCAGGTTACATTTCGCGACACGCGGCGGGCTTTCCAAGCGGGCCAGAAACTTGTCATTCACCCCCACGCGCCTACATACGCGAGGTGCGAAAGGACGGCGAGCAATGAGCGATCCCAACCAGCCCCGTGATCCAGAGGGCGGCGGAGGCCCCAACCCCTGGGTGAAGAGCCTGATGATCTGGGGTGCGATCTTCCTCGCACTGCTGGTGGTTGTGTCGATTTTCAACCCGACTAGCCGCACGGCAGGAGAGCCCATTCGCTATTCGGAGTTCCGCACCAAGGTTGCCGAGGGCGCGGTGCGCGACGTGCAGATTTCCGCCGACCGCATCACCGGTACCATGGCGGACGGCAAAGAGTTTACGACTGTCCCCGTCGCTAACGACACCGGCCTGACCGAGCTGCTCGACAAGGGGGGCGTGGCCTATTCGGGCGCGGCGAAGGAGGAGATGAGCGTCTTCACCTATGTGCTCATTCAGTCGCTGCCTTTCATTCTCATCCTCGGCATTGCCTTCTTCGCGCTGCGCCAGGTCCAGAAGGGCGGCGGCGCGGGCGGGGCCATGGGCTTCGGCAAGTCCAAGGCCAAGCTGCTGACCGAAAAGCAGGGCAAGGTCACCTTCGCCGATGTCGCCGGCATCGACGAGGCGCGCGAAGAGCTCGAGGAAATCGTCGAATTCCTCAAGGACCCGCAGCGTTTCGCCAAACTTGGAGGCCAGATTCCCAAGGGCGCGCTGCTGGTCGGTAGCCCCGGCACCGGCAAGACGCTGCTCGCCCGCGCGATCGCGGGCGAGGCGGGCGTGCCCTTCTTCACCATCTCGGGCTCGGACTTCGTCGAGATGTTCGTGGGTGTGGGCGCGAGCCGTGTGCGCGACATGTTCGAACAGGCCAAGAAGAACGCGCCGTGCATCGTCTTCATCGACGAGATCGATGCGGTCGGCCGCCATCGCGGACATGGCCTGGGCAATTCCAACGACGAGCGCGAGCAGACGCTGAACCAGCTCCTCGTGGAGATGGACGGCTTCGAAGCCAACGAAGGCATCATCATCATCGCGGCCACCAACCGGCCCGATGTGCTCGATCCGGCGCTGCTGCGCCCGGGCCGTTTCGACCGCCAGGTGGTGGTGCCCGTCCCCGACATCGAAGGACGCGAGAAGATTCTCGCCGTCCACATGAAGAAGCTGCCGCTGGCGCCCGACGTCAATCCGCGCACTATCGCGCGCGGAACGCCCGGCTTCTCGGGCGCGGACCTAGCCAACCTTTGCAACGAGGCCGCGCTGCTGGCCGCGCGCCGCAACAAGCGGCTGGTCGCCATGCGCGAGTTCGAGGACGCCAAGGACAAGGTCATGATGGGCGCCGAGCGCCGCAGCATGGTGATGACCGACGACGAGAAGAAGATGACCGCCTATCACGAGGCGGGGCACGCGCTCGTGTCCATCAACGAGCCCGCGTCCGACCCGATCCACAAGGCAACGATCATTCCGCGAGGCCGGGCCCTGGGCATGGTGATGCGCCTGCCGGAGCGCGACAACTACTCCTACCACCGCGACAAGATGCACGCCAACCTGGCGGTCGCCATGGGCGGCCGCGTGGCGGAAGAACTGATCTTCGGTCACGACAAGGTCTCGAGCGGCGCTTCGGGCGACATCCAATATGCCACTGACCTTGCCCGCAACATGGTCACCAAATGGGGCATGTCGGACAAGCTCGGCCCGTTGCAGTACGAAGCCAGTCAGGAAGGCTATCTCGGCATGGGCCAGACCATGCGAACGATGGGCGGAGAAGACACCAACAAACTGATCGATGCCGAGATCAAGAACTTGGTCGAGGGTGGGCTTGCGCGGGCTCGGCAGGTGCTGTCGGAACAGGAGGACAAGCTTCACCTGCTCGCCCAGGCGCTGCTCGAGTATGAGACTTTGACTGGCGATGAGATCCAGGCTCTCATGAAGGACGGCAAGATCGACCGCGACGTCGACAAGGGCGCCACCACCGTGGTCCAGCCCGTCCGCGGCTCGGCCATCCCCAAGGCTGGGCGGCGCTTCGGCGGGGAAGGCGCAGCCCAAGGGGCGTAGCACGTCGAACTCACTGCGCTCGGATATGACATCCGACCTTCCGCTTGCCTTTGCGCTCTCCCCGCGAAGCGACAAGGCTGAACTGGCGGCGCGCTTCGCGCAGTCGGGCGTCGTTTCGGTGCCCGACATCCTCTCGCAAGAGGGCGCGTCCGCGCTTCATGCCATGCTCCGCGAACGCCAGGACTGGAAGCAAGTCATCGGTGGCGACCAGACCATTTCCGAACTCGACCGCGCGACGCGGGCAGCTCTGAGCGAAGAGCAACTCACCGCGCTCGATCAGGCGGTCTACGCGCTTGCCCGCGAGGGCTTCACCTTCCGGTACGAGACACTGCGCGTGTCGGACGATCCCGCAGAACGGGCCCGCAGTGATGACCCGCTGGCTCGCTTCGCGGCCTGGTGGTCCAGCGAGCCCGTTCTTGCACTTTTTCGAGAAATTACCGGCTTGGCCCGCATCGCTTTCGCCGACGCGCAAGCGACGGCTTACTCCCCCGGAGACTTCCTGACCGGCCATGACGACGATGTGACGGGCAAGAACCGGCTGGCCGCCTATGTCCTCAACCTCACGCCAAAGTGGCGTGCGGAGTGGGGCGGGCTATTGGCTTTCCACGATGACAGCTCGCCCGAGGTCACGGCCTTGAGCCCGGCATTCAACCGTCTCAATTTGTTTAAGGTGCCCCGCCGTCACAGCGTGACCGAAGTCACCCGCTCAGCGGCCTACCGGCGGTACGCCATTACCGGCTGGCTGAGATATTAGCGTCCGTTCATCACCCTCGCTAGTTAAGCGTCCGGCTGGCAGCCCATTATGCCGCCAGCATGCCGATCACCGTCGCGAATAGCGCAATAACGATCCAGGCGAATAGGCTGAGGGCCAACATGCGCCACACGGCGCTGAAGCGGCCAAGCGCATATGTGCCGCGCAATTGGCGATACATGTGAAAGGGCGCGTACAATAATAACAGCGAGCCAATGCCGCCCCATCCGGTATAGAAGAATAGGCTGGCGAGCGCGACAAGGGCAATCATGAAGGCAATCGAATAGGTAGCGAAAACCGTGTGATCATAGGGGCCAAAGCGGCGTTTAAATGCGAACAGTAGCCAAACGAATGGTACGCTGAGAGGGATGAGCATCCAGCTGTATTTATAAGCGTTGGTCTGCGCCTTGTAGATTGCCAGCTGTGGGTTGCTGCGCACTTGTCGGATGGTCTCCGCCAATGGGCCTTCGACGGGTAGCGAAGTCTCCTTGAAACCTTCTGCGATCTCTCGGCGAAAGTTCTCGCCGTCCCCGCCCACCAAGATTTCGAGCCCCTCCTGATCCTCTTCCAAATCTGCAATTCTACGATCGATGACTGCCCGCCGCTTCTCGTCTGCGGGGGGTAGCGCCGCCTTTTCTTTGCGCAGATTGCTCAATTCAGCTCGGTTTTCGTCGTAGGTCTTCTCGGCCTTCTCGATGCCATCTGCACTTACCGCAGCCGTGTCGCCCGAACCCAGCACATTGAACGCGGCGAAGCTCAAGAAGACGACGAAGAGGAACAAGGCGATCGGGCTGACGTAGCTGGCGCGCTTGCCGTCGATATATTCGCGCGTCAGTCGGCCCGGTTGCCACACGAGCAACGGCAAGGTGCGCCAGGTTTTGCCCTCGAAATGCAGTACTCCATGGAGAAGATCATGCGCGAACGCGCCGAGCGTACGATGCACATGCGCACGCTGGCCACAACAATGGCAATGCGGGCCCAGCAGCGGAGTCCCGCAATTGAGGCAACTTTTTTCCTGAGTGTGGCCGGCGGGCGCATGGCCGGCCGCACCGCTCGCAGTGGGCTCCAGAGTGCGAGCAACCAAGCCTCCGGTAGCGGTTGTGCCCACAGCCTCAACGATATCGTTCATTGGAAACCCCCGCCCGCGCTGCGATAAAGCGCGAAGAGGTCACGTGCAATCGGCGCTAACTCGCCTTGCGCTGCTTGAGTTTGCTTTCGATTGCCCGCCACAACAGATCGAAATCCCGTGCAGCCGGGCTCGACGGAGCAAATGCCCCGACGGGGGCGCGGTGGACAGCGCACTGTTCGACCGCGCTAGCCAGAGGAATGACGGGCCAACTCGGGTTAGCCGCCAGCGCATCGCGGTGCAGATTGCGTCGGCGATCGACCATGGACAGCACCGGCAGCATCGGCGGATGGTGCTTTCCTGCGCCCTTCACCTCCTCCGCCACCAGCTTGAACGCGCGGGCGGACAGCGGCGAGGGCGGCAGGGGCACGATCACGACGTCCGCGGCGCGCATCGCTTGTGCGCTGATTTGGTTGAGGACTGGAGGACAGTCGAGAATGATGCGCCGATAGCTCTTGCCCAGCTCCTCCGCCAGGCTGGCTAGCCGGCGCTTCTTGCCAAGCGCGGACAGTTGCGCATCAAGCTGCCACAGGCTTTGGTCGGCAGGCAGCAGGTCAAGACCAGGAAAGGGGGTGTGCACCACCGCCTTTTCCGGGGCGCGTTCACGGGCAAAAACGCTGTCCGCGGTGCGCTTCTTGGGCGGATCGACTCCGAGCAGAAAGGCGGCGCCGCCGGCGGCGTCGATATCCCACAACAGTGTCTTCCATCCGCTGGTTTGTGACGCGCACCAGGCGAGATTGGCCGCCAGGGTCGTTTTTCCGACACCACCCTTGACGCTGTAGATTGCAATCACCGCCACGCCGCTGCTTGCTCCCTGATAGCGGCAGAACATGTCAGCGGCCGCGTTGCAGGCCAATAAAAAAGGCCGCCCATCGAGGCGGCCCTTTTTTTATTGCGTCGAAACGGGACGATTATCCGTCGTAATCCCCGCCCACGGAGGTAGAGCGAGCAGGCGCGGCAGCCGTGATGCGCAGCGCCTCCGCCGACTGGCTGAGCGAGCCAACCTCATCGGCCTCGTCCTCTTCATCGGGCAGGATCTTTTGCAGATTGGTGACGGCCGCTTCCTGCAGCTCATTGGGGCGCACGGTTTCTTCCGCAATCTCGCGCAGCGCGACGACCGGGTTCTTGTCGCGGTCGCGATCGATGGTCAATTCCGCGCCACCGGAGATTTCGCGCGCGCGCTGGGCAGCCAGCAGCACGAGATCGAAACGATTGGGGACCTTGTCGACGCAATCTTCGACGGTGACGCGCGCCATTAATGCACTCCGGGATGAGCGGGTTTTCGGGAAGGGCGCGCATGTAGGCTGCAGCCTCGCGCGAGTCAAGATTTGCGCCGCGGCTCGGTGCCGGTTAGGCGCATTCCAGCAGGAGGGGACCATCGCAACCAATACTGCGCCGCCGATGCGCTTTCGCGACCCGCCGCCCTTCACGGCTGAGGTTGGCGAGCATCGGCTGGATTTCCACCCGAGCGGGGGCGACCGGCGCGATGCGATCATCGCGATGATTCGCGGCGCGAAGCATTCGCTAAAGCTGGTGTTCTACATTTTCGCGGAAGACGCGATCAGCACTCTGGTTCGCGATGAGCTCGCCGCTGCGGCGCGGCGCGGGGTCCAGGTGACGCTGATCATCGACCGGTTCGGTGCTGACGCCTCTGATGCCTTTCTCGCGCCCCTGCGCGAAGCAGGCGGCGCCTACCATTCCTTCAGTCCGCGCTGGACGCAGCGCTATCTCATTCGCAATCACCAGAAGATGATCGTGGCTGACGATCAGCGCGCCATTTTCGGCGGCTTTAACATCGCCGACGATTATTTTGCTCCGCCGGGTGCCGATGCATGGACCGATCTGGCGGTCGGGATCGAGGGACCCGCCGTGGCAGGCCTGAGCGAATGGTTTGCCCGTCTGGTCGAATGGACCGATATCGACCATCCTCAGTTCAGAGCGATCCGCTACGCGGTCCGGCACTGGGATTGGGCGGCGGGCGCGGTTCGCTGGCTGGTGGGCGGGCCGACGCGCGGGCTATCCACCTGGGCGCGCTGCGTATCCGACGATCTCGCTAGCGCGCAGCGCCTCGATATGATCATGGCCTATTTCTCGCCATCGCGGCGGCGGCTGCGGCTGATCGGCGGGATTGCCCGGCGCGGCAAGGTGCGGCTGGTGATGGCCGGCAGGAGCGACAATGCCGCCACCATCGCCGCGGCGCGCTCGCTCTACGACTATCTCCTGGCGCGCGGGGCGAAGATCTGGGAATTCGCTCCGTGCAAGCTGCACACCAAGCTGATCGTGCTCGACGATACAGTCTATCTTGGCAGCGCCAATTTCGACATGCGCAGCCTCTATCTGAACCTCGAGCTGATGCTGCAGATCAAGGATGCAGCGCTCGCAGACCGCATGCGCGCTTTCGTGTCTCATCACATCGCCGCTTCGGAAGCGATCACGCCCGAGGTGCACGCCCGCCGGGCGACGATCTGGAACCGGCTGCGCTGGGCGCTGTCCTGGGCGCTGGTCTCGGTGATCGATTACACCGTCACGCGGCGTCTGAACTTGGGCCCCTAGTACGCTATTCGTAGCCCCAGTCGCTGTAGTCGCGCTTGCTCGGGCTGGAGAATTTCGTGATCTCGGCCTGGAAGAGCAGCGGCACGGGTCCGGTCGAGCCATGGCGCTGCTTGGCTACGATCAGCGTCGCCTTGTTGCGCAGCTCGAGATATTTGGCTTCCCAGACGCTGTATTTCTCTTGCGCCTCTATCGAGGATTCTGGGCCGGGCATCTCCGGCCGTGAGGCCTCGTGATAATAGTCGGCGCGGTAGATGAACCACACCATGTCCGCGTCCTGCTCGATCGAGCCGGATTCGCGCAGGTCTGACAGTTGGGGGCGCTTGTCCTCACGCTGCTCCACCGCGCGGCTGAGCTGCGAGAGAGCGATCACCGGAACCTCGAGCTCCTTGGCCAGCGTCTTGAGACCCCGGCTGATTTCGGAGATTTCGTTAACGCGGTTATCATTCGCGCGGTTCGAGCCCTGGAGAAGCTGAAGGTAGTCGACCACCACCAGCCCGATGCCGTGCCGCCGCTTCAGCCGTCGGGCGCGGCTGCGCAGAGCGGCGATCGTCAGCGCGGGCGTATCATCGATATAAAGCGGCAGCTCGGCAAGCCGCTGGCTGGCGAAGCTCAGCTTCTGGAACTCCTCGCGCGTGATCTTGCCCGAGCGCAGGCTTTCGGACGAAATCTCCGCCTGCTCGGCGAGAATACGCGTGGCCAGCTGATCGGCGCTCATCTCCAGGCTGAAGAAGGCGACCGGCCCGCCATAGTTGAATGGCCCGCCATCGCGCTGATGGTTGAGATGCGCCTCGGCACAATTGAAGGCTATATTGGTGGCGAGCGAGGTTTTGCCCATGCCCGGACGGCCGGCGAGGATCACGAGGTCTGAGTTGTGCAGGCCCGCCGTCTTCTCGTCGATGGTGGCAAGGCCGGTGGTCTTGCCCGACAGCCCGCCGCCCGATGCCATGGCCGCTTCAGCCAGCTTGAGCGCGGCCAGCGCGGCGTTGCGGAAATCGGTTGCTTGCGCCGCTCCGGTTTCGCCCTCGGCCACCTTGTAAAGCGCGGCTTCCGCCTCGGCGATCTTGTCGAGCGGCGCGACATCGCTCGCGGTGTCCAGCGCGGTTTCAACAAGGTCCCGCCCGACGCCGACCAGTTCGCGCAGCAACGCCAGGTCGAAAATCTGCTGCGCCAGCTCACGCGTGGCCAGAAGCCCCTGCCCATCAGCGGTGAGCTGCGCGAGATAGGTGGTGCCGCCCAGGGCCTTTAAACCCTCATCCCCATCGAAATAGGGCTTCAGAGTCACCGGCGTCGCCACGGCATTGCGGTCCGCGAGGGTGAGGATGCGGGCGTAAATGCGCTGATGTACCGGCTCGAAGAAATGCCCGGGCGTGAGCGGCACCGCGAGTTCCTCGATCACCTTGTTGTCGATGAGGACGGCACCGAGATAGGCCGCCTCCGCCTCGGGATTGGCGGGAAGGGTACGCGTCGATGCGGCAGCATCGTCGGGCGCCGCAGCGAGGCGGTCGAGCAGATCGGTAGCGGGCATCCGGCCTCCATGCGGGAGCGGCGGTTTTGCCGCAAGCGAGGCTGCGACAAAGCGAGTGCGAGGCGCTTGTGGATAGCGGGGGAAGTTTTTAGGTTTCGCGCAGAGAACGCGGAGAACCGCAGAGGCGCAAAGAGGTTTCGCCCGCGCCGCAGGCATTTTGCCAAGACACCCGAATGATCAAAGCGGCTCCGCCGCGATCACGACATCTCTGCGCGCCCTGCTTCCTCGGCGCCCTCCGCGCGAAACCGAATAGCCCCCTTGCCGCGCCCATGCCGCATCTGCGAAGGCTCGCGCCCCGATGTCCGAATCCGCGCACCCCAACGGCGATCACCGCATCGCGCATATCGAGCTCGACGAAGCTACGATCATCTGGCGCAACGCCGATGTCGAGCAGGAGCGGCGGATCGCGATCTACGACCTCATCGAGGAGAATTGCTTCAAACCGCTGCGCGCGATCGGGCGCGGCGCCAGCGGTCCCTATCGGCTGAGGCTGTCGGTAGCGGACGGACGGCTCGCGCTGTCCATCGCCGATATGGAAGGTCAGCCGCTGGAAGAGCTGATTCTTGGGCTGGCGCGCTTCCGCCGCTCGATCAAAGACTATTTCGCCGTGTGCGACAGCTATTACCAGGCGATCCGCAAGGCCACGCCGGCCGAAATCGAGACCATCGACATGGCCCGCCGCGCCATCCACAACCGCGCCGCCGAGGTTCTGGTCGAATGTCTGGAAGGCAAGGTCGAAACCGATTTCGCCACCGCGCGGCGACTGTTCACGCTCATCTGCGTTCTGCACATCAGGGGCTGAGGCGGACATGAGCAAGACCAGCACGAAGAAACGTCCGCGCGCGCGCCGCGCTCAGCGCCGACGGCTGAGCTCCATCCTCCTGGCCCTCGCCGTTATCGCCGCAGCCATCGCCGGCTGGTGGTGGTGGCAGGGCCGCAGCTGGCGTCCCTCCGACAGCCGCTACCCGGTGCAGGGCACGGTGGTGGGCGAGGGCGATGGCGCGGTTCGCTTCGATATCGTCAAGGGATTGGGAGGCAGCTTCGCCTATCTCGAGGCCAGCCGTGGCGCGCAGGGCAGGGACCGCAATTTCATCGAGAACATGGCCGAGGCGCGGGATGCCGGCCTGGAGGTGGGCGCCGTGCACATCTTCGATCCCTGCGCCCCGGCGGATTCGCAAGCGGCCAACTTCGTCATCGCGGTTCCGCGCGACCGCGCGCTGCTCCCGCCTGCCATTCTATTGGAAACCGATGCGGAGTTCTGCCCGGAAGCGGTCAGCGAAGCCGCGATCCAGAGCGAATTGATGACGCTGGTCAACCAGATCGAGGCTCACGCCGGCAAACCCGTGATCCTGGCCCCGACCGCCGCGTTCGAGCGCCGCTATCGCGTCGGCGGGCGGATCGAACGCAATCTGTGGCTGTGGCGCAATCGGGCGGAGCCGACCTACGCCGGACGGCCCTGGGCGCTGTGGACCGCCAATGATGGCCTGCGCACCGACGCAGCCGAAGCGCCGTTGCGCTGGGTCGTCGCCCGGCCTGAATGAAGCCTTACCGCGCCCCTCAGCGCAACGCGTTCAACTTTCGACACAACGTTCATTCAATCCGCGTTCAGCGCTTTAATTTACAAGATGAACACGCTCGCCGATAATGCGGTCGCCCGCGACATAGTCGCACGGTCGCTTGCGGCGTTTCGAAAGGACCTGACATGATGATCCGTACTGCGGATTGGGGGCGCCGTCTGAAGCAGGCTTCGGTCCCGATCATTCTTGCCGCGCTGGCCGCCTGCGCCACGCCATTCAATGCCGATGTCACGCGTTTTCAGACGCAGCTCCCCGCGCCGCAGGGCCAGAGCTTCGCCGTGGTCGCGGACGACCCGGCGCTCGCGGGCGGGCTCGAATTCAGCCAATATGCCCGTTACGTCGAAGACGAGATGCGGCGGCTGGGCTATACCCAGGCACCCTCGCCGGATAGCGCGACGCTGCTCGTTCGCTTCGATTATGGAGTCGATCGTGGGCGCGAACGGGTGCGGCGCACGGGCTTCCGCGATCCGTTCTATGATCCTTGGTACGGCTATTCGCCCTTCTATCGCCGCGGTTGGGGTTATCGTCACCCCGCCTTTTATCGTCCCGGCGCCTGGGCTTTCGGTTACCACGACCCGTTCTTCGGCGGTTATGACAGCTATACGGTCTACACCAGTGGCATTGAGCTGAAGATCGACCGCCGCGCGGATAATCAGCGCCTGTTCGAAGGCAAGGCCGAGGCGCTCTCGACCTCGAACCGCCTACAGTATCTGGTGCCCAATCTGGTGGAAGCGATGTTCACCGACTTCCCGGGCGAATCCGGCCGCACGGTGCGGATATCGGTGGCGCCCGAGAAATCACCCTCGCGTTGATCGCATGAGCTGAGACATGAAGGGCGGGCCCAAAGGCTCGCCCTTCAGGGATGCTACTAGTTGCCGTCAGCGCTGGAGTGTGTCCTAGAAGTCAGGCCAACGAGGGAAACGCGATGTGCCAGTGGCACCGCAGATCGCGTGGCCTGTAAAGGCGACTGCGCTATCCTGTCCCATTCGCCGCGCTCGCTTCCCAACGACTGACCGAGGCGCATCCAACCGCACCTCAAAGTAGATCTTTCTGCGCACGCAATCATCCCAACGTTCGCGAAGGCGCTAGCATCAGCTCGAGAACTTCAATCAAATTCAAGGAGCGACACTTTCCTTCTACATCGTAGGTGACGCACGGAAAGTCGATGTGCTGCAGCCCGAGCTTGCTTCGGGTAGCAAGATTGATCGGCCGTGTGGCGACAGCCGCGCGAAACAAGCCAGGAACTTACTGTTTGGGTGGGTTAGAGCTTTACCGCCCGCGCCGCTTCTCTGATTTCGCACTCTCTCTCGATTGGCAGCGCAAAATAATTTGTCGTTCTGCGAGGATATTCGTGGCTATCGAGGAAAGCGTCTAGCTGACGCTGGAAGGGAATAAGATTGCTTGATACAGGGCCTGACAGGGTCGCGCCAGGGATATCGCCGCATGGCTGCTGCTGGCAGCGTGCGCGCTAGGACTTTTCGCCAATCTTGTGGGTGGTGGTGAAAGCCGTCCGCTTGATCATACGATCAGCCATTTGGCGCGATAAGCCACCGCCTTGAAATGATTTGCCGCTCGGCAAGTCCAACATCGCGGCAGAAAACATTTTCCTA
>ERZ1066118.1464-NODE-1464-length-14748-cov-21.239093_pt1 | contig 14748 bp, 7 predicted proteins | sample MGYA00382765_ERZ1066118 | MGnify/ENA primary metagenome ERZ1066118 (study PRJEB33369, sample SAMEA5778348) | biofilm metagenome | biome: Industrial cooling water; feature: Water cooling tower basin; material: Biofilm | place: United Arab Emirates | collected...
CGGCGGCAGCGGCGACCCCACGGCCGCGCGCGGCGGCTGCGTGGTCGCGTACGACGGCGGCGCGACCGCGCGCTGGCCGAGCAGCGCGGCCTCCAGCTCGCCGGCGTCGGGGAAGCGCTGGGCGGGCTCCTTCTCCAGCAGCCGCATCACGATCGCCGCCAGGTCGGGCGGGCAGTCGGGGCGGCGCTGGTCGACCGGCACGGGGCGCTCGCTCAGGTGCTTCACGAGCATCGCCGGAGTGCTCGTCGCCTGGAACGGCAGCTCCCCGGCGAGCATCTGGTACGCCACCACGCCGAGCGAGTAGAGGTCCGAGCGGCCGTCCACCGTGCGGTCGCCGGCGCTCTGCTCGGGGCTCATGAAGGCGGGCGTGCCGATGGCCATCCCGGTGGCCGTGAGGCGCGAGTCGGCGCCGTCGATCACCGCGCGCGCGATGCCGAAGTCCGACACCATCGCCCGGTCGCCGTCGCTGTCCAGGAGGATGTTGTCGGGCTTGATGTCGCGGTGCACCACGCCGCGCGCGTGGGCGTAGGCCAGCGCGTCGCTCACCTCGGCGAGGATCCGGCGCACGTCGTCCACCGGCATCGGGCCGCGCGTGTGGATGCGCTTGCCGAGGTTCTCCCCGTCCACGCACGCCATCGCGAAGTACACGATGCCGTCGGCCTCGTCCACCGAGTAGATGGGGACGATGTGCGGGTGCGTGAGCTGCGCCGCGGTCTCCGCCTCGCGCAGGAAGCGCGAGCGGATCTCGGCCCGGTACGCCAGCTCCGGCGGCAGCACCTTGACCGCCACCCAGCGCTTGAGCCGCCGGTCGCGGGCCCGGTAAACGATCCCCATGCCGCCGCGCCCCATCTCCGCGCCCAGCTCGTAGCTGGTGGCGAGGGCGCGCTCCACGCGGGCAGTCAGCTCGACGTCCCGCGGGTCGCCGCTCGGGGCGTCGCGCGGGGCGTCGCGCGGGGCGTCGGCGGGGGCGGACGGCGGATCGGTCACGGCGGAGGGAAGCGCGGCCAGGCGGGGGGACCGCGACAGTCTAGCACCCGCGTTCGTTGCGGAACAGACGACACAACGGCATGGCGCCGCGCGCGCGCCCCGCCGCCCGCGCAGGGCGCGCGGCGCCGGACCGGCCACCCTGGCGGGAACGTGAGGGCCGCGACGTGCACTTGCCCCGAGGCAGGAACGGAGTGTGCGACGCCCCCGGCCCGCCCCGCGAACGCCCGGCGCCCGCCCGTCGCCCGCCCCCACATCGGACCATCGCATGGCTCACCGCCAGACCCTCCCCGTCCTGCCCCTGCGCGGGACGGTCATCTTCCCCGGCGTCACCCAGCCTATCGCGGCCGGCCGCCCGGGGACGCTGCGCGCCATCGAGAGCGCCCTCAAGGGGGACCGCCTCGTGTTTGCCGTGGCGCAGCGCGACAACACCGACGAGCCCACCGCCGACGTCCTCTACCAGACCGGCGTGATCGCGCGTATCGGGCAGATCCAGCGCGGCCTGGGCGGCGTGCAGCTCCTCCTCCAGGGCGAGCAGCGCGCGCAGGCCCTGCAATACAGCACGCACGACCAGCACCTCCAGGCCGTCGTGGTGCCGGCCGAGGAGATGCTGCCGCTCAACGAGAAGGACCCGGCGTTCGAGGCGCTGCACAAGGAGACGCGCGAGCGCGCCGCCGAGCTGGGCGAGCGCCGCGGCCTCCCCGAGGAGGTCGTGCACCAGGTGCTCGACTCGGTGACCGACTCGGGCAAGTTCTCGGACCTCGTCGCCGGCTACATCGACCTCACGGTGGCCGAGAAGCAGTCGCTGCTGGAGACGCTCAGCGTCGAGGAGCGGCTGCGGCGCGTGCTCGTGCACGTGCAGCGGCAGATCGGCCTGCTGGAGGCGCAGGAGGACATCAAGAGCGCCGTCCAGGAAGAGCTGGGTGAGCGCCAGCGCGAGATGTTCCTCCGCGAGCAGATGAAGGCCATCCAGAAGGAGCTGGGCGACGACGACAGCAGCAAGGAGCTGGAGGAGCTGCGCGAGAAGCTCGGCAAGCTGCCGCTCCCCAAGGAGGCGCGGCAGGAGGTCGAGCGCGAGCTGGGGCGGCTGGAGCGCGCCGGGCGCGAATCGATGGAGGCGCAGGTCATCCGCACCTACCTGGAGTGGATCGCTGAGCTGCCGTGGGGCACGCGGTCGGACGACCAGCTCGACCTGGGCCGCGCGACGGGGATCCTCGACGAGGACCACTACGGGCTGCAGGACGTGAAGGACCGCGTGCTGGAGTTCCTGGCCGTGCGCGAGCTGCGCGCCCGGCAGGTGGCCGAGAAGGTCCAGAAGGAGGGCGAGGTGCCCGCGTCCGAGCTGATGGCCGAGACCGACGACGCCACCCCCACCCTCTCCGCCAGCACCGCCGACGGCGACCGCCCGGTCACCGACGAGAAGGAGGCCAAGGCGCGCGCCATGGCCCGCGGCCCGATCCTGCTCTTCACCGGCCCGCCGGGCGTGGGCAAGACCTCGATCGCCAAGAGCATCGCCAAGGCGCTGGGGCGCGAGTACGTGCGCGTGGCGTTAGGCGGCGCGCGCGACGAGGCCGACATCCGCGGCCACCGGCGCACCTACGTCGGCGCACTCCCGGGGCGCATCATCCAGGGGATGAAGCAGGCGGGCACCAAGAACCCGGTGTTCCTGCTCGACGAGGTGGACAAGCTGGGCCACGGCTTCCAGGGCGACCCGGCGGCCGCGCTGCTGGAGGTGCTCGACCCGGCGCAGAACAACGCCTTCGTCGACCACTACCTGGGCGTGCCGTTCGACCTCTCGGAGTGCCTGTTCATCGCCACGGCCAACTTCCCGCAGAACATCGCCGGCCCGCTCATGGACCGCATGGAGGTGGTGGAGTTCGCCGGCTACACCGAGCGCGAGAAGCAGGAGATCGCCAAGGCCTACCTCATCCCCCGCCAGCTCGAGGAGAACGGGCTCGCCGACCGCAACGTCCGCTTCACCGACGACGCCGTCGCGCGCGTGGTGAGCGAGTACACGCGCGAGGCCGGCGTGCGGCAGCTCGAGCGGCAGGTGGGCGCGGTGGCCCGCAAGGTCGCGCGCCGCGTGGCCGCCGGCGACCTCGCCGTCATCGCCGACAACACCATCGACGCCGCCGAGGTGCGCGAGCTGTTGGGCCGCCCCCGCGTGCACCCCGAGAAGCTCGGCGAGCGCAACGAGGTGGGCGTGGCCACGGGCATGTACTACACGCCCATGGGCGGCGACATCATGTTCATCGAGGCGGCCATCCGCCGGCTGAGCAGCGCCCGCCGCGCCAACGACTCGGCGGACGACGCGATGCAGGTGAGCGGCTACGGCAACGTGTCGCTCATCCTCACCGGGCAGCTCGGCGACGTGATGAAGGAGAGCGCGCGCGCCGCGATGACCTACGCCACCACGCACGCCAGCACGCTCCAGATCCCCGAGGACCGGCTCGGCTCCATCGAGGTGCACATCCACGTCCCACAGGGCGCGATCCCCAAGGACGGGCCGAGCGCGGGCACCGCGATGAGCACCGCGCTCGTGAGCGCCATGAGCGGCCGCCCCGTGCGCCGCGACGTGGCGATGACGGGCGAGGCCACGCTCCGCGGGCGCGTGCTGCCCATCGGCGGCGTCAAGGAGAAGGTGTTAGGCGCACACCGCGCGGGCATCACCACCATCATCCTCCCCAAGGCCAACGAGGCCGACATGGAGGACATCCCGGACGAGGTGCGCCAGCAGCTCACCTTCCACACCGTCGAGACGCTCGACGAGGTGTTCGACATCGCGCTCCTGCCGGCCGACCGGCCGGTGCACACCCGCAAGACCGAGATGGAGCAGATGGAGGAGGCCGCCGCGGCCCGGTGAGCGCCGCGGCCAGCTCCGCGGTGTGACGCGGCGCACCAGGGCGGCGGACGGCGATCGTCCGCCGCCTTGTTTTGCAGCAGAAGTGCACCAGATTGCGCGAAGGCGAGCCCGTCCGTTGCGGGCTTGCCCCCTCCGGCCCCTCCCTCCTGGGCCATCCGCCCCGCGGTCCCGCCGCGGGCACCCCGTGCCGCACCCCGCCGTGTCCAGCAGCCCCCCCGCCCCGCCGCCGGCCGCGACGGTGCCGCCGGACGCCCGGTGGTACCGGTCGCTGTTCGTGGAGGCGCCCGAGCCGATGTGGTGCTACGACCGCGAGACGCTCCGCTTCGTGGACGTCAACGACGCGGCAGTCGCGGCGTACGGGTGGTCGCGGGCGGAGCTGCTGACGATGACCGTGCTCGACGTGCGCCCGCCCGACGAGCGCGACGCCGCGCGGGCGGCGATGGCGGCGCACGCGGCCGCCTGGCGCGGGGTCGCGTCGGCCGCCTACCACGGGACGCACCGCCACTGGGGGAAGGACGGCCGCGAGCGATGGGTCGAGGTCCGGGCGCGGGACGTCGACGATCCGAGCGGGCGCCCCGTGCGGCTGGCCCTCCTGCGCGACGTCACGCAGGCGCGCGCGACCGAGCTCGCGCGGCGCGCGCTCGAGGAGAACGTGCGCCGCGCGCAGTCGCTCGCCCTACTCGGGCGGCTGGCGGGCGGCATCACGCACGACTTCAACAACCTGCTCGCGGTGGTCAAGGCCGGCGTGGAGCTGGCCGAGGCCGCGCTGCCGCCGGGCCACCCCGCCGCCGCCGACCTGGCCGACGTGCGGGAGGCCGCCACGCGCGGCGCCGCGCTCACCCGGCAGCTCCTGTCGCAGGGGCGCACGACGCTGGCCGCGCCGGCCGCGCACCCCGCCCCCGACCTCGTCCGCGAGGCGCTGCGGCTCGGCCGCCGCCTCCTGCCGCCCAACGTCCGCCTCCGCGAGCCGCGCTGGCCGGCCGGCGCCCCGCCGGTGCTCTGGGTGGACCGCACGCGGTTCGAGCAGGTCCTCCTCAACCTCGTCGTCAACGCCCGCGACGCGATGCCCGACGGCGGGCTGCTCCGCGTGTCGGCGGCGCGGGCCCGGCGGGCGGCCGGGGTGGGGTCCGGGCGTCGCACGCGGTTCCTCCGCCTGCGCGTCGCCGACACCGGCGTCGGGATGGACGCGGCGACGCGGGCCCGCGCGTTCGAGCCGCTGTTCACGACCAAGGGGGACCGCGGCACGGGGCTCGGCCTCAGCACGGTGGCCGCGCTCGTCGAGGAGGCGGGGGGCTACGTCGCCTTCGACTCCGAGCCCGGGCGCGGGACGCGCGTGGACGTCTTCTTCCCCGAGGAGGACGCCGGGCGGGCCGCGCCGCCGGCCGCCGCGGGGTCGCCGTCGGACGTCGGGCGGGTGGTGCTGCTCGCCGAGGACGACCCCGCGCTCCGGCGCCTCACGCGGCGCCTGCTGGAGCGCGACGGGCACGTGGTCCACACCGTGAGCGACGGCCGCGCCGCCCTCGCGCGGTGGGAGGCGCTGGGCGGCGCGGTGGACGTGGTGCTGGCCGACGTCGCGCTCCCGGGGCTCGACGGGTGGGGGGTAGCCCGGGCCTTGCGCGCGCGCGGCGCCGAGCAGCCGATCGCCCTCCTGATGGGCGACGCCGGGCGCGAGGCGGGCGCGCGGGGCGACGCCGATCCGGCGGCGCTCCGGGTCGCGGTCTACGCCAAGCCAGTGCCCCCCGACGCGCTGCGCGCCATGGTGCGGGCCGCGCGGTCAGCCGTTGTAGACCGCCCCGCCTAACGCGCGGTAGCGGTCGAACACCCGGACCGCCTCGTCCCGGAGGACGCCCCGCCGCACGGCGAGCCCCCGCCGGCGCAGGTACGTCCACGACGACGCGAACACCGGCCCCTCGTCGAAGCGGAGCAGCGCCGCGTCGTCGCGGGTGGCGCCGCAGAGCACGCGCCGCACCCCGCTCCAGAGCGTGGCGCCGAGGCACATCGCGCACGGGTCGCACGAGGTGGCGAGCGCGTGCGCCGGGCGCCCGTCGCCGCCGAGCGTGTGCGAGCCGGCCGCGGCCTGCGCGAGCATGAACGCCACCATCTCCGCGTGCAGCGTGCAGTTGTGCAGCGGCACCACGCGGTTGACGCCCACGCTCACGAGCCGCCCCGTCCCGTCCTCGAACACCGCGGCGCCGAACGGGCCGCCGGTCCCGCGCTCCACGTTCTCGCGGGCGAGGGCGATGGCGAGGCGCATCCGCGCCTCGTCGTCGGGGTACGGGCGCGCCCAGTCCACCACCTCCCCGACCCACGCGGGCAGGGTCACGCGCACCTCGGCGGGCGCCCCGCCGCCGCTCACGGTCCGACCGCGCCGGCGCGGAAGATGGTCAGCGGGTCGAACGGCCGCGCGCCGGGCTGCGTGCCGTCGAGGAAGTACTCGGTGTAGCGGCGCGCCGGCGGCGTCAGGCTGTCGGCCGGGAGCCCCGTCTGCCGGTCCAGCTCGGCCGCGACCACGCCCGGCGGCGGGGGCGCGTTCCAGGCGTCGCCCACCGGGCGCCCCTGATACCAGCGGGCGAGCATCTGCCCCCACACCGGCGCGGCCAGCGTGCCGCCGGCCGCGCCGCTCGTGATGGTCTTGGGCGCGTCGAAGCCCAGCCACACGCCGGCCACCACGTCCGGCGTCATGCCGACGAACCAGACGTCCACGTTGTCGCTGGTCGTGCCCGTCTTGCCGGCCGCCGGGACGCGCGCCGGGAGGTAGCGGCGCAGGCCGGCGGCCGTGCCCCGCTCCACCGGCTCGCGCAGCAGGTCGCGGACGACGTAGGCGACGCGCGGGTCGAGCGCGGCCGTGGGCGCGGCGGGCGCGGGCGCCCACGCGGCCCGGCCGGCGGCGTCCTCCACGCGCGCCACGAACCGCGCCTCGGCGCGCTGGCCCAACGTGGCGAAGGTGCCGTACGCCCCCACGAAGTCGAGCGGGCGCACGCCCATCGCGCCGAGCGCGCTCGACGGGTAGGGCGGGATCTGCGCGTTGACGCCGGCGCGGCGGGCGAGGGCGATCACGGAGTCGGGCGTGGCCTGCTGCCAGAGCTGCACGGCCACCGGGTTGCGCGACCGGCCGAGCGCCTCGCGCAGGGTGAGCAGGCCGAGGAACTGGTCGTCGCTGTTGCCGGGGCTGTAGGTGCGGCCGTTGGGCAGCACGACGCTGATGGCCGTGTCGCCCACCGTGGCGTTAGGCGCCACCCCCTGCGCGACGGCGGCGGCGTACACGAACGGCTTGAAGCTCGACCCCGGCTGCCGCCGCGCCTCGACCGCGCGGTTGTAGGGCGAGTCGTCGTAGTCCCGGCCGCCAACGAGGGCCAACACGTCGCCCGTCTGCGGGTCCATGGCCACGACCGCGCCTTGCAGGTAGGCCGGCGGGCCGGCACGGCCGGCGGCCTTCTGCGCCTTGTACTGGGCCAGCGTCTGGTGGCGCCAGCCGCGCGTCGCCTCCAGCGCCTCCGCGCGCTCGGCGAGCGCCCGCGCGGCCGCGAGCTGGAGCGCCGGGTCGAGGGTGGTGCGCACCCGGTAGCCGCCGGCGGCGAGCGGCACGCCGGCGCGCTGGGCCTGCGCCTGCACCACCCGCACGAAGTAGCGCGACGCCGCGAGCACGCCATCGTCGCCCACCGTGCGCACCGGCTCGGCCTGCGCCTCCGCCGCCTGGGCGCGCGTGATGTAGCCCTGCTCCGCCATCAGTGCGAGCACCACGTTCCGCCGCTCGCGGTTGCGCTCGGGGTAGCGCGCCGGGTCGTAGAGCACCGGACTCTTGGGCATGCTCGCCAGCGATGCCGCCTCGGCCAGCGTCACCCGCGACGCCGGCTTGCCGAAGTAGTGCCGCGCGGCCGCGTCCACGCCGTACCAGCCGTGCCCGAAGCTGATGGTGTTGAGGAACGCCTCGAGGATCTGCTCCTTGCTGTACCGGCGGTCCATCTCGATCGCGTACTGCTGCTCGCGCACCTTGCGCTCGATCGACTTGTCGCGCCGGTCGACCGCGTCGGGGTGCATGTTGCCGACGAGCAACTGCGTGATGGTGCTCGCCCCGCGCACGTCGCCGCCGAGCGCGTCCTTGAGCGCGCCGGCGATGCCGACCACGTCGACGCCGTTGTGCTGGTAGAAGCGCTTGTCCTCCACGGCCACGAACGCGGCCGGCAGGTAGCGCGGCAGCGTGCGGAGCGGGACGCTCGTGCGGATCTCGCGCCCCACCTCCCCGATTACCGTCTGCCCGTCGCGGGCGAAGATCACGCTCGACTGCGGGAGCGGGATGATGCGCGCCGGGTCCCCGGTGGACCGGGCCGGCTGGGCGCGGAGGGCGGCCGGCGCAACCGGCGCGGCGAGCGCGAGGACGAGGGCGGCCGACCGGCGGCGGGACGTCACGGACATGCCGGGGAAGATACCCGCGCCCGGATCGCCCATCTTTCGCCCATGCCCCAGCCGCTCACGCTCGCCATCGCCCAGTTCCAGCCGGTCAAGGGCGCCTACGCCGCCAACGTCGCCCGGCTCGGCGGCGTGCTGGCCGACTGCGCCGCGCTCGACCCGCGCCCCGACGTCGTGCTCCTCCCCGAGACGGCCACCACGGGCTACTTCGTCGAGGGCGGCGTGCGGGAGCTGGCGGTGACGGCCGGCGCCGCTGCGCGCGACCTCGACCGCGCCTACCGCGCCGCGTGCGCCGAGCGCGGCGAGGCGGCCCGCGCGCTCGACGTCGTGGTCGGTTTCTACGAGGTGTGGCGCGACACGCTGCACAACTCGGCGCTGTACGCGACGCTGGGCGATAGGGGCGAGGCTGTCATCCTGAGCGCAGCGAAGGATCGCTCCGCTGGGCGCACCGATTCTTCGGTCGCTCTGCTCCCTCAGGATGACCGCGCCGACCGGCCCGCGCCGGTCATTCGCCACGTCCACCGCAAGCACTTCCTCCCCACGTATGGCCTGTTCGACGAGGAACGGTTCGTGGAGCGCGGGCTGGAGGTGCGCGCGTTCGACGCGCCGTGGGGGCGCGCGGCGCTGCTCGTGTGCGAGGACGCGTGGCACTCGCTGCCGGGCACCATCGCCGCGCTCGGCGGCGCGCGGGTGGTGTTCGTGCTCTCGGCCGCGCCCGCGCGCGGGGCGTGGCCGCGCGAGGACGGCGTGCCGGGGCCCGCGAGCGTGGCGCGCTGGGAGCGGCTGGTGCGGAGCATCGCCGAGGAGCACGGCGTGTACGTGGCCTACGCCAACCTCGTGGGGAGCGAGGGCGGCAAGAGCTTCGGCGGCTCGTCGTGCCTGGTGGGGCCGGCGGGGGACGTGCGCGTCCGGGCGCCGGTGTTCGCGGAGCAGGTGCTGCACGTGACGCTCGACCTGGACGACGTGCGGCGGGCGCGCGCGGACTCGCCGCTGCTCAACGACCTGCGCGTGGCGCTCCCGCACCTGCTGGCGTCGCTGGCGCGGGCCGAGCACCCGGACGCGCCGTCGCGGGCCGACTACGACCCCGCGCCTCCCGAGCCGGCGGGCGGGGCGGAGGCCGCGTCGCACGAACTGGTACGGGCGGACGAGCGGGCGGCTGACGGGGGCGCGGCCGCCGCGGACGCGGCCGGCGTCGGGATGGGGACGCCCGACGTGGGCTCGCCCGGCGCGGTGGACTCGCCGACGGTGCCGGACCCGGTGGCGGACGCGCCCACCGCGCCGGTCGCGGCCTCGCCGCCGGCGCGACGCCGCATCCCAGTCTCGCGCGCGGGCCTCGCCGACCACGGCCTCCCCCCCGCCCTCGCCATCGACGCCCCGATGGTCGAGCGGTGGCTCGTGGCGTTCATCCGCGACGAGTTCGCCCGCCGCGGCTTCGCGCGCGCCGTCGTCGGCCTCTCCGGCGGCGTCGACTCCGCCGTCACCACCTACCTGGCGGCGCGGGCGTTAGGCGCGGCCAACGTCGTCGCCGTGCGCATGCCCTACCGCACGAGCAGCCCCGAGTCCCTCGCCCACGCCCAGCTCGTCGCCGACGACCTCGGCGTGGAGACCCGCACGCTGGACATCTCCGCCGCCGTCGACGGCTACCTGGCGCACGAGCCCGACGCCGACGGCGCGCGGCGCGGCAACGTCATGGCCCGCACGCGCATGATCGCCCTGTTCGACCTGTCGGCCCGCTACCGCGCCCTGCCGTTAGGCACCGGCAACAAGACCGAGCGGCTCTTCGGCTACTACACCTGGCACGCCGACGACTCGCCCCCGGTCAACCCGCTCGGCGACCTCTACAAGACGCAGGTGTGGGCGCTCGCCCGGCACCTCGGCGTGCCCGGCGTGATCGTCGACAAGCCCGCCTCGGCCGACCTCGTGCAGGGGCAGACCGACGAGGGCGACTTCGGCATCCGCTACGCGCGCGCCGACGAGCTGCTCAACTGGCTGCTCTCCGGCTACGCGCCCGAGGAGCTCGTCGCCCGCGGGTTCGACGCGGCCGAGGTGGAGCTGGTGCGGAAGCGGCTGGCGGGGACGCACTGGAAGCGGCGGCTCCCGGCCGTGGCCATGATCAGCCCGACCGCCATCGGCGAGGCGTACCTGCGGCCGGTGGACTATTAGGCGGCGCCGGACGGCCGGAACCCGGGCTGCCGGAACCCGGGCGGCCGAGGCTGGTACGATCGACGCACCAAACACCTTACGCTTCCTGTCGTTCGGGCGCGCGGCGGGCCCGGACCCCGGGCAATCGTCCCCCCCCGGTCGGCTGACCTGTTGCGTCGGGCCCGCCCGCTCGTCAGAATGCGCACGCCGGCACGCTCGTCCCCCCAGCCGGCGCTACACCCCCGCCGCACCCCTTCGCCGACGATGCCCCGCCATCTCGTCGCCGCGGTGGCGTTCGTGCTGCTCGCGACCCCGGCCGGCCTCCGCGCCGACCTGGTCTCGGGCGACGACGCCGCGCGTCCCGCCGCCCCGCACGCCCCGGTCCTCGGCCGCACGGGCCCCCGCCCCGCGACCCGCGGCACCACCGCGCCCGCCGCCCCGTCCGCCACCCCGGCCCCGCTCGCCGGCCGCCGCCGCGCGGTCCTGGCCGACAGCGTCGTGGTCGAGAAGTCGCTCCGCCGGCTGACGGTCTTCAGCGCCGGCCTCCCCGCCCGCACCTACGACGTCGCCCTCGGCAAGCGGCCGAGCGGGCGGAAGGAGCGCGCCGGGGACTTCCGCACCCCCGAGGGGCTCTACTTCATCGACGCGCGCAACCCCGCGAGCCAGTTCCATCGCGGGCTCCACGTCTCGTACCCCAACGCCGACGACGTCGCGCGCGCCCGCGCCACCGGCACGCGCACCGGCGGCGACATCATGATCCACGGGCTGCCCAACGGGCAGGGCCGCGTGGGCGCCAGCCACCGCGCCACCGACTGGACCAACGGCTGCGTGGCCGTGACCAACCAGGAGATCGAGGAGATCTGGGAGTCGGTGCCGGTGGGGACGCCGGTGCGCATCGTGCCCTGACCCGGCGCTCGCGACCCCTGGTGCTACCGACGGCCGCCCCGCGAGGGGCGGCCGTCGTGCGTTTGGGGGCAGCGGGGGTGCCTCCCCCTGCGTAACGTGGGGCACGCATGTCGTCCCGAGCGCAGCGAGGGACCTACTCGACGTGAGTCGGACCCGCTCGTGCGGGCGCGGCGCCTTTGTCGTGCAGGTAGATCCCTCGCTGCGCTCGGGACGACACGGTGTCGGTTCGCCGTTCCCCTTTGCCTGACGTCTCGTGTCCTCCACGACCGCCGTGCACCGCGTCGCCGCCCTCCTCGGCCTCCTCGCCCCGGCCGCCCTCCCCGCCCAGCCGGCGGCGACGCAACCGCCCCCCGCCGTCGCCCCCGCCCTGCTCGCCGGGCTTCAGTGGCGCTCGATCGGCCCGGCGCGCGGCGGGCGCGTCACCGCGGTCACCGGCGTCGCGTCGGAGCCGCACACCTTCTACTTCGGCGCCACCGGCGGCGGCGTGTGGAAGACCGAGAACGCCGGCCAGAGCTGGCGCAACGTCTCGGACGGCTTCTTTCGCGAGGGCTCCATCGGCGCCGTCGAGGTCGCGCCCTCCGACCCGCGCGTGGTCTACGTCGGCACCGGGTCGGACGGGCTGCGGAGCAACGTGAGCCCCGGCCGCGGCGTCTACCGGAGCGACGACGCGGGGCGCACCTGGCGCCACGTGGGGCTGCCGGCGGCCGGGCAGATCGGCGCCGTGCGCGTCGACCCGCGCGACCCCAACGCGGCCTACGTCGCCGCGTTAGGCAGTGCGTTCGGGCCTAACGCCGAGCGCGGCGTCTACCGGACCGGCGACGGCGGGCGGACGTGGGCGCGGGTGCTCCACCTGAGCGACTCGACCGGCGCGGTGGACGTCGAGCTGCAGCCGGGCAACCCGAACGTGGTGTACGCCGCCATGTGGCGCGCCGAGCGGAAGCCGTGGACCATCGTGAGCGGCGCGCGCGAGGGCGGCGTCTACCGCAGCACCGACGCCGGGCGCACCTGGGCGAAGCTCGGCGGCGGGCTCCCCGCGGGGCTCGTCGGCAAGATCAACCTCGCCGTCACCGCCGCGGACCCGCGGCGGATTTATGCGCTGGTGGAGGCGAAGCCCGGCTCGGGGCTCTACCGCAGCGACGACGCGGGCGACACGTGGCGGCTGGTGAACGCGCAGCCCACGCTCATCACGCGGCCGTTCTACTACACCACGCTCGCCGCCGACCCGACCAACGCCGACGTGATGTACGCGGGCGCCGAGGACTTCTTCAAGAGCGCCGACGGCGGGCGGAGCTTCCAGCGGTTCGAGACGCCGCACGGCGACAACCACGACCTGTGGGTCAACCCGCGCGACGGGCGCGTGCTGATCCAGGCCAACGACGGCGGCGCCAACGTCTCGCTCGACGGCGGGCGCACGTGGAGCACGCAGTACAACCAGCCCACGGGCGAGATCTACAACGTCGCCCTCGACGACCAGGTGCCGTACCGCGTCTACGGCGCGCAGCAGGACCAGGGCGGCACGCTCGTCGTCCCGTCGCTCCCCCTCACGGCCGACCCGCTCGACGACCCCGTGCAGGGGTGGACGCGCGGCCCGGGCTGCGAGACCGGCCCGGTGATGCCGCACCCCACCAACCCCGACACGGTGTACGGCGCCTGCAAGGGGCTGTTCAGCCGCATGAGCATGCGCACCGGCCAGGAGCGGCAGTTCTGGATCGGCGCGCAGTCGCTCTACGGGCAGCCGAACGCGGCGTTGCGGTACCGCTTCCAGCGCGTCGCCCCGATGGCGACGAGCCCGCACGACCCGCGGGTGGTGTACTACGGGTCGCAGTTCGTCCACAAGTCGCTGGACGGCGGCGAGACGTGGGCCGCCATCTCCCCCGACCTCACGGCCAACGACCCGCGCTACCGCGCCACGATCTCCGGCGGCCCGATCACCATCGACGTCACGGGCGAGGAGCTGTACGCGACGCTCTACAGCATCCGCGAGAGCCCGGTCGCGCGCGGCGTGCTCTGGACGGGCGCCAACGACGGCCCCGTGCACGTCACGCGCGACGGCGGGCGCACCTGGGCCAACGTCACTCCGCCGACGCTGCCGCCCGGCGGCCGCGTGCAGACGGTGGAGCCGTCGCCGCACCGCGCCGGCTCGGCGTACGTGGCCGTGCTCCGCTACCAGTTGGGCGACCCGCGCCCGTACCTCTACGCCACGCGCGACTACGGCCGCACCTGGCGCCTGCTCACGCCGGGCGACAACGGCATCCCGGCCGACGAGCCTACGCGCGTGGTCCGCGAGGACCCGGCCCGCCCGGGGGTGCTCTACGCCGGCACCGAGTACGGGCTGTACGTGAGCGTCGACGACGGGGCGCGCTGGCAGCCGCTGATGAACGGCCTGCCCGCCGTGCCGGTCACCGACCTCGCCGTCCACCGCCGCGGCGACCTCGTGGCGAGCACGCAGGGGCGCGCCTTCTGGGTGCTCGACGGCCTCGCGCCGCTGCGCGAGCTGGCCGATCCGGCGCTGCGGTCGGCGCTGACGACGCCCGGCGACCCCAACCGCGGCCCCGCGCACCTGTTCACGCCCCGCCCCGCGCTCCGCCTCCGCTACCGGGCCGGCTTTGGCGGCGCGGAGTCGTCGCGCGCCTCGGCGGCCGACCCGCAGTACCCGCCCGCCGGCGCCGCGCTCGACTACTGGGTGACGCCGGGCGCGGTCACGCCCGGCACCGTGCTGGCGCTCGAGGTGCGCGACGCCGGCGGGCGGCTGGTGCGCCGCTTCACCAGCGCCGGCGCCGGGGAGCGCACGCAGGCCGTCGCCCTCAACATGCGCCGCCCCGCCGTCGAGACGTTAGGCACCCCGCGGCTCGACGCGTCGCCGGGGATGCACCGCGTGGTGTGGGACTTCGCGCACGCCGGTCCTCTGGACCCCGGCTCGCCGCGGAGCGGGCGCAACGGGCCGATGGCCGCGCCCGGGCGCTACACCGTGCGGCTGGCGTGGGAGGACGAGGCCGGGCGCGCCGGCTGGCAGGTCGAGCGGCCGCTCCTCGTGGAGGCCGACCCGCGGGCGGTGCGCGACGGGATGACCCCGGCGCGGTACGCCGCGCAGCTCGCGCACAACCTGCGCGCCCGTGACCTCGTCACCGACGCCAACGCGCTCGCCGCGCGCGTGCGCCAGGCGCGCCGGGCGCCCCCCGCCGGCGCCGACCCCGCCGCGCTCGCGGCGCTGGACCGCGCCGTGCTGGCCGAGGCGGTGCGGTACGGGCGGCCGGGCCTGCAGACGCAGGTGCAGTACCTCTACGGCGCCGCGTTAGGCGCCGACCAGCCCGTCGGCCGCGACGTCCGCGAGCGCCTGGCCGAGCTGCGGCGCGAGGTGGACGCGCGGGTGCGCGAGGCGGACCGGGTGTTGGGCGCGCCGTCGCGCACGGCGGCGGCGGCCGGCGCGGCGGCGCCCTGACCGGCGC
>ERZ1066118.1466-NODE-1466-length-14742-cov-11.693062_pt1 | contig 14742 bp, 13 predicted proteins | sample MGYA00382765_ERZ1066118 | MGnify/ENA primary metagenome ERZ1066118 (study PRJEB33369, sample SAMEA5778348) | biofilm metagenome | biome: Industrial cooling water; feature: Water cooling tower basin; material: Biofilm | place: United Arab Emirates | collected...
TCACGGCTGCTGGTGAAGGTTGAAGCGTAGTTGCGATCGCTCCCAAACAACTGCCTACAGATAAGATGGTTGCAGTCAGCCAACGGCTTTTAGCCAAAAACTTTAAGCAATTAAGATTTTTACTCGTCATGAGTACCTTTATCTATAATCCTTAATCGATGGATGAAAGCTAATACAAAAGGTAGATGACCGATTCCCTACCATATACTAGCTATTCACCCAATCTTCACAGTAGAGCGAAAGGATTGGTATAGCAATAAGTTTTTACGACAATTTAATTACACAAACTGATAAGCTAGCGATCGCAAATCTGCCGAACATATAGCTACTGTGTCTCTACGCCCTTTTTAAAATCGCTTAGCGGCTGTCGCTGGTAGGTCCCTTAATTGGTGCGTGAGGCAAATCGGGGACTTGATACCAAAAATCAGGTGGTTTGTCAGTGACGACACGAGGAATTTTTACTGGTGCTTTGGGGTCAATTTTCTCAATAATTGAACTATTGGTTGGGGAATGACTTGTATTAGCAGTAGGGTGAGGTTTATTGGTAGTGGGAGCAGGAGAATTAGCAGGTGTAGGGCGATCGCATAATTTAGATAGGTCAACTTGCCGACCATCTCTACGCTGCATGTAACAGAGTGGGTCATTGCCTGCGATCGCAATTGTCATAGATGCTGTCATTACGCCAACAGTTGAAGTTACAAGTATTCCCAATAACAAGTTTTGATTGTGTTTAATGTTCATTAGTAGTAAAGGTAAGGGATAGAAAAGGCTAGGCGAAACCTAGCCGTGATGTCTAGGTGAGGATACGACAAAGTAGATGTTTTAATGCTTCAAATTCTGAATACTTATGAATTTAGGGACGAGGAACTACTGTACCGTCAGCTGCTCCTGTTTCCCTCAATTTCAGTACTGCTGGCATGAACCGTTCTAATGGCACGGCTAAGTTGATATAAGAGTCTTGTACTTGGTAGTAACCAAAGTTTAAACCGATAGTACGCAAGTCTGTCTCTGATACTGCTGTAAACAAAGAAGAACCAGAAGTTCCAGGAGGAGTATCGCAGTCATGCAGTAAAACACCCGATTTTACCCCCTGAATTGTACAGCCGTATTGCATGGCTGGGGTATGATTGCGAACGTCTTCTGGCTGAAAAGCTGCATCAGTGGGCCAATCTACGGGATAGCCAACATAGCCCGCAGTCAGACCGAGAACACTTTGACCAGCACTATTGATATCATTTGGATTCCATTCAGCATTACCCAGCCAGTCTGTCAGATCTCCTAAATTAGACGTAAAACGAACGATTGCCCAATCGCTAGGACCATCTTTTATTACATCTTCGGGAGGAGTGTCCCTGCCAATCCAATAAGTATCAACATTAGCCACTGCTAAAGCGCGATTGCCGTGTTCTACGGCAACGGCAGCTTTGATTTGCATTGGCGGCGATCCTTTTTCTCCGCCGAGTATGCAATGGCTATTTGTCAAGCCAATATTACGACCGACAACAGTGAAAGTGCAATTACCGAATTGTCCGTCTGCCGTCTGGATAGCGAGTCGCCCCACAGCTCTTAGCGGTGAGTGGGTCAACCACTCATAAGTCGGTGTGAAGCGATCGTCTTGTCCAATAATTCCTGGAACTCCTGCTATTGAAGGCGGGAGCGTAGTTGCGATCGCCCCCAAACAACTGCCAATAGATAAGATAGTTGCGGTAAGCCAGCGTTTTTTAGCCAAAAACTTTAAGCATTTAAGATTTTTACTCATAATGAGTGCCTTTGTCTATAGTTTTGAAGCGATGAATACAAGCTATGACAAAGGGTAGATGACATATTCCCTACCACCTGCTGAACATTTACCCAATCTTCACAGTCACCTACTAGCTATTTACCTAATCTTCACAGCAGAGCGAAAGGAGCGGTATTGCAATAACTTTTTATGTCAACTTAATCACCAAGACTGGGGTTTGGGGTGTAGAGTTAGGGCTTAGAAGCGAGAACCGACCGCAGTAAATATTTGAACGGAAAATATTTACTGATATGCATTGCACCCGAAATCTTTTACATTGAGGAAGGAATACATACTTCACCTCCACGACTCCACCCAAGACAGTTGGCAACAGTCGAGCGGTGAAGCACAAGACGCAACGCAGAGGGAACACCCAATATGCACCTGAGTGAAATCACCCATCCTAATCAGTTGCACGGTTTGTCGATTCGCCAATTACAACAGATTGCCCGTCAAATTCGCGAAAAACACTTGCAAACGATCGCTGCTAGTGGCGGACATCTGGGACCAGGGCTAGGCGTGGTGGAACTGACCCTAGCACTATACCAGACATTAGACCTCGATCGCGACAAGGTGATTTGGGACGTCGGGCATCAAGCCTATCCGCACAAGCTGATTACTGGTCGATATAGCGGGTTTCACACCCTACGGCAGAAAGATGGAGTCGCTGGCTATCTCAAGCGCTGTGAAAGCAAGTTCGACCATTTTGGTGCGGGACACGCCTCTACGAGTATTTCTGCTGCACTGGGAATGGCACTGGCACGGGATCTCAAAGGGGACAAATTTAAAGTCGCAGCGATTATTGGTGATGGGGCGCTGACAGGTGGTATGGCACTCGAAGCAATCAACCACGCCGGACACTTGCCCAAGACAAATTTACTCGTGATATTGAACGATAACGAGATGTCAATTTCACCGAATGTCGGTGCAATTTCTCGTTACTTGAATAAAATGCGCCTTTCTGCCCCAGTACAGTTTCTTGCCGATAATTTAGAAGAACAAGTTAAACACATTCCTTTTGTGGGCGAATCTCTTACCCCCGAACTGCATCGGCTCAAGGGTGGGATGAAGCGGCTAGCCGTGTCAAAAGTTGGCGCAATTATCGAAGAACTCGGATTCACCTATCTCGGACCAGTAGACGGTCATAATTTGGCAGAATTGATTGCGACCTTCGAGCAAGCGCATCACATCCAAGGACCAGTATTAGTCCACGTTGCGACAGTTAAAGGAAAAGGCTACGAGATTGCCGAAAAAGACCAAGTAGGATATCACGCCCAATCTCCCTTTGACTTGACGACGGGTAAAGCCATTCCCTCCAGCAAACCCAAACCCCCTGGCTACTCTAAAGTTTTTGCTCACACCTTAGTCAAACTTGCCGAAAATAATCCTAAAATTATTGGGATTACGGCAGCAATGGCAACTGGAACGGGACTGGATAAACTTGCCAGCAAGCTACCCAAGCAATACATTGATGTTGGGATTGCCGAACAACACGCTGTTACTCTAGGCGCTGGCTTGGCTTGCGAGGGAATGCGTCCCGTGGTAGCTATCTACTCAACTTTCTTGCAACGCGCTTACGACCAAATAGTCCACGATGTATGCATCCAAAATTTACCCGTCTTTTTCTGTATGGACAGAGCGGGAATCGTTGGGGCTGACGGTCCGACGCACCAAGGTATGTATGATATTGCCTACCTGCGCTGCTTGCCCAACATGGTTTTAATGGCTCCCAAAGACGAAGCCGAGTTACAGCAGATGGTCGTTACCGGAGTCAATTATACTGACGGACCGATCGCCATGCGCTATCCACGCGGTAACGGTTACGGCGTTCCCCTGATGGAAGAAGGCTGGGAATCCTTACCAATTGGTAAAGGGGAAATCCTCAGACACGGGGACGATCTCTTGCTGATTGGTTTTGGCTCAATGGTTCACCCCGCCATGCAAGTAGCAGAAATTTTGCGCGAACACGGCATCGAAGCAACAGTAATTAACGCTCGTTTTGCCAAGCCTTTGGATACAGAGCTAATTCTACCTCTAGCGAAACAAATCGGGCGCGTCGTGACTTTAGAAGAAGGCTGTCTGATGGGTGGATTCGGTTCTGCAGTAGCAGAGGCTTTGCTAGATGCAAATGTTGTCGTTCCTGTCAAGCGAATTGGCATACCAGATGTTTTGGTGGATCACGCCGAACCAAATGAATCGAAAGCAGATTTGGGTTTGACCAGTCCGCAAATTGCTGAAACCGTGCGTCAAGCTTTCTTTAGCCAGCAGTTATCTTCTGTAGGTTCGTGATTTTGAGGTGGGCAGTAGCCCGCCTTTTTTGTTAATTGAGTGACTAGGGGTGCTGGCGATCGACTTTTTGGGGAGTTGCCACCATGCTGCATGAGGGCAAGGATAAAAGCTGAAGTGTAAAAGATAAAAGAAGAAAGATCGTTGAATTTTAGATTCACTCTAAAATTTTTTTATCCCCCTAGCAAGACTGCCCCTAGCCCCCAGTTCCTTATGATCTCCAGTCCTACCCACGTTTACCCCGTAATTTGGCATGAAGGCTCGGTTTTACTCATCGACCAAACGCACTTGCCAGCCGAGTATGCTTTTGTGGAAATTCATCGCTGCGAGGATATGGCGCAGGCAATCAAAACGATGATCGTCCGAGGCGCACCAGCAATTGGCATCGCCGCTGCCTATGGCATGTACTTAGGGGCAAGAGAGATTGAAACCCAAGATCGAGAGCAGTTTTTGTCGCAGCTAGAGCAAGTGGCTCAGATGTTGCGAACAACCCGTCCGACAGCAGTAAATTTGTTTTGGGCGATCGCCCGCATGTTAAAAACTGCCTATGAGACGATCGGTACGGTTGAGGAAATTCGACAAGTTTTGCTAAATACAGCACAGACAATTCAAGCCGAAGATTTACAAACTTGTCAGGCAATTGGCGCTCGCGGTCTGGAAATATTACCAAAAACTCCCGTCCAACTCAATCTCTTGACTCATTGTAATGCTGGAGCCTTAGCTACTGCAGGCTACGGTACGGCTCTGGGTGTCGTGCGTTCTGCTTGGTCTTGTGGTAGGTTATCGCGCCTCTATGCCGATGAAACTCGCCCCCGTCTCCAAGGGGCAAAACTGACTGCTTGGGAATGCGTTCAGGAAGGAATACCCGTTACGGTAATTACAGATAGTATGGCAGCCCATTGTATGCAACAAGGCATGATTCACGCTGTCGTCGTGGGAGCTGACCGCATCGCCGCTAATGGCGATACAGCGAACAAAATCGGCACTTACAGCTTAGCGCTGGTAGCCAAAGCACATGACGTTCCTTTCTATGTTGCCGCACCCGTAGCGACAATTGATTTGGCGATCGCCACTGGGCGAGAAATCCCGATTGAGGAACGCGACCCCGCCGAAGTTTATCAAATTGGCGACGCTATTTTGACTCCAGCAGGCGTGGAGTTTTATAACCCGGCTTTTGACGTAACTCCAGCCCATTTAATTACTGCAATTATTACCGAGCATGGGGCGTTTCCTCCCAGTCAGCTGCAGCAGGAGTTACAGCATAAGTATGTAGCATAGAAAAGAGCAGAACGCACCACGCACCACCCTTCTTGATGAATACTTCAAGCTCAGATCCCTGGATCGGTCGTATTATTGGCGATTGCCGACGCTATTGTCTAGAACAGCGTATCGGTGCGGGTGGTATGGGTAACGTTTATCTAGCAATGGATACGCGGCTGGGACAGCAGGTAGCGCTAAAATTACTGAGAGACACGCTTGCTGTCTCAGTTCCATTGCAAAAGCGCTTTGAGCGCGAGGCGATGCTTTGTGCTGCCCTCAAAAGCGACCACATTGTAGATATTAGCGACTACGGCTTGACGGAAGAGGGATATCCCTTCTACGTAATGGAATACCTTGTTGGAGAAACTCTGGGGCAACTTCTACGACGAGAGCTACAATTACCCGTAGAGCGGACGATTGAGATTGCCTGTCAAGTCTGTGCGGGATTGCAACTCGCTCACCAGGGTGTAAGAATTCGCCGTGAGGGAGTTGTCACCACGAGCGATCCGATCCAAATCGTTCACCGCGACCTCAAACCCGATAATATTTTTCTGATCCCAACGGCTTTGGGAGAGTTGGTCAAAATTCTCGATTTCGGGATTGCTAAAATCCGCAATGAAGCACTAGAGCTAACCAACCTGACCAGTACATTTTTGGGTACGTTCCGCTACGCTGCACCGGAACAGTTACAAATCGAGAAAAATATCGACGGACGGGCAGATATTTACAGTTTGGGGATGATTCTCTACGAGATGTTGAGCGGTTCCGATCCATTTGGCTTCGGGACTGAAGCCCGCAAGACGAGTGGTGTGTCATGGGGCATTGCTCACACTTCCCAATTACCTCAACCTTTGCGATCGCAACCTCAATGCAAAGACTTGCCGGTCGAGCTAGAAGTAATTGTCATGCGCTGTTTAAATAAACTACCAGAGCAACGCTTTGGATCGGTGGCGGAATTAAGTACGGCACTACAATCCGTGCTACCGGCTTCTTTGAATCGTGCTGGTTTTATCCATTCTCAGCCCCACAGCGGAGCGATCGCCCCCAGTTCGGCGGACTCAGCTCCAGACAGTCGAAAGCACATACCACCCTCTGCTCCTCCCTCGTCCCATCGAACTCAGGCTGCTCAAACACGTATTGTCGATCTGCACCAACATCAACCTAGGCAGCATACGCCGCCATCTCATCGAACCGATCTGACAAATTCGGGACAAACGCAACCGTCGAGCCTAAAACAGGTGCAAAATCCTCCCGTTCTGCAGCAAGATAGCCGCGAACTACGAAAAGCTAGAAAAAATTTATGGTTGTTATCTAGCGCGGGCTTTGTGTTAGGAGTAGCGGGAGTGGCACTTGTAGCTGGCATTTTCTATTTGTATTTTTTGCTGCCTCAGCAAAAGCAGCCGACTCAGCTCCCTTCAACTCCACCCGCATCGCCACAACCACTGGAACCGTGGTAAGAAGGCGATCGCGCTACAGTTCGTCCGAATACGTATAGGCTTCGAGTATTATAATTTACAAAAAGTTACTGAAAAATTCTTGAATTACCATCAAATACATAGAAAAAATGTACTATCTAATACATCCAGTTAAGAAAAATTGCATAAATTATTTGAGACCTTTCACGAAAATTTAAGATGCCAATTTGTATAGAGAGTGAGTAGCGCTAGGAGGCGAGAGGCAATCAGGTAAGAGGCAAGAGGCGAGAAAAAACTAATTGCTAACAGATGATAGTCGCCGATCGCTCTTCTATGTAGCCTGTTCCCTGACAACCGACAACTGACAACTGATAACTGATAACTGATACTGATAAGTACAAAAGTTCCTCATGAAATTCAAATTTCCAATCTCAGTTTTAGTAGCTAGCCTCACATATGCTGGTATTATAGGATTCCAGGATCGAGTAGGGGCGCAGAATGCCAGTCGCAATCGGGTAACCACACAAAACACCAGCACTCAGGCAACCACCTTTGTCTGCGTCCGTTCTGGCAATGGCTTTGCTACGGTTGCAGTCAGGGGAAATCAGCGATCGGCACCAATGATTACCTGGCAAAGACAGATGAGTGCAGAATACACGCCTCAAGAACGCTGTCAGCTAGTTTCCCGGAGATTGACTAAAGCAGTTGCTGCTAATGGTGGGAAATTGAGTAATTTACTACTGACAACCGGAGTTGTCAAAAATGAGACGGTGATTTGTTACGTCAACTCTGGTGCTAGTTGCGATACAAGCAACACGCTATTTACTCTCTCTCCAGAAAATGCTAAAAATCCCGGTGCAGCTTTAGCTAATTTGCTACGTTTCGGTCAACGTGCCGATTACTCGGCGATTCGCGAGAGTGCTAGCAGTGAAGGTGAGACTGCATCTACTGATGCGATTGATATCGAAGCAGCAGTGGAGGAGGCTTTCTCAGCTGGTCGCGAATCAGCAGGTACAGGCACGATTGAGGCGGCTCCCGGGCAGCAACCGTAGTAATGCTCCTACAAACAACAGTTGGCGAGAGGCGAGAGGCAAGAAACAAATTGATTGTTAAGGTCTTGGTAAGTACGCTGGTAATTACAATTTTGCTGTATATTTCTATACTAAAGAATTCCGAGCGTGCCTTAGGGCGATCGCAGTCTCAGCCGATGCTGATGAATCAGGTTACTACTGCCGACCCCGGCGCAGCCGCAGTGCCTTTAGTTGCCAGACAAGTGACAGTGCGAATTTTTGCCGCAGCTGCTACAGGTTCGGGTGCGATCGTGCGGCGCAGAGAAAAAACATACACCGTATTGACCTGCGCTCATATTGTGGGTGAGGACGATCGCCTTACTATTCTGACCGCAGACGGACAAAAGCATGTGAGCAAGCGGGTGCGATCGCCTAAATTGTCTGGCTCGGATTTAGCCTTGGTAGAGTTTACCAGCAAAAAAGCGTATCAAGTCGTGGCGATCGCCGATGCTAAAGTTGTAGCTGTAGGCGATTCCATCTATGCTGCTGGATTTCCTAATTGGCAATGGACGAGTGCCGATGCAGTCGAGGACACTCGGACTTGGGGTGTTAAAGCCTTACGAGTTACAGATGGTCAAGTGGCAATGCTACCAAAAAAATCTCTTCAAGAAGGATATCAACTTGGTTATACCAACGAGATCGATCCAGGGATGAGTGGCGGTCCAGTTTTAGACCGTAAAGGACAATTAGTTGGAATAAACGGACGCTTGAAATACCCTCCTCAAGGCATTAGTGCATTTACGTTTACCGATGGCTCTGCACCATCCGAGCAAATGTACCAGCAAATGGAAGCATTGAGCTGGGCAATCCCCGCTACCACTTTTTGGCAAGCGCTGAAGTAGAAGTGTGAAGAAGTCAAAAGTCAAAAGTCAGAAGTCAAAATTAACTGATAACTGAATAACTGATTTATGAAAACAAACTTTACTTATCCTCTTTTGACTGGAACAGTAACTTTAGCGGTGCTGGTAACAAGTCACAATTTAGCGGCGGCTCTGTCTCCTCAGGAAATTGTCAAAATTGGTAATCCGATGACAGTGCAGGTCAACCCTCCAATAGGAGCTAAAGATGGCGGTTCTGGAGTAATTATTCAACGGCAGGGCAACACTTACACTGTCCTGACATGCAATCACGTTGCTTTAATGCCTACACCGCACACGATTCGCACCCATGACGGTCAGAGTTATGCAGTTGCGAGTACGGAAAAACTGCAAAAACGCCCTAACGACCCCGATTTGGCACTATTGACATTTATTAGTGCGACAGTATACCCCGTCGCCAATCTAGCACCGTCCGAAGTGCCTGTAGGAGCAGAAATTTTTGTCATGGGTTTCCCTGCTCTAGATCGGAAATTTGGCGCAGACCGCGATTTTGTCTTTTCGCCTGGATTCGTGACGAGTCGCCCCAGTAGTGCTCCAGAAGGCTATACGCTGCGCTATAACTCAGTTACTAAGGGCGGAATGAGTGGTGGTCCCGTCTTTGACATTGATGGGCGAGTGGTCGGCATTCACGGGTTGGGGGGAAGCGATCGCATCGATGTGAAGCAGCAGGGAAGCGATGCGACTATGGCGGTGAATATGAAAACTGGTTTTAATGGGGCAATTCCGATTAATACGTTTTTGGCAATGCGATTGCAAATCGGTCAAGCTACAGCAGTCGCGGTGGATACTGCTCCCAGCACGGATAAACCAATCCAAAGGTTAGAAAATCCCAAATCCGCCTCAGACTTTTTCGCGAAAGGATCGGTAGAACGCGATCGCGGCGAGCGAGCGAGAGCAATTGCCAACTACACCGAAGCAATCGCTCGTAACCCCAACTACGCCGACGCTTACTATCAACGGGGTAATGCCCGTTACGACCAAGGAGACAAGCAGGGGGCGCTGGCAGACTACGATCGAGCACTGAAATTCGACCCCAACTATGCCAATGCCTATTACCAAAGGGCTGTAATTCTGTACGACAGAGGAAACAAGCAGGGAGCGCTGTCAAGTTTCGATCGCTACATCAGTTTGGTTCCTAATGACGCTCAAGCCTACCACAGTCGCGGTGCGATTCGCCGCAGTATGGGAGACGGTCAGGGAACGTATGACGATTTCGATCGCGTTGTCCGACTCGAACCGGATAATTCTAGAGCATACTACAATCGCGCTTTGGCTCGGACGATGTTGCGAGACTCCCAAGGAGCGCTAGACGATTTCAGTCGCGCCTTAGATCTCGACCCTAGTTGGACGACGGTTTACAACAACCGAGCAATTCTGCGCCGCCGCTTGGGAGATCGACAAGGAGCAGTTGACGATTTTAGTAAAGTCATCAGCATAGAGCCAAAAAACGCCGAAGCTTACTACAACCGAGGTCTGGTGCGACGTGACTTAGGCGATCGCCAAGGTGCGATCGAGGACTTACAACTGGCTGCTAATATATTTCAGCAAAAAAACGACAGCGCGAATTATCAAAAAGCACTAGAGAAAATCGAGAGCATTCGAGCAATGCCCGTAATTCCGGCAGTACCTGCACCTGTAGTAACTCCAGCAACACCTTCTCAGCCTGATAATTCTCAGCATCAAAATTAACCAACCCTAGCGATTTAGGTAATATTCCCGAATCTGCCGCGCTGCCATCGCAGTAATTCAACTTGGTAGTCGGTCATTTGTCATTTGTTATTGGTGGTGCGCGGTCACCGGTCGCCGCTCACTCTCTACTAGCTCAAAAAGATGAGACAATACTTAGACAACTCATGATAGAAATTTACAGCTCGTCATTATGGCTCAGATTCAGTTCTCTAGAGGTGTGACCGAAGCAACAGTCCCAGATGTACGCTTGACGCGATCGCGAGATGGGAGTAATGGTACGGCAACTTTTTATTTCCAAAATCCCCAAATTTTGAGTGAGGGTAGTAATGAAGAAGTGACGGGGATGTACTTGATTGATGAAGAAGGGGAACTCGTGACCCGCGAAGTCAAAGGAAAATTCATCAACGGCAAACCAGAAGCTATTGAAGCGATCTACCTAATGAAATCGACCGAAGAATGGGATCGGTTTATGCGGTTTATGGAAAGATATGCCAACGAACACGGCTTGGGATTCAATAAATCGTAGTGTTTTAGGAATTTGTGACACACCAGCCTCACCCTGACTTAACTGGACTGACAGTCAGTTGTGCCGTTATCACCGTCAGCGATACCCGTTCTCCGGAAACTGATAAAAGCGGTCGCCGAATTGAGCAATTGCTTGTAGCAGCGCGTCATACTGTTGGATTTTATGCGATTGTGAAAGACGAACCAGAGCAAATTCGATCGCATATAACATCATTCAGCCAGCGTGCAGATTTAGATGTAGCAATTTTCAATGGGGGTACGGGTATCGCCCCCAGAGATACTACCTACGACGCGATCGCCTCTCTATTAGAAAAGAGTTTACCAGGATTTGGCGAATTATTTCGGTATCTGAGCTATCAGGAAATTGGTTCTCGCGCTATGGCTTCGCGGGCGATCGCGGGTGTATATCAGGGTAAACTCGTTTTTTCTCTTCCGGGCTCTACTAACGCCGTACAACTGGCAATGGAAAAGCTAATTTTGCCAGAGTTGACTCATTTAGTAAAACAGTTACAGAAGTAGTGACAAAAATAGTTAGCGAGCGCTAGTAATTGTGCAGACATCTAGCGAAAGTTATAAGTAAAAACGCGAAATTTTGTCTCTCTACACCATTCAAAAAAATTGACAAGTTAATCTAAATATTTCTCATAGCAATCTTTCATTAACTTGCATAGACTGCTATGCATAGTGTAGCGTTTGTTGCATTTTTATCAACGGAGCTAAGCTTGCAATTTGAATGCGATCGAGCAAATTGCTGAGTTCGATATGCTCTATTTTTTACAGTCTTCTAGCCTAAAATACCAAAACTAGAAGCAAAACAGGTAGTTGTTGAGTTTTTAAGCACAAGTAAATTGCTAGTTCAAACTAACTTTGGCAATAAATTGTACTTTAACTCTAGATAATTTCAGCCATAGAAGTTAAGAGGATTTGTAGTTAATGGCAACGTCTGAAAATACCAATGATGGTGGCAGCAACTTCACCAATAGTGAGGAGACACCTTTTGCTGTTGGGACGAATATTACGTTGCAACTTCCTGCTGATAGCAACCCATCTAGCGATCGTAGCGAACCCTTTGCTGTAGGTACAAATATGACAATACAATTCACAGATGATAGCGGTCAACCACAAGGCGAACAGTTAAGCTCGGACAACATTGTAGGGACAAACTCAGCTCCTTGGGGCGACACAGAAGGTAGCGATTCTCTGACTGGTGATAGCGGCGCTAACCAATCGCCTACTGGCGATTCCGGTAGCTATACATGGGATTTTAGTGAGGTATCTGGCGGGGAGTCAAACCCTAGCAATGACACTAGTGATGGTAGTGATGGCAGTGGTGACAGCACTGGGATGAGCGATAGCACCGATATGGATAGCCTCTTTCAACGATCGCCTTGGGGGTCGTTGCAAGAAGTTGGCATCGACAGCTTTGAAGATGTCTTCGGCAATGTTGGCGCTAGCGGTGGCGAAAACCCCTTCGGCGGCGGTGCTAGCGGTGGTGAAAACCCCTTCGGCGGCGGTGCTGGTGGTGGCGAAAATCCCTTCGGCGGCGGTGCTGGTGGTGGCGAAAATCCCTTCGGCGGCGGGGGCAATCCTTTCGGCGGCGGTGCTGGCGGCGGATTCATGTAGTTCTGTGGCGCGATCGCCGTTTAACTGATAGCGATTCTCTGTCCAGTGCATAAAACTTGTAGGGGCGCACAGCTGTGCGCCCCTACGAAATGTGTACGATCTATTTTTAGATCGCTCAAGCCAGCCAAATAGATACCAAAGCTAATAAAGCATTAATTGCATAGAATACGGCAACCACTTGTAGTTCCGACCATCCAGACAATTCTAAATGGTGGTGGATGGGAGCCATTTTAAACAGACGTTTGCCTTTGCCATCGGGTCCTTTGGTAGCTTTGTAATAACTGACCTGGGCGATTACTGATAAAGATTCGACAAAAAAGATGCCACTGAGGATAAATAGCGCCCAGAGGGTGTTACTCATGAGGGCGACTCCTGCTAGTGCGCCTCCAAGTGCTAAAGAACCCGTATCTCCCATAAAGACGCGAGCGGGATTGCGGTTGTGTACTAAAAAGCCGATACAGCTGCCGCTCAAACAAGCGCAGAAAATTGCCAAACCTGGGAAATCGGACGCGACAATCGCCCCTAGTCCTAAAAGCGCGATCGCTACCGTTCCAGCAGCCAAACCATCCACACCGTCTGTTAAATTAGTGGCGTTGCTTTCGGCAGTAAAGACAAACACTGCTAACGCCCAGAATAGCAAGCCCAACGGCAGAGCAAACCCAAAAGGTAAGGCGATCGTCGTCAGATCTCCTAGTTGACTCCACAACCAGAGACAATATAGGCAACCAAAACCAACTTGCAGAGATAGTTTCAGACGCGGGGAAATGCCCTTATTAGACTGGCGACGCAAAATCTGCCAATCATCCAACCAGCCAATAAACCCATAGCCGAGGGTAATCCCGGCGATCGCCAATACAGGGGCAATGTTTTGAATTCCCAGCGCCAGCACCGATAAAATGATGCTAGAAATGACTGCTACAGGCACGAAAAATATGCCACCCATCGTTGGCGTACCCGCTTTTTTTAAATGCGCTTGGGGACCATCTTCGCGAATGACTTGTCCGGCTTTTAACTGCTGAAGGATCGGTACTACCCAAAAGCCGACAGCAGTGGTGATGCTAGTGCAGAGTAAGAAAGGAAAAGTCAGCGATCGCCCTTGCCAGGGTAGGCGCTGCGCTGTTAAATCGAGAGTCAGCGATGCGGTGACGAGTGCAAGGCTTAGGACGATAAGCAGTCTCGTACCGGAGAGATGGAAAGACCAGGAAGAGGATGATTTCGCGTCCACAACAAAGTTGCCTTTTGACTAGATAAGTGCTGAGGACATTATCGGAACTGAATCGAAAGTGCTGCCTTGAAAGTATTTAAATGTAATATTTTTGAAGAGTCATTAGTCATTAGTAACTCACAAATGACTAATGACAGATGGCAAATGACAGTCAAGCGCGATCGAGACTACGCCTCATCAGCTTCATCAATATCTCCCAAATCGTCATCATCATCGTAGAAGTCGCCGACATCATCACCTTCGAGTAAGTCGAGAGAAGAATCTCCGTCCTCTACCTCAGTTAGTAAATCCGGTTCTTGAACGCCATCACGGGCGATCAACCGATTGTTAGCGTGCAACCAGTCAATTAGTGACGATTCTTGTTTTAAAGGAATCACGCGAGCGGGCTGTTCCCGTGGTTCTTCTCTAAGCGGAGAGTTGTGCATATTTAGGCTTTATCTTGACAGGGAGATGCAATTATACATCTAAAGTTTATCACTTGGTAATTGGTTGTTGTAGGTGACTAATGACTGATGGCAACACTTGATGTCTCATATGAAAAGTTTATCTAATAATAGATGGCAAAAACTACATGGCTTCGTAGGATGAAACTATATAAAAAAGAAATCAGAAGTCAGAAGCGAGAAGTCAGAACTAACTTCCGATTCCCGATTCCCTATTAAAGAGGAGATAAAAATGCTAGGAAAAGAAACACTTTTAGAGACAATTGCCGGTAAGAATCGCGGGTTATTATCAACGGAACGAGATAGACAAGCTGTCCTTGCTGCGATCGCTCAGTTAGAAGACCGCAATCCTACACCTCGTCCGGTAGAAGCTGGCGAACTCTTAAATGGAGATTGGCGCTTGCTCTATACGACGAGTAAGGGGTTGTTAAATATCGACCAATTTCCATTACTCAAACTCGGTCAGATCTACCAATGCGTTCGCGTTCAAACGCAAAGTCTTTATAATATTGCTGAAGTTTATGGTTTACCTTTTCTCGAAGGTATAG
>ERZ1066118.1469-NODE-1469-length-14717-cov-11.002455_pt1 | contig 14717 bp, 12 predicted proteins | sample MGYA00382765_ERZ1066118 | MGnify/ENA primary metagenome ERZ1066118 (study PRJEB33369, sample SAMEA5778348) | biofilm metagenome | biome: Industrial cooling water; feature: Water cooling tower basin; material: Biofilm | place: United Arab Emirates | collected...
GATATCTGCACGTCTACGCGATAGGTCATGGGATAAGGTAAATCCTTAGCTACAGGGACAACTTGACTACTTTTCCCTGCTGCATCCAAAACTTGACGCGATCGCAATACATCACTAGGAATATTAGGACTTTCTTCGGGCCAAAACCACTGTCGCCCAAACGAAAATTGTTCCCAGCCTTGAGGAGTAAAATTGGTTTGGCTGCGAGTGACGTAGTATTGTGCTTGTCCTCCTTCTACAGGCGCACCAAATAAATAGTTACTTTGGGCTGTAGCTATAATTTTCTGGTTAGTTAAAACGAATTCTTTGTCTAAATTGAGTTCTACTTTAAAATTAGGTGGTTTGAATTCAGCCACGCGAAATTCACCAGAAATTTCCGCCCCACTTTCACCTTTGGCACGGATTGAATAGTATCCTAAAGATTGGTTGGAACTTAGAGGTAACTCTAAAGAAAACGTACCGAATTCATTTGTAGTTTGAGTCCCTAAATCTGACTTTTCCCCACTCGGATTTTCCAGCGTTATGGCATACCGAACATTTTTATCTTGTTTAATAACGCCATTTTGTAAATAATAAGCTGCCCCAGTCAACTCAGCCTTTTCCCCTGGCTGATATAATTGACGATCTGAGAAAATTGTACCTCGCGATTCAATTTTATTACTATTCCATCCCGCATCAATACCGTAGCCATAAGAACCGCTATACTCTTCACTACGAGCAAAAGCCCAATCTTGACCTTCACGCGCAATTATCAGTAACTTAGGTGGTTCTGCAAAACTCTGATTTTTACCTCTTGCCTCTTGCCTCTTGCCTCTTGCCTCCTCTATTATACAATTGTGCAAATCTTGACGATTTAGTAGTAAAGTTCCAGTTAAATCGGTTTTACCAACTGCACAAGGTATGGGTTCAATTCTAGATTTCGCCTCTAATTTAGATTCGTAAATTTCGACAGTTGCATTCGCTACAGCTGCACCATCTGAAAGATGATGTACGCGAATCAAACCTGAATCTGGAAACCACTGACTAAATACACCTAAATTAGTTAACTGCACTAATCCGTAAAATGTCGGTTCGCGCCATTGTTGCTTGCTATTTTCCGTATAACTGTTAGTCCGTGCCTGTACGCCATAAGCTAACATTCCTGTAGACTTACGTAGTTTTTCTCGGATAGGAACAGTTGTATCAACCGATTGATTTTTGCGTCCTTTGACAGGGAAAATTTGCCAAGAACTCGGAGAGGAAAGTAAACTGCTACCATCACTCCTAGGATAGGCGGAATCAATATATACTAAATCTTCTGGCTGTACGACTTTATAGGCTGCTTTATACCTCGACTCAGGTAAATTAACCGTACTAATATTCAGTTGTAAATCTTTGTCATTGGGAAAGATATTCAAATCTGAGGGAACCCAAATATCGGGGGAAACATCCCCAGTAGTAAATTTTTGAGTGACTGGTTTACCAAGAGTTTGCCCAAACTTATCTTTGAGATTTGCACCCAAAGTCACAGTATAAGTCGTTGCTGGTTCTAAAGCATAAGGATTGAGATTGACAATGCTATTACCTTCATAAGCCTGTACCAAACGCGGCGATTGTTTAGGTGCTGGCTGAATTGTAATATTTGCGATCGCTGATTCTGCGACCAAGCCATTATTAAATTGTAATTGAGGACTGCCTTGCACAAATCTGCCGTAAGCTCCACCAGCATCAGCTTGTCCGATATACTGAATTTTATTGAATGCTAAAGGTGCGTAAGTTTGTACCTGAGTTGCAAAAGTAGATGTACTCGGTAAATTTCCATGTAAAGGTAGCAAACCACGAGCAAATTCTAAGCGATAACGAGTTGCTTTTTCTAGATTTTGTTGTGGTGTTATGATATAATTCCAATCGCGAGTAGCAGGATCGAACTTTTCTTGAGATGTATCTTCCTCAATGAGTTCCTGTTTCTCCAACTGAATTTTCAGCGGGACGCTTTGTTTTTTCTCTTCTGCTATAAGTTGCGCCTGTTTGGATAAAGAATCTAAATTCAGTTCGACATTAGAAGTAAATTTCAGCGTTGGTTGCAAACCCAAAGGGTCAGAAGAAGATTCCGAATTAGGCTCGATTCCTGGTAAGTTGAATAACTTAATTGCTTCAGTGCTGAAAGTCCAGGCGAGATCCTTATCTAATCTGTGATTTTTTAAATCTGCCAATCCAGCTTTAAGAGTAATTCTAACCCGCGTAGCTTTCGGTAAAGCGCGATCGCCTTGCCATCCTACCATGCGAGGCGTGAGAAAGCGAAATTGTCCTGGTAGGGGTGGATAAAGCTCAAATTTCTTTAAAATATCCTGACTACTATCAATACTCTCAACTGGAATCAGCGCCTCTTTAAACCGAATCCGAATTTGGGCTTTCGTTTCAGCTTCTCCAATCGGACTAATTTGCTCAATCCAATTCGGTAATGGTGGCGGTGGAATTGGTGCAACAATTGGTAATGGTTCATTCTCTGACAGCCGCGCCGTACCGCATCCTGCTAAGCCTAGTATAAGTGTTAGCACTAGCAGGAAATGCCACCAAATTCTCACGCCCCTAACCACGGTTCGCCTCGTTTTACTCGCACAGTATTCCTGTGATAGCTCATACGGCTAAATCGTTCCGAAATTCCTACAATTCTTTACTAGTCGGTCTTTTGGTATTACAGGTTTGTAAAATAGATGAATGAGAAAGTGCGATCGCAAGTTATTATTAATATCTCAGGTAATCCTCAACCAAATACTTGGAGTTGTTCGATCTGGCATTAATAAGGGTTGTATATATAGAAAAAGTCTGTATATTATACCAAATAGGGTAGGTATACAGAAAATTTCCGCATAATAGTTAAACTTGGGGTGTTGTACGGAAAAAGTCTATATAAACAGCCTATATAGGATAGTTATATGGAAACTTTCCGTATAATAAACAGTCCGACCGCTGAGTTATCTGTTTGGCAGTGGTTGTAAGTCCCCTGTTACTGTTAGTCTTCAGGGCTAAATTGTTTCAAGGTTATCGGTGAGATGGTGTTTTAAGGTTTCCGGTAGAGCGATCGCTGTCCAGCTTGAATTTACGCTGTAAGGCTTCAATCCGATCGAGAATCTCAGCAAACTCCTGTCCAAAGGAAGTTAAATGATACTCAACGCGAGGAGGAAGTTCTGAATAAGTTAATTTTTCGACAATACCAAATTGAACCAATCTTGTCAAACATTCATTGAGTACCTTAGTTGTCAATCCCTTTTTAGTTTTTACCAATGCGCTAGGGCGATTGGTTCCACAACGAATTTGCGTTAGAAGATGGATTGTCCATTTACATCCAAGGCAATCCTCGAACATCGCAATTAAGTCGATTGTTCGATTGGAAAAATTTTCTGAGGTTACCTTCGCTGATGATTTCATGTTTGTAACTAAAAAGTATCTACCCTACTAAAAAGTATCTGCTTGAAGTTTAGCTAGCAGTCGTTTATCTTGACTGACGAAACGCAACAATTGCAATTACTACAAGATGTCAATGTTTCAAATTCACACCGAAATGACTGCACCAGCAACTTCTAAGCCACTTCTTGAGCAAGCCAAGAAGAACTTAGGTATGATTCCGAATCTGGAAAGGGTCATGGCTGAGTCACCCGCCTTGCTTGAAGGATATGTTCACCTTTGGGAACTATTTGATACCACGTCATTATCACCGATCGAACGTCAGGTTGTTTATCAAACTGCTAACTTTGAAAATCAATGTGAATACTGTGTTCCCTGGCATACCAAGCTGGCACAAATGGCGGGTATGACTCCGAGCGAGATCGAGGCACTAAGACAGGGAGCAGAATTGGAAGATCCAAAGCTTGAATCACTGCGGCAATTTACCAAGTCCTTAATCTTAAATCGAGGAAAGATCGCAGAAGTCGAATTAAAGGCATTTTTCGCTGTCGGTTATTCTGCTCAGCAAGCACTTGAGGTGATTTTAGGAATTGCAATTAAGACAATGAGCAACTATACAAACTCGATTGCAGGCACGCCTCTAGACAAAGCAGTCGAGAAGCTAAGATGGAAAAAGCCAATTATCTCAATGCAGTCGAACACAGATAAGGTTTAGGCGCAGTCGAACAACTGTGTTGCAGCGGAACGTGCTAGTCTTCTTCATTAAGTGGCAAAGTTCGTCTGCGTCCGCTGAACACAACCGTTAGCCCTTAAGCTCTCGGCTGGGGCAGTGTACCCAGCTTATCTGTTAGTTTCAAGAGCGAGTTTCTGTAAGGTTATCTATGGGGCAATAAGTCAAGGGTTCCTGCTCAGATCCAGAGTCGAACTCGATCGCGATACTATAGAGTCAATCTGAAGTGCGGGTTTTTCATATGACTACCTTGCCAGAAATCGAAGCAGCTATTAAACAATTGCCTGAAGGCGATGTTCGCCAACTCTCGGCTTGGTTACAAAAGTATTTGGAACAGATGTGGGATCGGCAAATTGAAGCCGATTTAGGATCGGGCAAACTGGACAAGTTAATTGCTAAAGCAGAGGGGGATATTGCAGCTAACCGAGTGAGAAGTCTTGATGAAGTCTTTCACAACACCTGACTTTTGGGAAGCGTATGCAGAGTTAAATCTAGAAGTGAAAGAACAAGCTCAAAAAGCATATCAACTTTGGCAAGAAAATCCGCTGCATCCTTCTTTACATTTCAAGAAGGTAGGAAAAAATCTGTGGTCTGCGCGTGTCAGTGGTGGTTATCGAGCATTAGCCTTAAAGAAGGGTGATGACTATTATTGGTTCTGGATTGGTGCTCATGACGAATACGAAGCTTTGCTGAATTGAGTGCTTGTTTAGTCTGGGCTAACAGCTCGGTCGGAGCGGACGGTTGGGAGATTTTGGTAATGATGCAAAGGTTATATGCTGCCGCTTATCTCGATCGCTAGCTAAAAACCTGGTATTAGATATTAGACTGATTCTGAAAATTTTTAAACGTTTGAGTTACTTAATTTTTAGCTGAATTAGTCATAGAAATATGTTAGCAGGTGAGTTAATTTTGTACCAATTGTACTTGAAAACTCACGCGATCGCGCCTTAGTTAAATTGCGCTCGATCTTCTGGCGATAAACGGTTACAATCCAATAACATGCGATCGCGCACAAGCAAGCGTGAGGAGTTGTTCTCCACTAATAATGCAAATAGCGTTTCTGTCTCCATGCCGACGAATGATTCTGAACTGCAAGCCCACGCTCGAACAATTCTGGATGCGATCGCCTTCACCCCTTTTGAGCAATGTCAACCCTTGACCCGTGAATTTGATAACATTCCTGCTCGTCCTGGTATCTATGCAATCAGGCACAGAACTGACGGGCTACTATACATCGGTAAAACTAAGAGTTTACGAGGACGCTTCAGAGGCGGGCACAAGGCTTTTTTGTGGGCATGGCTCGATAAATATCATGATAATGATGTGCGAATTGCGGTGCAGTTCATTTTCCATTGGGGAAACCCTGCGCTACTATTGGAGCTAGAAGCCATTATTCTAAGAGCTACTGAGCCACCTTACAACGTTCAAATTCCACCGGAAATGTAAAACCATGCAAGCCAAACTTCAAGAGCAACTCTCCCGTGCTGATGCTGAAGTCATTTTAGGACGCTTGCCCGAACGAATTCGCACCGCCTTAATTGCTCGTGCCGCTGAAATTGAATACCCAATTGAAGCATTAGTTGAAATGGCGATCGCTAGCTTTCTTGACACAGAGGCATTAGGTTTTGCAGATTGTAAACCAGGGCGCGGACAATAGAAAACCTTAACAAGTGGGTTAATTTGACACTAATTGTACTTAGAAACTAACGCGATCGCGCCTTAGTTAAATTGCGATCTATCATTTCAGTACTAAGCTAGACAAACCTTTATTACGATCGCAACAGAGTTTCTCACGTTACTTATGACACTGGCAATTGAGGCTGAACTTGCACCGCTAGAAATCAATTCTGATGGTGTAGTTTTGGTGGGCAAAACCTGTGTAACGCTCGATACTGTAGTTGCCGTCTTCAAGCAAGGAGCAACAGCAGAGGAAATTGTCTATCGCTATCCATCGCTAAAGCTAGCTGATGTATATGCCACAATCGCTTTTTATCTCAATCATCAGCAAGAGGTTGAAACATACCTAAAGCAAAGGCAGCAGCAGGCGCAGGAAGTTCGCATTATGAATCAAAGTTGCTACAATTACACGCTATGCCTACGAACGGGTTACGCAAGATCGGCCTATGCCAGGAGTAATTGAGGTTGGCGTAGATGTATCAGTTGGTAAAGTGATAGAGGATATTCTTCTCATTCTGGAGTGCGGTCTGGAGAGAGAGTTGGAAGGACAAATTCAATCTTTGCCGCTGTAGATTTTATATTTTTGTGAAAAAAACCTGCTTCCCAGAATTATACTTTTACCATCGATATACTCAATCCCAACTAATTTTTTGTTAGTACTCAATAGAGCAAGTTAGACAGATAAGTATAATCTAACATAACGTAATTGAAGTTTTACACGATCGCGCCTTAGTTAAATAAATTGCGATCGCAGTTTTTCTAACGTGCTATCGTTTTCAGCAGAATTATATGTGAAGGTAGCTATCTTTACACTTTTCCAAAGTAGATAAATATACAATCGCCATCAGCTAATTTGCGATTCTCATTTTTACACTACAGCTCATGCTCAAAGACATTACACCAGATTTCTTTACTTCTAGCGATTTTATCGTTCTTGTCGCTGCTGTAGTTGTTTCCTGGCTTGCTTTTGGCGCTTTGCTGAGAACTGTCAGGGCTACTGCTGGAACGGCGATCGCGATCGCGGTTATAGTACTCGTACTCCAGTATGCTTTTGGAGTTACGCCAAGGCAATTGTGGCACGAGATGACTCAGATACCTCAAATGTTAGGACAATTAATAACAGAAATTGTGAATACATTTCGCAATTAACCCATAGATTTCGCATAAGTTCAATTCTATAGGTCATCTGTAGGGGTTGTTTCATCTGAAATATCCGTTGGTATTGCAACAAATTTGCGAACTCAACCTTACGGGTATATTCATACAAATAAGATTTAAATCATGCAATAAGCTTGCCCAAAAATCAATTTTTAGACAAACTTTCAGATGCTAAAAATTTTATGATTCTAAATAAATTCCAGCTTCCGACTTCACAAATCGCAATCCATCAGAAATGATACGGAGGTAGACAATACTATCTTGTGCCTATAATGCCCCTTATCCCTGAGCAATTGAATGTCTGCAATCCTATGACCTCATCCCTCTCCCTCAAATTACAGTATGAATAGTAGAACAATACCCTAACAAAAATCGCCCGGTCGCGGGGAGCGCTTAGGTTATACTACAAAAACTACAAAAGCTGATTCGCTCTCGATCGTGTTGTATGTTTTATAAATACACTCATTTTTTAAGCAGTCAACTGCGTAAAGTAAAGCTACCGTCTAGGAAATCGCCCTCGCGACTACCAAGAGCGATTGGTGCGAATTCTAAAATTTTTATGTGAGTTTTGGCACAACCTACCTGGATTTCTGGCTATTGTCTAGAACTATAACTTGCATTCAATGGTAGCCACTAATGCTAGATATAAGTTAAAGATGGAAATAGTTTTGTAGGAGAAGCTGAAGCTATGCCCACAGAAGCGATCGCTTTTCGCAATAGGCACTTAATGCTGACCCGCTCCAATCGTAGTAGGAGTGAACTATTGACATCCGACCGATAAATCCTTAATTCTGATTTTTCAGCCGCAGCCGCTATTTTTCCTTTAGGTTCTCATGTCAACTCTCGTTATCGTCGAATCCCCCACCAAAGCACGCACCATCCGTAACTACCTGCCAAGGGACTTTCGGGTCGAGGCGTCTATGGGTCACGTGCGCGACCTACCTCAATCAGCTACCGAAATTCCCGCTAATGTCAAAGGGGAAAAATGGGCGCAGTTAGGCGTGAATGTGGAAAATGACTTTGAACCGCTGTACGTTATCCCTAAAGATAAAAAGAAAATCGTTACCCAGCTTAAGGAAGCGCTGAAATCTGCTGACGAACTCGTACTGGCGACAGACGAAGACCGAGAGGGCGAAAGCATTAGCTGGCACTTGTTGCAGCTACTCCAGCCAAAAGTTCCGGTCAAGCGGATGGTATTCCACGAAATTACCCAAGAAGCAATCCGCAAAGCGCTGAAAAACTGCCGTAACGTTGACGAACAGCTCGTTCGCGCCCAGGAAACGCGCCGCATTCTCGATCGCCTAGTAGGTTATACTCTGTCTCCCCTGCTGTGGAAAAAAATTGCCAAAGGACTATCCGCCGGACGAGTCCAGTCAGTCGCAGTCAGACTTTTAGTAAACAGAGAACGACAACGCCGCGCTTTCCGCCAAGGGAGTTATTGGGACCTCAAAGCCACCTTGGAGGCAAAAGGCAAAGAGGCGAAAGGTGAATTTGAAGCCAAACTGACCACCCTAGCTGGCACAAAAGTTGCCAATGGCAGCGATTTTGACCCAGATACAGGACAGATCGTTGCTGGACGTAATGTTGTTTTATTGAATGAAACACAAGCCAGGGAGCTGCTAGAGCGTTTGACGGGCAAACCCTGGACGGTGACGGATTTAGAAGAACGTCCGGTAACGCGCAAACCCGCACCACCCTTTACCACCTCTACCCTACAACAGGAATCTAACCGCAAACTGCGCTTGTCGGCGCGAGACACGATGCGGGTCGCCCAAAACCTTTACGAGCAAGGCTATATTACCTACATGCGTACCGACTCGGTGCATTTATCCGAGCAGGCGATCGCAGCTGCCCGTAGTTGCGTCGAGCAGATGTATGGCAAAAATTATCTCAGTCCCCAACCGCGCCAGTACTCCACCAAGAGTAAAGGCGCACAGGAAGCACACGAAGCCATTCGTCCCGCTGGGAGCAGTTTCCGCACGCCCAAGGAAACGGGTTTGAGCGGTAGAGAATACGACCTCTACGATTTGATCTGGAAGCGCACCGTGGCGACTCAGATGGCAGACTCGCGCCAAACTCAAGTTATCGTGCAATTGCAGGTGGAAGACGCGGGATTTAGGGCTAGTGGCAAGCGAATCGATTTTCCTGGCTTTTTACGCGCCTATGTAGAAGGTTACGACGACCCAGAAGCAGCGCTGGAAGATCGGGAAGTGATTTTACCACCCTTGAAAAAAGGCGATCGCCCCAACTGCAAAAACCTAGAGGCAATCGGGCACGAAACCCAGCCCCCTGCTAGATTCACCGAAGCTTCTCTAGTAAAAACCCTAGAAAGCGAGGGCATCGGTCGCCCCAGTACTTACGCCAGCATCATCGGCACGATTGTAGACCGAGGCTATGCCCAAATCGTCAGTAATGCCCTCGTTCCTACTTTCACCGCCTTTGCTGTCACTGCCTTGTTAGAACAGCATTTTCCCGATCTGGTAGACCCTAGCTTTACTTCCAAAATGGAGCAAACCTTGGATGATATTGCCACGGGTGAAGCAGCTTGGTTGCCATATCTCCGCAAGTTTTATTCAGGCGATGCGGGACTGGAAACTCTAGTCAAGGCACGGGAAAGTCAAATTGAAACCAACGTTGCTAGAACAGTCGCCTTTGATGACTTAGAGGCAAAAGTCCGCATTGGTAGTTACGGTCCTTACATCGAAGCACAGAATGGCAGCGATACTGTGACTGCTTCCATTCCTAAAGACTGGACTCCGGCAGATTTAGATGCCGAATTAGTAGAAAAGTTGCTCAAACAGAAAACCGAAGGACCCGACAAAGTAGGGATTCACCCTGAAACTGGAGAGCCGATCTATGTCAAAATCGGTCCTCACGGTCCTTACGTGCAACTAGGGGAAAAAACTGAGGATAAGCCCAAACCCAAGCAAGCCTCTTTGCCTAAAGGTGTCACTCCTGACAACCTGACTTTAGAAACAGCCGTTGGTTTATTATCTTTGCCTCGGTTACTCGGGACTCACCCAGCTACAGGGGGTAGAATTCAAGCTAGTATTGGACCCTACGGACCCTACATCGTCCACGACCAAGGTAAAGAAGGTAAAGACTATCGATCGCTTAAAGTTAGTGACAATGTATTGACGGTTACTCTGGAACGGGCGCTAGAGATTCTTGCCGAACCCAAGAAAGGACGACGTACCACCAGCAAATCTAAACCAGCATTACGGGAGTTGGGCGCTCATCCAGAAGATGGAGAACCAGTTAATATCTTTGACGGTCCCTACGGACTCTATGTCAAGCACGGTAAGACTAATGCGGGATTCCCAGAAGGACAAAAAGTGGAAGATATGACTTTAGATAAGGCGTTAGAACTATTGGCACAAAAGGAATCGAGTAGCAAAAAATCAACGCGCAAGTCAAGCAAGGTGAGTGCTAACGGTAATGGTAAGGCGGCGACTACAGCTAAGAAAAAAACCGTTAGTAGTGGCACTCGCAAAACCACGACTGCTTCTAAGTCAAAAACTAAGACTTCATAGATCTTAACTGGTTATGAGATTGGTTGTAGAGACGTAAGAACTTGCGTCTCTATATTTTTTAGGATACAACCGTATTTCTACGGTCGTCGATTGCAATTCCTAGAAGTTGAAATGAAAATGCATAGCCATAGCTATTAGCGCGATCGCGACTCCCATAAAGTTACTAACATGAAGATTCGTCAGAAATTAACCATAGGTTTTGTTGGTACTTCTTTATTGGTAGGTTCGATTGGCTGTCTTGCATTGATTATTGATAAAAATACTCATGCTCATATAGACCGAATAAACGAAAAATACATTTATGAATTTGAGTTTTCTAGTCAGGCAATCGCTGACTTACAAGCGGTGAATGTAGCAACTCATAAGCTTTCAATTGGAGAAATACATATATATAGTAGAGGAGAAGTTGTTGCACTAATTGGCTCTAAATTAAAAAATATAGAAAAAAATATAGATGATAGAATTAAGAGAAATAACCCTGCATTGATAGCAAGTTTTGAAACCGAGATTGCGAGAGAAGAGTTAGAGAAAAGCTATCGAAGTCTCAAAGGATTAAAAGTAGATTTTATAAGATATAAAACCTTCGTTACGCAATATCTCCAACTCCTATTAATTAATGAGTGGGATGCAAAGCAGCTTTTAGCAGATAAATTAGAATGGTATATAGAAAAAAGATTATTGCCTGCGATCGAGGAATACAAGCAGCGTGCTGAAAATAGCTTATCAACTGAAGCTAAAGAAGCCAAAAAAATGTTTCTCATGGGGGAGCGGGTTATCGTATCCTCAACTTTAGCTGCTGTACTAACTGCTATTTTTATCGGTTATTTAATTTCTCGTTCTATTATCAAACCAATTGATAAGCTAACAGCGGCAGCCATTCAAATTGGGGAAGGTCATTTAGAAACTAGAGTAGCAAGCGATTCTCAAGACGAACTTGGAGTTTTAGCTGATGCTTTTAATCAAATGATGTTAGGTATATCGAGAACAACAGTATCCCAAGCTTACTTGGATAAAATTCTCAGTTCAATGTCAGATTTACTAATTGTCACCGATCCAGAGCGAATCGTTACTAAGGTAAATCAAGCAACGCTCAATTTACTCGGTTTTTCAGAAGGCGAACTACTAGGTAGAGCGATCGATATTTTTCTCAGCCAAAACACAAACTTAAGTGTTTATACATTAGCTGATAACGGCTTAAACCTCAATCTTGAAACAAATCTATTAACAGCAGAAGGTAGAGCAATTCCAGTATCTTTTAGTTCTTCTGCTATTGTTGACGAACAGGGTAACAAGCAGGGATTTGTCTGTGTAGCGCGAGATATAACTGAGAAGAAAAGAATAGAAGCGGCAATGTTACAAGTAAGAGTAGCTGAGGCTGCCAAAGCTGAAACCGACCGAGCTTTACAACAAGAAAAGCATCTGAACGAGATGAAAAGCCAATTTATCTCCGTAGCTTCTCATGAATTTCGTACACCGTTAACGACAATTTTATCTTCGACAGAGTTGCTGCGAGATTACGGCTATAAATGGACAGAAGAGCGCAAGAATCAACACTTTCAGCGGATTATGACTTCTGTAAAATACATGACTGGTCTCTTAAATGATGTACTGTTAATCGGTAAAGCAGAAGCTGGAAAAATTGAATTTAATCCTCACTCAATTGATATAGTAAACTTTTGTAAAGAAATAATAGAAGAAATAGAAATAACTGCAAAACACCATAAGATTCTGTTTCATTGCAAGCGCCAATACATTCATGCTTGTATGGATGAAAAGCTACTGCGGCATATTTTCAGTAATTTACTCTCAAATGCAATCAAATATTCTCCCAAAGGTGGTACTGTCAGTTTTGAGCTGATTTTTCAATTAGAACATCTCATGTTCCAAATTCAAGACCAAGGAATCGGTATTCCGCAAACCGAACTATCCCAGCTATTCGATACATTTCATCGCGCTAGTAATGTTGGCACAATTCCAGGTACAGGATTAGGGCTGGCAATTGTAAAAAAGTCTGTGGAAGCTCATGGGGGACAAATTACTGTCAAAAGTGAGGTTGGCGTAGGTACGACATTTCAAGTTACCCTACCACTTTACGAGGTTTGCCCAACAAGGGACAGCGATCGGTGACCAGTTATCAGTTATCAGCGATCGGTTATCAGTGACTAACCACGCACCACTCTGTAACAACCATAAAGAATTGTGTTTATTAAAGACTGTGAACTACCCAGCTTCATATACTGAACTTATTCCTACCTTTTGCATCTCGAACGAGGAGGTTCTCAAACGATGCACACTTATGAAGTATTGGTAGATATCAAAGAATGCTTAGAAATAGCAAGCGATAGTTGCAGAAGTGAAACGGCACGCTACGAAATCGATGCAGAGTCAAAAGATAAAGTCGATCGCCTTGCTAGAGAGCAGGCTAGAAGCGACCACCCACAAGGTATTGAATACGATATTAGGGTAACTAGATTATTGAGATAGAGCGCCCTCAGGTGCTGTCATTAGTTATTAGTTAATCACTTTGGTCAATAACCAACGACAGCTATAGCACTAGCTCTTCATAAATTATTGAGGGTTGCTGTAAAGATAAAAAAACAAGGGGAAGGAAGCGATCGCCTCCTTCCCTTAAGATATTAAAAATAGAGTGAATGGCGAGCGAAAATTGCAACCACCCACCACAACTCACTACTGGCGCACTGTTTCCGCCACACTCTGAGCCTGATAAGCTTTTTCCAACCGCATAATCTGTTTCGCTTGCGCAGAGAAAGCACTAGCATCGAGCCAGTTAGCAATCACTGCATCAGTAGAGAATAAACCGCCACCATTGATGGTGAAGAAGAGAAAGCAAACTGCATAAACAGCAGATAACTCTAGATAAGACAGATTTAAACCAGCAACCAAGATGTGATGGTACATTGCTACACACATAGTGGCAAAGAGACCAAAAGCAGCTGGACGGGTCAAAAAACCAATCGCTACCAGTGGCGCGCCAATTGTTTCGGTTAATGCAGCTAAGTAGCTAAAAAAGATAGGGAAGGGTAAACCAATGTACTCAACGTAAGCCTGGGAAAAGCTTTCAATATTACCCAGCTTGTCTAAGCCGTTATGAATCATGACAATGCCCACGACGGCACGTAGGACAGCCCAAGCAGTCTGCGACCAGAAGTTAGGGCTAGTGTTGGGTTTGAGAATGGTAGCTAAAAAAGTGGTTGTAGACATGATGCAGATGTTGCGCTGAACTCGCCGAAGATTTCAAAAAATTAACAGAAGTATTAATTAATGTAAATACTTACTTAGTAATGTATCGCTTTTTTCCAGAATATGGAACGCTGTAAGGTACTGAGAGCGATCGTTCAAAGTAAAATGAAGTCGTTATGAGTTTTAATAAGGTACATAGCAAACTCAGACTAAATCCCTTGTGAACCGTGTTGCCCTTTTAGCGTTCGCACTGTACGGCGACGCATTTTTCTTTTCAAAATATTATTTTGATAGAAACGATACAAATTTTATGTGATGCGTAAAACAACCTGCGCGATCGCTAGTGCATATAATATGCAGCAATCGCTCTAAAGCTATAGAACTAATTTTTTTAAACAGAATCAAGTCAGATGGCAGTAGAAATTAGTCAAAGACCAATCTGGTCGATAATGATCCCAACTTATGAGAGATCTATCTATTTATCAGAAGCGATAGAAAGCGTATTATCTCAAATATCAGAAAGAGAATTAAATAAATTTCAAATAGAAGTAGTAGACAACTGTTCGACAAATAAAGATATCAAAAGCATAGTTTCTAAATATAAAGGTCAAGTTGGTTTTTATTGTCAACCAGAGACGGTGGATATCCATAGCAATTGGAACACCTGTATAGAAAGAGCGCGAGGAAAATACGTGCATATTTTGCATGACGACGATCTTGTCGGTGCAGGATTTTATCATAGTATGGAAGTCGGTTTTAATACTAGCCCTGAAATTGGAGCAGCTTGCTGTCGCCACCAACATATAGATGAAACAGGTTGCCGTCTGAAATACATTTCCCAATTACACAGAAAAAAAGCAGGAATAATTCCAAAATTTATCGAAAAAATTGCTGTTAATTCTCTCTTCGATCCTCCTGCAATTGCCGTTAAAAAAGAAGTTTATGAAAAGCTAGGAAAATTTAATTCTCAAATGGAAACTTCTGCAGATCATGAAATGTGGATTAGGATAGCAGTTAACTATAAAGTTTGGTTT
>ERZ1066118.1477-NODE-1477-length-14616-cov-5.175949_pt1 | contig 14616 bp, 15 predicted proteins | sample MGYA00382765_ERZ1066118 | MGnify/ENA primary metagenome ERZ1066118 (study PRJEB33369, sample SAMEA5778348) | biofilm metagenome | biome: Industrial cooling water; feature: Water cooling tower basin; material: Biofilm | place: United Arab Emirates | collected...
CAGGCCATCGGCTTCCAGGCCGGCCAGCAGCACGGTCAGGTTGGAGGGTTTCACGCGCAGCGCCTCGGCCAGCGTGGCCTGGCGGATGTCCGGGTTCGCCTCCAGCAGCAGCAGCGCGCCGAGGCGGCCGGGGGTGAGGCCGAGCGGCGCCATCGCGCGGTGGAACGCGTCGAACGCCGCTTGCTGCGCCAGGCGCAAGCGGAAGCCGAGCTTGTCGTCGAGGGGGGAGAGATCCACCGCATCGGTATCATGGTGCTCCTCGATGCGGCGGGTGGGTGCGGGCATGGGCGTCGATTAGCGAAGCCCGGATGGCCTTGGAAGGGGGCGGCGCACGTATTATTATGAGACATAACATTCACGCGGGAGGGGAGCATGTCCGCCGTCCTACGTCAGGACATGCCACGCCGGCGGCTCGGCGCCGCGCCGGTGCGGTTTGAACGCCGGGCGGATGGCGCGCTGCTGGTCACGCCGGTGCCGGCGCTCGGCCCTTATCCGCGGCGGTTGACGGAGCGGCTGGAGCACTGGGCGGCGGTGGCGCCGGAGCGCGTGTTCCTGGCGCGGCGCGACCCGGCGAGCGGTGCGTGGCGGCGGATGACCTATGCGGCGATGCTGCGGGATGTGCGCGCGGTGGGGCAGGCGCTGCTGGATCGCGGGCTGGGGCCGGAGCGGCCGGTGGCGATCCTCTCGGGCAACTGCCTGGAGCAGGCGACGCTGACGCTGGCGGCGTTGCATGTGGGCGTGCCGGTGGCGCCAGTGTCACCGTCCTATTCGACGCTCGCGAAGGACTTCTCGAAGCTGCTCCACTGCCTGGGGCTGCTGACGCCGGGGCTGGTCTTCGCGAATGATGGAACGCGGTTCCGCGACGCGATCGCGGCGGCGGTGCCGGGCGATGTTGAAGTCGTCGTGACGGAGGGTGACGGCGGCACGCGCTTCGCCGATCTGCTGGCGACGCAGCCGACCGTTGCGGTGGACCGCGCGACCGCAGCCGTCGATCCGGACGCGCCAGCGAAAATCCTCTTCACCTCCGGCTCGACCGGCCAGCCCAAGGGCGTGATCAACACGCAGCGGATGCTGTGCAGCAACCAGCAGATGATCCTGGAGGCGCTGCCCTTCCTCGGCGAGGACCCGCCGGTGCTGCTGGACTGGCTGCCCTGGCACCACACCTTCGGCGGCAACCACAACCTCGGCATCGCGCTCTACAACGGCGGCACGCTGCATATCGACGAAGGCAAGCCGGTGCCCGGCGGCTTCGCGGAGTCGCTGCGGAACCTGCGGGAGGTCGCGCCCTCCATCTACTTCAACGTGCCGCGCGGCTTCGAGGAGGTGGTGCACCACCTGCGCGGGGACGCCGCGCTGCGGCGGCACTTCTTCTCCCGCCTGCACGCGATGTTCTACGCCGCCGCCGGGTTGCCGCAGCATGTCTGGGACGCGTTGGACGAGATGGCGGTGGCGGAACGCGGGCACCGCATCCCGATGCTCACCGGGCTGGGCGCGACGGAGACGGCGCCATTCTGCCTGGTGGTGCGGGACGACCACGCGGAATCCGGCGCGGTCGGGCTGCCGGCGCCGGGTGTTGCACTCAAGCTCGTGCCGGTAGGCGGCAAGATGGAGGCACGAGTGCGCGGCCCATCCATCACGCCGGGCTACTGGCGCGATGCGAAGGCGACGGCCGCGGCGTATGACGAGGAGGGGTGGTACCGCTTTGGCGATGCGCTGGTGCCGCTCGATCCGGCCGATCCGCATAAAGGCTTCCGATTCGACGGGCGGATCACGGAGGACTTCAAGCTCGCCACCGGAACCTGGGTCAGCGTTGGGCCGCTGCGGGCGAAGGTGATCGCGGCGCTGGCCCCGTACGTGAAGGATGTGGTGATCGCGGGCCATGACCGCGACAGCCTCGCCGCCATCCTGCTGCCGGAGTGGGAGGCGGTAGCACGGATCGTGCCGAAGGGCGAGGACGCGGTGGCGCATCCGGAGCTGCGGGCGGAGCTGGAGCGGGGGTTGGCGGCGCTCGCCGCGACGGCCACCGGCAGCAGCCAGCGGATCACCCGCGCGGCGCTGCTGACGGCGCCGCTCTCCCTCGACGGGGGCGAGATCACGGACAAGGGGTCGGTGAACCAGCGCGCGGTGCTGACCCGCCGCGCGGAGCTAGTGGAGGCGCTGTACGCCGCCATGCCGCCGCCACACGTCATCACCGTTGGGACTCAATCATGACCGCGCTGCACACGAGTTGGGACGATGCTTGGCTGCTTGCCGGCGCGCGCACGCCCTTCGCCGACCTCTCCGGGCCGCTGTCGGGCGTTTCGCCCATTGACCTCGGCATCAAGGCAGCGCGGGAAGCACTGGGGAAGGCGGGCGTGGAGGGGGAGGAGGGCGGGTTCGTCGTCGCCGGCTCCGTCGGGCAGGCCAGCGTCGACGCCTAGTTCCTGCCGCGCCACATCGGGCTGTATGCGGGCGTGCGGGAGGAAGTGCCGGCGCTGCTGGTGCAGCGGGTCTGCGGCACTGGCATCGAGGCGATCACCCAGGGCGCGACGGCGGTGGACCGGCAGGGCGCGGGCGTCGCGCTCTGCGTCGGCGCTGAGAGCATGAGCCGCAACCCCATCGCCGCCTACACGCATCGCGGCGGCTTCGGGCTGGGCGCGCCGGTGGAGTTCAAGGACTTCCTGTGGGAGGCGCTGCTGGACCCCGGCTGCGGGCTGACGATGGGCGGCACGGCGGAGGAGCTGGCGAAGCGGCATCAGATCAGCCGGCGCGAGGTGGATGAGTTCGCCGCGCGCAGCTTCGACCGCGCGCTGGCGGCGCGGGAGGCCGGCTTCTTCGAGGAGGAGGTCGTGCCGGTGGTGAGTGAAGCATTTGCCCGCGAGGGCATGGCGGATCGCGGCATCAAGTTGCCGCGCAAGGTTGAGCGGGTGGCGGCCGACACGCATCCGCGGCCCTCGCCGGTGGAGGCGCTCGCGAAAATCAGGCCCGCCTTCGGGGGCGTGCAGACGGGCGGCAATTCCTCCGCCGTGGTGGATGGCGCGGCAGCGGTGGTCGTGGCGAGCGGCAGCCGCAAGGGCGAGGCGCTGGCGCGGATCGTCTCGGCCTGCGCGGTGGGGTGCCCGCCGGCGGTGATGGGGATCGGGCCGGTGCCGGCTATCCAGGCGCTGCTGGATCGTGCCGGGCTGGTGCTGGACGAGATCGACCTGGTGGAGATCAACGAGGCCTTCGGCGCGCAGGTGATGGCCTGCGCGCGGGAATTGGGGCTGGATGAGGCGCGGCCGAACGTGAATGGAGGCGCCATCGCCATTGGGCACCCGCTGGCCGCGACAGGGTGCCGGCTGGCGCTGACTGCGGCGCGGGAGCTGCGGCGGCGCGGTGGGCGCTACGCGGTCGCCTCCGCCTGCATCGGCGGCGGGCAGGGGATCGCGTTGCTGCTGGAGAACCCGCATGGACGCGCCTGAACCGACGCTGGTGAACCGGCGGGCGGTGACGATCGAGTGGGGCGACTGCGACCCGGCGGGGATCGTGTTCTACCCGCGCTACTTCGCGATCTTCGATGCCTCCACCGCCGCGCTGTTCGCGGTGGCACTGGGAGAGCCGAAGATCCGCTGGACGGCACGGTTCGGCATCGTCGGCATCCCGATGGTGGACACGCGCGCGAAATTCTCGGTGCCTTCGGCATATGGGGATGTGGTGGTGATCGAGAGCCGGGTGACGGCGTTCCGGCGGTCGTCCTTCGATGTGCGGCACCGGCTGGTCCGGGCGGATGGCGCGACCGGGGTGGAGGGGTTCGAGACGCGGGTTTGGGTCGGCCGCGATCCGGCGGATGCGGCGCGCATCAAGGCTGTACCAATCCCGGCGGAGGTTGTCGCCGCCTTCCGTTGACGCCGCAACGTGACCCGCGGCCGCGCGTTCCCCCGACATGGCAGTGGTCGAGGACAAGGCGGCGCAGGATTGGCGCAGCGAGACGGAGCGGGCGGAGGAGACACCCCTCTCGCTCGCGAGGCGGCGCGCGCGCGAACCAGGCCGCGGGCGGGACGCGGAGGCGCCGGAGGACATCCCCGCGCGCGGCTGGCGGGACATCCTGTTGCGGGTGTTCTGGTCCATCCCGGAAGATCGCGTGCTGTCCACAGCTGGCAGCGTGGCGTTCTTCGCACTGCTGGCGATTTTTCCGGCGATGGCAACGGTCGTCTCGCTCTCCTGGAGGGCGTGGTGCCGGAAGGCGTGCTGGAGTTGATCGGCAATGAACTGACCCGCGTGGCCTCGAACCGCTCGGACACGCTCGGCGCGGCCTTCGTTATCAGCCTGCTCATCGCCTTCTGGAGCGCGAATGGCGGCGTGGCCGCGCTCTTCGACGCGCTGAACGTCGTCTACAAGGAACGCGAGAAGCGCAGCCTGCTGCGGTTCTACGGCACCACCTTCCTGTTCACCGTTGGCGGGCTACTCTTCGTGCTGCTGGCGGTGGCGACGGTAGTGGTGCGGCCCGCGGCGCTCGCGGCTTTCGGTGCGGCGACGCAGGCGGAGCGGGTGGTGAACTACGCCCGCTGGCCGGTGCTGCTGCTCGCGGTGATGTTCGCCCTCTCACTGATCTATCGCTACGGGCCAAGCCGGCGAGTGCCGAAGTGGAGGTGGGTGACCTGGGGCAGCGTGGTCGCTGCGCTGCTGTGGATCGCGGCGTCGATGCTGTTCTCCTGGTATGTGGTCAGCTTCGACAGCTACAACCGGGTGTACGGCTCGTTGGGCGCAGGCGTGGGCTTCGTGACCTGGATGTGGCTTTCGGCAGTGGTGGTGCTGATCGGGGGCGAGCTGAACGCGGAGATGGAACACCAGACCGCGCGGGACACCACCGAAGGCCCACGCGAGAAGCCGCTAGGTGCGCGGGGCGCGGTGGTGGCGGACACGGTGGGGGAGGCGCAGGGATAGGACTCTCCCTCTCACGCGCAGTGGGGCAGAATCGGGGAGGGGGCCTACGTGCATGAGCACATCCACCCAATGCTCACCCGAACAACCGAACTCGCGCGGCCCTCACCCTCCCACGCTTCGCGTGAGCCCCTCCCTCTCCCGTGCAACGGGAGAGGGGACGTTCGCGCGTTGCTCCTAACCCGCGAAACCGTTATGAACCATAAGCATCAACCGCCCGCCTGGACGCCTCGCGCCAGGTGACGCAAAGTTGCGGCAACGATAGGGGAGGTCACGACGCCATGACGTTCATCATCAAGCGCCGCGCCGCGCTCGGCATGGGGGCTGCCGCGCTCGCGGGTCTCGCCGCGCCGGCGCGGGCGCAGACGGTGCAGCGCAACGCCCGCATCGTCATCGGCTTCCCGGCCGGCGGCTCCTCGGACGTGGTGGCGCGACTCTACGCGGAGCGGCTGCGCGGCATCTACGCGCCGAACGTGATCGTGGATGGCCGCGTCGGCGCCGCCGGGCGGATCGCGGTCGAGCATGTGCGCGACTCCGACAAGGACGGCACGACCTACCTCCAGACGCCAGCCTCCATGCTCACACTGCAACCGCACGTGTTCCCGCGGGAGGTGCGCTACGACGCGCTGACGGATCTCACGCCCGTCTCGACCGTCTGCACCTTCCCCTTCGCGATGGCGATCCCGGCGAGCCACCCGGCCCGTACCTTCGACCAGTTCGTGGCTTGGCTGCGCGCGCAGTCGGGAGAGGTGCCCTTCGCCTCGCCGGCCGCGGGATCGGCGCCGCACTTCCTCGGCGTGATGCTGGCCAAGGCGATCGGCGTGCGGATGACGCATGTGCCCTACCGCGGCGCGGCGCCGGCGGTGCAGGACCTGATTGGCGGGCGGCTGCCGATGTTCGTCGGCGTGCTCGGCGACATCTCTCCGCAACATGGCAGCGGGGCACGGATGCTGGCCGTGACCTCCGACGCACGCAATTCGCGCTACCCGGACGTGCCGACCTTCCGGGAGGTCGGGCATCCGGACCTCTCCAAGGATGAATGGTTCGGCGCGTTGCTGCCGGCGGGGGTGCCGGCCGCCGTGGTGAATGGGCTACACGCCGCCATCGCGCAAGTCGCGCGGATGCCAGACATGGTGGCGGCGCTGGACCGGCTGGAGTACGCGGCGACTACCTCCCCCAGCCCGGCCGAGTTCGCCGCGCGGATCCGTCGGGAACGCGACGAATGGGGTCCGGCGGTGCGGGATAGCGGCTTTCAACCGGAGAACTAGGAGACCATTCGGGAACACCGGCGGGTCGGTTCCGCGGGTCTTTCCCGCCCCGGGTTCGTCAGCGCGCTTGCCGATGCAACGGGCATCGGCGGCGCCCGCTTCCTGCCCGGGACGAAAAATCCCCTGCGGACCCTCAGCCGGCGGCATTCTCGAACGGTCTCTCGCGAGCGGGCTTGCCGAAACGGCCGCGCTACCGGCAGGTTAGGGCGCGGGTCGTCCTCCACCCGCGCCCGTGAGGATGCCCGACGGCCAAGCCCAGCCCGTGACGACGCGCGCCGCGCCCCGCCTGCCGCCGGACCTGGTGGCGGTGGCGGTGCTATGCGCGGCGGCCCTGCTGTTCCGCCTCACCTCCTTCGTGCCCGCCGTCGTCGATACCGACGAGGGGCTGTACATGGTGCAGGCGCGGGAATGGTTGCGCGGCGGCTGGCCGCTGGTCGCCGCTTGGGACATGCACCCGATCGGCGCGCCGGCGATGTTCGCGGTGGCCTTCCTGCTGTTCGGCGTCTCGGTGGAGGCGGTGCGGCTGCTCGGCGTGATCTGCGTGGCGGCGACGGCCTGCGGGCTTTACGCGGCGGCGCGCGCGGTTGGGGCACCGCGGCGGATCGGGCTGGGCGCGGGCGTGCTGTACTGCGCGCAATCCGTGCTGCTCGGCGGACTCTGCACCAACACGGAAATCCTGATCGCGCCCTTTGTCACCGGCGCCGTCGCCATCGGACTGCGCACGACGGCGCGGGCGATGAGTCCGAATCCCGTCGCGCCGGGCTGGGGCGCGGTTGTCGCGATGGGCGCGCTGATCGGGCCGGCGCTGGTGGTGAAGCAGGTGGTGGTGCCGGAGGGCTGCTTCGCCTTCGCGCTGCTCGTATTGCCCGCACTCCTGCGCGGCGTGCTGCCCTGGCGGCGGATGTTTGCGATGGCGGCGGCGTACGCGGCGCTCTGCGTTGGTCCCTTCGTGCTGGCCGGCGTGATCTACTGGGCGCAGGGATGGCTGGACCAATACCTGGACGGCTCGCTGCTCGCCCCCTTCCGCTATTCTCTGGAGCGGATCGAGGCTGCGGAGGCGGCGCGGCGCATCGTTGCAGCGGGTCTGCTGCTCGGCTTCGGCCTCGCCGCCGCGCTCGTAGCGGTCGCGGCGTGGCGCCCGCGCTGGCTGCCGGAGCCGGTGGTGCTGCTGACCGGTGTGGCGATCCTGTGGTTCGCGGTAGCCTCCGCCGCCATCGCGGGGCCGGGCTTCTACTTCGCGCACTATTTCCTGCTGTGGCTGCCGCCGCTCTCGCTGCTGGCGGCGGTGGGGGCGTGGTGGGTGGCGTTGGGTGTCGCGCGCCGCGGCATGGCGCGAGCCACCTTCTGCGGCGTGATCGCGTTGATCACGGCGCAGGTCTGGCTGATCGAGGCCTATGCGCGCGTCGAGCGCGGGCCGGGCCTGATGCATCCCGATCCGGTGCGGGAGGTTGCGGCGGCGGTGGCCGCGGCGGCGGGGCCGGGCGGCGACGCCTTCATCGCCAACTACCACCCGAGCGTCTATGTGATCGCCGGCGTGCGCGTGGCGACGCGCTTCCCCTTCCCGGCGCACTTGACCGGCGTATTCGAGGATTTGTCGGACACCAACACGGAGGCCGAGCTGGTGCGCGTGCTGGAGTCGCGCCCGCGGGTGATCGTGGTGGATCGCGGGTGGATGCACACGATGCGGCCAGCGGCGGCGGAGAAGGTGATGGCGGCGGTGGCGAGCGGCTACGAGCTGTTCGCGACGGTCAACGAGTATCGTGGGCCGGTTGAGGTGTACCGGGCGCGCTGAGCGCGACGGTGTCCGGTGTGATTCCGAAGGACTCCGCGAAGCCGCGCCAGCCCTCCGGCGTGACCAGCAGCGCCCGCCCGCCCTCGCGCCGCCGCACCCAGCCGTGATCGAAGCAATGCGCGCAGAGGGCGGCGCCGAGCGCGCCGGCGAGGTGGGGGCGGCGCTCCGACCAGTCGAGGCACGGGCGGCAGAACAGGCGATGCCGTGGCGTGGGTGGTGCGATGCCGAGGCGGGCGAGGAAAGCATGGCCTTCGGCCGTCACAGCGCAGGATTCGCCGTCGATCTCGATCTGGCCGTGCGCGGACATGGAGGCGGCGAGGGCGACGGCGAGGCGGCCAGCCAGGTGGTCGTAGCAGGTGCGGGCCAGGCGCATCGCCGCGTCGCGCGGGCCGGTGGCGAGGCGGCGCGGGGGCGCGGCGATCAAGCTGAGGTCTTCCAGCAGGCGGGCGACGGCTGGGGAGGCGAGGCGGTGATAGCGATGCCGGCCCTGCCGCGCGACCGCGAGCAGGCCGGTGTCGAGCAGGCGCGCGAGGTGGCCACTGGCGGTCTGCGGCGTGATGCCGGCCGCGCTTGCTAACTCGCCAGCGGTCAGCGCGCGGCCATCGAGCAGGGCGGAGAGCATGGCGGCGCGGGCGGGGTCGCCTATGGCGGCGGCGGTTTCGGCGAGGGCGGCGGGCGAGGGCATGGCGCGGAGTGTAGGCGGAAACGACGGCGCCGGCTTCGGTGGGCGCCGAAGCGTGGCGGTGTGACGCGGGATAGGGTCACGGCATGATCCCATCATCCTTCCGCGGCTGGCGCGTTGTACGCGCGGCCTTCGTCGTCGCCGCGTTCGGGTGGGGCGTCGGGTTCTACGGACCTCCCGTGTTCCTGCACGCGGTGCAGGAGGGACGCGGCTGGGCGGTGACGACGGTCTCGACGGCGGTGACGGTCCACTTTCTGGTGGGCGCGGCGGTGGTGGCCAACCTCGCGCGGCTGCACGGGCACTTCGGCGTCGTGGCAGTAACGCGGGCGGGTGCGGTGCTGGCGGCGCTCGGCGTGGTTGGATGGGCGGCGGCTCCGTCACCGCCTTGGCTGTTTGTGGCGACGTTCGCTTCCGGCGCCGGATGGGCGATGACCGGGGCGGCGGCGATCAATGCGATGGTCTCGCCCTGGTTCGCACGGCGCCGTCCGGCGGCGCTGGCGATGGCGTTTAATGGGGCGAGCCTCGGCGGCGTGGTGTTCTCGCCGCTCTGGGTGGCGCTGATCGCGGCGGTCGGGTTTCCAGTGGCGGCTGGACTGGTGGGCGCGGCGATGATCGCGGCGCTGTGGTGGCTGGCGGGGCGGCACTTCGCGGTGACGCCTGACGCGGTGGGCGAGCGGGTCGATGGCGAAGCCGTCGATGCGCCGGCCCGGGCTGTGCGGGACGCGCCGGCGCTCGACGGAAGTATTTGGCGGGACCGGCGCTTTCGCAGCCTCGCGGCCGGATCGGCGCTGGGGCTGTTCGCGCAGATCGGGTTGATCGCGCATCTGCTCTCGCTGCTGGTGCCGAGTTTCGGCGCGCAGGGCGCGGGATTGGCGATGGGGCTGACGACCGCCTGCGCTGTGGCGGGGCGGACGGCGCTCGGCTGGACCCTGCGCGAGGGAACGGACCGGCGCGTTGCGTTGGCGGCCAACTACGGCGTGCAGGTGGCGGGATCGGCGCTGCTGCTGTTGGGCTCGGATGGCCACGTGCCGCTGCTGCTGGCGGGCGTGGCGCTGTTCGGACTGGGGCTGGGCAACGCGACCTCGCTGCCGCCGCTGATCGCGCAGGGGGATTTTCGCGAAGGCGATGTGGCGCGGGTGGTGGCGCTGGCGACGGCGGTGGGGCAGGCAACCTATGCCTTCGCGCCGACGGCGTTCGGCGTGTTGCGGGAGGTGGTGCCGGGAGGTGAAGCGGTGTTCGTGGCGGCAGGATTCGTGCAGGCGATCGCGGCGTGGGTCGTGACTCGGGGGCTGCGCGCTTAGGTGGTCAGCTCCGGGCGCTCGCCGCCCAGTCGGCGGGTGAGGACGACGGCGGAGTCGGCGAGCAAGGGGCGCGCGGCCGCCAGCGCCTCCGGCGTCCAACGGATCACCGGGGCGGAGAGGGCCAGCGCACCGGCCAGCGCGTCGCCGGGGCCGAAGACAGGCGCGGCCATGGCTCCGGTATGCGGGTCCGTCGCGCCCATCGTGGCGATCGGCAGGTCTAGCGCCGCGGCGTAGGCGGGCAGGGGCCGCGTCGAGAAGGCGCGCAGCACCTGCGCGATGGCGGAGTTGTCGAGCGGCAGCGCATCGCCGACGCGCACATGCAGCCGCAGCAGGTGTGGACTGTCCACGCGGAACAGGCACAGCCGCTGCTCATCGCGGCGGACGTAGAATGAGGCGGTCTCGCCGGTGCGGGCGACGAGTTCCTCCAGCACGGGGGTGACGTGCGATTCCAGTCGGAAGGAGGCGGTGTAGATGGTGCCCAGGCGCAGCACCTCGGCATCGAGGCGATAGGCGCCGTCGCGGTCGCGCGCGAGGTAGCCGTGCTCCGCGAGGGAGACGGCGAGGCGCATGATCGTGCTCTTCACCAAGCCGGTGCGCGACGCGAGCTCGGCAAGGGAGAGCGCGCAGTCGCCTTTGCGGAAGGCGGAGAGGAGCGTGAGAGCGCGGTCGGCGGAGGCGACGCCGTCCTGGGCGGTGGGCTGCTTGCGAGGGCCGGCCATATGGGTCTCATTCCGGAACGGGGTTGCAGTATCGGGGCTGCCTCACCTGGTCCCTCAGGGCTCCAAGTAGATCAATTTGTATTTTCAGAACGGCGTTGCGATTTTGCAGTTTGCCTGATAGCACGTTCGAACACCACGAGTGAGCACTCATGCCCGCCGGCTTCCGCATCATGCCCCGCACCCGCGCGGTCCCGCCCGAAGCCGTGGCGCGCTTCCGCACGCTGCCGGTAGCGAACGTCAGTGACGTGATGGCGCGGATGAGCGCGGGCGGGGCGCGGCTGCGGCCGATGCACGCGGGCGGCGTGATGGCAGGGCCGGCGCTGACGGTGAGGACGCGGCCGGGCGACAACCTGATGGTGCACAAGACAATTGGCTTGGCGGCGCCAGGCGATGTGATCGTGGTGGATGCGGGCGGCGACCTCACCAACGCGATCATCGGCGAGTTGATGCTGGCGCAGATGGTACGGCGCGGGCTTGGCGGAATCATCATCAACGGAGCGATCCGCGACAGCGCGGCGATCCGGGGGCAGGGCTTCCCGGTATACGCGGCCGGCGTGACGCATCGCGGGCCGTACAAGGACGGGCCGGGCGAGATCAACGTCCCGGTCGCCATCGACGGCATGGTGATCGAGCCAGGCGACCTGGTGGTCGGCGACGATGATGGAGTGCTCTGCGTGCCTTTCGGCGAGGTGGAGGCGGTGCACGAAGCGGCGACCGCGAAGGCGGCGGCCGAGGCGAAGCAGATGGCGAATATTGACGCCGGCACGCATGACGCATCCTGGGTGGACGCCGCGCTTCGCCGCCTGGGCTGCGAAGGGGTGGGCTGAGCCGATGTCGCACGCACCTGCCGTTCTCGTCACCGCCGCGAAGCTCGCGCCAGAGGCGGTCGCGATCCTGGAAGCAGCCGGCTGCGCGGTGCATTGCACCTCCGCCTACCCGTCCGCAGCGGAGTTGCTGGCAGCGGTCGTGCGGCATCGGCCGGTGGCGCTGCTGCACCGGCAGGGGGTGATCGGCGGCGCCGTGATGGACGCGGCGGCGCCCGGCTTGCGCGTGATCGCGCGGCATGGCGCGGGGGTGGATGGCATCGACCTCGCGGCGGCGGCGGCGCGCGGGCTGACGGTCACGCGGGCGGCGGGTGCCAATGCGCGCTCGGTCGCGGAACACGCGATGGCGCTGATGCTGGCGCTGTTGAAGGACATGCCGGCGGTCGCGGCGGGGATGCGCGACGGGGTGTGGGAGAAGACCTCTCGCATGACGCGCGATGTGGAGGGCACGTCGCTCGGCATCATCGGCTACGGCGCCATCGGGTCGAAGGTCGCGCGGCTGGCGGATGCGTTCGGGATGCGGGTGGCGGCGTATGATCCGTTGCTGCCGCCTGGCGCGCTATCCGGCCCGGGCGAGCGTGTCACCGGTCTGCACGCGTTGCTTGTAAGGTCAGACGTGCTGTCGCTGCATTGCCCGTTGGATGCAACAACGCGCGGCATGATCGGCGCGGCAGAACTCGCTGCCCTGCCGCATGGCGCCATTCTCGTGCACACCGCGCGTGGCGGGATCGTGGACGAGGCGGCGCTGATCGCGGCGCTCGACTCCGGCCAGCTCGCCTGGGCCGGCCTGGATGTCTTCGCGGCAGAGCCGCTGGACGCGGCGAGCCCGCTGAGGACGCACCCCCGCGTGCTGCCGACGCCGCACCTTGCCGCCAACACGCCGCGCGGTGCGGTCGGCATGGCCACCGGCGCGGCGGAGAGCATCGTTGCGGTGCTCGCTGGGCGGCAGCCGGCGCTGCCGGGCGCGATCGTCGTTCCGGGCGGGCTGCGCACAGCGGCGTAACCGTGATCAGGGAAGAAACGACGATGAGCCACGTACCACGCCTCACCCGCCGCGGAGTTCTCGCCGGCGGGATCGCCGCATTCGCCGCGCCGGCGCTCGCGCAAACCGCTTGGCCTGCGGCGCGGCCCATTGAGGTGATCGTCGGCTTCGCGCCGGGCGGCGGCACCGATGTGATGGTGCGCGCGCTGACGCAATTGCTGGTTGCGGAGCTGCCGGGCGCGAACTTCGTCGTCGTGAACCGCCCCGGCGCTGGCGGCGAGACGGCCTATGTCGCGCTGCAAGGCGCGCGGCCGGATGGCTACACCATTGGCACCATCAATACGCCCGGTTACGTCTCGCTCGGCGTGGAGCGGCGCGTGCGCTATGACCGCGCGCGCATCCGCCTGATCGCGCGGCTGGTGGATGATCCCAGCGCCTTCGTCGTGCACCGCGACGCGCCGTGGCGCACGCTGGCCGACTTGGTGGAGGCGGCGAAGCGGCGGCCGGGCACGATCAGCGTCGGCTCCTCCGGCGTCGGCACGGATGACCACCTCGGGCTGACGCTGTTCCAGGCGGATGCAGGACGCCATCGCGCGGGTGATCGCGAAGCCCGAATGGGCGGAGAAGGTGCGGCAACTCGAATTGCCGATGGCGTTTCTGCCGGGCGCGGCCTGGGAAGCGGCGATGCCGGCCCAGGAGGCGCGATACCGGCGCATCTGGGAAGCGACGCCCTGGCAGTGACCGGCGTCGCGGCCCTGTCGGCGCTTGGTCATGGTTCAGGCCGGCGGCCTGCTCTCACGATCCGCATCATGATGACTAGGATGAGTACGAGAATGGGTCCGAAGATCCAGAACCAGAACCAGAACATGCGCGCCGCCGTGCGACGCAGCCACCCGCGCGTTACGCGATAGCTCTCGACGTTCGCGATGACCGCGCTCGTGATCTCCCGCCACTCGGGAAGCAGCACTGCGCTAAAATCCAGCGTCATTGTCACGCGATCGGGGAGATAGACGTAAACTCCGCATCTGCCATCGAGCGGCACGCCGGAAGCGGGCAGGGCTTGCTGGCCGCGGCATGACAGTGAGGCGTGGTGGCCGTCCCCGAGAATGGTGCGTTCTCCAGCATTCCACCCACTGCCATCCGCCCGCGTCGAGAAGCGAAGACCGTAGCGATCATTCAGGATTTCTTGAGGGGGATCGGATCGGCCGCTGGTTACCTTCACCGAAACAAGTGACGGACAGCTTTGGTCAACTCTGTGGACACATGCGGCTATGACCGGGTCTTCTTCAGCACTGCGCAGACCCGGCCAGGACAGGCGCATGTCGAAGGACTGCGAAAGAGGAGGCCAGCGGCGGTCGAGAACGGCTGTGGGAACCTGGAACAACACGCCGTCGCCGATCTCAAACGGCAGGTGTGTGCGGCTGTCGGAGATGCGGTGTCGGAGTTCGGAGGGAGTGCCGCTCGCGAAAGATGGCGCGGCAGCGATTGCGGTCAGCAGCACGGCGATGCGGCGCAGGGCCGATCCGCCGGGTGGGCGGGCCGTTCGCGCCATTCGTCATGCTCGCCGCAAGTGTGCGATAACAGCGTCGGCGGCGGCCTCGCTCGGGGCGAAGCCAAGCGGATGCAGCTTGTCGATCACATGCGCGAAGGCAGCGCGCTGTGCCGCAATTGCGTCGGCGGAGAGTAACCTGGCCAGTCCCGCGGCCAGCGCCTCTGGCGTCGCGCGTTCCTGGATGAATTCGGGCACCACCTCCCGCTCGGAGAGCAGGTTCACCAGGCTGGCGTAGGGCACACGCACCAGGCGGCGGACAATGGCAGCGGTCAGCGGGTTCACGCGGTAGGCGATCAGGTGAGGCACGCCGGCGACCGCCATCTCCAGGCTGGAAGTTCCGGATTTAATCAGGCCGACAGCGGCGGCGGCGAAGGCGTCGTGCTTGTCGAGCAGGGTGTCCACCAGGATCGGGCGGGCGGGCCAGTCGGCGGTGCCGGCGCGAACGTGCTCTGCGACGACGGGGGAGACCGGGATCACGGGGCGCAGGCCGGGTGCGCGCTGCGTGAGAAGGCGCAGGGTGGCGCCGAAGATCGGCAGCAGGCGGCGGACCTCGATGCGGCGGCTGCCGGGCATGACGAGGAGGACGCGTTCGTCGTC
>ERZ1066118.1480-NODE-1480-length-14579-cov-6.923850_pt1 | contig 14579 bp, 14 predicted proteins | sample MGYA00382765_ERZ1066118 | MGnify/ENA primary metagenome ERZ1066118 (study PRJEB33369, sample SAMEA5778348) | biofilm metagenome | biome: Industrial cooling water; feature: Water cooling tower basin; material: Biofilm | place: United Arab Emirates | collected...
GCCAGTATCCGCGCCTGGACGCTTGCGACCAAAACCGGATACCGCTGGGAGGCACACCGGTGGAAACCCGAAGTCATGCTTTCCACCAACATCGCCTCGGGCGACGATGCGCGCGGTGACGGGACGCTCGGCACTTTCAACGCGCTTTATCCCAATGCCAGCTATTTTTCGGAAGATGCGGTGCTCGGCCCCGCCAACTTCTTCAATATCCACCCCTATGCCAAAGTTAGGCCGCGTGCGGACCTGACGCTCGGCCTCGACCTCAACCTGTTCTGGCGGCTGGAGCGCGGCGACGGCATTTACAACCCGCAAGGACAACTGATCCGCGCGCCCGGCAGTGCACGCCAACGCTTCGTCGATGCGGCGCTGTCGGGCGTCATTGAATGGACCCCGCGCGCCGGGATGCTCGTCAGCCTCGCCGCCACCCGCTCGCAGCCGCAGGGCTTCATCCGGGCGACCGGCCGTGCCGACCCGTCTGATTTCGTCGAAGCGACGCTGCAATTCACCTTCTGAACGTCTATCTGTGGCCCGGCAAAGGAGCTCTCAATGATCGAACGCATTATCACCAAGCGCATCCACGATCTGGGCGGGGGCTTCACCGTGGGCCGAGTGCTGCCGTTCCACGCGCGGCGGATGGTCGGGCCTTACATTTTCTTCGACCATATCGGCCCGGTCGAGCTTGCCCCGGGCATCCCCAAGAGCCTCGACGTGCGCCCGCACCCGCATATCGGCCTTGCGACCGTAACCTATCTCTATGACGGCGCAATCACGCATCGCGACAGCCTCGGCGTGCATCAGGAAATCCATCCGGGCGAGGTCAACTGGATGATCGCCGGCAAGGGCATCACCCATTCCGAACGGTTCGAGCACGCCCGGCTCCACGGCGCGCTGATGCACGGCATTCAGGCCTGGGTTGCCCTCCCCCAGGCTTTCGAGGAGGTCGATCCCGCTTTCTCGCACCACGCTGATCTTCCCGCATGGGACGAGCCGGGCCTAACCGGGCGGCTGATCGCGGGCGAGATGGAGGGGATGCGCGCAGGCACGCCTGTTCATTCGCCGCAGTTCTATGCCCATTGGCAGATGGCAGCGGGCACGCGGCGGGTGCTGCCGGCAGAATATCCCGAGCGCGCGGTCTTCGTTGCAGCCGGCGCCGCCGACGTGGCGGGCGAGCGGATCGAGGCGGGATCGATGGCGGTCCTCGCGCCCGGCGGCGACGTTCCGATCCGCGCAGAAACCGAGGCCACGGTCATGGTTTTGGGCGGCGAGCCGGTGGGAGAGCGCTTCATGTTCTGGAACTTCGTCCACTCCAGCAAGGACCGCATTGCCGGGGCGGCCGAGGACTGGCGGCAGGGGCGCTTTACCCTGCCCCCGAACGATCACGAGGAATTCACCCCGCTGCCCGAATTCAAGGGGTTCTAGGACAGTGGGCGACATCACCATCCGGCTGGAAGATGGCCCTCGCAAGGGTCGCTACATCGCCGCGGTCGCAGGCCGCGAGGGCGAGGCCTACATCGCCTTGACCCACCGCGAAGAGGACATCATCAGCGCCGATCACACCATCGCGCCGGACAGCCTTAAAGGCACCGGCGCGGCCTTTGCGCTGGTGGAATATCTCGTGGCGGATGCCCGCGCGCGGGGCTTCAGGATCATCCCCTACTGCCCCTATGTCCGCGCGCAATACCGCAAGCATCCCGAATGGGCCGACGCCTTTGCCGTCCCGCCCGAATGGGAGCCCGAAGCAGGCTGACGCACGGCGCTCGGCACCGGCGCGCGCTTGGCAGCAATTTCGGTCCACTCGCCGCAAGACCTGCGGCGCGCGCGGGGGCGGCGATGCCTAGGATGCGGGCTGCAACTCCATCACAGGATGCCCGTCCATGCCCACCGCTTCCGCCACCCCCGGCGCCGGCTTGCTTTCGCCCGCCGATCACCTGCTCATCATGATCGATCACCAGTCGCAGATGAGCTTTGCGACCAAGTCGATCGACGCGATCATGCTGCGGAACAACGCCGCGCTGGTCAGCAACGCCGCGCGCATCTTTGGCGTGGCGACGATCCTGACGACGGTGGCCGAAAAGTCCTTCTCCGGCCCGATCTATGACGAGATCAAGCGTGAGTTCCCCGGCGCGCCGATCATCGATAGAACGACGATGAACTGTTGGGAGGACGAGAACGTCATCGCCGCGGTGAACGCGAGCGCGAGGGCCCGCATCGTGCTCGCCGGGCTGTGGACCAGCGTGTGCATCGTCGGCCCGGCGCTCTCTGCGATCGACCAGGGCTACGAGGTCTATGTGATCGCCGATGCCTGCGGCGACGTGTCGGACGAAGCGCACGAGCGCGCGATGGCGCGCATGGTGCAGGCGGGCGCACGGCCGATCACGTCGCTGCAATATATGCTCGAACTCCAGCGCGACTGGGCGCGGGCCGAAACCTACGGCGCGGTCACCGGCGCGGCTATGACCTATGGCGGGGCTTACGGGCTCGGCATCATCTACGCCAAGTCGATCCTCGGCGCCGACGCGCACGAGGGCTGAGCGCCACCAGAGGAGCCGAGCGATGAAGCCCTATATTGCCGCGCTGGGTGCCGGGCTGTTGGTGGGGATCGTCTACAGTCTCCTCAACGTCCGCTCGCCAGCGCCGCCGGTGATAGCGCTGGTCGGCCTGCTGGGCATCCTGCTGGGCGAGCAGATCGTGCCCTTCGCCAAACGCCTGTGGCAGGGCGAGGCAGACGTGGTGGCCGAAACCCGCGCCGATTGCGCCGAGCACATCCTCGGCCCCCTCCCCGCCCGCCCGGGCCTGCAGGGCGAGCGGGACGCATGATCGACCGCCGCACCGCCAGCGCGGGGATCGCGCTCGCGGGACTTGCCCCTCTGTTCAAGGGATCGCCCATGCACGCCGCCCCCATCATCGCCGACCTGATCCTCGTGAACGGCAAGTTCACCACCCTCGACCGCGCCAATCCCGCGCCCGAAGCCGTGGCGATCACCGGTAACCGCTTCACCGCCGTGGGGGAGCGAGCCGCAATCATGGCGCTAGCAGGGCCGGATACCAGGGTGATTGACTGCGGCGGACGGCGGGTGATCCCGGGCCTTGCCGACAATCACATCCACGTGATCCGCGGCGGATTGAATTTCAACATGGAGCTGCGCTGGGACGGACTGACCAGCCTGTCGGATGCGATGGCGATGCTGCGCGCGCAGGTCGCCCGCACGCCCGCGCCGCAATGGGTGCGCGTGGTGGGCGGCTTCTCCGAACACCAGTTCGCCGAAAAACGCCTGCCGTCGCTTGACGAGATCAACGCCGCCGCGCCCGACACGCCGGTCTTCATTCTTCACCTCTACGACCGCGCGCTGCTCAATGCGGCGGCGCTCAGGGCGGTGGGCTATACCAAAGACACCCCCAACCCGCCGGGCGGCGAGATCCAGCGCGATGCGAGCGGCAACCCGACCGGGCTGCTGATCGCCTCGCCCAACGCGGGCATCCTCTATTCGACGCTGGCGAAAGGGCCGAAGCTACCGTTCGAATACCAGCTCAACTCCACCCGCCACTTCATGCGCGACCTGAACCGGCTGGGGGTGACGAGCGTGATCGACGCAGGGGGCGGCTTCCAGAACTATCCCGACGATTACGCCGTGATCCAGAAGCTTCACGACGAGGGCCAGCTGACGATCCGCATCGCCTACAACCTCTTCACCCAGAAGGCGGGCGAGGAGAAGGAGGACTTCTTGCGCTGGACGCGGACCGCAAGGTACCATCAGGGCGACGACTATTTCCGCCTCAACGGCGCTGGCGAGATGCTGGTCTTCTCGGCCGCCGATTTCGAGGATTTCCGCATGCCGCGCCCTGAGATGCCCAATGGCATGGAGGACGACCTGGAAGGCGTGATCCGCATCCTCGCGCAGAACTGCTGGCCGTGGCGGCTGCACGCGACCTACGACGAGACCATCACCCGCGCGCTCGATGTCTTCGAAAAGGTCAACCGCGAGATCCCTTTGGACGGCATCCACTGGTTCTTCGACCATGCCGAGACGATCAGCGAACGTTCGATCGACCGGGTCGCGGCGCTGGGCGGCGGGATCGCGTTCCAGCACCGCATGGCCTATCAGGGCGAATACTTCGTCGAACGCTACGGCGCGCGCGCGGCGGAAGCCACGCCACCGTTCAAGCGGGTGCTTGAAGCGGGCGTGAAGACCTCGGCGGGAACCGATGCCACCCGCGTCGCTTCCTATGATCCCTGGGTGTCCTTGAGCTGGCTTGTCACGGGCAGAACTCTGGGTGGCACCGCGCTTTACCCGCAGCGCAACCTCCTTGACCGCGAGATGGCGCTGAGGATGTGGACCGAGAACACCACATGGTTCTCCAACGAGGAAGGCAGGAAAGGCCGGATCGCGGCCGGGATGCTCGCCGACCTCGCCGTGCTCGACCGCGATTACTTTGCCGTGCCGGGGGACGAGATCCGTCAAATCACCTCGGTGCTCACCATCGTCGATGGCAAGCCGGTTTATGGCGCGGGCGAGTTCGAGAGCCTTGCCCCGCCGCTGCCGCCTGCCATGCCCGACTGGTCGCCGGTGAGCACATTCGGCGGCTACAACAAGACTGCGCCCGAGGCGGCGGCGCTCGTCAAGGTCGCCGCTACTTCCTGCGGCTGCGCGTCGGGCTGCGGCGTCCACGGCCATGACCATGCCAAAAGCTGGGGCGCGGCGCTTCCGGTGGGCGATCTCAGGAGCTTCTGGGGCGCGCTCGGCTGCGCGTGCTGGGCGGTATGAGGACGCTGCTGCTCGCCCGCATCGCGCTCGCCTCGCCCTTCCTGCTGAGCGGCGTCGCCAAGGCATCGGACTTTGCGGGCGCGGTCGCCGAAGTGCGCGGGCTCACCGGGATTGGGCCCGCCGTCCCGCTTGCCGCGGCGGTGATCGCGGTGCAACTCGGCGGATCGGCCCTGCTGCTGGCACGGGGGCGCGCTGTGTGGCTGGGCGCTGCGATCCTTTCCGCCTTCACCCTTGCCGCAACCCTGCTGGCGCATGATTTCTGGGCCAGGCCTGATGGCCTTGCCTCGCGCGATGCGACGACTTTCTTCGAGCATCTGGGCCTCATTGCCGGCCTTGCGCTGGCGGCCCGGATGGCGGGGCCGGGGCGGTGAGCGAGGCGCAAGGCGCATCGCTGGCGGGCCTCGCCACGATCCTCGCCTTCCTCTCCGGCTTCGTCGACACCGCCGCCTTCATCCACATGTCGGGGCTGTTCGTGGCACATGTCACCGGCAACTTCGTGCTGCTCGGCGCAGCGCTCGCAAGCGACGGGGCGGTGGGTGGCAAGGGGCCGGAGGCGCTGCAACTTGCCGCCCTGCCGATCTTCTTTGCCGCCGCGCTCATCACCGGAGCGCTCGCCGCGCGACTGCCTGCCCCCCGCAGCCTCGGAGTGATCCTGTGGAGCGCGGCTGTGATGATGGCGGGCGTCGCGGCGGCAGGGGCACTGGTGGGCGCAGGGCCGTGGGACGCGGGGAGCGCCGTGGTGCTGATTGCGGCGATGGGGATGCTCAATGCCGCCCACCGGCTCAATCCAGCGATGGGCCCGCCCTTTGCGCTGATGACCGGCAATGTCGCCGCGCTCGCGATACATGGCGCGCAGGTGCTGCGCCTCGCGCCGCCTCCCGAAGCGCCGCGGGCGGGGAACGCGGGTCAGATGCTGCGCGCCGTCGCCGGCTTTGCCACGGGATGCGCTTGCGGAGCGATCGCACAGGGATGGATGGGGCTTGCATCGATTGCCATTCCGACGATGCTGCTAATCGGGCGACTCGCCCTTATTCGATAGCCATTTGTCAGCATCCAATGAGCAATTTCCGAGCCGCCACGGCGATTTGGCGTGCGCCCAACATAAGTTGTCGTCCCATTTAACATTTGATGCATTGGGGGCACTGATGAAGACGACCAAACCTCTCCTTGTCGCCGCCCTTCTGCTCGCCAGCGCCGCCTGCTCGCAGGAAGCCCCTCCCGCCCCGCCGCCGCCCACGGTTGCGGTCGCTGCCCCGCTCCAGCGCTCGATCACCGACTGGGACGACTACGTCGGCCGCTTCGAAGCGGTCGAGGATGTCGAGGTCGTGCCGCGCGTCTCGGGCAACATCACCCGCATCGCCTTTCGCGAAGGGCTGGCGGTGGGCAAGGGCCAGCTGCTCTACGAGATCGACCCCCGCCCCTTCCGCGCCGCGCTTGCACAGGCCGAGGCCGAGGTTGCCCGCGCCAGAGCCAATGCCGCGGTTGCCGCAAGCGAGCTTGCCCGCGCCAAGACGCTGCTTCCCGATGATGCAATCAGCCGCGAGGCCTACGACCAGAAGGCCGCTGCCGCCAAGGCCGCGCAGGCCGCGCTTGGTGCGGCGCGCGCGGCAGCCGATGCACGGCGGCTCGATCTGGCATTCACGCAGGTCCGCGCCCCCGTGGCCGGTCGCGTCTCGGACCGGCGCGCCTCGCTCGGGGATTATGTCACCGCCGGGCAGACCGTGCTCACGCGCGTCGTCTCGGTCGATCCGATCTGGTTCACCTTCGACGGGGCGGAGAGCTTCTACCTCAAATATATTCGCCAGGATGCCAAGGGAGAGCGCCAGTCCTCGCGCTATGCCCCCAACCCGGTGGAAATCCAACTGGCGGACGAGGACGGCTATCGTTGGCGCGGCAGGATGGTGTTCGTCGACAATGCGCTCGATCCGCGCTCGGGGACGATCAAGGCGCGCGCCGAGGTGGCAAACCCCGACGGTTTCCTGGTCCCGGGCCTGTTCGGCCGCGCGCGCCTCCTTGGCTCGGGCGCCTACCCGGGCCTTCTGGTGCCCGACGAGGCCGTCATCACCGACCAGACCCGGCGCGCGGTGTTCGTGCTGGGCAAGGACAACAAGGTCGAGATGCGCAATGTCGAGCTCGGGCCGATGGTCGAGGGCTTGCGCGTGGTGCGCAGCGGGTTAAAAGCGGGCGACAAGGTGGTGCTCGATGGCCTCGCGCGGCTTCAGCCCGGCGCGGTGGTCAGTCCCAAGCAGGGTGCGATCAAGCCGCGCGCCAAGAACGCCGCCCCGGTCGCGCTCCCCGTCACCGCCCCGCCGCCTGCCGAAGCCAAGACGCAATAGGGGGCGGGCCGCGTGACATTCCCCCATTTCTTCATCAACCGCCCGATCTTTGCCGCGGTGCTTTCGATCCTGATCGTGATCGCGGGCGCAATCGCCTATCCGGTGCTGCCGGTGGCGCAATACCCCGAGATTGCGCCGCCCACCGTGGTGGTTTCGGCCAGCTTTCCCGGCGCCTCGGCGGAGACGCTGGCAGAAACCGTCGCCGCCCCGCTCGAAGAGCAGATCAACGGGGTGGAGAACATGCTCTACCTGTCCTCTTCCTCCACCGGGGACGGGAATGTCGCGATCACGGTCACCTTCGCGCAAGGGACCGATGTGGACGAGGCACAGGTGCTGGTGCAGAACCGCGTCTCGACCGCCGAGCCCCGCCTGCCCGAAGAAGTGCGGCGTCTTGGCGTCACTGTGCGGAAGAATTCGCCCGACCTGCTGCTGGTCGCCACGCTGATCTCGCCCGACAACCGCTACAACCAGCAATACCTTTCGAACTACGCGACGCTCCAGCTCGTCGACCGGCTCAGCCGGGTCGAAGGTGTTGGCAGCGTGCGCATCTTCGGCGGGCGCGACTATTCGATGCGGGTATGGATCGACCCCGACCGCGCCACCGCGCTCAATCTCGACGCGGCAGAGATCGTCGCTGCGGTGCGCGCCCAGAACGTGCAGGTCGCCGCAGGCGCGATCGGCCAGCCGCCCTACAACACCGGCGGCACGGCCTTCCAGCTCAACGTCCAGACCGAAGGCCGGTTGACGACGATCGAACAATTCGGCGACATCATCGTCAAGCGCTTTGACGACGGTCGCCTAATCCGCCTGTCGGATGTCGCGCGGATCGAACTGGGCGCGCAGGATTACAGCGTCAACGCCTTCAATTCGGGCCGCCCCACGGTGGCGGTGGTGGTCACGCAGCTTCCCGGCTCCAACGCCCTGGCAACGGCCGAGGCGGTGCGCAGCGAGCTGGAGACGGCCAAGCGCGATTTCCCCCCGGGGCTCGAATACGCGATCCCCTATGCTCCCACGACCTATATCGATGCCTCGATCGCGGCGGTCGAGGACACGCTGTTCGAGGCGGTCGTGCTGGTGGCGCTGGTGGTGCTGGTGTTCCTGCAAAGCTGGCGCGCGGCGATCATCCCGATCATCGCCATTCCGGTGTCGCTGGTGGGCTCCTTCGCCTTCCTTGCCGCCTTCGGTTTCAGCCTCAACAACCTCTCGCTGTTCGGGCTGGTGCTGGCCATCGGCATCGTGGTCGACGATGCGATCGTGGTGGTCGAGAATGTCGAACGCGTGATGGAGGAGGAGGGGCTCCCCCCGCGCGAGGCGGCGCACAAGACGATGGACGAGGTTTCGGGCGCGCTGATCGCGATTGCGCTGGTGCTGATCGGGGTGTTCCTGCCGACAAGCTTCATTCCCGGCATCTCGGGGCAGTTCTACCGCCAATTCGCGCTGACCATCATGAGCGCGACGGCGATTTCGGCCTTCGTCTCGCTGACCCTCTCGCCCGCGCTCGCCGCGCTGCTGCTGAAGCCCAAGTCGCACGATGACGCGCCCCCTGCGCCGGGCTGGCGCGGCTGGGGCACGCGGTTCGCGCGGGGGTTCAACCGGGTCTTCAACCGCTTGTCCGACCGTTACGGCCGCTTCACCGCGCGCGCGGTGCGGATGCTGGCGGTGATCGGCGTGGTCTATGCCGCGCTCATCGGCCTCACCATGTGGCGCTTTGCCGAAACGCCCACCGGCTTCATCCCGGCCCAGGACCAGGGCTATCTCATCGCTGTGCTGCAAATGCCGCCGGGCACCTCGCTCGAGCGCACGACAGCCGCACTCGAAGAAGCGCAGAAGATCGCGCTCGCCAATCCGGCGACTGCGGGAACCGTGGCCTTTGGCGGCTTCGACGGGGCGACCTTCTCCAACGCGCCCAATGCGGCGGCGATGTTCATCTCGCTGAAGCCCAAGGATCAGCGCGTCGGCACCGACCAGCTGCTCGGCGAGTTCAACGGCGCCTTCAGCCAGATCACCGCGGGAAGCGCTTTCGTCGTCCCGCCGCCGCCGGTCTCCGGCATCGGCACGGGCGGGGGCTTCAAGATGATGATCGAGGACCGCGGCGGGGCGGGCTATCAGGCGCTCGAGACGGTCGCCGTCACGATGATGGCCAAGGCCAATCAGGCACCCGGCGTGGGCGGGGCCTTCACCACCTTCAACACCCGCACCCCGCGCCTCTATGCCGATATCGACCGCGAGCGCGCGGAACAGCTTGGGGTGCCGCTGGAAAACGTCTTTGCGACGCTGGCGACCTATCTCGGCTCGACCTATGTGAACGACTTCAACCTGCTTGGCCGGACCTTCCGCGTCACCGCGCAGGCCGACGCTCCGTTCCGCGAAAGCGCGTCCGACATCCTGCGGCTGCGCGTGCGTTCCGACACGGGCGCGATGGTGCCGCTGGGCGCCTTCGTGACGATCCGCAACGAAGGCGGGCCCTACCGCGTGGTGCGTTACAACCTCTACCCCGCGGCCGAGCTTCAGGGCAACACCCTGCCGGGCTTCTCCTCGGGCCAGTCGCTCACCACCATGGAAAAGCTTGCCGCCGACACCCTGCCGCAGGGCTTCGCCTTCGACTGGACCGAGCTTGCCTTCGAACAGAAGAGCGCGGGCAACACCGGCAGCATCGCCTTTGCGCTGGCGGTGGTGTTCGTGTTCCTGCTGCTGGCGGCGCAATATGAAAGCCTGGTGCTGCCGCTGGCAGTGATCCTGATCGTGCCGATGTGCCTGCTCGCCGCGTTTCTCGGCGTGAACGTCATGGGGCTCGACAACAACATCCTGACCCAGATCGGCCTTGTCGTGCTGATCGGGCTGGCGGCGAAAAACGCGATCCTGATCGTCGAATTCGCGCGCCAGAACGAGGATGAGGGCAAGGAGCTGCGTCAGGCGGCGATCGACGCGGCACGGCTGCGGCTGCGACCGATCCTGATGACCTCGATCGCCTTCATTCTCGGCGTGCTGCCGCTGGTGCTGGGACAGGGGCCGGGCTCGGAAATGCGGCAGGCGCTGGGCGTGGCGGTGTTCTTCGGGATGATCGGCGTCACGATCTTCGGCCTGATCTTCACGCCGGCCTTCTATGTCATCGCCCGGATGTTCGGCGACTGGGCGGGCAAGCGGCTCAAGCGCGGCAAGCCCGATAGCCCCGCGCCCGCGCCCCCGCCCCAGCCCCAACCGGAGACAGGTGCATGATCCCCGCCCGCACCTTTCTCCCCCTCGCTGCCGCGATGGGCCTGTCGGCGTGTATGGTCGGCCCCGACTATGCCGTCCCGCCTGCCCCCGGTGGCCCGGCCCCTCGCCTGATCGAGGCAGACGCGGCGACCACCACGCCCACCCCGCTGCCGCCGCAATGGTGGCGATTGTTCGGCGATCCCGTGCTCGATGGCCTCGTCACCCGCGCGCTGGAACGCAACACCGACCTGCGGGTCGCCGCCGCCAACCTTCAGCGCACCCGCGCCCTGCTGTCGGAGGCGCGCGCGGGCCAGCTGCCCTCGACCACGCTGAACGCGCAATATGTGCGCCAGCGCTTCGGCGGGCAGGTGTTCAATTCGATCGGCAACGTGCCGGTCGTCACCACCGATTTCTTCACCACCGGGATCGACGCAAGCTACGAGATCGACCTGTTCGGCGGCGTGAACCGCGCCGTGCGCGCCGCCGTGGCCGATGCGCAGGCCGCGCAGGCGCAGGTCGATGCCGCCCGGGTCGCGGTCGCGGCCGAGACGGCGCAGACCTACGCCCAAGGCTGCGCGCTGGCGGCACGGGTGCGCGCTGCCGAGGAGAGCGCCGCGCTCGCCCGCCGTTCGCTGGCGCTGATCGAGACGACGAAGCGCGCGGGCGCCGCCGACGCGCGCGATGTCGCCGCCGCGCGCACCGTGCTCGCCCAGGCCGAGGCCGCGCTGCCGCAGCTCGTCGCCGAGCGCCGCGCCGCGCTCTATGCCCTCGCCTTTCTCACCGGCGATGCGCCCGAGGACGTGTCCGAAGACGCCGCCGCCTGCGCCGCCGTGCCCGACCTTGCCGCACCGCTTCCGGTGGGCGACGGGCAGGCGCTGCTCGCGCGCCGCCCCGACATCCGCGTCGCCGAGCGCCAGCTCGCCCGCGATACCGAGCGCGTCGGCGTGGCGGTGGCGGCGCTCTACCCCCAGATCAGGCTGCTCGGCACCCCCTCGCTGGGCGCAGCGCAGCTCGGCGATCTGGGCTCGGCAGCCAGTTTCGGATTTTCGGTTGGGCCGCTGATCAGTTGGAACTTCCCCTTCAACGGCGCCGCTCGCGCGCAGGTTCGCGCGGCCAAGGCCGACACCGAAGCCTCGCTCGCCCGTTTCGATGCGGCGGTGCTGGGCGCGTTGCAGGAGACCGAGCAGGCACTTGCCCGCCTTTCCGGCGCGCTTGCGGCGGAGGCGCGGCTGCGCGAGGCAGCCGATGCCGCGCGCGAGACCGCGCGGCTCACCGAACTGCGCTACAAGGCCGGGGCCGACGATGCGCTGCGGCTGCTTCAGGTGCAGCGCGACTGGCGTGCGGCCGAGGCAGCCTTTGCCGAGGCCGCAGGCGCGCGCGCCTCCGCGCAAGTGAGCGTGTTCCGCGCGCTTGGCGGCGGCTGGGAAACGCCCGAGGTCGTCGCACCTCCGCAGCCCTGACCCGGCAGCGGGGGACGCTGGCCCACCCCTCAGGGTGAGCCGCCACTCCCCCGAAAGATCGGGCAGCCGAGGCTTGCCCGCGGCGCGGCTAAAGCGGATCATCCGGGGGGTAAAGGACACCCTTACGATGAACCAGCTTGCGACCCTTCCCCGGCCCGCCAGCCCTCCGCCCGTAGCCCCCCAATGCCGCGGGGCAGAGGCTTGCAGCCACCCCCATGCGCTGGCGCTCTTCAGGATGGGCGCGGACGCCACGATCGATCGGCGCGTCGCCGCCCGCGCGCTGCGGGTTGAATCACTCGCCGCCGAAGCAAGCGGGGGCCACTGGTTCGCCATTCCTTTCGAGGCATCCCTGCTCGCTGCCGCCGAGGAAGCATACTCGGTGCGCTTTGCACCCATTCCCGAAATCACCGATCCCGAGGCGTTCACCCTCGCGGCGATGATCCAGTCGCTCGGCGCGCGTGGGGCGACGCCCGATCCGCAACTGCTCGAAGCGCTGCGCCGCGTGCTTTTGTGGCGGCTGTTGATGCTCCCGTCCGGGGCGTGCAGGCAAAGCGATGCGCGCGGGGGGCTGGCGCCGTGGCAGGCGCAGCGCACCGTCGCCTTCCTCGCCGCCAATATAGAACGCCGCGTGGCTCTCTCGGAACTCGCCGAAATCGCGCGCCTCTCTCCCTTCCATTTCGCGCGCGCCTTTGCCCGCACCATGGGGATGCCGCCCTATCGCTACCAGCAACGGCTGAGGATCGCGCGTGCGGCCGAACTGCTGGCGACAAGCGACATGCGGATCATCGAGATCGCGCTGGCGGTGGGCTACGAAACCCCGCAGGCGCTGGCCCGGGTGTTTGTCCAGCAGCACGCGATGACGCCGTCCGAATGGCGCCGCCGGCACGCGCAACGCTAGAACAGCCGCGCCCCGGGAGGCACCGCGCTGTCGGGCTGGAACAGTACCACGCGGCCCTCATCGTCCGGGAAGCCCAGCGTGAGCACCTCCGACATGAACTTGCCGATCTGGCGCGGCGGAAAATTGACCACCGCGGCGACCATCCGCCCCGCAAGCGCCTCGGGCGCGTAAAGATCGGCGATCTGGGCCGAGGAGCGTTTGATCCCCACGCCCTCCCCAAAGTCGATCGTGAGCTTCAAGGAGGGCTTGCGCGCCTCGGGAAAGGGCTCGGCGCTGATGACCCGCCCGGCGCGGATATCGACGCGCAGGAAATCATCGAAGGCGATAGGCGCGGCGGGCGGCGCGGCGGGATCGTGGACAAGGTGCATGGGCCGCGAAGCTAGCGGGTGGGTTGCATTTGACAATCCATTCCCGCCCTCACAGTCTGCACCGCGAAGAGAGGCTTCAGGGGGATCAATCGATGCAAGCGCAAATGCTCGCGCCCGCCGCCGTGTTGGTGGTGTGGACGCTCGTGATGATGTTCTGGATGGCGAGCGTACGACTGCCTGCGCTGAAAAAGGCAGGCATCACCATGGACCGCCCGGGGGCGCGCGGTCAGGATCTGGAAGGCGTCGTGGCCCCTTCGGTCAACTGGCCCGCGCACAACTATTCCCATCTGATGGAACAGCCCACGATCTTCTACCCGACGGTCGTGATCCTGGCGATCATGGGGCCCGGCGCGCTCGATGTGACGCTCGCCTGGGCCTATGTCGCCTTGCGGATCATCCATTCGATCTGGCAATCGACGGTCAACAAGGTGCCGGTGCGGTTCCTGCTCTTCATGCTGTCGAGCCTGACGCTGGTCGCGCTGGCGCTGCGAGCCGCGGCGGCGACCCTGCTCGCCGACCCCTCCGCCCTGCCCGCCTGAGGAAAAGAACATGATCGGAATGGACATTCTCCAGCCCGTCGTCGCGCTGCTGGCGTGGACGATGGTGATGTGGGTGTGGATGTACGCGACCCGCATCCCCGCGATGCTCAAGGCAGGTCTCGATGCCACGGGGATGGTCGGCACCACGGGCGCCTCGCTTCGCGCGCAACTGCCCGACACCGTCAGCTGGAAGGCCGACAACTACAACCACCTCCACGAAGCGCCGACGCTGTTCTACGCGGTCGCGATCGTGCTGGCGATCATCGGTCAGGGCGACGGGTTCAACACCACGCTGGCCTGGGCCTATGTCGCCTTCCGCGTGGCGCATTCGATCGTTCAGGCGACTTGGAACAAGGTCGCGGTGCGCTTCGGGCTGTTCGCGTTGTCATCGCTGGCGCTGATGGCGTTGATCCTCCACGCCGCCATCGCGGTGTTCTGAACCCAAGCCGGAGCGGCGAGGTTTTACTCGGCCGCTTCGGCCTGCTGTTCGGCGTGGGCGCGGCTGGCGAGCCAGCGTTCGGCGTCGAGCGCGGCCATGCAGCCCATCCCTGCCGCGGTCACCGCCTGACGATAGACGTGATCGGTCACGTCGCCCGCCGCGAAGACCCCGGGTATCGCGGTCTTGGGCGTGCCCGGTTCGGTCAGCAGGTAGCCGCTGTCGTCCATCGGCAGCTTGCCCACGAACAGCGAGGTCGCGGGCGCGTGGCCGATGGCGACGAAGGCACCGTCAACTTCCAGCGTAGAAGCCTCGCCCGTCACGGTATCGGACAGGGCAAGGTGGTGGAGCATCCCGCTGTCACCCGCCTCGAAGCTGTCCACGGCCTTGTTCCACAGCACCGTGATCTTGGGATGAGCGAACAGCCGTTCCTGCAAGATCCGTTCGGCGCGCAAGGAATCGCGGCGGTGGACCAGGGTGACGTTGTCGGAATGGTTGGTGAGGTAGAGCGCCTCTTCGACCGCGGTGTTGCCGCCGCCGATCACTGCCACCTTCTTTCCGCGGTAGAAGAACCCGTCGCAGGT
>ERZ1066118.1483-NODE-1483-length-14516-cov-29.226333_pt1 | contig 14516 bp, 16 predicted proteins | sample MGYA00382765_ERZ1066118 | MGnify/ENA primary metagenome ERZ1066118 (study PRJEB33369, sample SAMEA5778348) | biofilm metagenome | biome: Industrial cooling water; feature: Water cooling tower basin; material: Biofilm | place: United Arab Emirates | collected...
CCGGCGCCCGACACCGCCTTGCACCAGACCACCCCATGACAGAAGGCTTGTCCTCGAAGTCGCCGAGGAAGATCGGGCGCACCACGTCGACCGGGTTCTGCCGGATCATCTCGGCCATGGAGGCGTCGCAGACGCTCTCGGCGAGGCGGGCCAACTGGACCATGTCATCGTCGGTCATGTGGCCGCCGAAGCGGTCGTTGAACTCCCGCACGATGATCGAGAGCTGCAGCTCCTGCTCGGGCGCGTAGGTGTTGACCCCGAACTCGGTGATCGGGGGCAGGGGCGTTCCGCCCTCGACGAGGGCCAAGGACGCCTCGCCCTCGCGCTCGACGCGGAAGGCCTTGAGCTCGAGCATGGCCTCGGAGACGGCGCTGCCCGCGTGGCGCACCTCGTGGCCAACCGTGCGGGCGAGGTGGGCGAGGTAGACGTGGAGCTTCTCGAGGTCGCTGTCCTCGAGGTTCACGATCTGGGCGATGAAGGCGTAGAAGCGCCCGTAGCTGCGCAGGAGCTGCAGGAACTCGTCGCGCCGCGCGGGGTCGTTCTCCCGGTTGAAGCGGGAGGCCGCGGCCGCGACGAGCTTGTCGAGCTCGCGGGCGTCCTGAGGACCGAGCTGGCCCTTGTAGAAGCACCCCGCGAAGAGGCCGACCTCGGCGGGATCGACGATCTGGAAGTCAAGGATCCGGGCCCGGAGCGAGTAGATGAGGTTCGGGTCCGAGGGCTCATCGAGACGGGTCTCGACCATGTAGGGCTCGAAGGCCGCCCTGATGTCCTCGGCCGAGTTCTGGGGAAACCGGACCCTGGGGGCGGGGGCGCAGCCGGCCGGGACGCGGCGGCGAGGCGGCGGCCCCGGGGTCGGCGGCTCCGGATCAAGGGCAAGGGGGCCGACGGCGCGGCGCCCGGCTCAGGGCCGGGCTCAGGCTCAGGGCCGGGCTCCGGTCCTGGCTCGGGGCGCTCAGGCGTCCCCTCGCACCAGAGCGCAGGCCGGCGGCTCGAGGTGCACCACCTGCAGCGCGGCGCCCGGGTTCGCGGGGTCGATGGCCCGCTCGGGGCGGGCTTGCCGGGTGTCCCTCCAGTCCCGGTGCGCGAAGCGGGCCCCGTCGCCGTCGAGGCCGGCCGTGGCCGCCCTGGATGGCACCCATCCGGCGTCGGATGCGCCGGACCGCGCCGGAGCTTCCACAAGGCGCAGGACGCGGTGGTGGTGCCGATGATCACCGCGCTCGTGGCCGTGCGCCCCACCTATGGCTGCCGGCGCATCACCGTGCTGCTGAACCGCCAGCTCCGGGCGCACGGAGCCGGGCCCGTGAACCACAAGCGCGTCTGCAGGATCATGCAGGCTCGCAGCCTGCTTCTTGCCCGCAGATGCGCTGTGAGGCCCAGCCATGCCCACGACGGCAGGGTGGTGACGCTCCGCTCCAGCCTCCGCTGGCGCTCGGACGGCTTCGAGTTCGCCCGGCTCGGGATGGGGCCGTCGTCCGCGGCGCCTTCCTGATCGACGCCTGCGACAGCGAGGTCATCGCCCAGGCCGCGCCGTGGTCAACGCCGGCATCAGCGGTGCGGACATCCAGGACATGATGAAGGCTGTGGAGGCGCGCTTTGGCGGCGTCCGAGCAACCCAGCCCGTCGAGGTCCTGAGCGACAACGGCTCGCCCTGCACCGCCAGGGACACCCGCGTCTTCGCGGCTCAGCTCGGCCTCAGGACCTGCTTCACGCCGGTCCGCAGCCGGCAGAGCAATGGCGTCTCCGACGCCTTCGTCGATCAAGCCTGCGGCGTCGGCCGACTCACTCGCGGAAGAGGTCCGGCGCGTCGCTCCGGATGATCGGCAGGTGCTGGAGGATGCGCCGGAGGTGGCGACGCACGCTTTCCTCCGCCGCGTCGGGATCGCGCGCCGCGATGGCCTCAACGATTGCCGCATGCTGCGCCATCAACTCGTCGAGGGGGAAGCGCCGGGCGGTGATGTAGCGGACCCGGTCCATCTGTGCCTTCAGGCCCTCGAGGACGCGCCAAGCCCCCTCGCGGCCGGCCGCAACGGCGATGGTGCGGTGAAACAGGTCGTCCAGTGCCGTGAAGGCATGCGGGTCGCTTCCCGAAAGTGCCGTCTGCCGTGCCAGTTGCCGGCGCAACTCGACCACCATGGCGGGATAGACCGCTTGTGCGAGCGCGCGGGCAAGGTCGGCCTCGATGGCCTCGCGCATGAAGCGAGCATCCTCGACCGCGCGCAGAGAGATCCGCGACACAAAGGTGCCGCGCTGGGGCCTGACTTCCACCAGTCCTTCCTCTGCGAGCTTGATGAAGGCTTCGCGTACCGGTTGGCGGCTCACGCCATGGGCCAGCGCCAAGTCCGCCTCGGAAACTCGCGCACCGGGTGCGAGATGCCCGGTGATCACCGCCAAGCGCAGCCATTGATGGATCTGCGGCCCGATCGGCAGGGACGGGTCCACCGGCTCGGCGGCGCCTTCCCTTCCCTGCGCCATCAACCCCTACCCCATTGACTGCCATACAAGCCTACTAGTATGGTAGAAGGTGCGCAAGGGGGAACGGACCGATGCGTCAGGCGTGGAGGTGGTTCGGCCCAGGCGATCCCGTGACCACGCGCGACATGCGCGAGGCTGGCGTCGAGGCCGTCGTCACCGCGCTCCACGCCCGCGCCCCGGGCGAGCCATGGTCCGATGAGGAGATCGCGGCGCGTCAGGCCGATGTCGCACATTGGCCCGATGGCTCGCCTTCGGGCCTCGCCTGGGAGATCGTCGAGAGCCTGCCAGTCTCCGAGGACATCAAGCGCGGCTCGGCGCGGGCCCCCACGCACGTCGCGGCTTGGGTCGCCAGCCTGGAGGCGCTGGCGCGGCGCGGCGTGCGGGTCGTGTGCTACAACTTCATGCCGGTCCTCGACTGGACGCGCACCGACCTGGCCTGGACGCGGCCTTCGGGGGCGACCTGCCTGCGCTTCGACCTCGCGGACTTCGCGGCCTTCGACATTGTCGCGCTGCGCCGTCCCAACGCGGCCGAGGACTATGGACCCGAGATCGCGGAGGCCGCCACCGCCCGCGCGTGCGCGCTGGGGGAGGACGGGCTCGTCGCGCTGTCCAAGGTCGTCGCCGCGGGCCTGCCGGGCGCAGCCGAGCGGCGCAGCCTGGACGGCGTGCGCGAGCTCCTCGCCGCCTACGGGAGCCTCGACGGCGCCCGCCTGCGCGCCAACCTCGTCGACTTCCTGTCCGTGGCGGTGCTCGCTGCCGAGCGCCTGGGCCTGCGGCTCTGCTGCCATTCCGACGATCCGCCCTTCCCCCTGCTCGGGCTGCCGCGCGTCATGTCCACCGAGGTGGACTACGCCTGGGCCTTCGCCGCCGTCGAGCTACCGGCGAACGGCATGACCTTCTGCGCGGGCTCGCTGGGTTCCCGCGCCGACAATGACCTCCCCGGAATAGTCCGCAGGCTGGGACCCCGCATCCATTTCCTCCACCTCCGCTCGGTGCGCCGCGAGCCCTGGGGCGAGGGCCCGCGCTGCTCGTTCTTTGAGGACGAGCACCTGGAGGGCGACGCAGACATGGTCGCCATCGTCGCCGCCGTCCTGGCCGAGGAGGCCCGGCGCCACGCGGAAGGGAGGGCGGACGCCGACATCCCCATGCGTCCCGACCACGGCCAGCGCATCCTCGACGACCACCGCCGCGGCGGGCCGCTCGGCTACCCGCTCATCGGGCGCATGAGGGGCCTGGCCGAGCTGCGCGGCGTCGCGCGAGCCCTGGGGGACCCGCGGTTCGCCGCGGCGCCCCCCGCCGGCGCAGGGGAGGCGGGTCCATGGCGGCGCTGACCATCGACCGCGTGGGGAAGTCCTTCGGCGGCCTGCCGGTCCTGTCGGCCATCGAGCTCGACGTGGCCGATGGGGAGTTCGTGGCACTCGTTGGCCCCTCGGGCTGCGGCAAGAGCACGCTCCTGCGCATCCTGGCCGGCCTCGATGATGCCACGCGCGGCGCCATTACCCTGGGCGGACGGGTCATCAACCACCTGTCCCCGCGCGAGCGCAACGTGGCCATGGTGTTTCAAGGCTATGCGCTCTACCCGCACATGTCGGTGCGCGACAACCTCGGCTTCAACCTGCGCCTCGCGGGACGGCCCAAGGCCGAGATCGCCGAGCGCGTGGGGCGCGCCGCGGCCCTCCTGGAGCTCACGCCTCTCCTCGACCGCCGGCCCGCGCAGCTTTCGGGCGGGCAGCGCCAGCGCGTGGCCATGGGCCGCGCCATCGTCCGCAAGCCCGACCTGTTCCTGTTCGACGAGCCGCTTTCCAACCTCGACGCGCAGCTGCGCGTGCAGATGCGCGTCGAGATCAAGGCGCTGCACCAGGCGGTGCCCACGACCTCCATCTACGTCACGCACGACCAGATCGAGGCCATGACGCTCGCCGACCGCATCGTGGTCATGCGGGGGGGGCGCGTGGAGCAGGTGGGCACGCCGGCCGAGCTCTACGCGCGGCCCGCCAACCTGTTCGTGGCGCGCTTCATCGGCTCCCCGTCCATGAACCTCCTGCCCGCGCAGGCGGACGAGGCCGGACAGACGCGCCTCGCCGGCGGCGGCCCCGCCCTGGCCCTCGCCCTGGGCCTCATGGCCGGGGCGCGGGGGGTGGTCGGCGTCCGACCGGAGCACGTGCGCCTGGGCGAGGGCGAGCGGGCCACGGTGCGCATGGTCGAGCCCACCGGCGCGCAGGCCCATGTCCACCTTGACCTCTCAGGCCAGCGCCTGCTCGCGGTGGTGGAAGGTGACCGGCCGCCGCGCGCGGGCGAGGAGGTCGGGGTGTCGTGGGACCCGGCCCGCGTGCACGTCTTCGACAACGAGGGCCGGCGCGTCGGGCGCCGGTGACGATCGGGGAGGAGGATCCCAAGTGAACGTTCGCACATCGTCGGCCGCGCTGGCGGCGGCCCTTGCCGCGGCGGTGCCAGCCGCCGCCCAGGACGCCTTCGACTGGCGCCAGCACGAGGGCGCCACGGTCGAGGCGCTGATGCCCGAAGGCCCGTTCCTCGACGCGGCGCTGCCCGTGATCGAGGAGTTCGAGGCGGCCACCGGCATCACGGTGGAGCTCGAGCAGCTCCCCGAGGCGCAGGCCTGGGACAAGATCCGCGTCGAGATGCAGGCCGGCTCTGACGAGATCGACCTGTACATCGGCCAGATCGACCGCTTCGGCGCGCAGTTCAGCGCCAACGGCTGGTACGAGGACCTGCTGCCCTTCATCGAGAACCCCGCACTGACCTCGCCCGAGTTCGACTGGGAGGACTTCCGCGAGCCGAGCCGAACGGTGTCGACCATCGGCGGGCAGGTCGTGGGGATCCCAATCGACCGGCCCGGCGGCCCGGTCCTGGTCTATCGGCGCGACCTCCTGGAGGCGAACGGCATCGCCGTGCCGACCACCCTCGAGGAGCTCGAGGCCGCGGCGCGCGCGATCCACGAGGCGACCGGCATCCCCGGCATGGTGCTGCGCGGCAGCGGCGCTCCGGCCACCTCGCAGTTCGCCAACGTGCTGCATGAGTTCGGCGGCCGCTGGGAGGACGCAGCAGGCAACCCCACAGTGAACACGCGCGAAGCCGTGGCCGCCTTCGACTGGTGGGGGCGGATGCTGCGCGAGACGGGCAACCCCAACGCCACCACCTTCGGCTTCCCCGAGGTGGTGAGCGAGTTCGTGTCGGGCAACGCCGCCTTCGGCATGGACGGCGCCCTCGCGGTGCCGGCCGTCATCAACGACCCGGCCACCTCCCAGGTCGCGGGGGAGGTGGGCTACATGGCGATCCCGAACGGCCCCGGCGGCCCCGCGGTGCGCGAGACCGATCCCTGCCGCACCATTGGGCCCTTTGCTGTGTCCATCAACCCGTTCTCGGAGGACAAGGAGGCCGCATGGCTGCTGGCCCAGTGGCTCGTCAGCAAGGACGCACAGGTGGATCTGCTGCTGACCGGGCGCCTCGTGGCACGGGCCTCGGCGGCCGAAAGCGATCGCTTCCTGTCCGACCCGGCGGTAACCGCCGAGCAGGAGTACTGGGACGCGGTGCTCGAGGCGTCGTCCTTCTGCTACCCGACTGTGGGCAACGCCCCGCCTTCGATCACTGACGTCGGCCGCGCGCGCGAGATCGTCGGGCAGGTGATCGTGGCCTCGATCCTGGGCCAGGACGTGCAGGCCGCCGCCGACCAGGCTCAGGCCGAGCTCGAGGCGCTCAAGGCGAGCCAGTGATCCCAGGGGAGGGGCCGGCCACGGCCCCTCCCTTCCACCCGGAGGGACGCGGACGTGACGAGCGTCGACCTGGCGGCCGAGGCCGCCGCTGACTTGGCCCACCCCCCCTTGCGAGGTCCCAGGCGGGCCAGGCTGTTCGCCTGGCTCATGGCGGGCCCGGCCTCGCTGGTGATGCTCGCCATCATGGTCTACCCGCTGACCAACCTTCTGCTGCTCAGCCTGCGCGACTACGACGGCGCCTCGGTCACGGCCTACCAATGGGTTGGGCTCGCCAACTACGAGGCGATGCTGGCCGATCCGCGCTTTTGGGCCGCCTTGCGACGCACGCTGGCCTACTGCCTCCTGTCGGTGACCGCCTCGCTGGCGCTCGGCACGCTCATGGCCTTCGTGGTCAACCGCCGCTTCCGGGGGGTGACCGTGCTGCGCACGGTCTTTATCCTGCCCATGGTGGCGATGCCGGTCGCCTCGGCGCTCGTCTTCGAGGCGATGATGAACCCCAACCAGGGCATCCTGAATCAGATGCTCGAGGCCGCGGGCCTGCCGCCCTACACCTGGCTCGCCCACCCGGGCAGCGCGCTCCTGTCTCTTGTGGTCCTGGAGGTCTGGATGGGGGCGCCCTTCGTCATGCTGATCGTGCTCGCCGGGCTCCAGTCGATGCCGCAGGAGCCGCTCGAAGCCGCGCGCATCGACGGCGCCACGCCCCTCCAGGCGCTTTGGTTCGTGACCCTTCCCATGCTGCGCTCGGCCCTCGCCACGGCCGTGCTCTTCAAGCTCATCGACACGCTGAAGCAGTTCGCGACCATCTGGGTCCTGACCGAGGGGGGACCACTGCGCTCGACCGAGACGCTCTACGTCTACGGCTACGCCCTGGCCTTCCAGTTCTTCGACGTAGGCTACGGCGCCGCGATCCTCATGGCGCTCCTCGTCCTCGTCCTGTTCGTAAGCCTCCTGTGGATGCGCGTGCGCGAAAGGGCCTGGGTTTGACCGCCGCCCCCGCCGCCCCCGCTCCCCTTGACGGCCCGGTCGTGCGTCCGCCGCCCGGGGCGCGGCTGCGCCGCCTGGCCAGGCGCCTTTCCTTCGCGCTGCTCGCGGGGGTGCTGCTCTTGCTGTTTCTGTTCCCGTTCTGGTGGATGGTGACGGCCTCGCTGAAGCTGCCGCGCGACGTTTCGACCTTCCCGCCCGCCCTCCTCTTCACGCCCAACCTCGACCAGTACCGCGCAGCCCTCTCGGAGCCGGCCTTCTGGTGGCAGACGCTCAACAGCCTTGTCGTGGCGCTCGGGGCCCTGGCGCTCGGGCTGCTGCTGGGTCTTCCGGCGGCCTATTCGGTCGCGCGCTTCCGCTTGCGCATCGTGCCGCTCACCGTGCTCGTGGTGCGGATGATCCCGGGCGTGGTCTTCATGCTGCCGCTGTTCCTAGTGTACCGGCAGCTCGGCCTCCTCGACACCCACGCGGGCCTCATCGTCGCGCATCTGATCATCACTCTGCCGCTGGCCATCTGGATCATGATGGGCTTCTTCGAGGACGTCCCCGTCGAGGTCGAGCAGGCCGCCCTGATCGACGGCTGCACGCGCTGGGGGGTGTTCTGGCGCGTGGCGCTCCCCCTCAGCCTGCCGGGCATGTCGGTGACGGCTATCCTGGCCTTCATCACCTCGTGGAACGACCTCGTCTTCGTGCTCATCCTCGGCGGCAACGATACCCGCACGCTGCCCGCGTCAGTGCTCTCCTACATGGGGTTCGACACCCTCAACTTCGCCGGCATCGCGGCGAGCGCCACACTGCTCTCGGCCCCCGTGGTGCTCTTGTCCGTTGTCGCCCAGCGCTGGCTCGTGGGCGGCCTCACCGTCGGAGCCGTGAAGTGACCGCGCCGGTCCGCCTGTCCGTCGCGCCTTCGGGCGATCGCCTGCTCGCCCAAGGGCGCCCCTTCCTTTACTGTGCCGACACGGCCTGGGCGGCCTTCGGCCCCATCACCGAGGCTGAGTGGCGACACTACCTGCGCCGCCGCCGCGACCAGGGCTTCAATGCCGTCCAGATCAGCGTGCTGCCGGTCCTGCACGACACCAGCCGCTCGCCCGACGACCCGGCCCCCTTCGCGCCGCGCCCCGGGGGCGGCTGGGACCTGGACAGACCGTCAGAGGCCTACTGGGCGGCGGCCGAGCGCAAGGTCGCCGTCGCCGTCGAGATGGGCCTGGTCCCGGCGCTGGTGGTGCTGTGGTGCACATATGTCGAGGGGACCCGCTGCGCCGCCGTGAGCCCGTGGGACGTGTCGATGAGCGAGCCGCAGGTTGTCGCCCATGCGCGGCGCGTGGCCGATCGCTTCGGCCGCCTGTGCCCACTGTTCTTCGTGAGTGGCGACACCCGCTTCGAGGCGCCGCTCGAGTCGCCGCGCTACATGGCCGCGCTCGACGCCCTGCGGGCGGCCTGCCCGGACGCGCTCCTTGCCATGCACCTCAACTGGGACGTGCCGCTCCCGCCCGAGTTCGCGGCCAAGGTCAACATCTACGCCTACCAGTCGGGCCAGCGCCTCGTGCACCAGGAGCGGCCCTGGAAGCTCGCCCAAGACTTCCTGGCGATGCCGGTTCGTCGCCCGATCGTCAACGCCGAGCCGAGCTACGAGGGCCACCTGCGAGTGGGAGACCAAACGCGCTGGTCCGCCTTCGACGTGCGCCGCGCCGTCTGGCAGAGCCTCCTGTCAGGCGCCAAGGCCGGGATCGCCTACGGCGCGGCGGGCGTCTGGAGCTTCCACCGGGCAGGCATGGCCTTCCCCAACGAAGCGCGCGCCGGCACGCCCTTCGACTGGGAGGACGGGCTGGACTTGCCCGGCGCCTGGGACGTGGGCTTCGCGCGCTGGCTCTGGGAGGCGCTCGACCTCGGCACCTTCGCCCCGGCCCAGGACCTGCTCCTCGACGCCGACCCGCAGGTCCGCGCGGCCGCGACGACCGACCGCCGCCGCTTGGCGATCTATGCGCCGCATGCGACCCCGCTCCGCCTCGCCATCCCGCCAGGCGGCGCGACGCTGCGCGCGATCGACCTCGAGGCGCGGCGGATCCATTTCGGCCAAGTGGCAGACCTCGCGGTGGTTCCCCCGCCGTTCAACGCAGACGCCCTCCTGCTTGTCGAGCGAGGATGATGCCGATCGCCATGGACCTCTGCCCAGACCCGCTCGCAAGCGGCCAAGGTGCGCTTGACAGCCAGGACCGGCGCGTCGGCGTGCGATGGTTTCGGTGGTGATGGTGATTATCCCGCTGACACATCAGCCACCACGGGTGGTGGTCTGATCCTGGTCAGCAGGACGTCCGCGGCTGCGGTCAGGCCTCTGTAGTAGGGGCTTCGCCGCACCGCGGCCGGGATCACCCGATCCCGGGCCTTGAGGCGCTCCAGATGACGGTGGACCGTCTCCCGGAGGCTTCCTGCCTTGGTGAGGCGCGCCGCCCGATCGAAGCTAGAACGTCCAGTTCGCAGGTTGCGCGCCGCGTTCACGTCGGCGTGGATCTTGTTCCCGCAGCAGGCGCACACGAAGGCGCTCTGGCTCCTGCGGTTGGTCTTGGCGACGTGCCCGCACGAGGGCGCGGAGCACGTCTGCAAGGGGCAGGCCGGGTTGACCTCGGCGTGGGTGATGCCGAAGCGGTCGGCGAGGTCCTGGAGCTTGGCGCGCACCACCGCCCGCCCCGAACGGGCCAGGAGGCGGTTCAGGCGCCGCGAGAGCCCGGGCGCGCGGAAGTCGAGCCGCTCCACCACGACGTGCCCGGGCCGCCTCACCCCCACCACGCGGTTTAGCACCCGCCCGATGGCTTCCTTGAGGTAGCCTCGGAAGCTCTCCACGCGCTCGCGGTAGCGCCGCGACCGGTTGGGCCTGAGGCCCTGGGCCTGGAGCCTGGCCGCGAGCCCCGCGATGCGATGGTCGTGGCGCTCGAGCTCGCGCCGCCAGCTCCGGCCCAGCAGGTCGCCCTGGTCGCTGGCGAACATGGTGGCGAGCCCGAAGTCGAGGGCGAGCTCCTCGCAGGCGGGGCGGTAGGTGGCCCGGCTCGCGGCGAACGCCTCGCCCATGTCGCTGGCCACGCCCACGACGATCTCGCCCGGGCGCCCGTCGGGCAGGCGGTGCAGGGGTCGTCCGGTGCGCCGCGCGTCCCGGAGCGCGACCCGACCCGCGGGCCGCTCGATGAGCTGCACCGTGAGCGCCCGCGCGGCGCCGGCCGCGAGGCGCGCCTCGTGGTGGGCGTAGGGGCGCAACGGCACGTGCACGGCGGCCTGGGCTCGCGTCGGGCGGCCGCGCCGGTCGAGCCTGGGTCGCAGCGAGCGGACAGAGAGCCAGAGCCCCGCGTGAGCTGCTCCCGCCTGCCACGACTCGCGCTCCACGAGCCCGGCCCCGCGCTGGTCGATTCAGGGGTTCAGGCGCGCGACGAGCGTCAAGCACGCCTCGGGGCTCCGCGCGATCTCGGAGATGCGCGCGCTGGAGATGTCGTCAGGGCGACGGCGGACGATGTGGGGCCGATGGGTGCTCGGGTGCTCATGAGCCGGACCATCGGCCGGAAGCGGTGAACACGACGTGTAGGGGGCAGATGCGTCAGCGGGATAATGGCGCTGAAGCTTACGATCATTCCACGGCAACCGGTCCGGCGATGTCGCGGGAGAGCACAGGCGCCACGACGGATTCCCGCGCTGACCCCCGGATGAGCCAGGGCATGGCGGTCGATCACGCGGACCCGCCTCGCCCGACAGACAGAGGACCCGATCATGACCCCCATCCGGATGCTGGCCGCGGCGGCGCTGCTGACCCTCGCGGGGGCGGCCCCGGCGCTGGCCGGGTGCGACGACCTGTACATCGTCGTGACCCAGAACGGCGACGGCAACAACGCGCAGATCATCGTCAACTGCATTGCCGACGAGCCGATCTACGTGCCCCCGCCCCCGCCGCTCGCCAACGCCTGCGCCCTGGCGACCTCGTGGGGCGAGCCGGACTACGGCTGGGTGAGGCCGCTCTCCTTCGAAGAGACAGGGTGGCTCCTCGAAGGCGAATGGTGCCCGGCAGACGGGCCCTTCGGCGGCATCGCCGTCATCTATTGACCCCCGCAGAGAAGGAGACCTTCCCATGACCCGCACCCTGGCCGCGCTCCTCCTGAGCGCGGCCCCCGGCCTGGCCTTGGCCCAGGACGCAAGCCACGACCCGACCCACGGCGTGGCGGAGGTGTCCGTCGTCCTCGACGCCGACGCCGCCACCGCGATCCTGGACACGGACGCCGTCGGCACCGGCATCGGGCTCACGCAGCTCGCCGACGACACCGCCTTCGAGATGGCCGTCACCGGCCAGGACGGCTCGGTCGAGGTCTACTCTTCTGGCGACGGCGCCCTCGACGTGGAGGCCGCAGGCGGCCGCTCGGTGATCTTCGCCGGCAACTGCGACCTGCCTCCCGTCCACCGTCGCGTCGAGGACGGGGGCCGCCTCAAGATCCACGTCCTGCCCTGCCCCTGATCCCCTCTAGACCAACCCGCAGACCCAACCCGGAGACCCAACCTGCGGGCCCAACCCAAGGAGACACTTCCATGGCCGACACCATCGGCGGCTTCTTTGCCGCCCTGCTCGCCCTTCTCGGCGGGGAGCCCGCCGCCCCGGTCCACGTCCCGACGCCCACCGCCCCCGCGGTCGAGGCGCCCTTCACCTGCGTCCTCGTCGAGGGCCGGGTCCGCGGGCACGCCGCCACCCTCGTGAGCCTCGAGGCCCCGGACGCCTGGATGGGCGAGATGGCCTTCACGGCCGAGGTGCAGGGGGCCAACCGGATCCGCATCGAACGCCACGAGCCGATCCGCCTCGCGCCGGCCACCCCGGTGGTCTTGGCGCAACTGAGCCCACCCCCGGCGCCCGGGGAGATCGCCACCTCGCTCACCCTGGGCGGCGAGGAGGTGGCGTGCCGCTGAGACCTCGCTCACCGACCCGCGGCGAGGATCGCCGCGGCCCTCGCGAAAACCAGACCTGATCCGCGGCTGACCCCCATCATCACACCCCGGGACGCACCCGGTAACCCGAAAGGACCCAAGCGATGACCACCACCTTCCGCGCCATCTTCCGGACCGGCGCCTTCCACGCCGGCGCCTTCCACACGGCCGCGCTCCTGGCGCTCGCCACCGCCGCGGCCTCGCCCGCCCTCGCCGGCGGCGATGGCATCGAGGACTACGGCTGCTACTGCGTCGAGAACGGCGTGAGCGTCTACGTCGAGGGCTACGACAACGTCGCCGACGCCGCCGCCCGGGGCTGCGCCAACGCGCTCGTGCTCATTCAGGACGGCTCCTTCAACGAGAGCACCGTCCGCGTCGAAGGGACCGGCCTCGAGGCGGGCGTCGTCCAGCGCGGCTCCGGCGCCGTGGCCAGCGTCGAGATGGAGGGCCGGGACAGCTCCGTCGGCGTGATCCAGCACGGCCCGAGCGACGTCAGCGTGGTGAGCTCGGGCACAGGGAACCTGGCCATGGTCCGGGTCGACTAGTGCGACCCCTCTCCTGGCGCGGCCCGGGCCTCGGCGCCCGGGCCGCGCTCGTGCATCGCATGCAGACGCGGGGCGAAGGTCGCATGGTCCTCGTCCTGGCCCGTCCGGAGGTCCTGATGCGTGAGCCAGCGCACGTAGGCGTCGAGCGAGCGGGCCAGGGCCAGGAGAGCCGTGGCGCCCTCGGCCAGCGCCTCCACCGTCTCCTCGTCGCGCCGGTCGGCCTTGAGGCCGCGGGTCTCGGGCAGCCGCTCGCCCCGGCGCACGGCGGCGGCCAGGCCGCGCAGCGCGAGGGGATCGCGCAGGAGCTCCCCCATCTCCCGGTCGCGCAGGGCCGCACGCACCGCGTCTGCGTCGCGGTGGAAGGCGAGAAGCAGGCCCTCCAGGCGCCCGGCCTGCAGGAGCGCGAGGGCGGCCGCGGCGACCACGTGATCGACGTCGCCCTGCAAGTCCCCCATCTCCGCGGCGATGGCCCCATAGCCCGGCCCCGGAGCGGTCTCCACGCGGCGGGAGTTCGACCCCGCCCGGGTCTTCAGCGCCTCGACCAAGCGGTTCTGCCAATCACCGAAGTGGTCGAAGCGCAGGAGCGTCCGGTAGAGCCGCGGATCCGGGGGCAGGGCCCCGAAGAGGCAGGGCCGGAGCGCCTCGGGGTCCGCGAGCCAGAGCGCGATGCGGTTGCGCTGTCCTTCCTTCTTCAGCCACGCCACGCGGTCGCAGGGCGGCGCGAACAGCGTCCGAAGGGGCGACACCCACTCGTCCATCGCCAGCGGATCGGACGCCGTCGCGGTGCCGTCGCCATCGGCATTCCTGGGACGCTGGATCATCTCGCCTTCGAGCGAGGCAGGTCTCCCCTCGTCGTTCATCGACACCCCATCGGCCTCCGCGCGCTCCGCCAGGGCCGCCCGGAGGGCCTCTCGGAACAGGAGCACCTCCTGCGCGGCGTTGCGGAAGAGCCGGAACCCCTCGACGGCTGCCTCGACGTCGGGAGCGTTCTGGCTCAGCCAGAAGTCGAGGATCGCCCGGTCGTCGATGTCGACGACATCCGCGACCTCGCGCGCGGCCAGGAAGTCGCGGATGACCCGGGACTTCCGGTCGGCATGCTCGGGAGGCAACTGCTCCCGCAGCCACGCGCGAAAGGCCCCGTGAAGCGCCAGCGCCACGTCCATCCCCCCTCGCGTGGGGCGTGGTCCGATCGCCGGCCCGAGGAGCTCCTCGACCGCCGCGAAGCCCAGGCCGAAGAGGGCGACCTCGAGGTAGGCCGCGACGCGCGGCATCTGCGCGAAGGCGAGATCGAACGGGCCGGTCGAGCCTTCGAGGTGCGCCTCGGTCAGGAGCACGCCCGATCGTCCGATCTGCGCGATGCCGTCGAGCTTACCGGCGCCGGCTGCCCGCGTCAGGGCCGCCTCGAAGGCCCTCGTGCCAAAAAGGGGGAAGGCGCCGGTAGAGGAAGCCGCTCATGCCCTGGGGGTCGGCGGCCTCCATCAGGCGCGCGAGCCGCACGGCCTGATGGGCCAGCCCGCGCAGCGCGGGTCCCTGGGACAGCACGAGCCGCCGCAGGCCTTGGCCGAGCTCCCAGGGGCACCACGGGCGGCCGGACGCGGTCCGGCGGTCGGTCACGTAATCGAGGGCATCGAGGAGATCCCGGGAGGGGCCGTCCAGCGGCTCCGTCGCCATCGCCCGCCTCCCTCGCGGCCCTTGCCTGCCAGCGTCAACCTGCGATCCTTACACTACCCCAGCCGGAGGCCCTGGCAATGGTGATATTATACTTGACGTACCAAGCCCCTAGGTTCAGGGCTCACAACCAGAAGATCACGAGGGCGGCCGGGGCGCAGGCTGACAGGAA
>ERZ1066118.1484-NODE-1484-length-14516-cov-19.814812_pt1 | contig 14516 bp, 14 predicted proteins | sample MGYA00382765_ERZ1066118 | MGnify/ENA primary metagenome ERZ1066118 (study PRJEB33369, sample SAMEA5778348) | biofilm metagenome | biome: Industrial cooling water; feature: Water cooling tower basin; material: Biofilm | place: United Arab Emirates | collected...
GCCTGCTTCCGCGGGCCGGCCAGGGCGGCGTAGCGGGTGCGCAGCGCGGCGACGTCGGCCCGGCGGCCGGCGGCGCGAGGGCCTGGTGGCGCGTCGGCCCACGGGGCGCCGCCCCATGCTGCTGCGCCCCGCGCGCCGGCGGCGAGCAGGTCGTGCCCGGGCGGGACGGCGAGCGCGTCGCCCGTCCGGATGTTGTGGTCGAGGTTCGGGAGCGGGGGCACCGCGTGCGGGTCCGCCACCTCGCGCTCGACCACCACGGAGAGCCAGAGGCGCAGCTCGCACAGCCAGACCGCGGTGGGGTTCACGTCCACGCCGAACACCGAGCGCGTGAGGACGGCCTGCCGGCGGTCGGCGAGCGGGCGCGGGTCGCCGCAGGTGGCGAGCAGGTCGGCCAGGCGTTCCAGCGCGTGGACGAGGAAGGCGCCGGAGCCGCACGCCGGGTCGACGAGGCGGAGCGAGGCGGCGCGGGCGTGGAGCGCGGCCCCCGTGGCGGCGGGCGGGGCGTGACCGGCGAGCGCCGCGTCGACGGCGTCGAGCGGGAGGTCGGGGGTGGCGAGGGCCTGCCGCAGCGCCTCGGTGGTGGCGTGCTCGACGAGCGGGCGGGGCGTGTAGAAGGCGCCCGTGGTGTGGCGGTCGCGGGCAGCCATCAGCGACTCGAAGGCGCGGCCGAGCATCTCGGGGTCGACGGCGGCCTCGGACCAGGCGGCGGCGTCCTCGCGCGGGGTGAAGCGGTGGCCGGCGAGCAGCGTGTGGACGAGGGTGCCTAACGGCGCGTCGCCCAGCGCGGCGGCGCGGTGGCGGCGTTCGAGCGCGGTCGGAGCGAAGAGGCCGCCGTTGAGGAACGGCACGCGGCCGAAGGCGCGCGCCGCGGGGGCGCGGTGGCGGCGCGGGGTGTTGAGCGTGCCGAAGCAGAGCGGGCGGAGCGTCCGCGCGTGAAACTGCCCGCCGGCGGCCATGCGGGCGTCGTAGTGGCGGGCGAGGAAGGCGCGGTCGCCGTCGAGCCAGCCCTTGGCCTCGAGGAAGGCCAGGAAGAGCAGGCGCGTGGTGTTGAGGAGCGCGAGGTCGGCGCGGTCGCGCGGGTCGCGGACGGAGGGGGGGAGCGAGTCGGAGAGGGCGCGGACAGTCGTGTCGAGCGTGCGGTAGAAGCGCGCCGACAGGTGGTCGCGGGTGAGCGTGTCGAGCCACGCCTGGTGGACGAGCGCTGGGTGGGCGGCCGCCGCGGCGCGGGCCGCGAGGGTGCGGAGCGTGTCGGCGTCGCTGGGCAGCGGGCCGGCCGGGTCGAAGCGGAGGGCGGCGAGGCGGGGGCCGCGTGGCGCTGCGTGCCAGGCGACGAGCGCCGCGGCGCGCTCGCCCGGGTGGTGCAACGCGAGCAGCCAGCAGGGGGCCGGCGCGTGGGCCGCGAGGTGGCGGGCCAGGTGCGCCGCGGTCTCGCGGAGGGGCGGGCCCTGCAGCGTGGCCACGAGGGCGTGCAACGGCCCCGGGCCGGCGCACACGCTGGCGCGGGCGACGGCGTCGTCCGGGGCGAGCCGCGCGCGGGTGGCGCGGGGGAGCGGGACCGGGGGCGCGGTGACCCCTGCCGCGTGGGCAAGCGCGGCGAGCCCGTCGGGGGTGGCGGCGCGGGCGAGGAGGCGGGCGGCGTGGGCGAGGTGCACGCCGCCACGGTGGGGCCGGCGGCGCGCGCGATGCGTACCGAAACGTTGCGGGGTGGGCCGTGACGTTGCGGGCGGCGCCCGGTCCTGCGCGCGGCGCTATGCGGTGCCGCGGGCGCTCAGGTATTCGCGCCCGCGCCACTCCACGCGGCGCCCGCGCGCGATGGCCTGCACCGCGATCGTCAGGTACGTCGCGGCGCCCAGCGGGAATAGCAGCGCCCACGCGGGCGACAGCCCCGCGCGCCGGTAGACGGCGGCCCAAAAACCAAGCGTCGCGCCCGTGGCGATGGCCGCGCCGAGGACCGTGCGGTCGTCCAGCGGCGTCACCAGCGAGGCCGCGAGGAGCAGCACGGGCCAGAGTTGCGCCGCGGCCGGCAGCAGGAGCAAGAGCGGGAAGAGCAGTTGCCCGACCGGCCCGAACGGCATGGCCTCGCGCCCGCCCGCGAACACGTTCTTCCGCCACCCGCGCACGAGCTCGGCGAGCGAGGTGTACATGCGCGTGCGGAGCTGGCGCTCGCCCACCACGAGGTGCACGGGGAGCCCGTGCGCGGCGGTGTGTTGGGCCAGCTTGAGGTCCTCGACCACGACGTCGCGCACGGCCGCGTGGCCGCCGACGGCGTCGTACGCGGCGCGCGTCATGAGCAGGCACTGGCCGTTGGCGATCTTGTCGACCGGGCGGCGCGCACGGCTCACGCGGTCGCCGCCGCCGTAGCGCGCGGCGATCACCGCGAACACCTGCGGCTGCACCACGCGCTCCCAGAAGCTGCCCAACTCCTGGAACCCGGCGACCGAGAGCAGCGCCGACCCGCGCGCCTGCATGGCGTTGAGCGTCCGCGGCAGCAGGTCGGGGGTGTGCGCGGTGTCGGCGTCGGCGAAGCAGAGCACGGCGCCGGTGGCCTGCGCCGCGCCGGTGTGACACGCCCACTGCTTCCCCATCCACCCGGCCGGGAGGGGCGGCGTGGCGAGGACGCGGAGCCGCGGGTCGCCCGCCGCCGCCTCGCGCGCCAGCTCGGCGGTGCCGTCGGTCGAGTGGTCGTCGACGACGAGGAGCTCGAGGTCGGGGTAGGTGGTGGCGAGCACCGAGCGCACGCAGCGCGCGATGTTGCGGGCCTCGTCGCGCGCCGGCACCACGACCGTGACCCGCGGCGCGCCCGGGGGGGCGTCGGCGGGATAGCTGTCGAGGGTGGTGCGGTCGCGCGAGCGCCACCACACGAACAGGGGCGCGACGAGGTACGGGACCACGTCGCGCACGGCGAGCCAGAAGACCACGGGCGGAAGTTAGTGCGGCGCCTCACCCTGGCCGGCGTCGGACCCCGCGGCGCGGGCGCGCTCCTCGCGCCCGCTGAGTCCCCCCTGCGCGTCGTCGTCGCGCGGGGCCTGGGTGCCGGTGGCGAAGCCGGTGTCGTTGCCGTAGCCGCCCTCGCCGCCGCGCTCGCTCACGCCCTCGCGGGCGGCGTCGGGCGTGGGCGTGGGGGCGGGCTGGGAGGGCGGGCTGATATCGTTGGGCTCGGTCATGGGCGGGGCTCCGGTTGGGGACGGCGGGCGCCCGGGGCAACGGGCGTGCCCCCGGCGGCGGATCTACGTTGTTCCCCCATGTCGCATCCCGCCGCCGTGCTCCCACCCCCACTCGGCCCCGGCGCCCGCGTCGCCCTGGTCGCGCCCGCCGGGCCCGTGTCGGCCGAGGACGTGGTGCGGGCCGAGTCCGCCGTGCGAAGCTTCGGGTGGGAGCCGGTGGTGGGCGAGCACGCGCTGGCGCACCGGGATTACTTCGCCGGCAGTGACGCCGAGCGGCTGGGCGACCTGAACGCCGCGCTCCGCGACGGCCGGGTGGACGCGGTGTGGTGCCTGCGCGGCGGCTACGGCGCGATGCGCATCCTGGGCGGCGTGGACTACGCGGCGCTGGCCCGGCGCCCGCGCGCGCTGGTGGGCTACTCCGACGTGACGGCGCTGCACCTCGCGTGCGCGGCGCGCGTGCCAGGACTGGTGACGTTCCACGGGCCCAACGCGCGCGCGCCGCTCCCGCCGTTCGCCCGCGCGTCGCTGGCCCGCGCGTTAGGCGGTGGGCGCGCGGACCCGTGCGGGGCGGCGCCGGGCGCGCGGGCGTTGCGGCCGGGCCGGGCGGCGGGGCGGCTGGCGGGCGGCAACCTCGCGCTGCTCGCGGCGCTGGTGGGCACGCCGTACGCGCCGCGGTCCGCGGGCGCCGTGGTCGTGCTGGAGGACGTCAACGAGCCCGTGTACCGCGTGGACCGGATGCTCCGGCAGCTCCTGCTCTCGGGGGCGCTCGACGGGTGCCGGGCGCTGGCGTTCGGGCAGTGCACGCGGTGCCCCGAGCCGTGCGAGGACGACGGGCGGCGCACGCTCGCGGCGGTGGTGGCGGAGGCGGCGGAGGCGTTAGGCGTGCCGGCGGTCATCGGGCTGCCGGTGGGGCACGTGGACGAGCAGTGGACGCTCCCGCTCGGCGCCGCGTGCGAGTTGGTGGCGGAGGAGGGCGGGTGTGGGGTGTGGGTGGATTGGGGGGCGGTAGCGAGGGTTTCGTAGCGGGAAAGAACTTTTGACGGGATTCACGGGATTGACGGAATTGTTGGTCCCGCGTCAGGCGAGAGTGTCGCGCTCTCGCGACGGTCCGATCATCCCGTCCATCCCGTGAATCCCGTCCAAGTTGTTGCTCTGACCGGGCTCGCCTCCGCGGTACGGCGGAGAGATCCTTCGCTGTGCTCAGGATGACACGGTGCGGGGCGGGTGCTGGGCGCGCTGCGCTACCTCCGCGGTGACCCTCGCGTCGGTCGTCGCGGCCTCGGGGAGCCTTCGCGGGGGCGGGTAGGTCCCTCGCTGCGCTCGGGACGACATCTTTGCGGGGGCCGTCCCCCGCGCCGCGTCACGACCCTCTACCCGACTTCCCCATGAAGACCGCCGCCGAGTTGATCGCCGAAGCCAAGCAGCGCGTCCGCGAGGTGGCGCCCGACGCCGTGCGGGCGGAGCGGGAGGCCGGGGGCGACTTCGTCCTGCTGGACGTGCGCGAGCCGGCCGAGGTGGCGATGGGGCGCGTGCCCGGCGCCGTGGTGATCGCGCGCGGCGTGCTGGAATCGGCGGTCGAGGCGCGGGTGCCGCGCGAGCAGCCCGTCGTGATCTACTGCGCCAGCGGCAACCGCTCGGCGCTGGCCGCCGACACGTTGCAGCAGATGGGCTACGCCGACGTGCGGTCGATGGCGGGCGGCATCCGCGGGTGGGCCGACGCGGGCGGCGAGATCGAGGCGTGACGGCGGGCGGGGCGCCGGCGCAGGCGAGACCGGCGCACCCCACCATCGAGCGGCTGGCGCGGGCGCTCGCCGCGCGGCCGGGCGCCCGCGCGCAGGTCCTCGCGGGTGATCCGGCGCCGCGCCGGGCGGCGGTCGCGCTCGTGCTGCGGGCGGACGCGACGGACCCGTCGGCGCCGTTGGAACTGCTGTTCGTGCAGCGCGCCGAGTACCCGGGCGACCCGTGGAGCGGGCACGTCGCGTTTCCGGGCGGGCGCGCCGAGCCGGAGGACGCGGACCTGTGGCACACGGCCGCGCGCGAGACGTGGGAGGAGACCGGGCTCGCGCTTCTCGCCCACGCCAGCCCGCTCGGCACCCTGGACGAGCTGTACCCGCGGACGCCGGTGCTGCCGCCGGTGGTGGTGCGGCCCTACGTCTGTCTGGTGGACGCCGGGGCGGCGCTGGGCGCGCTCGCGCTGAGCGCCGAGCTGGCCGACGCCTTCTGGGTGCCGCTCGCGTTGTTGGGCGCGAAGGGGGTGGACGCCGAGCGGGACGTGGTCGCGCGGGGCGTGACGCTCCGGGTGCCGAGCTACGCGGTCGCGGGGCGTACGGTGTGGGGGATGACCGAGCGGATCCTGCGGCAGTTCCTCGGGCTTGTGGCGGATTTAGGATAGACTAAAATGGGGCGGATGACCGCCCCGCCCACCGCGCCCGACCGCGCCCCGCCCGCATCCCCGGCGCCCGACGCCGGCTGGCAGCGCGCCCGCGAGACCCCGTCGCTCGCCGAGGCGTACCAGAGCGTGCCGGTGGCGCGCGGGGCGTGGTGGCGCAAGCTCCTGGCGTTCGCGGGGCCCGGCTACCTCGTCGCCGTCGGCTACATGGATCCGGGCAACTGGGCCACCGACATCGCCGGCGGGTCGCGCTTCGGGTACACGCTGCTGAGCGTGATCCTGCTCAGCAATCTCATGGCGGTGCTGCTCCAGGGGCTCGCGAGCAAGCTCGGCATCGTCACCGGGCGCGATCTCGCGCAGGCGTGCCGCGACGCCTACTCGCTCCCCGTCGGCCTCGCGCTCTGGGTAGTGTGCGAGCTGGCCATCGCCGCGACCGACCTGGCCGAGGTGCTCGGCACGGCCATCGCCCTCAACCTGCTGTTCGGGCTGCCGTTGCCGGCCGGCATCCTGCTCACCGTGCTCGACGTCTTCCTCGTGCTCCTGTTGCAGCACAAGGGGTTCCGGCGGCTGGAGGCGGTGGTGATCGCGCTCGTGGCCACGGTGGGCGCGTGCTTCGTGTTCGAGCTCATCGCGAGCCGGCCGGACGTGGGCGCTGTGCTGCGCGGGTTCGTCCCGTCGCCGAGCATCATCGCCGACCGCGAGAAGCTGTACCTGGCCGTCGGCATCCTCGGCGCGACGGTGATGCCGCACAACCTCTACCTGCACTCGAGCGTGGTGCAGACGCGGAAGTACGCCCCGGACGAGGCGGGGAAGCGCGAGGCCGTGCGCTACGCCTTCGCCGACAGCACGATCGCGCTCAGCATCGCGCTCTTCATCAACGCGGCCATCCTAATCGTCGCCGCAGCCACGTTCCACACGGCCGGCCGCACGGACGTGGCCGAGATCCAGGACGCCTACCAGCTCCTCACGCCGCTGCTCGGCGCGGCCGGCGCGAGCACCGTGTTCGCGCTCGCCCTGCTCGCCAGCGGGCAGAACTCGACGCTCACCGGCACGCTGGCCGGGCAGATCGTCATGGAGGGCTTCCTCGACCTGCGGCTGCGGCCGTGGATGCGGCGGCTGATCACGCGCTCCATCGCCATCGTGCCGGCGGCCGTGGTGAGCGTGCTCTACGGCGAGCGCGGGACGGCGCAACTGCTGGTGTTGAGCCAGGTGATTTTGAGCCTGCAGCTGCCGTTTGCGGTGTGGCCGCTGGTGCGCTTCACGAGCGACCGGGCGAAGATGGGGGTGTTCGTGAACCCGCTCTGGCTCAAGGGGTTGGCGTACCTGGTGGCGGTGGTGATCACGGGGCTCAACGTGTGGCTGCTGGTGCAGACGGGGCGCGAGGTGCTGGGGTGAGGGGGCGCGGAAACCGTTGCCCGGCGCTCCCCCGGCTGTCATCCTGAGCGCAGCGAAGGATCTTGCTTGCACAGGTGAGGGGTCACGCACACGGGAACCGGGGTCGGCCCGCCATCCCCGAGTCCCCTCGACTCAGCCAGAAGATCCTTCGCTGCGCTCAGGATGACGCGCGTCTCGACCTGACGACCGTTCACACTCACGCCCCGTGTACACCCGCATCCTCGTCCCCCTGGAGCACTCGCCGTACGACGACGCGATCCTGGCGCACGTGCGCCCGCTCGCGCGGCTGTGCGGCGCCTCGCTCCTGCTGCTCCACGTGGCCGACGGGTGGGCGGCGCGGAACCTGTCGCAGCTCAAGCTGCAGGACAGCGAGGAGATGCGGCGCGACCGCGCGTACCTGGAGCGGGTGTGCGCCGCGCTCGTGGCCGAGGGGCTCGCGGCCGACGCGGTGCTCGGCTGCGGCGACCCGGCGGCGGAGATCCTCGCGGCCGCCGAGCGCGAGCGGTGTGACCTGATCGCCATGGCCACGCACGGGCACCGGTTCCTCGCGGACCTCGTGTACGGCAGCGTGGCGGAGAGCGTGCGGCACCGGAGCGGCATCCCCGTCCTCCTCGTGCGCGGGGAGCGGCGGGCGCGCGCCCGCGCGGGCGACGACGGCCCCGCGGCGCCGCCCCCCGCGTGAGCGCCGCCGTGCCCGCCCCGCCCCCCGCCCCGGGCTCGCGGCGCCGCGCGGCCCCGCTCACCGCGCCGGTCGAGGACTACCTCAAGGCCGTCTACGACCTGGAGCGCGACGGCGAGGCGGCGACCACGAGCGACCTCTCGCAGCGGCTCGGCGTGGCGCCGGCGAGCGTGACCGGGATGGTGCGGCGCCTCGCCGAGCAGGGGCTGCTGGCGCACACGCCCTACCGCGGGGTGCGGCTCACCACGGCCGGCCGCCGGGCCGCCCTCACCACGCTCCGCCGCCACCGCGTGCTGGAGGCGTACCTCGCCACCGCGCTCGGCGTCCCGCCCGACCGGCTGCACGCGGAGGCCGAGCGGCTGGAACATGCGGCGAGCGACGACCTGGTGGACCGCATGGCCGCCGCCCTCGGCGACCCCGCGCTCGACCCGCACGGCGCGCCCATCCCGACGCGGGCGGAGGTGGCAGCGGGGCGCCGGCTGTAAGGGGGCGTGTAGGCTGGGCGGACGGGCGGGGGTGGGAACACTCCTTGCCCGTGCGGCGGCTGCCCCCTTCCACCTGTTCCACCGCGTTCCACCGCGCCGCGAGGGCTGCCGTGTCCGCCACCACCACCCCGATCGACCCCGACGCCGGAATCCCGGACCTCGTCCGCCGCCTCGTCGACGACTCGCGCCGGCTGGTGGGCGACGAGGTGCGGCTGGCCAAGATCGAGCTGCGCGAGAACGTGCACGAGGCCACGCGCGGCGGCATCTGGCTCGGCATCGGCTTCGGGGCGGGGATCGTGATGCTCGTCGGGCTCACGGTGCTGCTCACGGCGCTCTTCGGCGGGCTGCTCGGCAACCTCTGGGCGGGCGCGCTCGTTACGTCGGTGCTATGGCTCGGCAGCGCCTTCCTCCTCGTCACCCGCGGGCTCCGGCAGATCAAGGAGCAGCCGTTCACGCTCCCCGAGACGCGCGAGGCCGCCAAGGAGACGGTGCAGTGGGTCAAGACGATGCGCGAGCCCGAGGTCGAGCAGGACCGGCTGCAGCAGGCGCGCGAGGTGAAGGGCGCGCTCACCGGCTCGTCGCGCGACCTGCAGGCCGTGGTGGACCGGCTGCGCGCGGAGGACGCGCGGGCCGACTGAGGGCGGTCGCGGCCGCCGTCCTCGCGACGGCGGCGCTGCTGGCCGCGCCGCCCGCCGCCGCGCCCGCCGCCGCCCAGATCGACTCCCTCCCGCCGGCCGGCGCGCCGCGCACGATCGCGGTGGACGACCGGCTGCGCGAGGACGCCGGGCTCCGGCTCGGCGACACGCTCGTCCTCCGCCCGCGGCCGGGCGGCCCCGGCGAGCGCGTGGTCGTCGGCGCGTTCACCCGCCGCAACGCCGACCCGAGCGAGGTCGCGCGCGGCGAGTACCGCGTGCGGCTCCACCTCGACCAGCTCCAGGCGCTCGCCGGCTACGAGAACCGCGTGGACCGCTTCGCCGTGCAGGCGCACCCGGGGCGCGCCGAGCGCGCGGTGGCGGCGGTGAACGCGCAGGCGTTCGGCTTCCGCGCCTACCGCTCGCGTGACGTCGCGGTGAAGAGCTCGCGCACGTTTGAGGTGGTGCGGCGCTTCCACCGCGCCATCGGCGTCATCACGGTGGCGGCGGGGGCGACGTTTCTGCTCTGCATCCTGCTGCTCAAGGTGGAGGAGCGGCGGCGCGACGTGGCCGCGCTCAAGCTCGTGGGCGTCTCGCGGCGCACGCTCGTCGGGGCGCTGGTGCTGGAGGCGTCGGCGGTGGCGCTGGCGGGGAGCGCGGCCGGCCTCCTCATCGGCGAGGTGGCGGCGCGGGTGGTGAACGCGCACTACCAGGGCGTCTACCGCACGCCGCTGGTGTTCGTGCTCGTCACGCCGGACGTGCTGGCGTTCGCGGTCGCGCTCTCGCTGGCGTTGGGCGCCGGGGCGGGGTACCTCGCGGCGCGGCGGCTGGCCGGCACGCCGCCGGCCGCGCTGTTCGGGCGTTAGGCCGCCCCGCCGCGTGCGCCTCACCCTCGCCGCCGCCGCCCTCCTCGGCCGCCGCGCCCGCACGCTCCTCGCCGTGCTCGGCGTGGCCGTGAGCGCCGCGCTCCTGCTCGACATGGTGATGCTCGCGACCGGAATGCGCGAGAGCTTCCGCGAGCTGCTCCTCGCCCGCGGCTATCAGCTCCGCCTCGCCCCCAAGGGCACGCTCCCCTTCGACAGCGAGGCCACCGTGGACAGCGCGTCGGCCGTGCTCGCGGCCCTCGCCCGCGACCCACGGGTCTCGGCGGTGAGCCCGGTGTTGGGCACGCAGCTCTTCGTGGTGGGCGAGGCGGGCCCGCGCGCCACCGCCTTCGGGCTCGGCGTGCGCCCGGCGGTGCAGGGCGACTACGAGCGCTTGGACGGCGACGACGTCGGCCCCGGGCGCCTCGTGGCCAACACCGACTTCCTCCGCGTGGCCGGCGCGCGCGTGGGCGATTCCGTCGAGGTGGCGGCGGGCTTCGACCCGCAGGTCCGCGCCTACAGCGGCCGCCGCCGCTACCTCGTGGCCGGCACGGCGCGCTTCTTCTACACCGCCGCCGGCCAACCCGTCGCCGCCCTCCCGCTCGCCGACGCCCAGGCCATGCGCGGCGACGACGGGCGCGACCGCGTGAGCGCGTTCATGGCCCGCGTGGCCGACACGGCGCAGACCGAGGCGGTGCGGCGGGACATCGAGCGGCGCGTCCCGCGGGTGAGCGCGATCAGCACGGCCACCGCGCTCGCCCAGGTGGAGCAGCGCCTCAGCTATTTCCGCCAGCTCGCCTTCATCCTCGGCTCGGTGAGTCTTGCCGTGGGCTTCCTCCTCGTGAGTACGCTCGTGACCGTCAGCGTGAACGAGCGCGCCGGCGAGTTCGCCGTGCTGCGCGCCGTGGGCGTGAGCCGCCCGCACGTCGTGCAGCAGGTGGTGCTGGAGGGGCTGGCGCTGAGCGCCGCCGGCGCGCTCGCCGGCCTGGCGTTAGGCCTCGTGACCGCCCGCTACCTCAACGCCGTCCTCGGCGACTTCCCCGGCCTCCCGGCGGGGTTCGAGTTCTTCGTCTTCCGCCCCGGGGCGGCGTGGCGCGCGTTGGGCCTGCTCGCGGCGTCCGGCGTGGTGGCGGGCGTCTACCCGGCGTGGCGCGCGGCGTCGCTCCCGGTCGCGCGCACGCTGCGCGAGGAGGCGGTGGGGTGAGCGACACCGAGCGCGCACGGCGCCGGGATGTCATCCTGAGCGCAGCGAAGGATCGCTCAGCCGCGGCGACAGACCCGCCCGAGTCAGTCAGCCGTTCGGCCGATCCTTCGGTCGCTGCGCTCCCTCAGGATGACAGCAGGGCCGTCATCCACCTCGACGAGGTCCGCCGCGCCTTCCGCGTGGGCGGCGAGACGGTCGAGGCGCTGCGCGGGGTCTCGCTGCGCGTGGCGCGCGGGGAGTGGGCGGCGGTGGTGGGGCCAAGCGGGTGCGGGAAGAGTACGCTGCTCAACCTGGTGGGCGCCGTCGACCAGCCGACGGCCGGCCGGGTGCTGGTGGACGGCGCCGACGTCGGCGCGATGCGCGACCGCGAGGCCACGGCCTTCCGCCTGCGCCGCGTGGGCTTCGTGTTCCAGCGCTTCTATCTCCTCCCCGTGCTCACCGCGCGCGAGAATGTTGAGCTGCCCATGGCCGAGGCGGGCGTGGGGCGCGCGGAGCGCGGCGAGCGGGCGCGCGAGCTGCTGGCGTACGTGGGGCTGGGCGGGCGCGAGCGGCACCGCCCCGCGCAGCTCTCGGGCGGCGAGCAGCAGCGCGTGGCCATCGCGCGCGCCCTCGCCAACCGGCCCGCGCTGTTGCTGGCGGACGAGCCCACGGGGGAACTGGACGCGCGCACGGGGCGCGAGGTGATCGCGCTGCTGGAGCGGTTGAACGCCGACGGCACGACGCTCGTGATCGTGACGCACGACGAGACGCTGGCGGCCGCGGGGCGGCGGGTGATCCACATGCGCGACGGTCGAGTGGAGCGGGACGAGGCGGTGCGGTAGGCCATGCTGACCCTCCTCGCCCGCCGCAACCTCCTCGACCGGCCGTGGCGCACGGCCCTGCTCTGCCTAGGCTACGGCTTCGGGGTGGCCGTCATGGTCGTGCTGCTCTCCATCGGCGAGGCGATGCTCGCGCAGGCCGGCAACGAGCGCCTGGTGGGCGGCGGCGACGTCACGGTGCTCCCCGAGGGCATCGACGTCGAGGTGCTGAAGACGGGCGGGCTCGGCGGGCTCTACTTCTCCATCACCAACGCCCGCTTCGTCCAGCAGCAGCTCCTCGCCTCCCCGCGCCTCGCGTCCGACGTGCGCACGGTGGCCCCGCAGATCGACGGGCGGCTGCTGTACCTCGGCTTGCCGAACGGCCGCGAGCTGCCCGTGCGCGCCTCGGCCGACGTGCCCTCCGCGACCGCCGCCGTGGGCGCCGCGCCCGACCTCGCCGCCGGCCGCTGGGCCGACGACGCCGGCGACCGCCGCTGGACGGCGCCAACGCTCCAGCAGCTCCGCCACGACATCGACCACTTCCACCTGCCGCCCGCGGGCCTCGCCAACCGCGCGAGCTGGGCGGAGTGGCACTACTTCAACGTGCTCTCCCCCGACCGCCGCCGCTGGGCGTTCGTCACGCTCATGGTGGCCGGCGACGTCGCCCGCCCGGACTCGGCGTTAGGCACCGGCCCGGGCGCGCCGACCCGGCCGCGGTGGGGCGGCCAGGTGCTGGTCACCACACACGCCGAAGGGGGCGAGACGCGCCGCTTCGCCCTGCGCGTGCCGCCGGCCGCCGTGCGCTTCTCGACCCGCGACGCCGACCTGCGCGTGGGCGACGGCGAGGTCACGGTCCTCTCCGACGGCCGCTACCGCGTGCGCGCGTCCGCGCCGGCCGAGGACGGGCGCGGCGGCGCCGCGACGGTGGACCTGGTGGTGGCGCCGGCTGAGCGAGCGTACTTCCCCGGCGCGACGCTCGAGAGCGGCGACTTCGCGTCAGGCTACGCGGTGGCCGGCCTCCGCGCCGACGCCGACGGCCGGGTGTGCGCGCCGGGCTGGGGGCGCGACGGCGGCGGCTGCGAGCGTTACGCCGGCGCGCAGGCCTACCACGACCACAACTGGGGCACCTGGCAGGGGGTGACGTGGGAGTGGGGCGCCGGGCGCGCGGGGGCGTACACGCTGCTCTACGGCCGCGTGCAGCCGCCGGACTCGGTGCGCACCACGTCGCCACTCTTCCTGTACCTCGTCGACTCGCTCGGCTTCCGCGCGCTGTTCCGCCCGCGCATGGTGCGCTACGAGGACGCGCGCACGGTGGTCGTGAACGGCCGGCCGGTGTGCGTGCCCGCGCGCGGGGTGATGGAGGACGCGCGCGGCGCCGACACGCTGCGCGTGGAGCTGGAGGTGGAGGACGCCGCGGCCACGGACACGCGGCTCGGGCTGGTGGAGCGCGGCGAGGCCGAGGCGGCGCGGCGGCTCGCGCGGCCGTACTTCGTGCAGATGAAGGGGCGGCTGCGCATCAGCGGCCGCGCCGGCGGCGCCCCGGTCGCCGGCACCGGCGCTGGGTTCTTCGAGACCTACCGTTAGGCCACCCGGCGCGTGCCGGACGGCGGTCCGCACGAGGTCACCCGCGTCGCGCGGCCCGGCGGCGGGTGGGCCGCGCGCAAGGCGCTCCGGTCCGCATTTCGGGACCGCGAGGACCTTCGCGCTCGGCTGCTGCACGAGGGCCGCTGCCTGGGTGCGTTAGGCGGACGCGACGGCGTGCTGGGCTGCCACGCGGTGGACGCCGCCGAGCCCGCGCTGCTCCTCGAGTGGGCGCCGGGCGGCTCGCTGGCGGAGCGGCTCCGGCGGGCGCCGGGCGGACGGCTGCGGCCGAGCGCCGTGGCGCGGCTCGCCCGCGAGCTGGGCGCCGCGCTCGAGCGCGTGCACCGGCACGGCCTGGTGCACCGCGACGTCAAGCCGAGCAACGTGCTGTTCGCGGCCGACGGCTCGGCGCGGCTCGCCGACTTCGGCGTGGCGGCGCCGGCGGGGGCCCGCGGGGCGTTAGGCCTGGACTGGGACGAGGAGCCTGCCGGCACGCTCGGCTACGCGGCGCCGGAGCAACTAACGGGCGCGCCGGCCGCGTGCATCGCCGACACGTACGGGCTGGCCGCGGTGCTGTCCGAGGCGCTCGCCGGGCGGCCGGTGTGGACGCTGCGGGACGCGGAGGACGAGCCCGCCTTGCGCGAGCGGATCGTGCGCGGGGAGGCGCCGTGGGTTGGCGTGGCGGGGGGCGCCGGTGAGGTCCTCGCGCGAGCGCTCGCTCCGAACCCGCGCGACCGGTTCGGCGGCGTGGGCGGGTTCGTTCGGCGCGTTGTCGAGGCCCTCGCGCGGTGAGGCGAACAGGGTGCTACGAACAGGGTGGGGCGAACGGGGGACGGCGGACGGAGCCCGGGTGCGGCGGTGTTTTGGAGCGATCCTGACACCGGCGGATGAACGGCGGCTGTGGGGCGGGGGGAGGTACGGCGGCAACCGCCCCACCCCCGCCCGCCGTTAGGCCGCCCTACCAGCCGCCGTACCCCGGCTCGCCCCAAACCACCGCCCCACCCCTGTCCCATCCGCCCCACCCCGTTCGCCCCACCCTGTTCGTAGCACCCTGTTCGCAGCACCCCCATCACTGCACCGTCCACCGGTCCCGCCGGTCCACGAACCGGTCGGCGTGGAGGTGCAGCCCGGTGCCCGCGCGGTCGCCGAGGCCCGCGGCCCGCGCCGCCGCGACCTGCGCGCGGAGTACGGCATCGGTCGAGAAGTCCTTGACTCGCACCCCCGCCGCCCGCAGCGCCGACACGGCGAACGCCACCTGCTCGGCGCTGAGGTCCCGCACCCGCAGGTCGACCGCACTCCCCGGGCCGTAGAGGGCGACGTGCTCGGC
>ERZ1066118.1485-NODE-1485-length-14512-cov-11.886768_pt1 | contig 14512 bp, 13 predicted proteins | sample MGYA00382765_ERZ1066118 | MGnify/ENA primary metagenome ERZ1066118 (study PRJEB33369, sample SAMEA5778348) | biofilm metagenome | biome: Industrial cooling water; feature: Water cooling tower basin; material: Biofilm | place: United Arab Emirates | collected...
CTTCCACGACGCGCTGGCCCGCGGCGACGGCGCCGGCGCCCTGGCGCTCCTCGCCCCCGAGGCGAGGATCCTCGAGAGCGGCGCGATGGAGACGGTGGCCGACTATCGCGACCATCACCTCCCCGCCGACATCGCCTTCGCCCGCGCCGTCCCGGCGGCGCGCGGGGCGGTCCGCGTCACCGTCCGCGGCGACGTCGCCTGGGCCGTCTCGACCAGCGAGACGCGGGGCGAGTTCCAGGGGCGGCCGGTGAACTCGGCGGGGGCCGAGCTGATGGTCCTCGCCCGCGACGGCTCGGCGTGGCGCATCGAGGCGATCCACTGGTCGTCGCGCCGCCGCGCCGCAACGGCGGGAAGGTAGCGGCACCCACAGCCGAGGCGGCTGGCGCTCTTGCGGGCCTCGGCTACCTTGCCCCCGCGAACGCCACGGCGCGCGCCGGCGTTCGCCCCGAGCCCGTGCAGGGCTCGCCCCGCGGCGCCATCGCCCCCGTCCTCCGCTCCGAACACCCGCTCCTCATGACCGCACCCGTCGCTGCGGCCGCCGTGCCCGCCGTGGGCACGCCGGCGCCGGACTTCACCCTGCCCAGCACCGCGGGGCAGGACGTGCAGCTTTCTGCCCTGCGGGGCCGCCCCGTCCTCCTCGCCTTCTTCCCCCTCGCCTTCACCGGGGTGTGCACGGCCGAGCTGTGCGCCTTCCGCGACGACTGGGACGAGATCGAGGGCGCCGGCCTCGTCGTCCTCCCGGTGAGCGTCGACTCCGTCCCGACGCTCCGCGAGTTCAAGGCGAAGCACGCGCTGACGACCGAGCTGTTGAGCGACTTCCGCCGCGAGGTCTCGCGCGCCTACGGCGTCCTGCTGGAGGAGCGCTTCCACTCGACGCGCGCCTACTTCCTCATCGACGCCGCCGGCACGATCCGCTGGGCGCACGTCGAGGAGCATCCCGGACTGCGCCGCGAGACCGCGGAGATCATGCAGGAGGTCGCCAAGCTCGGCTGACGGGTGTGGACGCACGACGGGGCACCCCTCGCCAGGAGAGGTGCCCCGTCGCGCGCGCGACCCGCTCGATCCCGGGGGGCGGGGGGCGCGATCGGCGCCCCACCCGCCGCCACGGGTCAGTTCGTCGCCGCCTCCCCAGCCGGCGTCGGCGCCTCGACCGTCGCCACCGACTCGCCGGCCCCCGAGCCCGCCACCGCCACCGCGATCTTCCGCGGCTGGGGCAGCGCCCCCTTGGGCAGGCGGACGCGGAGCACGCCATGGTCGAACTCGGCGGTGATCGCCGCCTCGTCGAACCCCTTGGGCAGGCGGAAGGTGCGCCCGAAGCGGCCGTGCACCCGCTCGTTCAGGTGCACGCGCATCGGCTGCCCGTCGGCCAACGTGCCGCGCTTCTCGCCGCGGATGGTCAGCAGCCCACGCTCGGCGGTCACCTCGACCGCGGCCGGGTCCACCCCCGGAAGCTCGAGCTCGATGACGTAGGCCTCGGCCGTCTCGCGCACGTCCGCGACCGGCGCCCAGGCCGTGCGCACCGGCTCCCCGGCGAACGTCGGGGTGAAGGCGTCGTCGAACAGGCGGTCGAGCTCGCGCCGCAGGGTGTGCATGGAGCTGGTGGTGCTCGGGAACATGATGTGCCCTCCTCGTGGTGCTCTCGTGGTACGGGGTTCTCCGTTGGGCCAGCGGCGCGCCGCGGGGTGCGGACGGACGCTGCGGCCCTGCTCCGGCGCGCCCTCCGTGGGCGCCCACCGGGAGCGGCTGGCGACGGTCGGACCGAACCGTGCAGGTCGCATCCGTCGCCGTCGCGACGCCGTCTCCCAGTGGCAGCCGGCGTACCCGGCGAATGGGTCGTTCCGACCGAGCGCATGCGCACGTCTGGCAGGAGCAGGCCACGTTGGCAGCGGGCATGCTGCAGCGGATCGGGCGGGGCACGGTCGCTCGCCCATCATCCCCGATCGTCCGCTCCCCCCGACGCACGCCCCGCGCACCGCCGCTCCGCATGACCACCTCCGATCCGTCGCTCGTCACCGAGCTCCTGCGCGCGGCCGGAGCGCACGATTCTCCCGATGCGGCGCTCGGCGCGGCGCTCGAGCGCCTGCGCGCCTCGACGGGCGCCCGGGCGGCAGCCGTCTGGATCGCCGATCGGACCGGAGCCATGCGCCGCTGGGCGGCCGGTGACGAGCAGCCCGCCGAGCGCGCGGCTGTGCTCGCCGCCGACGGTCCGCCGAGAGACGCCGGGTCCGCGATCGCGCACCCCCCGACGCCGCCCTCGGGCGGCTCCGGCGGGGGGATCGCACGCGCCCTCCCGCTCCTCGTCGGCGCCAGGAAGCTCGGCGTGCTCGTGCTCGCCCCCGCCCCAGTGGACGGCGGGTCGGGGACTGCGGACGAGAGCGGCGTGGCTGCGCTCCTGGCCCTCCTGGTCGACCGAGCACAGGGGAGTGCGGGGGTGGCCGAGCACGCCGCGGGGCTCACCGGGCGTGGCTTCGTCGGCCAGGTGGGCGACGCCCTGCCGCTCGGCGTGTACGTGGTCGACCGCGACTACCGCGTCCAGCTCTGGAACCGCAAGCGCGAGGTCGGCACCGACGGGGTGGCGCGCGAGGACGCGCTCGGCCGCTCGATCTTCGAGGTGCTGCCGCGGCAGAACGCCGCCGTGATGCGGGCGGAGCTCGATGCCGTCGTCGCCACGGGGCGGCTGCAGCAGCTCCAGGTCGAGTCGCACGCCACCGGCGAGCGGCGCAGCTACCGGCTGACCAAGATCCCGATGCGCGACGCCGACGGGGCGATCACGCACGTGATCACCGTCGGTGAGGACGTCACCGAGTGGCGCGCCGCCCTCGAGCGCACGGCGCAGGCGGAGAAGCTCGCCGCCGTCGGCCAGCTCGCCGCCGGGGTGATGCACGAGATCAACAACCCGCTGGCGACGATCGCCGCCTGCGCCGAGACGATGACGCTCGCGCTGGCGGAGCTGCCGCGGGAGCGGCCCGCCCCGCCGGGGTTCGCCGAGTACCTGCGGATCGTCGACCACGAGGTCCACCGCTGCCGCCGGATCACCGAGGGGCTCCTCGACTTCAGTCGGGCCAAGTCGACCGAGCAGGTGGTGGTGGCGCTCGACGCCGTGATCGAGCAGACGCTCTTCCTCCTCAAGCACCACGCGCGCTTCCGCCACTGCCGCGTGCGCCTGGAGCTCGACGACGCCGGCGGTCCGCGCGTGCTGGGCGCCCCGGACCAGCTCACGCAGGTGACCATGGCGCTCCTGCTGAACGCCGCCGACGCCGTGCGCGCCGTCGTCCGTGGGGAGGACGAGGAGCCCGCGGGCGTCACCGTGCACACCCGCCGGCAGGACGGCGAGGGGATCCTCGAGATCGCCGACGACGGCCCGGGCGTCCCCGCCGAGCTCCGCACGAAGATCTTCGAGCCGTTCTTCACCACCAAGGCGCCGGGGGAGGGGACTGGGCTCGGCCTCGCCATCTGCTACGGGATCGTGCGCGACCACGGTGGGCGGCTGGAGCTGGACACCGCCCCGGGCGGCGGCGCGACGTTCCGCGTCGCCCTGCCGCTGGCCGAGTCGGACCGCTCGTGACCGCGCCCACGCTCCGCGTCCTGGTGGCCGAGGACGAGCCGCACCTCGGCGTGCTCGTCGAGCAGTTCCTCCGGGGGCGTGGGCTGGAGGTGGTGCTGGTGCGCGACGGTGGGGAGGCGGCGGCGCGGCTCGCCGCCGAGCGCTACGACGTGGCGCTGCTCGACGTCCAGATGCCCGTGGCCGACGGGCTCGTCGTGCTCGACGGCGCGCGTGCCCTGGCCGACCCCCCCGAGGTGATCGTGGTGACGGGCAACGCCGCCGGCCACGCCGCCGTCGAGGCGCTCCGGCGCGGCGCCTACGCCCACGTGGCCAAGCCCTACCGGATGGCGGAGGTGGAGCTGGTCGTGCGGCGCGCCGGGGAGAAGCGCGCGCTGCGGGCGGAGGTCGCGGCGCTGCGCGCCGAGCTCCAGGCGCTGCGCGGCGGTCCGGCGCCATCGGATGCGGGCGGCCGAAGCGGGGGCCCGCCCGGCGCGGACGCCGGCGGCTCCGGGGGAGCGTCGCACGCGGTGCAGCCGGGCCCGCCGACCGGTTAGCTTGCCCGCGTGCGCATCCTCGTCATCGAAGACGATCCGACGGTGGGGCAGTTCCTCAAGCGCGGGCTCGAGGAGCAGCGGTGGGCGGTCGACCTGACCGCCGACGGCGAGGCGGGGGAGCGGCTGGCGCTGGGCGGGAGCTACGACCTGGTGATCCTCGACATGCGCCTTCCCGGGAAGCCGGGGCTGGAGGTCCTCAACGCCCTGCGGGCGCGCGGCTTCGAGCGCCCGGTGCTCGTGCTCACCGCGCAGGATGCGGTCGACGCCAAGGTGACGACGTTGCGCGCCGGGGCCGACGACTACGTCACCAAGCCGTTCGCCTTCGAGGAGCTGCTGGCGCGCGTCGAGGCGCTGGCGCGCCGCCCGAGTGCGATGGTCTCGCCGAAGCTGCGCGTCGCCGATCTGGAGCTGGACCAGAACACCCACGAGGTCCGGCGCGGCCCCGAGCGCATCGAGCTGACCCCGAAGGAGTACGCGGTGCTCGAGTACCTGATGCGGCACGCCGGGCGGGTGATGAGCCGCACGCTCATCACCGAGTACGCGTGGGGGTACCACTTCGACCCCGGGACGAACATCGTCGACGTGGTGATCAACCACCTGCGCAAGAAGATCGACGCCGCGCACGGGCGGAAGCTGATCCACACTGTGCGGGGCGTCGGCTACGTGGTGAAGGGGTAGGCGGGGGGGCGCCCGGTGCCGTCGATCCGCGCGCGGCTGGCCGCCACCTACGCGCTGGCGCTCAGCGGGACGATGACGGTCTTCGCCGCCACGCTCTGGGTGGCGCGCGGGGCCGCGGGCGACCGGGAGCTGCAGCGCTACGTGGCGCAGGAGGCGGAGACGGCGCTCTCGCTCCTGCGCCAGGCGGCCGGGCCGGGGCTTCCGCTCACCGAGGTGCGCGACCCGGACGTCGGGCCGCTGCTGGTGCCGCGCGCCCAGTTGCTCCTCGACGCGCTCCCGAACCTGGTGATCGTCACCGACACGCTCGGGCGCATCGTCTACCAGTCGATCGACGCCCGGCTGCTCGCCGTCGGCGAGGCGCGCGAGATCACCGGGCAGGCGCAGCAGCTCTCGCCGGTGCTCGCCGCCAAGCGCGGGATCCAGCGCGACACCCTCGGGGTGATCGGCGAGTACGTCCGCGCCCGGCGCCTCCCGGTGCGCGAGGAGGTGCTCCTCGTCCGCGCCGACGCGGGGCCCGAGCTGGCCCCGCTCCGCACCGTGATCGTCGGGACCCCGACCACCTCGGCGGCGCGGGCGCGCCGGGAGCTGTTCGGGGCGATGGTGGCGATCGCGCCGATCGTCCTCCTCGTCTCGGTGGGGACGGCCTACCTGCTGGCCGGGCGCTCGCTCCGCCCGCTGGACCGGATGGTCGACGAGGTCGAGGCGATCACCGACGGGCGCTCGCTCCACCGGCGCGTCGCCGTCGACGAGGCGGGCGACGAGCTGGCGCGGCTGGGCGCGACGCTCAACGCGATGATCGGGCGCCTCGAGACCTCCTTCGGCGCCCTCCGCCGCTTCACCGCCGACGCGAGCCACGAGCTGAAGACGCCGCTGACGGTGCTGCGCGCCAACGTCGAGCGGGCGATGCAGACGCCACCCGGGAGCGCCGAGCAGTACATCGGGCTCGAGGAGGCGCTGCAGGAGGTGGCGCGGATGGCCGACCTGGTCGACTCGCTCCTCACCCTGGCGCGCTTCGACGAGGGGCGCTTCGACCTGGTGCGCGCCCCGGTGGCGCTCGAGCCGCTGGTGCGCGACGTCTACGAGACGGCGCTCATCCTCGGCGAGGCCGCCGAGCTGACGATCACCCTCGCGGCGATCGAGCCGGCGACCGTGCTCGGCGACTGGACGCGGCTGCGGCAGCTGCTGCTGAACCTCGTGACCAACGCCATCAAGTACACCCCCCGCGGGGGGCACGTGGAGCTGGCGCTCCGCCACGGCGAGGGGACGGCGGCGTTCGCCGTGCGCGACACCGGGATCGGGATCGCGGCGGCCGACCTGCCCTACATCTTCGACCGCTTCTGGCGGGCGGACCGCGCCCGCTCGCGCCGCGCCGCCGACGGGGTGTCGACCGAGCGCGCCGGGGTGGGGCTCGGGCTGGCGATCTGCCAGTGGATCACCCAGGCGCACGGGGGGACGATCGCCGTGACCTCGCGGCTGACCCGGGGGACGACGTTCACCGTGTCGCTCCCGCTGCCGAGCCCCGAGGAGCTCGCGGCGGCCGAGGCGGAGGCGGAGACGGCCGGGTCTCGGGGGGTGGTCGGCGGCGCTGGCCCGGATTACGCGGCTGTAACGTCGACGTAATCGAATCCTAATGAACGCGCCATCGCCCGTTCATCTTCCACCGCTAGACTCCGCCCCGTCAGCTCGCGGAGCACAGTCCCCGACACCGCCCTCGAAGCCCATGTTCAACAACCTGCTCGAGTCGAAGGCCAAGAAGCAGCGGAGCGTGGGCGGGACCATCTTCAGCGTCGTCCTCCACTCGGTGCTCATCGGCGGGGCCGCGTACGCGACGGCCAACGCGGCGATGGAGGCCGAGAAGCCCAAGGAGGAGAAGGTCGAGTTCGTCGAGATGAAGAAGGACGAACCGCCCCCGCCGAAGGAAGAGGCCCCGCCCCCGCCGCCGCCGCCCGACGTCGTCGTCGCGCCCCCCCCGCCGAAGGGATTCCAGGTGCTCACCGCGCCGGTGGAGATCCCCGACGTGATCCCCGAGGTCGACCTGTCGAAGAAGGTGACCGACGAGGCCGACTTCTCCGGGAAGGGGGTGGCCGGTGGTGTCGCCAAGGGTGACCCGAACGTGAAGACCGCCGGTCCGGTGGTGCAGGACCAGCCGTACTTCGAGTTCCAGGTGGAGAAGCCGGTGGTGCCGGCGCCCGGGAACTCGGGCCCGCGCTACCCGGAGATCCTCAAGTCGTCGAACGTCGAGGGCGAGGTGCTCGCCCAGTTCGTCGTCGACACGTCGGGGCGCGTCGAGATGGGCACCTTCAAGGTGCTCAAGTCGAGCCACGAGCTCTTCACCCAGGCGGTGCGCCAGTCGCTGAGCAACGCGCGCTACCTCCCGGCCGAGGTCGGCGGGCGTCGGGTGAAGCAGCTGGTGCAGCAGCCCTTCCAGTTCGCGCTCACGCGGTGAGCCCCCGCGGCCGGGCGCGCCAGGCGCCCGGTCGCCGATCGACCCTCCCCGCTCGCGCCGCCGCGGGGCACCCCCACACGCACGGAGAACACGACGATGGAACTCTCGCTGGTAGAGCTCTGGGGCACGATGGGCCTCTTCGCCAAGGGGATCGTGATCACCCTGGCCATCATGTCGATCTGGTCGCTGACGATCATGGTCCAGAAGTGGTGGGCGATCCGGAAGGCGCAGGCCGAGACGCGGCGCTTCGCCCCGGAGTTCAGCCAGTTCCTCGAGGAGGACAACCTCTCCGAGGCGATCAACCTGGCGCAGAGCTACAAGCGGTCGCACGTCGCCCGCGTGCTCGGCAACTCGCTCGAGGAAGTGAAGCCGCTCATCACCGACGGCTCGGTCACGGTGGCCGACATCAACTCGGCCGAGCGCGCCGTCGAGCGCGAGATGCTGATGACGATCGTCGACCAGAAGCGCGGCCTGGGCGTGCTCGCCACCGTGGGCTCCACGGCGCCGTTCGTCGGGCTGCTCGGCACGACGATGGGGATCGTGAACGCCTTCACCGGCATGGCCACCTCGGGCTCCGGCGGGCTCTCGGCCATCTCCGCCGGGATCGCCGAGGCGCTCATCACGACGGCGTTCGGGCTCCTCGTCGCCATCCCCGCGGTGTGGGCGTACAACTACTTCGCGACGAAGATCGACAACCTCACCGCCGAGATGACGTACACGTCCAAGGAGATGATCGACTATCTCATCAAGGGCGTCTCGGGCGAGTTCGGCCGGTCGCGCTTCACGCGCGAGTTCTCCACCGGGACGGGCAACAACCCGATCTCGCAGTAATCGCGGCCACCCAGACCCGACCGCGGGCGCCGGCCCTCCTCGCGACGGCCGGCGCCCGGGAACCACGGAGGTAGCGCATGGGCATGTCCGCAGCCGCGGGTGCCAGCACGGTCAAGGCGGAGCCGAACGTGACGCCGCTCGTCGACGTGATGCTGGTGCTCCTGATCATCTTCATGGTGATCATCCCCACCCTGTCGTCGGGGCTCAACGCCGCGCCGCCGCAGGGGATCAACCTGAAGTCGCACCCCGAGGAGGAGGGCGATCAGCTCCTCGGCATCGATCGCAGCGGTCAGTACTACCTGAACCGCAACCCGATCCGCAACGAGACGCTCTCCGACCAGCTCAAGCGGATCTACGAGGCGCGCGAGACGGACAAGATCCTCTACCTGCGCGCCGACAAGGCGCTCGAGTACTCGAAGGTGCTCGAGGCCATGGACATCGCCTCGCGCAGCGGGGTGCGCGTGACCGGGCTCATCTCGGAGCAGCAGCCGGGGACCGAGTCGCAGAACGTCGACGCCAAGAAGGGGGGCTGAGCGATGAGCATGTCCACGGGCGGGCAGGGTGGGCTGAACGCCGAGCCCAACGTCACGCCGATGATCGACGTGCTCATGGTGCTGCTGATCATCTTCATGGTGATCGTGCCGTCCTCGCGCAAGGCGATGGACGTCCAGCTCCCCGACCCGACGCCGCAGCCCGGGGCGCCGCAGGCGGCGAGCCAGCAGATCGTCCTCGAGGTGCTCCCCGGCGGGCAGTACGCGGTCAACAAGCAGCCGGTCAACGGCGGCGCGCTGGCCGGGCGGCTCAAGGAGATCTACGATCCGCGCCCCGAGAAGATCATCTTCATCAAGGGCGACCCGCGGGTGACCTACCAGGACGTCATCCGGGCGATGGACGTCGCCCGGGGCGCCGGGGTGAAGGTCATCGGCGTCCCGCCGAAGGACGCCAACATGTGAGCCGGGCGGGGCGGCGCGGCCGCCCCGCCCCTGGCGCGACCCGGGCTCGCCCCGGGGCGCCACGAACGCGGCGGATCGGACGGCGGACGAACCTTTCGGGGCTCGTCCGCCGTAGTCGCGTGTAGCAGCATGGGGGGGCGGCCGCCGTCGCCGGCGGCCGCCCGTCGCCCCGCCGCCCTCTCCCGAGTCGCACCCCCCGCATGTCTCACGAACCCTGGCGCGGCGAGTCCGCCGAGCCGCTGCGCGACCCGCGGCGCGAGCCGTGGCGCGAGGCGCCGTCCGACGCGTCGGCGGCGCGCGAGCGGCCACGCTACCGGCCGCCGATCGGGATCCCCGCGCCCACGGGGCGGAGCTGGCAGGGCGCGCTGCTGTCGATCGCGCTGCACGCCCTGCTCGTCCTCCTGGTGCTCGCGCCGTGGGCGGTGCCCAAGGTGCTCCAGGAGGTCGAGGGCGCCGGGGGGCCGGGCCCGGCCGGCGGCGGGGGGGGCGGGACCGGCGGCACCGGGGGGAGCTCGGGGGGGCGGCTCGTGCGCGAGCGGCTGCACTACATCCAGGTCGCGCCGCCCCCACCGCCGCCGCCGACGCCGAAGCCGCCCGAGCCGACGGTGCCCCCCGTCCCGGTGCCCCCGCCGCCGCAGAAGCCGACGCCCACGCCGGTGCCGCCGCCGCCGGTCGCCCCGCCTCAGACCCAGCCCGCCACGCCGACGCCGGCGTCCGCCCCCACCAGCGCGGACGCCGGCGCTGCCGCACCCGTCCCGGGCACCGGCGGCGGGTCGGGCACCGACGGCTCGGCGGGCTCGGGCCCCGGCTCGGGCGGCGGCGTCGGGAGCGGCGTCGGCACCGGGCGGGGGAGCGGCGTCGGGCCGGGCACCGGCGGAGGGAACGCGACCGTGTATCCGCCGCAGCCCACCGAGCTGTTCATCCCGCCGCTCCCCGTGCCCAACCGGGTCAAGGGGACGCAGCTCGTGGCGGTGTTCGAGGTGGACGAGCGCGGGCAGGTGGTCTCGTTCGACTTCACGCCGACGCGCGACGGTGGCTACAACCGGAAGCTGCGCGAGGTGCTCGCCGGGATCCGCTTCCGACCGGCGACGCGTGTGGATGGGACGCCCGTGCGGGCGCAGGGCTCGGTCACGTACCTGTTCTGATCGTCGTCCGATCGCCCACCGATCGCGGGCCGAGCGCCGTCCCGCGGGCGGACGCATGCCCGTAGGGGGGTGGCCCCGCTAGTAGCCAAGCGGCGGGCACACCTGTATGTTGCGCGCACCTCACGCCGGGGCCGGCACACCGGTCGCCGGCTGGTCGCCCCCAACAGCCCAGGCGTGCATGACGAGTGTGGCCGCCGCGCCCCGGACCACCGACGGACCCGAGCACGTCGACCACTCCGCGCCCGAGTTCGTCCGCGCCCTGACGCTGACGGACGCCACGATGCTCGTCGCCGGCTCGATGATCGGGTCGGGGATCTTCATCGTCTCCGCCGACATCGCCCGCACGCTGCAGTCGCCGGCGCTCCTGCTGCTGGCCTGGGTGCTCACCGGCGTGATCACGCTGCTCGGGGCGCTCGCCTACGGCGAGCTCGCGGCGATGTACCCGAAGGCAGGCGGACAGTACGTCTTCCTGCGCGAGGCGATGGGCCCGCTGATGGGGTTCCTCTACGGGTGGACGCTGTTCGTCGTCATCCAGACGGGGACGATCGCCGCGGTGGCCGTCGCCTTCGGCCGCTTCCTCGGCGTGCTCGTGCCGTCGATCGGGCCCGAGCGCTTCGGCTGGTTCCCGCAGGCCGACGTCTGCGCCGCCTGGCTCGGCTGCCGTGATCCGGCCACGCAGGCGATCCAGCTCGGGCTCACGCCGCAACGCCTCGTCGGGCTGCTGTCGATCTGGCTGCTGACCTTCGTCAACCTGCGGGGCGTGCGCGAGGGGAAGGCGGTGCAGACGACGCTCACCGTCGTCAAGACGGGCGCGCTCGCCCTGCTCATCCTCCTCGGGCTGACGCTCGGCCGGAATCCCACGGCGCTCGCGGCCAACTTCTCCGCCGGGCAGTTCGCGCCCGACGTGAGCTTCGCCGCGCCGTTCGCCATCGTCTTCGGCTCGGCGCTCGTGGGCTCGCTCTTCTCGAGCGACGCGTGGAACAACGTGACCTTCGCGGCCGCCGAGGTGCAGAACCCGCGGCGCAACCTCCCGCTCGCCCTCGTGCTCGGGACCGGGCTGGTCACCGTGCTCTACGTGCTCGCCAACCTGTCGTATCTCAACGTGCTCCCGCTCGAGGGGACGGCGGGCGCGGCGACGGTGCTCGAGCGCGGGATCATGCAGGCGACGCAGGACCGCGTGGGCACGGCGGTGGCGGAGGTGATCTTCGGCGGCGGCGCCGGCGCGATCATGGCCGTCGCCATCCTCGTGTCGACGTTCGGGTGCAACAACGGGCTGATCCTCGCCGGGGCGCGCGTCTACTGGGCGATGGCCCGCGACGGGCTGTTCTTCCGCCGCGCCGGGACGCTCAACGGCAACGGCGTGCCCGCCTTCGCCCTTTACGCGCAGGCGATCTGGACGACGCTGCTCTGCCTGACGGGGACCTACGGTCAGCTGCTCGACTACGTGATCTTCGCGGCGCTGCTCTTCTACGCGCTGACGACCGTCGGGCTGTTCGTGCTCCGCCGCACCCGCCCCGACGCCGAGCGGCCGTATCGGGCGATCGGGTATCCGGTGCTCCCCGCGCTGTACGTCCTGCTCAGCGCCGGCGTCGCAGTGATCCTGCTGCTCGCCGAGAAGACGCGGACGCAGGCCGTCTCGGGGCTGCTGCTGGTGCTCCTCGGCATCCCGGTCTATCTGCTCTGGCGCGGGCAGGGAGGACGCGCCGGGCGCGCCGCCGGCTGACCCGCTCGTGTGTGCGGCCGGCGCCCTGGCGCCGGCCGTCGTGCTTTCCGCTCGCCCTCCACCCGCTCTCCACCTCCCGCACCGTCATGGCTTCGTCGCAGTCCGCCCTGCTCTGGCTCATCCTCGGCGCCAGCGGCGTCGCGCTGCTCTTCGCCGTCTACCTGTCGCGGTGGGTGCTCGGGCGCGACCGCGGCGACGCGAAGATGCAGCGCATCTCGAACGCGATCCAGGAGGGAGCGGAGGCGTTCCTCGCGCGGCAGTACAAGACGATCGGCGCCCTGTCGCTCGTCGTCGCGGTGCTGATCTACGTCGGCTACGCCTTCTTCCGCCCGGCGGAGAGCGGCGCCGACGCCCTCCCGAGCTCGACGCTCGCCCTGTACACGACGGTCGCCTTCCTGCTCGGCGCGATCTGCTCCGGGTTCGCCGGCTTCATGGGCATGTGGGTCTCGATCCGCACGAACATCCGCACCGCGGCGGCGGCGCGCACCTCGCTGAACGCGGCGCTGCAGATGGCGCTGCGCGGCGGGGCGGTCTCGGGGCTGTTCACCGTGGCGATGTCGCTCGTCGGCGTGGCGGGGCTCTTCTGGATCCTCGACCAGTTCGCGCCGGCCGGCGTCGCGCCCGACGACTGGTCGCGCCGCATCCCCTTCCTCATCGTCGGCTTCGGCTTCGGGGCGTCGTTCGTGGCGCTCTTCGCGCAGCTCGGCGGCGGCATCTACACGAAGGCGGCGGACGTCGGGGCCGACCTCGTGGGCAAGGTCGAGGCGGGGATCCCCGAGGACGACCCGCGCAACCCGGCGGTGATCGCCGACCTCGTGGGCGACAACGTCGGCGACTGCGCCGGGCGCGGCGCCGACCTGTTCGAGAGCACGGCGGCGGAGAACATCGGGGCGATGATCCTGGGCGTGCTCCTCTTCCCGTTCTTCGGGATCGGCGGCGTGCTCTTTCCGCTCGTCGTCGGCGCGGTCGGGCTGATCGCCTCGATCATCGGCGTGATGGTCGTCCGCACGAGCGGCACCGAGGATCCGATGAAGGCGCTCAACCGCGGCTTCTACGTCACCTCGGCGCTCGTCGCCGTCGCCTTCTACTTCCTGACGCGCTGGCTGCTCTCGACCCCCTCGGCTCCCGAGGCGTACCGCTACTTCTTCTACTGCGGCCTCGTCGGGCTGGCGACGGCGTTCGCTTTCGTCTTCATCACCCAGTACTACACCGAGTACCGCTACCGTCCGGTGAAGTCGATCGCCGACGCGTCGCAGACCGGCCCGGCGACGAACATCATCGCCGGCCTCGCCGTCGGCATGGAGTCGACGGTGCTGCCGACCTTCACGGTGGCGATCGCGATCGTCGGCAGCTACATGCTGGGGCAGGCGAGCGGGCTGGTGAACGAGGCGGGGGAGCCGGTGGGCGGGCTGTTCGGCACCGCCGTGGCGACGATGGGGATGCTCGGCACCGCCGGCTACATCCTCGCGATGGACGTCTTCGGGCCGATCACCGACAACGCCGGCGGGATCGTCGAGATGTCGGAGCAGCCCGACACCATCCGCGACAAGACCGACCGGCTGGACGCGGTGGGGAACACGACGAAGGCGCTGACGAAGGGGTACGCCATCGGCTCGGCGGCGCTCGCGGCCTTCCTCCTCTTCTCGGCGTACCTGGACGAGGTGCGGCTGCTCACGGGCACCGAGCTCACGGTCAACCTCGCCAAGCCGCAGGTGTTCGTCGCCGGGCTGCTCGGGGCGATGCTCGTGTTCTGGTTCTCGTCGCTGGCGATGACGGCGGTGCGCAAGGCCGCCCAGAGCGTCATCACCGAGGTGCGCCGGCAGTTCAAGGAGCGCCCCGGGATCATGCTGGGGACCGAGCAGCCCGACTACGGCCGCTGCGTCGACATCGTGACGATCGGCGCCCTCAAGGCGATGGTCGTCCCCGGGGCGCTCGTCGTCGTCTTCCCGATCGCGGTGGGGCTGATCTTCAAGCAGTTCGGGATCGGCGCCGAGGCGGTCGCGGCCTTCCTGATGATCGGGACGATCGCCGGGATCCTCATGGCCGGCTTCCTGAACAACGGCGGCGGCGCCTGGGACAACGCGAAGAAGTACATCGAGACCGGGCAGTACGGCGGCAAGCGCTCGGAGGCGCACAAGGCGGCGGTCGTCGGCGACACGGTCGGCGACCCGTTCAAGGACACCGCCGGCCCGTCGCTCCACGTGCTCGTCAAGCTGCTCTCGACGATCACGCTCGTGTTGGCGCCGCTGTTCATCTGAGGGATGCGCTCGCTCTTCGCGCGCAAGCCGATCGCCGCCGAGTCGGAGGACGGCGAGGGGCTCCGGCGGACCCTCGGGGCCGGCGATCTGGTGATGCTCGCCATCGGGGCGGTCATCGGTGCGGGGATCTTCTCGACGCTCGGCACCGCCGCCGCGGGAGAGACCAACGCCGCGGGCGAGGTGGTGCGCTACGGCGCGGGGCCCGCCCTCGTGCTGTCGTTCGTCCTGCTGGGCGGCGTGTGCGCGCTGGCCGCCCTCTGCTACGCGGAGCTGGCGGCGATGATCCCGCAGGCGGGGAGCGCCTACGCGTACTCGTACGCGACGCTCGGCGAGCTGGTGGCGTGGATCATCGGGTGGGACCTGATCCTCGAGTACGCGGT
>ERZ1066118.1488-NODE-1488-length-14495-cov-6.208033_pt1 | contig 14495 bp, 11 predicted proteins | sample MGYA00382765_ERZ1066118 | MGnify/ENA primary metagenome ERZ1066118 (study PRJEB33369, sample SAMEA5778348) | biofilm metagenome | biome: Industrial cooling water; feature: Water cooling tower basin; material: Biofilm | place: United Arab Emirates | collected...
CGGCAAACTCGTCCAGCAGCATGGCGAGCGTGTAAGGCTCCGCCCCGGTGGAGCAGGCGGCGCTCCAGCACCGGATCTTGCGCTGACGGTTTTCGGCGAATTCCGGAAGCACGGTTTCCAGCAACACATCGAAGTGCAGCGGTTCGCGGAAGAAATCCGTCTTGTTTGTGGTGACGGCGTTGATCAACTGTTCGATCTCGTCCGGACCGGCACCGGGGCTGAGCACGTGATCGCAATAGGCCCCGACCGTGGCGAACCCGGCGGAACGTGCGCGCCGCCGCAAGCGCCCTTCCAGCATGGTTTGCTTGCTGGCCTTGAGATTGATTCCCGCCTCGGCCTGGATCAGAGCGGCCAACGCCTTGAACTGTCTGGCCGCGATCCTGTCGGTATCGGGCAAGACATCGAAGGCGGCATGGGTCATGTCATTCATGCGGAAACCATTCTGCAAGTGAGCGAGAGGACGCGCAGTTTCATGCCGCGCGCCCGAAGTGGCCGTCCTCGGCGTCCCCGCTGCCGGCGGTCAGATCGAGGGCAAAGCCGGCGGCGCGCTGTTGCTGGTGCGTGACCGAGTCCGTTGCCGGCTGGCCCGTGGCAGGTCGCGGCGCGGGCCGTGTCGCCGCCGCCGGGCGCGAGGCCGGCTTGCCCGCCGCTGCCTTGCGCGGCTTTGCGGCACTGCGCGAAGGCACGGCGGACCCGGGCCGCGGGGCAGCGGCATCGAGCTTGAAGAAGGCCATCGCCTCCTGAAGCTCATCGGCCCGCGCGGCGAGTGCTTCCGATGTCGCGGAGATCTGATCCGACGCGCTGGCGTTTTGCTGCGTCACCTTGTCGAGCTGCTGGATCGCCTCGTTGATTTGCGCGGCGCCGATATCCTGTTCGCGGCAGGCAGCGCTGATTTCTGTCACCAGTTCGGCGGTGCGGCGGATGTCGGGCACCAGCTTGCCCAGCATTTCTCCGGCTTCGGTTGCAGCCTTCACCGTGTCGGACGAAACCGAAGCGACTTCGGCAGCGGCGCTCTGACTGCGTTCGGCGAGCTTGCGCACTTCGGAGGCCACCACGGCAAAGCACTTGCCGTGTTCGCCCGCCCGCGCAGCTTCGACCGCCGCGTTGAGGGCAAGGAGATCGGTCTGGCGCGCGATTTCCTGCACGATGCCGATCTTCTCGGCGATGGTGCGCATGGCCCCTACCGCCTTGTCGACCGCCACGCCGGACAATTCGGCATCCTTTGACGACTGGCGGGCGATCTTCTCGGTCTGCGCGGCGTTGTCGGCGTTCTGCTTTATGTTCGCAGCCATCTGTTCCATCGAGGCCGAAGCCTCTTCCGCAGAGGCCGCTTGCTCGGTCGCACCTTCGGAAAGCTGCTGCGAACTGGCAGCCATCTGGGTGCTGCCATCGGCCACTTCGGTCGCCGCCTGGCTGACGTTGCCGGCAAAGGCGCGCAGGGTGTCCACAACCGCATTGATGGCATCTTGCATGGCCTTGTGATCGCCATGGCATACGATCTCGACACGTTCGCCAAGATCGCCAGCACCCAGCTTGGCGAGGACGCGGTTGCCTTCTTCAATCGGCAGAATCGTCGCGTCGAGCATGCCGTTGATACCGCTGACGAGGCGGGCAAAATCGCCCACGAAGCGTTGTTCGTCGCCGCGTTCGCTCAGGCGGCCTTCGGTTGTCGCAACGATCAGCGCCTGGATTTCCCCGGTGATCGCGCGAAGGTTGTGACGCAGGGTCTCGATCGTGTCGTTGATGAAGGCCTTCTTGCCCGGCAACTGTTCGAGCGGCGCGTCGAAATTGCCTTCGCTGAATGCCTTGACGCAGGCCATCGCCTTTTTCTTCACCGCGATATGACCGGCAACCATCTGGTTGATGCCGCGCGCCATGACGGCGAAATCACCGTGAAACGCCGTGTCATCGAGCACGACGTCGATATCGCCGCGATCATGTTCGGCGGACATGTGGTTCATCTGCGCAATCAGGCCCGTCAGGTTATCGCGCAGCGCATCGATGATGTCGTTGAGGAACACCTTCTTGCCCGGAAAGCGTTCAAGGGTTGCTTCGAAGTTGCCTTCGCTGAACGCCTTGACGCAGGCCATCGCCTTCTTTTTCGTGGCGATGTGCGAGCCGACCAGATCGTTGATCTGCCTGCCCATATCCGCAAAGTGGCCGGGCAAGGCTTCCGGCTTGATCACGACATCGATGTCGCCGCGATCATGCTCCGCGCTCATATGCGCGATGGCATTTTGGAGATCGTAGGAGGGCTGCAAGGCCCTGTCGAGCAAGCGGTTGACCGCATCGGTAACCGCGCGGGTCGCGGCGTTTCCGGTGCGCGCGTCGAGGCGTTCAGCGCAGTTTCCGCTGTTCATCGCCGCCTCCACCCGGGCAATTTCATCGAGCACCACAACTGTCGACACAGCGGCAAAGGGATTGAGCGGCATAGTTTCCTCCAGTCCAGATATGCCGGGCTGCAATTCTCGGCTGCGCAGTCCCGACAGTTTGTGTCAGGCGTCCATCAGGTGCGATCCTTCACCTGCCAACGCCGCCTCTTCCGTGGTAAAGATGCGCGCTGCATCGATGATCACGGCAAAACCGGTTTCGCGTCTGACGACCCCGGTGATGTATTGGGAATTCCAGCGCACGCCGATGTCGGGTGCGGCTTCGATCATCGACCCCTCGTAGGAACTGACGCTGATCACGCGGTCGATCACCACGCCCAGCGTCAGCCGGCGCTCGGCCAGCGGAATGTCGAGAATGAGAATGCGTGTGGCCAGCGTGGGTGCGATCGGCTCCAGACCCAGTCGCCGCCGCAGATCCAGCGTCGGGACACCCTGGCCGCGCACCTCGGTCAGCCCGACGAAATGGTCAGGCCCGTTGGGCACATTTGCGGGCGGCGCGTAATCGAGAATTTCGCGCACGAGTTTGACAGGCACGGCAAAGACCTCGTTGCCAAGCCCGAACTCCACGACCTGGAGATCGTCGGCGCCGCTCATGCCGCACGTCCGAAATCTGCATCGTCGAGATCGGCGCCGCCCTCGGTGAGATTGAGCGCGAACCCGGCGGCTCTTTTCTGCTGTTCTGCCACCGCATTGCGCGCGCCCGTAGGGGGAGCGGAGCGGCCGGAAACCGGCGAGCTGTGGCCTGCCGGCTTCGTTCTGCGCGGCGCAGGGTTGGCCGCCCGGCTGGCGCTTTGGCCGCCGGCATGGCCCGGGGCGAGGCTGAAGAAGGCGATCGCCTGCTGCATCTCGTCCGCCTGCGAAGCCAGTTCTTCGGACGTGGAAGAGATCTGGTCGGACGCGCTGGCATTTTGCTGCGTCACCTTGTCGAGCTGCTGGATCGCCTCGTTGATCTGCGATGCCCCGATATCCTGTTCGCGGCAGGCGGCACTGATTTCGGTGACCAGTTCGGCGGTGCGGCGGATGTCGGGGACCAGCTTGGCAAGCATCTCGCCGGCGTCGGTCGCGACCTTGACCGTATTCGAGGACACGGCGCTGATCTCCGCAGCCGCGCTCTGGCTGCGTTCGGCAAGCTTGCGCACTTCGGAAGCGACGACGGCAAAGCCCTTGCCGTGTTCGCCTGCACGCGCCGCTTCGACAGCGGCATTGAGCGCGAGCAGATCGGTCTGGCGGGCGATTTCCTGAACGATGCCGATCTTGTCGGCGATCGTCCGCATCGCGTCGACGGCTTGCTCCACGGCCTTGCCCGACAGTTCGGCATCCTTGGAGGACTGGCGCGCGATCTTTTCGGTCTGGGCTGCGTTGTCGGCGTTCTGTTTGATGTTGGCAGCCATCTGCTCCATCGATGCCGATGCCTCTTCGGCGGCTGCCGCCTGTTCGGTAGCGCCCTGCGCGACCTGTTCGGAGCTCGCGGCAAGCTGCCTGCTGCCGGTCGAGACATTTTCAGCCGCTACCGCCGTGCTGCCGACCACCGCCCGAAGGCGTTCGATCATGCTGACCAGAGCCGTGCCCAGCTGGTCGTCGTCCGAAAGCGCGGTGTGGCGCACCGTCAGATCGCCCTCGGCAATCCGGTCGGCAACCCGCGCGCTGGTGCGCAGATTGTCGACCAGTTCGTTGATCGCATTGCGCATGCGCTGATGATCGCCGCGACAGTTGATCTCCACGCGTTCGGAGAGGTTGCCACTGCTGAGCAGGCCGAGCACGCGATTGCCTTCGTCAATCGGCGTGATCGTGGCATCCAGCATCCCGTTGATGCCCGCGATCAGCGACGCAAAATCGCCGACGAAACGCTTGGCATCACCCCGCTCGCCCAGCTCCCCCGCGGTCGCTGCATCGATGAGGCGGTTGATCTCTGCCGTGATCGCCCGAAGATTGGTGCGAAGCGTCTCGATGTTCTCGTTGATGAAGGCCTTCTTGCCCGGAAACTGTTCGAGCGGGGCGTTGAAATCCCCTTCGCCGAACGCTTTCACGCAAGTCATGGCCTTCTTTTTGACCGCGATGTGACCGGCAACCATCTGGTTGATGCCGCGCGCCATCACGCCGAAATCCCCCTCGAAACGGGTATCGTCGACCATGACATCGATGTCGCCTCGGTCATGCTCGGCCGACATGTGGTTCAATTCCGCGATGAGGCCGGTCAGGTTGCCGCGCAGCGTCTCCACCGTATCGTTGAGAAAGGCTTTCTTGCCGGGGAATTGTTCGAGCGGGGCCGCAAAATTGCCTTGGCTGAACTCCGCCACGCAGGCCATCGTCTTCTTCTTCGTGGCAATATGCGCGCCCACCATAGCGTTGATACCGCGCGCCATGACGCCGAACTCGCCGGGAAACCTGGTGTCATCGACCATCACGTCGATATCGCCGCGGTCATGTTCGGCCGACATGTGGTTCATTTCCGCCATCAGGCCCGAAAGGCAGGCTCGCAGGGTTTCGACGGTCTCGTTGAGAAAGGCCTTCTTGCCGGGGAACTGCTCGAGCGGGGCCGAGAAATTGCCGCGGCTGAATTCCGCCACGCAGGCCATCGCCTTCTTCTTAGTTACGATATGCGCGGTCACCAGATCGTTGATCCCGAGCGCCATCTCCCCGAATGCGCCGGCAAAGCGGTCTGCCGGGATCACCGCATCGATATCGCCCCGGTCGTGTTCTGCGGCCATTGTGCCGATCTGTCCGGCCAGATCTTGGACCGGGCGGGTGACAGTGTCGAGCAGACGGTTGAACGCCTCGATCACAGTCCGGGTCGACGTGTTGGATGCGCCCGCATCGAGGCGCAGCGAAATATCGCCGGTCGCCGCCATCGCGGTTTCGAGGCGCGCGATCTCGCCGAGAACCTGATCCCCGGAGATCTGCGAAAACATCTGGAACGGCATCGGATCTTTCCTTTCAGATCGCGAGTGGAAGAGGGGCGGGCGTCACGCGGCGTCGGCCAGTGAACGGAAGATTTGCTGGAGATCGGGGAGCACGATCACGCTGTCCGGTTGCCGGACGAGTTCGCGGACGAATTCGCGTTTCCAGCGCATGCCCAGCACCGGCGGCTCGCTGCTGTCACGCTTGTCGAGCGTGGCGACTTCGTGAACCTTGTCGGCACGCAGGCCGATCTGGATGCGTTCATCGTCAAGATCGGTTTCGATGACGACGATGCGATGGTCCACGGCGGCATCGGGCTCACCCGCGCCTTGCGCGTCGGGTGCGGATCCTTCGCGCTCGCGGTGGGGCATCCCGAATATCACCCTGAGGTCGGCAATCGGGATGATCTTGCCGCGGAAGTTGACGACGCTCGAGACGATCTCAGGCGCGCCCGGCACGCGTGTCTCGGGAAGCAGATCGAGAATCTCGCGGATGTTCACCGCCTCGATCGCCAGCCGTTCTTCGCCGATGTCGAAGGTGAGGACTTCGAGCTGACCGTTTTCGTCCCATTCGGTGGTGCTGCTGTTGTGCATGGCGTTACCCGGCGGCGCGCAGCCGCTCCTCCCGGTTCTGGCCCAGCGCGACCAGCTGGACGACATCGAGGATCAGCGCCACGCCGCCGTCACCCAGAATGGTCGCACCCGAAAAGCTCGGGATCGAACGGTGCAGGCTCGACATGGATTTGATCACGGTCTGGTGGCTGCCGATGATCTGATCCACCACCAGGCCGACCCGTTCGCCGCCCGTCGCGATCACGACGATTTTCTGGAAGGCGTCGGGGCGCGTGCCGGTTTCGAAAAGCTCGCGCAGCCTGAGGAATGGCACGAGCCGCTCGCGCAGCTGGATCATGCTCCGCCCGCGCGAGCGGATGTCCTCTTCAAGACTGAGCTCAAGACATTCTTCGACCGCCGATAGCGGGATGACATAATTGCCGCCGCCGACGCGGACCAGCAGGCCATCAATGATGGCAAGCGTGAGCGGTATGCGCAGGGTGATGATCGACCCCTTGCCGGGTTCGCTGGTGATCTCGATCTGTCCGCGCAGACCTTCGATGGTGCGCTTGACCACATCCATGCCGACACCCCGTCCCGACAGGTTGGTGACCTGTGCTGCGGTCGAAAAGCCCGGCTCGAAGATCAGTTGAAGCAATTCGCTGTCGGACAATATCTGGCCCGGCTGGATCAGCCCGCTGGCTTCGGCCTTGGCGCGCACGCGATCCCGGCTGATGCCGCGTCCGTTATCTTCGATCGTGATGAGAACCTCGCCTCCGGTCTGGCGCGCGGAAAGGCGGATCTGTCCCGCTGCCGCCTTGCCCGATGCGAGGCGTTCCTGCTCGGTTTCTAGGCCGTGGTCACAGGCGTTGCGGATCAGGTGAACGATCGGATCGGCAAGTCTTTCGGAGACAGTCTTGTCGATTTCGGTGCTCTCGCCATCGGTTACGAGGTCGATGGTCTTGCCGGTTTCTCGGGCAAGATCGTGCACCAAGCGGCGGAAGCGCCCGAACAGCGTGGCGATCGGCACCATGCGAAGCACCATCATGGTGTCGCGCAGCTCGTTGGCGAGGCGTTCGACCTCTTCCGAGATCGAGCGCAGCGCAAGTTCGTCCGCAGGGCCCGATATCCCTCCGCAGGCCAGCTGCGCAAGGCGGCTCTGCACGATGACGAGCTCCCCGACGCGGTCCATCAGCACGTCGAGCCGCTCCGCCGGAACGCGCACGCTTTCGGCGGCCGGTTTCGCCAGGCGGCCTTTTTCGGCTTCGGCTGGCGCTTCCGAAATGTGCGAGGGAAGGGGGGCGTCCTGCTGATCGGGCGATGGCAACTCTGCCTCGCCGCGGTCCGCACAGGCTGGCTGCGCCGCCCGTTCGATGACTAGTTCCATGTCGTCCATGACGAAAATGAAAACGTCTTCGATGGCTTCGCGCGTGACGCCGGCGGGCATATCGACATCCCAGGCGATATGGCACTGCATCGGATCGAGCGCGTCGAGGGCAGGGACCGCATCGGTGACAGCCGCCACCCGGGTTGCACCGAGATCGCGCAGCTCGTCGAGCAGGATCAGCGGGTTGGTGCCGTTGGCCATTGCTTCGATCGGCAGGCGGAAGTGGATATGCCACGGCTCACCGGAGGCCTGATCCCCGCCTGGTGCGGTGTCGCTCGCCGAGGGAGAAGCCGCTGTCGGCGCCTCTTGCTCGGATACGGTATCTGCGGCGATGGCGGCTTGCAGACGCTCGAGGATTCTTTCGCTTTCGGCGCTGTGATCCTCGCCCGCGCAATCGACCAGCGCCCGCATGTGATCCATCGCCGAAAGCGTTACCGCGACAAGCTCTTGCGTTGCCGGGACCTGGCCCTTGCGGACCCTGTCGAAGGCGCTTTCGCAGTGATGGGTGAATGCCGCCAGCTCGTCGAAGCCGAACATCGCGCCCGAGCCCTTGAGCGTGTGCATCCCGCGAAACACCGTATCGATCAGATCGCGGCTATCGAGCCGATGCGTCAGATCGAGCAGCGCTTGCTCGGTCATTTCGAGCAGCTCTCCGGCTTCGATCCGGAAGGACTCGACCGGATCGAGCGCGCTCATGCGCCCAGCACCTTGCGCGTTACCTTGAGCAGGTGATCCGCCACGAAGGGTTTGACCAGCCAGCCGGTCGCGCCGGCCGACTTGGCTTCCTGCTTCATGCCATCATCGGATTCGGTGGTGAGGAAAATGATCGGCGTTCCCGCCTGGATCGGCAGCCTGCGGATCTCCCGTATCATCTGGAGCCCGTTCATGTTGGGCATGTTGAGATCGGTGATGATCAGATCGAACTTGGCATCGCGCGCCTTGGCGAGCCCCTCGGCACCATCGGCGGCCTCGGTCACGTCATGACCGGCGCCGGACAGGGCGATCCGGATCGCCATGCGGATACTGGCGGAATCGTCGACTGTGAGGATGGATGTCACTGGACGCCTCCCTCGATCCAGAATTGGCGTGCATCGGGATCTGCATCTGCAAGAAACCCGGCGCGTTCGAGCAGCGACACCAGGGGAGGGGTGGCCGGAGCGCCAAGTCGAACTTTCTTGCCCTCGGCAGCGGCCATTTTGCGCGCTGCGACCACAAGTTGGAGAAAGCTCAGGTCCGCATCGCCCATCTGCGACACGTCGAGTTCGAGATGCCCATGGATCTGGAATTCCTCGAGCATCGCGGTGCGAAGCCCCTCGATCACTCGTACGTCAGCGCTGTCGGTGATTGCCAAGGCCATCGTTATTTCCCGATCCAGTGTCGGGATGAAGCCTACGCAGAAGATGTGACTGATCGCGCCAGACCCGCTAGCGGAGACCACGCTGACATTGGTTAGCGCAAAAATAGGCACGTTTTTCCGGCGAGACCACTGGCGGCAACCGGCGCTCGATCAACGGCGGCGTTTTCCGGTTCGTCACGCCCTCCTACAGCGGGATTGCGTTCGATCTGCCGCGGCTGCGCCTAACCCCACCCCTGTTCGCGCAAGCTGGCTTGCATGGCGCGGCTGACAGGGACGGTGAGGCCCCCCTGGAGCGTCAGTTCGGCCTTGCCCTCGCGCCGCGCCAGCGTCTCCACCGCGCCCCGCGCCGCCCACCAGCTGCGATGCACCCGCGCGCCCGCCGCCTCGGGCAGCAGCGCACAAGCATCGACCATGCGCATCAGCACCAGATCGCTTCCGGCATCGGTATGGACGCGCAGATAATGGTCCTCCGCCTCGATCGCGATCAACCGCGCCTGCTTGAGGCGGATGGGGAGCTTCTCGGCTATAAGCTCGGGCAGGGCGGGCAGTGATAGCGCGGCAAAAGGTGCAGGCTCCGGCACAGCCGCTGCGACCTGAGCGGCGGCGGGCCCTTTTGGAGGGGAGGGATAGACCGGCTCTGCCGCAGGCGGCGCGGCGAGGTGGTTGATCGCGGTCAGCACCAGCGCCACCATCAGCACCGTCAGGCCGAAGAATACCACCACCCCCGGGGTGATCGCGTCGAGCCCGAAGAACAGCGCGGTTGCGACGATCACCATGAAGGTATGCGGCACCGATACCAGCAGCGCGACGACCGCGATTTCCATCCAGCGCCGTCCGGCAAGGCCGCCCCAGGCGCTCACCGCGGTCTGCACCGCGATGCCGAGCAGCGAGCCGGGCAGGATCACGCTCGCCCAGTAGAGCAGCCTGTAGCCGATTGGCGCCTGCCCCGTGTTCATCGCCCCGAGCAGCGCCAGCACCACTGCCGCGGCCAGCCCGATTGCCAGACCGCGTAGCGCGCGTGCGCGCAGCGGATGTGCATTTGGCGAAGCGTGAAATGCAGGCTGGGTCATCTCGCGTATCCGGCGCCGCAGCTTGCGAAAGTGGGCGCGACGCCGTGCCTTAGCGAGGGCATCGGGGGTCTCGCAAGGCCCGCTTGGCAAGGGCCGGGATCAAGGAGAACCGACTGATGACTTTCCGCTCCGTCACCCCGCTTCTGCTCGCCGCCGCCGCGCTGCCGCTGGGCGGGTGCGCGATCTCGATCAATGACCCGGGCGCCCCCTCGCCCTCGGTCGCGCGGGCTGCGGCCGCAACGCTGATGATCCGATTCGAGGGGATCGAAACCCCCAATGGCCAGATCATGCTGAGCGTTTTCGACAATGCCGCAGCGCACGACGGCAACGGCGCCCCGGTGCGCGTCGCCGCGATCCCGGTCGATGGCACGACGGCCGTCGCCAGCTTCGAGGGGCTCGCGCCGGGCGATTATGCGGTGAAGGCGTTCCACGACATCGACGGCGACGGCAAGATGGGCACCAACCCCTTTGGCATGCCGCTCGAACCCTATGCTTTCTCGAACAACGCCAAGGCGCAAGGTGGGCCGCCGCGCTGGGAGGCGGCGCGTTTCTCCGTCGCCGCCGGGGCGAACACCATCCGTATCACCATCAAGTAAGAGAGGGGCGCGAAAGATGCTCGACCGCCGTGAACTGCTCCGCTGCGGGATGCTTGCCGCTGGGGCCGCCGCCATGCCCTCCATGCTCGCTGCACAGGTCAAGCCCGCCGCGGACTGGACGCTGGGCCTCACCGATGTGCTGGAGGACATCGCGCCCCGCCCGCTCACGCGGCTCCACGGCAAGGCACCCGCCCTCACCGGCACGCTCTACCGCAACGGTCCGGCGCGCTTCCGGCGCGGGGCGAGCAGCGTCACGCACTGGTTCGATGGTGACGGGCTTGTGCGCGCATGGCGGATCGAAGGTGACAGCGCGAGCCTCGCCGCCCGCTTCGTCGACACCCCCAAGCGGCGGCTCGAGGAGCGGCTCGGCGCGATCGTCCAGCCCGGTTTCGGCACGCCCCCTCGGTCGGGCAGCGAGCTGGGCGGGCCGGACGATGCCAATGCCGCCAACACCCATGTGATCGCGGCCGGCGGCCAACTGCTGGCGCTGTGGGAGGCGGGTTCTCCCTTCGCACTCGACCCGGAAACGCTGGCGACGCGCGGGCCGGTGACCTTCCGCAGTGACCTCGCACAGATGCCCTTCCTCGCCCACCCGCGGATCGAGCCCTCGGGCCGGATCTGGAACATCGGTTCGGGTGGCGATCACGCCTTCATCTGGCGGCTTTCCGCGAATGGCCAATTCGAGGCGGGCGAGACCATCCGCCTGCCGATGGCAAGCTACATGCACGATTTCACCGCCACCCAGCGCCACCTTGTGATCCTGTGCCAGCCGTGGGTGCAGACCTCGCCCAATGTGCCCTATCTGCGAAGCTTGGAATGGCAGCCCGAGCGCGGGAGCCGGGTGCTGGTAATCGACAAGGACGACCTCACCAAGCGTCGCGAATACGAACTGCCGCCGCTCATGTTCTTCCACTTGGGCGATGCGTGGGAGGAGGCCGACGGCACGATCCGCTTCGACGGATGCTTCCACAAGGATTCTGCCTTCCCGGTGCTCGGCGCGGCAGCGCTGCTCGAGGGGCGGCGCGAGCATAGCGAGATGCCCGCGCTCACCCTCGTCACCCTGCGAGCGGATGGACGCGCCGACCTGGCTGCGGCCGGGATCACTGCCGAGTTTCCCCGCGCCGCCCCCGAGATCGCGGGCCTGCCGCGCAGCAAGACCGTCTTCGTCGGCGACTACAGCAACGAGCGCCCGTTCGCCCGCGCGGTCGGGATCTGGGACTGGGACAAGGGGACCGCCGACCGTTTCGATTTCGGCCCCCGGCAACTGGTCGAGGAGTTCGTCCCCGCAGGCGATCACCTGATCGGCACGACGCTCAACCTTGCCGCGGGCGCGAGCGAGCTCCACGTCTTCGATGCCCGCCGCATCGCCGATGGTCCCATCGCTTCGTGGCGCAGCGATGTAGCCCTGCCGCTATCATTCCACGGCAGCTGGGTGGCGCGCGCGTCATCCTGACTGCCGGGGATGTGGACATGCCGGTCTGACGCCTGGCCCAAAGGTGATGATCTGGTCAAAAGACGGAAAGATGAGGACAAAATCAGAAATAAGAACGCGCGCGATTGCTGCAATGCTGACCACCGTATGCGGCAGAATGCTGGGATTGGCTGCGTGCTCCTTCGCTACTGCCGCGCTTGCCTGCGGAACTGCGCCTATGGACGCGGGGTCCCCGGCCGCACGGCCAATACCGCCAGTGGAGGGCTCTGCCCCTCACGCCAGCCGCAACCTGGCGGACTTCGACTGGGTCGTCTCCAAAGTCGCGCAGAACTATTCGGGCTGGGAAACCAAGACCTTCGGTCCCCGACGCTGCGAGCTCGAAACGGTCACGCTCCGGTTGCGCAATCAGGTCGCCACAGGTGACGACGCTGCGGCGCGCAAAGCCATGGAGCAATGGCTCGCCTGGTTCGATGACGGGCATTTGCGACTTGACTGGACGGTGGCCGAAGATGCCCCGGCCTGGAATGTCCCTCCCCGCAGCTTGAACGAGGCTGAGGCCCGCACCACCATGGCGCGGCTTGGTGCCGACCTGCGCCCGATCGAAGGGCTGTGGACAATCGACGACCGCTACCGGCTCGCCGTCCTGCGCCGCGACGGGTTTGGAAATGTCTTCGACGCGGTGGTCCTCTCTTCCGCTGCCGAAACTTGGGCGCCGGGGGACGTGAAGGCCGTGCTGACAGAGCAATCGGATGGCACTTTCGCGATCCGTTACGGCGCGGGTGATCGCACCGAGGTTGCCTTGCAGGGCAACTTGGTCAGCGGCAACGATGTCCTCGATGTCGACGGGCTTGGCGTCTGGCGACGCAGCTTCGACGATCCTGCCGCAGCCGAGGAAGCACTGCGCCGCTGGCCCGGTGAGGACTTCACGATCAGCCGGGTCGATGCCGAAACTCTCTATCTTCGCCTGCCGTCCTTTGGGGATGCCCACACCGAGACGGTACGCAAGCTGATCGAGGCGCGGTCCGCCGAACTCGCCACCACCCCGCAGTTGATCATCGACTTGCGCGGCAATACGGGGGGCTCGGATTTCGTCTATGATCCTGTGCTCCCGCTCCTCTACACTCGGCCGATCTGGCGCATCGGGGTGGAGGTGAGGGTCAGTGCGGACAACGCGCGGCTGCGGCGCGAGGAAGGCGAGCGGCTCGCGGCAGTCTCGCCCGAGGCATCACGCACCTTGATCGAAGAAAGTGACCGGATGGCGGGAGCAGCCGCCGCCTTCATCCGCCGTGAACCGCCGGTCGAGGTGGTGCGGCTGGAAGGCGTGCTCATGAACCCTGCGAGGATCGCAGTCCTGATCGACCGGGCAGGCTCTTCGGCAGAGAACTTCATCATGGACGCGCGGCAAAGCCGGAAGGTCACGCTGATGGGACAGGAAAACTCGGCCGGGGTCATCGACTACGGCGAGATGATGGGCAGTTCTGCGCCGTCGGGCCGCTTTGCTCTGCTTTGGGCGACCACCCGGTCGCTTCGCTTGCCCGGTGATCCGGTCGACCCGCATGGGATCGCCCCCGATGTCCTGATCCCAAAGAATGTCGATGACCCCGTCATGTGGGCCGCCGAGTGGCTGCGTCGGAGTAGAGATTTTTAATGGACCGATTTTCCTCGGACGAAGCGGCCATACCGATCCAGGATTGCCTCTATGGTTAGAGCAGGTCTGCAATCCTTGGCAGAGCCGAACACTTATGCTTTTGCTAAGTGATCTTCGGGCTCAGGGCCGTTCGACGTTGTGGGTCCGGACAATGGCTCGGTTTCGCTCCAGGGTGGAAGCGCGCAGAAGATTAGCCATTCGTCTACCCCCCATAATAGTCATGAGCGGGGTTTGCTTTCGAAGATGAAGGCGGGAGGGCGCCCCCTGGTGGAAGCAGACGTTCGATCAAGCGCTACTGAACGACCGAATGAGGTCGAGAGCCGCCGATTTTGACCTCCAAGCCGTAGAGCCGCTTTCAGGTTGTATATGATACTTCAGCCCCAAGTGCTCTAGGCCGTTGGGGAAGATTTCGAGCTAGACGCCTCAGCTAGGTCATCTTGCGGAGGTGTCGGGTGGCGGCGGCGAGGAGGAACTCGTCTTTTGCACCGTTTGGATCTCGCAGGCGCACGTGATCTATCCTGGGGATGGCTTGAGGTGGGCGAACAGCATCTCGACCTTCTTTCGCTGCCGGCGCGAGATCAGACAGGCACCGGATTTGGCGATATGGCGAGAGAGCTCCAGGGCGCCCTCGTGGACTGATCGCAAGAACCTGCGCGCTGCCTGGGTAGGGCACGGCGTCAACGTGCAGAGAGAGGCTGTCCTGCGACGCAGGCTGACACGCGGTCAGTTTCTGAAGCTGTTCGAGAAGCTGTCGTCCTGCCTCGTCGGCATGGAAGTAGCGCCTCGGCTCACCACTGGCCTCGATAGTTGATCGCGCTGGGACATGCGGTCAAGCTGATGCGGTTGCAACACGTGAATGCGTCAGCTCGGCCGCCACTGCTCTATCGCTGGCTTGCGTCAAACGCCTCTCCAGCAACTCAACCTTCATTACCCTCGTCGCCTTCATTTCCTTCATTGCCCTCGTCGCCTTCATTTCCTTCATTGCCCTCGTTGCCTTCATCGCCCTCGTTCCCCTCGTTGCCTTCATCACCCTCGTTGCCCTCGTTGCCCTCGTTGCCCTCGTTGCCCTCATCGCCCTCGTTGCCCTCATTGCCCTCGTTGCCCTCATTACCCTCGTTGCCTTCATTACCCTCATCGCCCTCGTTGCCCTCATTGCCCTCGTTGCC
>ERZ1066118.1490-NODE-1490-length-14485-cov-77.375676_pt1 | contig 14485 bp, 9 predicted proteins | sample MGYA00382765_ERZ1066118 | MGnify/ENA primary metagenome ERZ1066118 (study PRJEB33369, sample SAMEA5778348) | biofilm metagenome | biome: Industrial cooling water; feature: Water cooling tower basin; material: Biofilm | place: United Arab Emirates | collected...
TACCACAATTAGGCGAAAAACGAAATATATTCTGGACAAAACAAACAAAACGTAATTTTAACGGCAACCATCAAAAAACAGATAATTGGTTACAAACATATATACCAGCTTCCAAGGCGCCTCAACCACAAATTAAAGAAGCAACATTGTTAGCTTCCACAGAAAACTACAAAATTACAGCAAAACCATTAGCTCAACAAGATTACAAATTACCGCAAAATCAGCGTTTTGCCATTGTGCTTGATACTTCCCGCAGTATGAACGCGCACATCAAGGAGCTAGAAAAAACCTTCAACTGGCTTAAAAATAAAGGTTTCGCCAATAATCAACTATCCGATAACGATGCTGATTTATACATTACATCCATTCCAGGAGCAGAACCAAAACGACTCGATGATATCAACCAATTTAAACCAGCAAAAATGACCTTTTACGGCGCCATGCAACTTAAAGAAATGTTGCAACAATTTGACAAACTGCGTGGAGATACTAAATATGATGGCATTTTGGTAGTTACAGACGAAGGTAGTTACGAACTATCCGACGACAAGAAGAATTTTCCTACCGTTACCTCTCCATTGTGGATGGTACATTTAGGCGCCCTTCCTAAAGCATACGATGATAATACCCTCAAAGCCATAGAAAACAGTAGAGGAGGAGTATCTACAAATATAGAAGAAGTACTTTATCGACAGGCAACAAAATCTGCTCTAGGTAACACCGTCGTTAGCGTCATCGATGGTTATGCATGGTTCATGGAGAAACTAACCGCTCCTACCACCACACTATCTGAAGCTTCCGACTCATTAGCAGCCAGACAACTAATATTAGGCTTAAGTCGCGAGAAAAACTTAGAACAACTAACAGAACTCGATGCAATTCATGAACTAGCCAAAAGGTTTAAAATAGTTACGCCATATTCTTCAATGATTGTATTAGTAAACGACGAACAACGGCGCCAGCTAAAAGAAGCCGAAGCCCAAAAAGACCGTTTTAACCGCGAAGTAGAATCAGGCAAAGAAAACCTAACAAAACCAAACAATCCCTTAAAAAATACCTCAATTCCAGAACCATCAACTGGCGCCGCCCTTTTAATTGCAACAATCACAGTTTTTGTAATTACCAAAAAACGGCAATTAAATAAACTAAAAACTCACTCTTCACAAATTAATTAACAAATCCCCCCTCTTGTGGAGCGGGCATCCTTGCCCGCCCCTCTGTAAATTTATAAGTAAATTTATAAGTAGATTTATAAATATCTAATAATTACAGGATAGAACAGCAGGCGCGGATGGTGTCGCTTTAGGCGCCATCGCAACAAGCTCTACACTCCCATCAGTATCTTTTACCCAGCCCTGTGCTTCAACTATTGTGTTTTGATTATTTTGCGTTATGTTAGGGATTGTATATTTATTTGATGTATTACTATTATTACCGTCTAAAGTTGCTAATTTATTGGTGTTGATTGTACCTGGTAACAATTCCAGAGGACTGGGGGGCAAACTACCACGTCCAGTGATAGTAAATTCACCTAAAAGTTGATCACCAGGATTTACAGGACAAATTTGAGCAACCCTTCTAGTTGCATCAACAACTTCTTCTGGTAATTCAATTATTGCTTGAGTAGAGTCAACATCAGGAGTATTAACTTCTGTACTACCAATTAAATCTGGACTGGCGCCTGTAGCAGTAATATCACTTTGAGTCGTTAGAAAATTACGAGTTTGAGTACCAAAGATTGCTTGGGATGTAATTCTGACTCGACCACCACGAAAGTTAGTAGAGTTGGCGCCAATATCGCTGTCTTCAAATGCTGCTAATACATCAGCATTGATGTTGATGTTGCCACCAATGACGTTGGCGCCTGTAGCATTAGTAGTTATGTTACTACCACGACGCATGATTAAAGCTTGGGTATTAAGATTGATAGTTGCTTGTTCTCTATTTGAGTCTTTATTAGGACTGCGGGTATTAGCGTTGAAAGAGGCTTTATTATTTAAACGGGTGATATCAGCATTAATAGTGAGAATACCAGAATTGCCTGTTCCATCACTAGCGACAAACACACCAGCACCATCGCGTGCGAGTAAATTTCGGGTGTTAACTATTAAATCTCCTGCATCTCCTGTTGAGCCACCTTCAGCAGTAGCAAGTAAGCCACTGGGAAATTCGTTATTAGCTGACTTACCAATAAGTTCTATGCTACTTGAGGCGTTTACAGTTGAATTTCCCCCTTTACCTGAGTTAAACGTGGAAGCTATAACTTGTGCCCCATCTCGCACGAGTAAATTTTGGGTGTTTACAGTTAAATTTCCTGCATCACCAGTTGCACCTTTTTCAGAAGAAGCAAACAACCCACTAACAAAATTACTATTCGCTGACTGACCGATAAGTTGTATGCTTTCTGAAGCGTTTACAGTTAAATTTCCTGCTTTACCTTTGTCAAAAGTTGAAGCAATTATTTGTGCCCCATCCCGTATAAATAAATCTTGAGCGTTAATTATTAAATCTCCCGCATCCCCAGTTGAACCCAATTGAGCAGAAGTTGAAAAAATAGTAGGAATACCCAAAGCTGATGTACCTACAAGTTCTATTTTACCTCTGGCATTAACAGTTAAATTTCCTCCTTTACCTTGACCGGATGTAAATGCATCCACCAATCCACCATCGCTTGCAAGCAAATTTTGAGCATTAATTGTTAAATCTCCTGCATTTCCTGTTATATCTTGATTGGCAGATGTGCTTAATCTGCTGTAAAGAAGATTATTCGCAGAGGCGCCAATTACTTCCACATTACCGCTTGCATTGACCGTCAAATTTCCTCCCTTGCCTGCACCAGATGTAGCAGTACTAACCTGTCCCCCATCTCGCACAAGTAAATTTTGGGCAGTAGTAATTGTCAAATCTCCCGCATCTCCAGACCCCAATGACTCAGCAGAAATCTTGGTAAGGATATTAGGTGAGCCACCTAATACCTCTATTGAGCCTGTAGCATCTATGGTCAAATTTCCTCCTTTACCTGTACCAGGTGTCGAAGTTGTAACTATTGCCCCTGAGCGAATACTGAAACGACCTGTATTGATATTAAGACTTCCTGCATCTCCAGAGACAAGGGTACTAGTAGAGATATTACTAGGAATATTAGGTGAACGACCCACAACTTCTACTGAGTCTTTGGCATTTATGAGTAAATTTCCTCCACGACCAAACTCACGACTAACAGTGGTAATGTATCCGCCATCGCTAATGCTTAATTTTTGCGTATTAATAGTTAATTCTCCACCATTTCCAGTACCAAAAGAGCTAGTTGTTAGCCCACTTCCTATACTGGTTAATTCTCCAGTTTGTGGATTATTAGATGTGGTTATACCGCTCAAGCTAACGGAATCTGAAGCGTTAACAAATAAATTTCCACTATTGCCACTTCCTGATGATACTGTAGCAATTATTCCACCGTTAGTAAGTTTAAGCGCGCGCGTTTCTAGTTGAATATTTCCAGCATCACCTTTACTTGATGTTGAACTAATATTAGTATTAGAACCATTCAATGCAATTAATTCATCAGCTGTAATACGAATATCGCCACCTCTTCCCTCATCAAGGTTTGAAGAAGTGACGGAAGAATTATTACCATCAAGTGTGAGAGTTCTTGTTATAATTTCAATATTTCCACTAGGCAGAGTATTAACTCCACCAAACGAAGATGCAGAAGAACTGCTTGAAATATTACTTCCACTGTTAACAGAAATTTCTTCTTGAGCGTTTAAGGTTATCTTTCCAGCTTCTCCTTGTCCAAGAGGGGCGGAAATAATTCTAGATAGATTACTTAAATTAATATTTCGAGTTGTAATTGTAATATCACCAGATTTACCTACCGAATTTTGAGTTCCGGTGGTATTAATAAAACTATTACTATCAAGGCTGATATTATCCTTGGCGTTTAAAATAATATTTCCCCGACCTAAAGCACCATCACTCCTGATTAAGCTTTGGTTTGTAAGGCGAATAGATTGAGCATTAATTGCTACATTCCCAGTATTGCCCAAAGAGTTTTCCAAACCCAAATTTGAAATGTTGCTAACACCATCCAACGTTACATCCCCAGTTGCATTAACAACTACATCGGAAGCAGCAACACCTGTTTGACCTTCTCCAGCTAAGAGAAGCGTACTAATAAAGCTATTTCCCGACATACTAAGGTTACGAGCATTAACTGTTACTGCACCACCTCCTGTTGTAAAAAGGAAAGCGTTATTTTTAAATAGTACATCAGCCCTTGGTATACCTACAGGGAAAGCTAACTGCATTTGATTACCACTTCCAATTAATGCAACGCTACCATTTCCGGCAAGTCCACCTAATTCTGCACGGTTATTTCCCACACCCCATTGACCGGCATCAAACGTAACATTTCCGCCTACCCAATAACGACTTCCCTGCTGGGGTGAGAATGTACTAGCTAGTGCAGCATCATTATTATTTATACGAATTCGGTTGATAATTCCTTGAGAATTAGGGTTAATTTGGTTAAAAAACAACGCTGAAGGATTAATAGTCAACAGACCAGGCGCCTCCGGGTTTGTCGCACTAAAAATCCCTTGGTTACCAAACTGCACTCCATTTGCTGTTGTCCCTACAAATGAACCATGTATATCTAACCGTGCGTTCTGACCAAACAAAATACCATTGGGATTAATCAGAAATAAATTTGCGGCGCCATTTACACCCAATATTCCAAAAAGATTAGAAGCTTGATTACCTGTTACACGAGTCAATATATTTACGACTCCCGACGGATTGTCAAAGTAAACTCGTTGTCCATCACTAATATTAAATTCACTAAAACTATGAAATAAGTTACTACCACGCTCTTGCCCACCATTAATTAAATCAACAATGGCGCCTCGTAATTGTACATTTGGGTTAATTTTGGATACTTCTGTCGATAGCGTATTATCAGGTATAATTTGAGCTTGAACATGAGTACTAACAAATACCAAAAAGCCACATAATAAAAGCTGTTGAGACAAAACTCGCTTCTTACTCATGGTGCTTATACCCCTGATTTTTAAAAATGATTATTGAAGTTTTTTATTAAACTCACATATAACACTATACCTTTGGGCGGATGCTTTGTTAAAACTGACTAGTAATTTATTTATATATATAGATATATTAAGGGCATCTCATTTGAAAAATCAAGCTTGGATAGGTATTGCACTTTCTTTCTATGCTTTTATAGCTATTGGTATTGCTGAAGGAGGATTAGGTGTTCTTATTCCTTCTATTCAAGCAACGTATAACTTAAGTGCTGCAACAATTACACTACTTTTCATTAGTCAGGTTACAGGTTATGTCATAGCTGCTTTTTCCAGTAGTCTACTAAGTAGTCGTATTGGACTCGCGCGCATGTTATTGTTAGCATCTACGACTTTGACTTTAGCACTCATTATCTACGCACTTTCACGATATTGGTTAGTAATGGTTGCTGCTGGTACATTACTTGGATTAGGAATTGGGATAATTGACGCTGGCATCAATACTTATATAGCACAACAAGACAATGCTGATTTAATGGGTATTCTCCATGCTTTTTATGGTGTGGGAGCATTACTTGGACCTGGGGTGGCAACCACTTTGCTGGCTATAAATTTAAACTGGCGCCAAGTATATTTAGTTATTGCTGCTGTAGTAAGTATCACAATTATTGGAATGCTTTGGGCTTCCGTAAATAACTATAGACCTTTAAATAGAAAACCTGAAGCATCGAACACTAATGGTAGACAAAATTTGAGTGTAGCCTTAACAACACCAAAAGTTTTGATAGCAGATTTATTACTGTTTGTATATGTAGGTGTAGAAGCATCAATAGGTAACTGGGCTTTTAGCGTTCAAAGTCAAGTTAGAAATACACCAGTAACTCTTGCTGGTTATAGTGTTAGTGCTTACTGGTTTGGATTAACTATAGGAAGACTATTGACAGGACGTGCAGTAAAATATCTTGGCGCCACCCGCACGCTTGACATGTCTTTGACTTTGTTGGTAATGAGCGTAGTTGCTTGGTGGTTATTACCCCAACAATTAATAAGCTTACCGTTAATGGGTTTATCTCTAGCTGCAATTTTCCCCATGATAATATGGCTAATACCAATATACGTATCACCGCAAATAGTACCCGCAGCTATTGGGTTTATTACAAGTGTCGCTTCGTTAGGCGCCGCTGGTATTCCAACTATGTTAGGATGGTTTGCCGCACGCTTCGGGTTAGGCATTATTCCCTTATTACTCTTACCCTTAGCACTGGTAATGTTAATTTTACATCGTTTATTAAATACGAATACCGCGATTAAACCAAATCCCTAGCAGTATTATACATATAAATAAAATCCGTCATCCCATAATCATAACCAAGCTGGTGCAGCAAAGTAGTTACCTGGGCGCGGTGGTGTGTTTGATGGTTAAAAAAGTGAGTCAGTGCAAACCAAAGCGAATGTTCTCGTTCAACAGTCCTAGATACATTATGATATTTCATCGACGCTGATAATATCTCATCACTTAATTCGCTCGTCCAGTTTTCAATAACATTATCAGTTTGCGCGCGTCCTAGGCGAAGTTCCGTAAAATCACTATATAATTCTTTGCCCAAAGACTCAACGTCAAAAATGAGCTTCGCATCTTGTAGAGATTTAAATTGATAACAAGTACTAGTCGCAAACCGAGCTAACCAAGTTCTGTCAGCCAAAAGAATATGATTTAATGTACCATGAATCGAATCAAAAAAAGCTCCAAGATTGCGGCGCCGTTCTTCTTCAGTTAGCGATGCAACAAGCTCATAAATTTGATTATTCATCCACGTATTATATTGTGCCATCAACCGAAACTGTTTAATATGAGTAGATTCTGTCATTATTAACTTACCTTCATATTGTCAAATAAAATACCAATAAAAATTATTATTTAACCACAGAGACACAGAGTTCACAGAGAGAAAAGAAAACAGTCAAACATCAAGTTTCATAAACATGAAAGTAAAGGTAAGGTGGGCAGTGCCCACCTAGCCCTGTCAAGGTGTACCAATACAGTACTAGATAAAAGCCTTATTCTTACGTTGTACCCCCAACTCTGGAATATAAAATTGAGCGCAAATATTATTTTTTGCTTTCAAATTTTAATCAGTGAAAGGCTAAAACCCTTATAAATGGTTAGTACCCATGCTCACCTTGACAGGGCTAGCAGTGCCCACCCTACAAGAGCAAAAATTATTTTTCAATTTTGACTTGCCAAGTTTGTAAAGTTGTGCCAAGAAACTGGTCTAAATTAGTTAAAGCATTAAGATATTGAATTGTAGCATCAAGTTCTGCATTTCTTGCTTGAGCTAGTGCGTTTTGTAATATAATCAACTGAAAAACTCCAGAACCTCTACCTAATTTTAATTTTTCTTGTTCAATTTCAAGTTGCTGTTGCGATAATTGAGTTGCTCGTCTAGCAAGTTCTAGTTGATTATAACTTAAATTGGCATTTCGCACTCGGTCTTGTAAGTCAATCTCTAATTTTGTTTGTACATTCTTTAATGTGTTTTCTGACTTTCGTAACTCAACTTGCGCGCGCTTAAATGTTTGTTCTAAACTTAAATCTCCAAAGGTATGACCTAAACTTAAACCGAGTCTAGCATCTACAGCTTGATTTAAATTATTTAGCAAAGTAGCATCTAAATTTAAATTCCAACGTTTACCATCTTCAGCTAACATTAAATTTAATTTATTTTGGTCTAAACTAAATTGTGCTTGTAAGTATCCAGGTTGAGTAGAAAGCGCAATGTTTCTTAGTTTTTCAATATCTAAAGCTACAGGTTTTACTGAAGGAATGGTATCAGCTTCAATATTTGTGTTTTTGTCAATATCTAAAATTGCTAATAATGCTAATCTTTTTGATTCTAAATCGTTTTGAGCAGATAATAAAGATACTTGACGGTTAGCTATATCTGTTTGGTTTTGAATAATTTCAACAGGCGCCAGTCTACCTGCTTGAATCAAAGCTTGATTAATTTCGAGAGAATCTTGGGCATTTTTTAGTGACAACTGTTCAATTTTGACTCGTTCTTGGGCGCGGATTAATTCTCGATAGGCAATAATAGCTTCTGTAATAGTATTATTCAAAGTAGACTTTAAATTTTCTATATTAAATTTTTCGCTAATGCGTGCCAAGTCTATAGAAGCTTGATTAATTCGTGTACCAGCATTCTTCAATAATGGTTGACTTAATCTAAGTTCCATATTTTGACGTAAGCTACTATCATTGATGCTTCCAATATTATTTAGATTGGAGTTTAAGTTAGAAGTTTGAGCATCTGCTGTCCAATTAAAAGTCACTTCTGCACCCGTGGGAATTCTCATTACAACTTTGGCGCCGAGATTAGTAGTTAATGAACCTGAAGTAATTCCATTTCTACCCAGTTCATTTAAATTGACTGATACTGTAGGAGTAAAATCTGGCACAAATTTATCTTCTGCAACAGCTAAATCACCTTTCTGAGCAATTCTATCTAAATAAGCATTCTTAATACTTGTATTATTTTCAATAACTAGATACACAACATTTGCCAAAGCAAGTTTAAGCTGTGGTTTTTTTGGTACCGATGTTTCTGTAGGCTGAACTGTAGGTTTAATAGGTACAGTTTCAAAAGTACGCGGGAACTGATTATTCGCTCCGGCGCCTGTCGAAAAACCAACCCCAAACAATATAATAACAACTTGCACAAATCTAATTTTAATAAAATACTGCATAAATTCATCCGTTACATCCGTTGTATCCGTTGCCACTAACCTTCACGTAAAGCTTTAACTGGGTCAAGTTGCGACGCGCGCACAGCAGGAAAATAGCAAGCTCCAACACCTACTAATAAAGCAGCACCTAAAGATAAAACTGCTGTTTGAACTTCTAATTGATAAGGAAAACTAAATATTTGAGTAACGACTATAGTCACACAATTAACTGATATAATCGCTAACGTTCCCCCAACTAAACTTAAAAGCGCAGCTTCGAGAATGAATTGCAGTAAAATCTCAGATTTAGTGGCGCCGAGTGCCCTGCGTAAACCAATTTCAGCAGTGCGTTCAATAACCGAAGCAATGGTAATATTAGTAATTCCAACACCTCCAATTAATAGAGCAATAATTCCCACAACATTAAGCCCACGCGAAGCTAACTCAAAAGCTTGTTTTTGCATTAAGATATCTTCTATATTGCTATAACCATATACTTCGGCGCCAGGAAAACGCGATTTTAATAATTTTTCAGCATCTTCTTTCAATTTATTCATATCTTCCTCTTTGCGGGGACGTATCCAAATAGATTGAAAATCTTGACTACCTGTTAATGCACTATATGTAGACATTGGCATAACTAATTGACCTTTTGGTTCTTCACCAAAGCTTTGTTTTGTTTCTACAACTCCAATAACTTGATAAGGTCTATTTGAGCTAAAAATGGATTTACCTAAAGGTTCTTCTTTCTTAAAAAGCTTATCAGAGAGAAATTTGTCAATTACTACAACGGGTCGATAATTCTCCAAATCTGCTGCATTAAAATATCTTCCTTTAATTAATCTTCTACCTGTAGCTGGTAAATAATCTTGAGTTACAGCCAGCATCATTGGTTTACCTTCTTCACCTTGATAAAGTACTGAGTCAGAAAAACCCGCATAGTTAGAAGCACTAATTAACTGATAATTCTTCAAACGTCGGCGCAAAAATTCTAAATCTTCTAATTTTGGTTCCCTTCCTTCTCTTGAAAAAACACTAAGGCTAACTTGAGGTGCGTCTCGTTTGGAAAGTTGCTGTTTAATTAACGCGCGACTAATATCTCCAACTTGAAGTGTGGCATTTACTGCTGCTACGCCCATAAATACACCTAAACTAGTTAATGCAGAGCGTACCCAATTTCCTGTTAATGATTTACAGGTAACAATAATTAAGTCTTGAGGTGAAAGAGACATAAAAGTAAAAAATACTATAATTTTTCTGGTGTTGGTTGTGGTACATCTGGTGGCGCCTCTTTAACTGCTTTTCCTGGCTCTAAGGTTGTATCGGTGCCAGGGAGTATAATTTTGTCACCAGCTTTTAAACCAGATTTGATTTCAACCTTGGTAGTAGCTTCGAGTCCAAGAGTGACTTTTTGCTTCTGTGCTTTGCCTTGGTTATCGCGTATCCAAACAAATGGTTCACCTTCGTCGCGTTGAACAGCTTCTAAATTTACAGCAATAACATTTTTTCGTTGCTCAACAATAATTTCGACACTAACTTGACTACCAGGTATTAGAGTACGAGTTGGTTTATCGAGTAGTACAGTTGCTGGAACTTTTGCTTGGCTTGATGAACCACCACCTAAAGATGTCCCACTTCCACCTTCTCCACTAATTGCTTGGGGTTCTACATCTTGGACTTTACCCGTATATTCTTGAGAGTTAGGCCCAATAACTTTTATCTTTGCTAATTGACCCACTCTGACCTTAGCTGCATCAAGCGTCCCAATTTGTAGATTTACGAGTTCTTGTGAAGGGTTGCCTAAAGTAATTAAAATATCACCTGACTTAATACCATCACCATTTTTAGCTTTGACATTGAGTATTTTTCCTGTAATAGGCGCCGTAACAAAATTATTTTGAACTTGCGTCTCTAAATTTTTGCGGTCGAGTGCTAGTTTTTGGAGTTCGCTAATTTGAGTTTCAACATCTGACTCAGCATTCCTAACTTCTGCACGCGCGCTTAAAAGTTTTTCTTGCAGTTCAGTTTGGCGTTTATTTTCAATTTTCAAACGTTGAAATTCCAAGGTTTTAGAATTTAAGTCTGACTGCGCGTCTTTCAATGCTGTTTGTGCTTCTAGTATCTTTGTTTGAGGTTCTGTCGCGCGTTTAGCTTCCAAAATCTGACGTTGAAGGTCAATCGTTTTAGTACGAACATCAAACTCAGCTTCTCTTACAGTAACTTGTGCATCGCGAACAGATGCTTGTTGTCTTACCAACTCGTCACCAGGAATAAATCCTTTTTGCGATAGTATCTCTAAATTTTTTAGCTCTCTTTGTGCAACAGCAAGCTTTTCTTTTGTTTCTGTTATTTTCTCACGACTGCGTGTTAAATCTAACTCTGCTTTTTGAATATCAAAAACTTGTTTCGCTGGAGATAGCGCTTCTTCCTTTGCGGTCGCAAGCTTTTGTCTCGCTTCAATAATTTTTTCGCGACTGCGTGTAAGTTCTAACTCTGCCTTGCGAATATCAAACTCTTGTTTAACAGGTTGCCTGAGTTCTTGTTGTACTACCGCGAGCTTATCTCTTGCTTCTGTAACCTTTTCTTGACTGCGCGCGAGAGTTTGCTTCTGTTTACGAATAGCCAAATCTTGATTTGCAACCGTATTTTGCTGCTCTTTATTGCGGAGAACCAATAACCGTTGTCCAACTTGGACTGTATCTCCGACTTTGACTAACACTTTATCTACCGTAACCTCCCCTGGAGACTTTAAGTCTCGTTGTCCTCCGAGTTGCATAGCACCACTTTCATTAATTGTAATTTCGATGTTTTCTCGGTCTGCGGTCATTATAGGTAAAGCGACAGCATTTGATGATTTACCGGAATTTTGAATGTAAAACCACCATCCACCACCACCTAGCAAAGCTAAAAGTCCCGAACTAAGGAGTAATTTTAGTCCGGTTTGTAGCCTCTTTTTACTTTTGACAATCTGTGTTGAAGCCATACATGGGCTATACAAAATATTAGTTAGATTTTTCGTATTTATGTAATTTTTCGTAATAATCTTAGATTAGTCGTATTTCCTCTGTGCCCTCTGTGCCTCTGTGGTGATAAAGAAAAAATTTTACCACAGAGACGCAGAGAACACAGAGAGGGAGAGATTTTGATAATTGACTTCAAAAAGCACAACCCTAGTGACTTACTTTTACCACGTCCTGCTATTCTTTCTACTTACCCAGCGCGCTGGGATGGGTTTGTGTTTGAGCATCATTGTCAACCTGCGGGAGAAAGCGATGAAGTTAGTATTATTAACGGACATGCAGTACTAATTTTTACACATATAAACAAGCGAGTTCATGCCGAACGTAAGCTGGATGGTAAATTACGCGATGACCCAGTTCAAGAAGGCGATGTAATTATTATTCCTCAAGGAGTTGGGCATGGAGTACGCGCGTATGATGAAGCTGAATTTTTTGCTTTGGTAATGGCGCCGACTAACTTTGAATCTCAATTAATACCTCATTTCGCCACTTCTGACTCATTGTTATATCAAATAGGGTTAGCAATGAAAACAGTATTAGAAAATGATTTGACAGGAAGTCGTTTATATGCCGAGACAATGGTCAATGCTGTTACAGTTCACTTAATGCAACACTATGCAACTAAAAAGCCTATTGCACATAACTACAAAAGTGGTTTATCACCAAGCCAGCTAAAGTTAGTAATCGAGTATATAAATGAGCATCTTGATGAAGATTTAAGTTTAAACGAACTCAGTACACTAACGCAAATAAGCCCACATTACTTCTCACAACTTTTTAAACAAGCAACAGGTGTACCACCACATAAATATGTAATCAACTGTCGAGTCAACCGTGCGAAAGAACTATTGCAAAAAGGTGAGTCCATATCTCAAGTTGCCCAACAAGTAGGTTTTGCAAACCAAAGCCATTTGAACTTACACTTTGTACGACAGTTTGGCGCCACACCCAAACAAATATTAAAAAATCGGTAGAACTTACAAAAAATCGGAAAAACTTAGAAGACCCACTCCCTTAAATAGACGTAGGTTGGGTAAAGCGTAGCGCAACCCAACATCAACTAACCTTTATGAAACAAGAAAAATCATTACCATCAGAAATATTTTATTCATTATTTTCCCTAGTCAAACCGAGTAAAATTCCAAATACCACAACCAATTCTAACGAGTGGGAATCACATGCATTACCCCACAGTCCCATCCAAGAACTGGCGCCAAATCTCTGGCACGTTACAGGTATTTTACCAGCTAGCGGACACCCACCAAGGGAAATGATACTTTATAAACTACCCGATTCTACACTATTAATTCATAGCGGCATTGTATTAGATGAAGCAACCATGATACAACTAGAATCATTAGGTACACCCAAAATAATGATAGTACCTAATCGCATTCATCGACTCGACGCGCGCGTATTCAAACAGCGTTATCCTGAATTAATAGTAGTTGCTCCCGCTGCTGCCATACCTTATGTTGAGCAAGTTGTTCCAGTAGATGCAACCGCAGAAGAATTTTTACCTCAATACGGTATAGTTTGCCATCAACCAACTGGCATTCGTCCCCAAGAATTAGCATATGAATTACAACTACCAACGGGAAAAGCATTAATTTTTACCGATATTCTATTTAATTTAACAGAATCTTATTTAGATAAATATGCACCCGAAAGTAAATTGCCTGTAGCTATACTAGGTGCCAGTGGTTTCTTCGGCATTACCAGATTAGGAAAAATGTTTTACATGACAGATAGAAATGCCTATCGCCAGTGGCTAGAATCTTTAGCAAATAATATTACTGACTTACAAGTAATTTCAGTTGCACACGGTGAGCCAATAGTAACCAACTGTACCCAAAAATTACATGAAGCAGCCGCAAGATTAAACACCCACAAATAAAAACTTATATTCTTGTGGAGCGGGCATCCCTGCCCGCCCCTTACCATAGGACAGGCAGGATGCCTGTTCCACAAGAGAAATAACTACAATGTATCTGGGTCTACACCCATTTCCCTTAACTTTTGTGCCAGTACTTGCGCGCGCTGTTCGGCAACTTGAGCGCGTTCATCACCAGTAGGCAAAACAGTACCATCTTCATAACACCAGCGTAGCCAAGTATCCTGTCTACCTTCAAATTCTCCATCCCAGAGGGTAACGCCTAATTTTACTTGATCAAGCCAAGTGTCTGAAGTCTCAAAATAGCGCGTTCCTCTAAGTTCGTAAATATATAGCTCTTTATCTCCTAATTGTTTTGTTGGGTCATACACTATGTAGTAACTTACCCGCATTCGCTGATAGATTTTCAGCTTTTCCCCTAGCTCGTCACCTTCTTTGTTAGAAACAATTTCAATTGCTACTTCTGGGGGTTTACCAAACTTCCACACCATGTAGCAACGATTTTGCTTTTCCCACCAATTTGTAGGTACTTGCACATCTAAGCTCAGAAAGACATCGGGTACTATAGGCGGTTTTGAGTCAGCATAATAAATACCGACGTTAGCTGAGGCTAAAAATATTTGATTTTGTAAAGAACTATAAGACGAACCAACTAACAAGCGTTGTTGTTTTTCAGATGCAAAGTTATCCACTGGCGTATCATCTTCAGTAACTAGCTGGTTGGCATCTGGTACGTAGAAGCAATCATCTTGTTCTTGTATTATAAGTTGCTCAACCATAATTTTACCCACAATTTAGTAGCACTACTT